>Ga0209415_10003264_pt1 | contig 30163 bp, 30 predicted proteins | sample PeaSoiSIISIP2007_FD_187696 | JGI IMG/M metagenome (GOLD analysis project Ga0209415, IMG submission 187696) | Peat soil microbial communities from Weissenstadt, Germany - SII-SIP-2007 (SPAdes) (version 2) | ecosystem: Environmental > Terrestrial > Soil > Wetlands > Peat | place: Germany...
CCTCTGGCGGGGCCCCAACCCGACGCGAGCACCGATCCGTCCGCGGCGGGCGATGTCTCACCCCAGTTCGATCTTGCTCCACATGTCCCGCCGCATCCGCTCCTTGCGCCGGTCCGTCCGTGTGATCAGCCGCGCCGCGCTCCACGCCGCGAGAAGCTCGCCCTCCTGCCCCAGCGGCGGAAGCGCGCTCGGCCCCGCGATGAACGCGCCTCCGAGCGGCGTGCGGATCGGCTCCGCGCTCAGGCCGTAGAAGCCCGGGCCGTCGACGAGCCACCGCGATATCATCGATTCGGCCTCGAGCGAGCCCCCTCCGGACCGCAGCCCCGCGCGCGGGACGTCGACGCGCTTGCCGCTGCGCCAGTCCCAGAGCGGGCGCCCGTCGTGAGGAGAATCGACGACGAGGTAGTGTCGCTCGACGTAAGGGAGCAGCGACTGGATCGCCGAGAGCACGGCCTCGCGCGCGTGCGAGAGCGGAAGAGACTCGCCCTCGGGGAGCGTCGCCTCGGCGATGACGAGCGTCGCACCGTCGATGCCTGCGCTGCCGCGCCACCGCTGCAGATGCACGAGCGGCATCGAAGCGTCGTGCCGCCGGTGCGGCCACTCCGGCAGAAGGAAGGACTCGTCGCCCAGGGGGGCTGGAAGACCCTCGTCGCGCACGACGAGCGAGACCACGAAGCGGCGCTCCGCCGGGATGAGGTGGGGGAGGTCCGCCAGCGCGCGGCGAGGCGGATCGAAGTCGCTCGCGAGGTCGAGCAACGCGCGCGTCGTGTGGTCCGTCACGACGAACTCGACCCCAGTGGCCGCCTCGTCGCCGTCGACGACGACGCCCGTCACGCGCCCGCGCCTGTGCTCGAGCCGCACCGCGCGCTCGTCGAGCCGCGCGTCCCCGCCGTGCGCGCGCACCCTGTCCACCAGGAAGTCGACGAGCTCGGCCTCCCCCTTCTCGAGCCGCGCGACGCCTCGCGTCCACGCTCCGTGCAGTCGCGCCAGCGCGAACTGCGGAAGGTCCACGGCGTGGCTCGCGAACCGCGCGGGGACCTCCACGATGGCGCGGTAGTCATGGTCTCGCGGGAACTCGGCGAGCAGGGGAGGGCTCCGCCTGTCGCGGAGGTGGGGCAGCGACTCCGAGGCGCGCTCCGTCTCGCGGCGCTCCCAGAACGACCCGGGCGGCCACACGAGGTCCTTGTCGAACGCCGCGTCGGCTGCGGCGTTCGTCCTCGCGAGGGTCGCGTAGAGCTCGTCGACGACGCGCCGCACCTCCGGGTAGGTGCGGTCGATCTCTTTCGCGAAGATCTGTACGTCTGGCGGCACCTCGAGCCGAAGCTTCGGCGCCAGCACCTGGAACATGGGGTCGAGCGCCGTCGTGCGCCGGCGGAACGTCTGCGATTGCGCGAGCTCGACGAGGACGCGACCCCACGCGGGTGACGAGGCCGCGAGGAACGTGAACGGCCGCCGCGCGAGCGTCACGCGGTCGTAGGCGTAGCTCGGTGGCCTGTAGCCCTGCCCCAGCACGAGCACGCGCCACGACCGCCGGGCCAGCAGCGCCGCCGTCGTCAGCGCGCCGATCCCGCAGCCGAGGATGGCGACGTCATAGTGCTTCGACATGACCCCGCACGCGCACCCGGGCCCGTCCTCCCGGCGTCTGCGCAGCCTCGACGCTCACGCGCCCCTCCGCGATCCACTGCAGGACGCGCGGGAGGATCTCGTGCTCCTTCGCGAGGATGCGATCGCGCAGCGCGGCCTCGTCGTCGTCCTCCCGCACGGGCACGGCAGCCTGCGCGATGATGGGGCCGGTGTCCGTGCCGGCGTCGACGAAATGCACCGTGCAGCCGGCGATGCGGACGCCATACTCGAGAGCCTGGCGCTGGGCGTGGATTCCCGGAAAGGCCGGCAAGAGACCAGGATGCACGTTGACGATCTGCATCGGGAAGGCGTCGAGCAGGACGCCCGTCAGGAGGCGCATGAAGCCGGCGAGGACGACCGTCTGCACGCCGTGCTCGCGCAGCACGCTGACGACGGCCTCGTCGAACGCGCGCCTCTCCGCGAAAGCCGCGTGATCCACGACGACGGCCTCCACCCCCGCCGTCCTCGCGCGATCGAGCGCCGGCGCTCCCTCGAAGTTGGACACCACGACCGCCACGCGCGCGTCGAGCGTCCCCGCGGCGATTGCGTCCAGGATCGCCTGGAGATTCGTCCCGGTCCCCGAGACGAGCACGCCCAGGACGATCATTCGGGCCACTCCACCCGATCCTCGAAGGCCCGGTCGGCCGGGACGGTCATGACCTGGCCGACGGTCACGGGCGCCTCACCGAGGGCGCCGAGCGTGGCCCGCGCGGCATCCGCCTGCCGCGCGTCGACCACGAAGAGAAAGCCGAGCCCGGCGTTGAACGTCCGGCGCATCTCGCGCGCATCGATCCCGCCGCCGCGCTGGACGAGCTCGAAGATCGGCGGGCAGGTCCAGCGGGCGTCGATCCGCACGCCGAGGCCGTCGGGCAGGACGCGCGGGAGGTTGCCGGGGATGCCGCCGCCGGTCACGTGGCTCATCGCGCGGACGTCGACAGCCTGCGTCAGCGCCGCGACGTGGCGCGCGTAGAGGCGCGTCGGCGCGAGGAGCGCTTCGCCCACCGTCTTGCCTCCGAGGATCGCCGGACGGTCGCCGTACGAGAGCTTCATGGCCTCGACGACTTTGCGTGCGAGCGAGTAGCCGTTCGAGTGCAGCCCGCTCGAGGGCAGGCCGATCACGACGTCGCCCGGCTTCACTTTCGAGCCGTCGACGATCGCGGCGCGCGCGACGACGCCCACCGAGAAGCCCGCCAGATCGTACTCGCCCGGCGCGTAGATGCCGGGCAGCTCCGCGGTCTCTCCGCCGAGCAGGGCGCATCCGCTCTCGCGGCACGCGGCGGCGATGCCCGCGACGACCTTCTCGGCCACGCCGACGTCGAGCTTTCCGGTCCCGAAGTAGTCGAGGAAAAAGAGCGGCCGCGCGCCGCAGGTGATGACGTCGTTGATGCACATCCCCACCAGGTCGTAACCGATCGTGTCGTGCACTCCCGTCGCGAACGCGACCTTGAGCTTCGTGCCGACGCCATCCGTCCCGCTCACGAGGACGGGCTCCTCGATGTCCGGTGGGACCCGGCAGAGGCCCGCGAATCCCCCGACGTCGCCCATCACCTCCGCGATGCGCGTCGCCCGCGCGAGCGGTTTGATCCGCTCGACCAGATCGTCTCCCGCGTCGATGTCGACGCCGGCGTCCTTGTACGTGGACGGGCCGCGCTCCGGGGGCGCGGGCGGGGAAAGACGGGACATCGCGGGGAACGCTAGCACTATACTGCCGCGCCATGCAGCGCCGCCCTCGCAGAGGAGAGCCCGCGCGAGTCTACGCGCCGACTGTCGTCTTGTCCGGCGCGCAGCTTGGGACGGACGTGGTCGTCGGCGCCTTCTGCTTCGTCGCGAGCGGGGCCGTCGTCGGGGCGGGTACGCGGATCCAGAGCCACACGAGCATCTGGGACGGCGTCGTGCTCGGCGAGGACGTGTTCGTGGGCCCCGGCGCGCAGTTCACGAACATGCACCACGCGCGCGCAGCCTTCCAGCGGTCTCCCAACTGGGACGTCACGATCGTCGAGGACGGAGCCACCGTGGGCGCGAACGCGACCCTGGTCGCTCCGGTGCGAGTCGGCAAGTGCGCCGTCATCGGCGCGGGGGCGGTCGTCACGCACGACGTCCCCTCCAACGCCATCGTCGTCGGCAACCCCGCGCGGGTCGTCGGCTGGGCCTGCGAGTGCGGAGAGACCATCGGGTCTGGCGAGCGACGGCCGACCCGGGCCAAGTGCGAAGTCTGCGGGCGCACCCTAAAATAGGGCACCGACCTTCTAGGGCACCCCGTGGACGACGGCCTGCTCGATGACCCTCCGCATCACGAGCATCGCGACGTGCGCGTAAATGACGACGCCGAGCGTGTCGACCAGACTCGCGATGAACGGGGTCGAGCTCGTCGCGGGGTCGATACCGAAGCGCTTGAGGATAATGGGCAGCATCGAGCCGACCGTGCACCCGGTGACGATGATCGCCAGGACCGTGAGGCCCACGGTGACTGCGAACAGGAAAGTCTGGTCCGGATACATCATCACGCGCCCCATCGCGATGAAGGCGATCATGATCCCGAGGAAGATTCCCATCCCGAGCTCGCGCACGAGGATGCGCCACCAGTCGGTCAGGTGGATCTCGCCGAGCGCGAGGCCGCGGATGACGAGCGTCGACGACTGCGACCCCGAGTTTCCGCCGGCCGAGATGAGGAGCGGGACGTACAGCAGCGCCCCTTTGACCGCCTCCATGACCGGGTCGTAGTGGCGGAGGGCGGTCTGCGTGAAGAACTCCTCTACGAAAAGGACGATGAGCCAGCCGGCGCGCTTCTTGATGAACGTGAGGAAGCTCGTCTGGAAGTAGGGGACATCGAGCGGCTCGACGCCGCCGATGCGCTGCACGTCCTCCGTCTGCTCCTGGACGAGGACGTCGATGATGTCGTCGATCGTGATGACGCCGAGGATCCGTCCGTCGTCACCGACCACCGGCATCACGTTGAGGTCGTACTTGGCCATGCGCCGCGCGACGTCCTCCTGGTCCATCGTCGGCGGGACGGAGATGATGTTCGTGCGCATCACCTCCGCGATCCCCTGGGCGGGGTCCGCGACCAGGAGATCGCGCAGGCTCGCCACGCCGGCGAGCTTTTCCTGGTCGATGACGTAGACGACGTAGACGAACTCCTCGCGCTCGCGCCCGCGTTTCCGCACGATCTCCATCGCGTCGGACACGCGCAGGCGCGGCGAGACGGCGACGAAGTCGGTCGTCATCAGGTGGCCGGCGCTCGTGTCCGGCCACTTCTCGATGTCGCGGACCTCCTGCGCCGCTTCGGGGTCGACCTTCTGGAGCGCCTCGAAGAGCTGCTCGCCCATCTTCGGAGGCAGCAGGCTGAAGAGGTCGGCCCGGTTGTCGGCGGCCATCTCGCTGGCGATCCCAGCGACCGACTCGGGCGGCATCTGCTCGACGAGCTCCTCCTGTTCCTGCCCGTCCAGCCGCTCGAAGATGGGCGCGGCGTCCTCGGCCGGAAGGCGGGCCAGAAGCGCCGCGGCCTCGTCGGGTTCCAGGTCGCCAACGATGTCTGCGAGGTCCTCGGCGTGGATCTCGTCGAAGAGCGCGCGCACCTCGTCCGGATCCTCCTTGAGGATCTGCTTGATGTCGGGGCCGAGCAGCGAGGCGAGACGCACGGGTGCCGGCGCAGAGTAGTCAGCCCCGGAGCCGGGGGCCAGGCACTTCGGCAGCAGGCCGGTGGGCTCCGCTCACGAACGGAGCATTGCTAGCATTGGAAGAATGGATGCCCGGTCCCGCCCCGCCCTTCGCGCCGTGGAGTCGCTCGTCGTCCCCGATGGCGAGCACGGGCGCCTGCTCGTCCTTCGCGACACGCAAGGGGTGACCGACGCGCAGGCCGCGCTGCCACCGGCGCTCGTGCCCGTCGTCGCGCGCTTCACGGGTCGCTCGACGTGCGAGGAGATCGCCCGCGACGCGTCGCGGGAGCTCGGCGCAGAAGTCCCCGTCGACGTGGTGGTGCAGCTCGCCGACGAGCTCGATCGCGCGCTCTTCATCGAGGGGCCCTCGTACCGCGCCGCGCGCGCCCGGGTGGAGCGCGAGTTCGCCGACGCGCGGGTGCGGCCCGCGTCCCACGCGGGGGGCGCGTACCACGGCGAGCGGCAGAAGCTCGAGCGGTACATCGATCAGTCGTGCCTGGCGAAGGCGGTCGTCGCGGAGGCACCGGCGGGACGTATGGTGGGCCTCGTGGCTCCGCATATCGACCCCTGGCGTGGCGCGGTCGCCTACGGGCACGCGTACGGCGCGCTCGCCGCAGCCGTCCCGCCCGAGGCGGACACGTTCGTCCTCTTCGGCACGTCGCACGCGCCGATGCGCGAGCCGTTCGCGCTGTGCCGCAAGACGTTCGCCACCCCGCTGGGGCCGGTGGACGCCGACGAGGCGGGCGTCGACGCGCTGGCCGAGGTCGCCGAGGGGTTCGATCCTTTCGCCGACCAGTTCAATCACAAGCGCGAGCACTCGCTGGAGTTCCAGGCCGTGTTCCTGAAGCACCTGCTCGGCGAGCGGGAGCTGCGCATCGTGCCGGTGCTCGCCGGGCTGGGGGCTCACCAGGCCAGCCGGGAAGATCCCGGGAGCGACGAGCGGGTCGTCCGCTTCATCGACGGTGTGCGCGGCCTCGTCGACTCGCGTCCAGGGCGCGTGGTCGTCGTGGCGGGGGCGGACATGGCGCACGTCGGACCGCGCTTCGGCGACGAGCACGCGTACGACGACGGCCAGCGACATCTGCTCGAGGTCGCCGACCGGGAATCACTCGCTCGCGCCGCGTCCCTCGACGCGGGCGGCTTCTGGTCGCACGTCGCCGGGGACCTCGACGCCCGCCGCGTGTGCGGCCTCGCGCCGATCTGGTCGCTCCTGCGATCGCTGGGATCGACCGGCGTGCGCGGTCGCCTCCTCCACTACGAGCAGACGGTGGATGGCGACGACGGGTCGATCGTGAGCCACGCCGCGGTGGGGTTCTATGCGTGAGGTGCCGGCCCTGCCGGACTACGTCGCTCAGCCGACGATGCGAACCTCGCCCGATGCTGGAACCTTCGCGTCCGTCAGGTCGAGCTCGGCGTCCTGCGCCCTGGCAAGCGACAGGACGCCCCGGCGGCGTGACGCCCACCACCGCGTCGCGAGCAGGGCGCAACCCACGACCACCGCGCAATACGCGAGGCCGGCAAGCACGTCGAGGATCCAGTGGTGGTCCAGGTACACCGCGCCAAAGCACATCAGCGCGAGGAAGGTCACGCTCGCGATTCGCAGCGGAAGACCAAACGCGCCCCAGCCCACGACGACGATGAGCAAGGCGTACGCGCAGTGCAGGCTCGGCATCGCGCCGAACACGTCGCTCGCCCGCCCGTACATGCTTGCGAAGTAGGGGAGAGAGAGCCACGCGTCGACGCGAGCCAGCGCGACGCCCTCGCTGGCCTGCGCGGAGAGGTCGACCGCGCACCCGTGCGCGTGGAAGTACCAGGGCGGCGCCGCAGGAAAGAGGTGATACGTCGAGAAGCCGGCGACGTTGAGCGCGAACCAGCACCACGTGAAGCGCAGCATCCTCGGGTAGTCCCGCACGAAGAGGACGACCGCCGTCCCGATGATCAAGAAGAGGAACGTGCCGTAAGGGATCGCGCACAAGAGGTCGATCGCGCGCCAGTGGTGCAAGAGGAACCAGTCGTGCCAGGTCACGCGCTGGCCGTCCATGGTGGTGCCGAAGAGCGTCGCCTCGGCCACCCGCAGATCGCAGAGGTGCACGCGGCCCGACGTGAGGCCCGTGTTCTTCACCGTCCGCATCGTGTCGTACAGCACGCCGACCATGCCGCACGGGTAGGAGCCGAGGAAGAGCCTCTTGGAACGCGGCCCTATCGAGAAGAGCGCGAGCGCGGCGATCGCCACCGCCACGTGGTCCCAGCGGGCGCGGTGCTGCGCGATCGCGAGGAGCGCGAGCCCTACGTAAGGCACGGGCAGCGCAAAGGCCCACCCTGGCCAGAGCGCCCGCAGGTGCTTCCAGAGCCGCACCACGTCACGCCATTTCCCAGAGCCGCTCGCGGACGGCCCAGTCGAAGACTTCGCGCAGGATGGCGATGCCGTTATTGGCCGTCGCGCGGTCGATCGTCAATGCCGGCTGGATTCGGAGCCTCGGAGCGTAGGCCATCGTAAGCAACCCGCGGCGCACGCACTCGTCGAAGACGCGGCGCGTGGCCGAGCGCGCGAGCGGCTCCCTGGTCTGCTTGTCGCGCACCAGCTCGATGCCGAGCAGGAGGCCGCGCCCGCGCACCTCGCCCACGAAGGGATAGTCGTCCACGAACGATCGGAGCGTTTCGAGCATCGCGCTTCCGACGTCGCGCGCGTTGTCGACGAGGCGCTCGTCCTCGATGACGCGCACGGCCGCGGCGCCCGCCGCGGCGCCGAGGGGATTGCCGCCGTAGCTCGACGACGACCCGCTCGGCAGGCTCCACGGGACGGCCTGGGCAATGTCGTCCCTCGTGAGCAGCCCCGACAGCGGGAAACCGCCGCCGAACGCCTTGCCGATGGTCACGATGTCGGGCATGGCTCCCGAGTGGTCCACGCCCCACCACGTGCCCGTGCGACCGAAGCCGGTGATCATCTCGTCCGCGATAAGCAACGCGTCGTGTTCCCTGGCCACGCTCGCCACTGCCTGCAGGAAGTCGTCGGGAGGGATCACGTTGCCAGCGGTCCCCTGCATCGGCTCGACGATGACGGCCGCGATCCCGCCTGCGCTCGCCATCTTCAGATGCTTGCGGCCAAGCTCGACGCAGCCCAAACCGCACGACGGGTAGGTCGAGCCGATGGGGCACCGGTAGCAGTCGGCGTACGGCACGATGTGCGAGCCGGGCACCATCGGTCCGAGACCGTGCTTGGACGTCGAGCCCATCAGGCTGAGCACGCCCATTGTTTTGCCGTGGAAGCCGCCCCAGAAGGAGACGATCTCGGACTTTCTGGTGTGGCTCTTGGCGAGGCGCAAGGCGCTTTCGACCGCCTCGGCGCCACCTGAATAGAGCTGCAGGCGGTGCAGGCCTGGGGCCGGAACGCGCTTCGCGACCTGCTCGGCGAGGTCGACCCGCGCCTTGCTCGTGAAGCTCCCCACGTAGGCGCGCGCCACCTGCTTCTGGATGGCGTCGACCACGCGCGGGTGGCCATGGCCGAGGGCGTTGACGCCGATGCCCCCGATGAAGTCGAGCAGGGTGTTGCCGTCGACGTCGGTCACCGCGCTTCCGGTGGCGTGGTCCACCGCGATGCCTGCCATGACGGCATAGCTCTGCAAGCCCGGCGCGAGGTGCGCGTCCTCGCGGGCGCGCAGGGCGCGGCTCCTGGGGCCCGGCACGGCGGTCCTGAGGTGAGCCCGCTGGTCGGGCGGGTGCGAGGGCGCGCTCGCGCCCCGCGCGTCAGCGGAGGTGGCTGGCCGCACGGGGATCTCCTGCCAGGGCGTCTGCGTCAGCGCGCCGTCGAGTCGTGTCCAGCCTGGGCCTGTCCGCGCCACGCGCGATCGCACGCAGACGGCGCAACGCCGACACGTTCCCCACGACGGCGACGAGCGCGAGCGTCGCGACGAGCGGCGCGGTCGCTGTCCAGCCGGGCAGATCCCACCGGTCGCACGCATACGACGTGGCCGGGACGAGAGCAGTGCCAAGCACGAAGTACACGGCACGCTCCTGTCGGCGCATCGCGCCGCGCGGCGCCTCCACGCGCAGAGACTCGGCCTTGGCGGTCGAGTAGCTGACCATCATCCCACCCGCGGTAGCCGCGAGCGCCAGCAGCAGCACGGGCGCGTTGGACCGCTCGAAGACTGCGATGCCTCCCAGGACGAGGAACTCCGAGTACCGGTCGACCGCGGCGTCGAGGACCTCGCCCGAGTCGCTCGCCGTCCCCGCCTCGCGTGCCACGAGGCCGTCGACCGCGTCGCACGCGAACGAGACCAGGCCGAGCGCCGCGCCGACCCCGAAGTGGCCCGCCGCCAGCGCGACCCCGGCGAGCGCCGCGAGCGCGAGGGAGGCCCAGGACACGGCGTTGGCCGATATCTCGAGTGCCACGCATCCGTGGGCGACCGGGCGCAGGGCCCAATAGCCCACTTCCATCATCCCTTTGCCCAGGAGCGCGGACCCTCCCGCCCGGTCGACGCGCGCGTGATGGGCCGGCCCGGAGATCGAGACGCGCCGGGCATATGCGACGGCAAGAACGATGGCCGAGACGGCGAGCCCGGCGGAGCACGCGAGGTCGATCACCTAGACCTCTCCCATCAGATCGCGTTCGCGCGACCCATCGAGCGCCGAGGCATAGGCGGTCGTGATGAGGTCCACGCAGCGCACGCTCGCCTCCGTCTCGCGGCTCACGTAGTCCCGGGCGTCGATGGCCCCGGCGAACTCGTCGAACATCGAACGGAACCAGCCCGCGTGGCCCGCGTCCTTCCATTCCGAAGAGACCCGCGTCTTCTTCATCTCCCACGTCGCCGGGCTGCTGTTGTTCGCGTCGCCTATCATCAGCGCGATCTCCACGTCGTCGTCCTCGACCCGCATCGCGCCCCGGTCGCCGTGGATCGTGTAGATCACCTTTCGCACCCCGGCGGTCCACGACAGGTGCGCCGACGCGGTGCCCTCCGGGAAGGTCAGCGAGCACGAGAAGTTGTCCTCGGTGTCGAACGGCCCGAGCGTCGACATCTTCGCCGTGATGCTCGTCGGGTAAGCCCCCAGCCAGTCGAACGCGAGATAGAACGTATGGCTCCCGTGGTCCATCGCGATGCCGCCCCCCGAGAAGCGCTTCTCCCGTCTCCAGTCCCTACGCCAGTCGTCGACGCCCTTGGCGTGCGTGTTGCGGAACGTCTGCAAGGTGACCATCCGTACCCGGCCGATGAGCTTCGCGTCGAGCATCTGCCGGACGGCCTTCACGACGGGGGCGTGCTTGTAGTTGTGGCACGGGAAGAGAACGCGGCGCCGCTCGCGCGCCATGCGCGCCATCGCGCGCGCGTCGGCCCCGCCGGTCGCGAGCGGCTTTTCGCAGATCACGTGTAGATCGCGCGACAGCGCGTCGAGGGCGAGGCGAGCGTGTTCGCAGGGCGGCGTGGAGATGTCGATGAAGTCGATGTTGGCACGCTCGGCGTCGAGCATCTCGACGTGGCTCTCGTAGATGCGCGCCAGAGGCAGCGCGAGCCGTGCCTTCTCGCGCCGCGCGGCGCACGGATCGGCTACCGCGACGATCTCGAAGTAGTCTCGTCCGGCGAGGGCGTAGGCCGGCACATGCCCGTGCTCCGAGATGAACCCGTACCCGGCGATCGCGCCCCGCAGGACGTTTCCGTGCGCGGTTCGCGAAGGCTGCTTCATCGGGTTCAGCCGTGGAGATGCAGGTTGCGCACCGCCGCAAGGTCATGCCGGAGAGGGCGACCGTAAGTTCGCCACACTGCTTGGATCGCACCGAGTCGAACTGCACACGCCCCGGCAGCCGAGCCAGGGACTGTGTCGGAGCCGCCCGGCGTAGCGATCTGCATCGGGCCGGCGCGCGCGTCGAACGCGTCGCGCCCGGCAGCGGTCAATGCGTGAGCCGATGAAGAGGCGGCGCCAGCGCGACCTCGCCCGAGGGCTGCGAGCCCTCGAGCTTCTCGAGGTGTGCCGGAGGGGCGCGGCCTTCGTCCACTCGGAAAGCTCGGGCGACGGCGTCCGGCAGAGGACGGATCGAGTCGTCGGCGTAGCAGCGGAGGTAGGCGAGGTCTGCGCGCGAGCGGGCGCTGCGGGCGCCGAGCTGATGGCTCCACGCGTCGGCGTAGAAAACCGGACTGCCGGGATCGAGGGCGAAGACCTGGTCTCGAGAGAAGGTCACGACCTGCTCGTCGTCGCCGTCGACGAGCGCGTGGTCGACATGGAGCGAGCCGCCGGCGTCGCGCTGGTAGACGATGCCGACCCCCTCGACGTCGCCCGCGCCGTAAACGAACCGTTGCAGGCCGGGCCCGACGAACAGCGCGCGCGAATAGACGAGGTCGACCGCGAGGGCGGGGACAAGGCTCCAGGTGAGCCAGTTGTTGCCCCAGGGGCGCTCCTCCGAGAAGAACGCAAAGTAGCCCACGGCTATCTTGCCGTCGGCCAGGACACGCGAACGGTAATAGAGGACGTTGGAGAGCGTACCGGCGCTGAACACGGCGGAGCCGATGCACACGCGCTGCTTCTCGATGGCGGCCTCGACGCTCGTACGCGCGCCGCGCGGGCCCGGCGCGGGAGGAAGGCGGGCGAGGTGTCGACCGTCCAGGGTCGCCACGGCGAACGGCGCCACAGCGGCGAGGATCCAGGGGCGCATCGGCAGCCCCAACGGTATCGGGACAGCCGCCCCCGCTTCGAGCACAGCAGCGAAGAAGAGTGCGCCATCGTGGTAGCGCGTGCGACATCCGCCCGGCAGTGCTTGCAGCTAAAAGGAGAGCCCATCCTCGATGTAGATTCCGAGCGGAAGCCCGGGATTCTCGGAGGTCGCGTCGGGCGAATACGCGACGTCGAGGCGGAACATCGCCGCTTGCCCCCAGAGGAGGTACGCGCCCACGCCGCTACCCCACTTGAGGCCGAGCCCCCTTCCATCGAGCGGCGAGCGAAACGTGTAATCGCTCCAGACTCGTCCGGTATCGAAGAAGACGTCATTGCCGAGCTGGAACGTCTGCCCGAAAACGTGAGCCCGGAAAAGGAGCGCCCGGAGCTCGACATTACCAACGGCTTTGATCTGTCCGAGGTAGCGGCCGAAGGGCACGCCGCGAATCGAAGCCGAGCCGCCGATCATGTAGTCAGGGTTGAAGACGCCGCCAGTGAAGAGCTCGAAGAAAGGGACGTGCCCGAACTTGAAGTCCGCCGCCGTCTGGGCGGCGAGGACGAACGGACCGGCGAGCCGCGTGTACTTCGCGAACGTGACCTCCGCCTCACCGAACGTGATTCCAGCGTCGAGCGGGAATCCCTGCGAGAACCGAACGCCGACCTGGTCGAACCACCCGGAGCGCGTGAAGATCTCGGAATCGCGCGAGTCGTAGAGCACGCCGGCAGCCTCCGACATGATCCCGAGCTCTCGCACGCCGAGCACGAACGGGCTGCCGTTCGGAGCGCGCGCGCTCGCGTCCTCGGCGAGCTTGCTCCCCGGGTACGGAGTCGGATTCACGTAGCGCACCATCGTCGACGAGAGGAAATGAAGGTCGCCGAGTAGCCTGTAACGCGTGAGCTGGCGTATGGCGGCCTCTTCGTGGACGTACTCGAAGAAGCGCGCGTTCGAATCGGCCGGGCGGGCGGCGCTCGACGCGTTCCCGAGCCCGAAGTACCCCTGGTTGATGGTCCGGCGAAACTCGGCGAACGGGTTCAGGCGGAGCCGCCCTCCAGCAAGCCCCGGGACGTCGATGTCCCAGAGATACGCCTGCTGCGCCAGCTCGACCTTGCCTGCCGGATCGCTCTTTAGGCTCGCGGTGACCAGCAAGTCCATGTTCCACCGGTACGGGACGACGCCTTCCCCGAACATCGACAGCGTCCCCGCGGCGCCCAGCTCGAAGCCGATGTCGCTGTTGCCTCCGACGATCGGGAACGCGGCAGGCTCGTAACGACGCATGACGAAGTCGCACTCCTGGGCGGCCTTCTTCTCTGCCACCGAGTCGAGCGGCGGGGTCGGATCGGCGCCGAAGGCGGCGCCCGCACCTGCGCACTCGAGAGCGGCCAGGAGGGCAAGGCCAGCGAGCTCGCGACCTGCGGACACGGGCCACTAGCGAATCTCTCGCACGAGGGCTTCGATCGCGCTGCTCACGAGGCAAGCGCGCGTGCAACCCCGGCGCCGACTCGTGTCGACGGCGTATTCAAGCGCCGGCACGGAGGAGCCCGCAGCGCCCACTGCGACATTTCTGAATGCTCCGGGAAATTCGCCCCACGCGATGGCGGGCTCGACGTATGCGGACGGCTTCGCGAAACGCGGAAGAAACTTGGCCCACCAAGAGGCTTCTCAGTACCTGGGGGGCGTCACTCGTGCTGTCGCACCCGCAGGGGCGGGCGCGGCGTGGCCCAAGGAGAAACTCGAATGCGCCTGCGTACACTCGGTACAACCGCCGTCGTCCTCTCGCTTCTCGGCACGTGCGCCGCCCAAGCCCTCGGTGCGCCACCCCCCACGGCCGCACCGCCACCACCCCCTCCGGCTCCGCCGCCCCCCCCGCCGCCTCCGCCGGCGCCTCCTGCGCCCGCCGCGGCTCCCGCTCCCGCGCCGGCTCCCGCTCCTGCACCGGCTCCCGCTCCTGCTCCGGCCCCCGCTCCGGCCACGGGCGACGGTCTCCCGCACTCCGGGAATATGGGCATCCAGGTGAGCCTGCCGGCCGGTGGCGACCCGACCTTCGGCTTCACCTACTTCGTGGCGGACACCGCCGCGCTCCGCGCGGACCTGGGGCTGGGAATCACGTCGGCCAACGGCGCCACGCAGGTATTCTCGGCGGAGGTCGGCGTCCGCGTCTACCTCGCGAAGTTCGAGCACTTCATGCCGTTCGTCGAGCCCGCGGTGTTCCTCGCCAACCAGGGCCCCGCGTACCCTCCCGCGAACATGGACGTCGCAGTCGAGGCGAGTCTCGGGGGCGAGTACTTCGTGAGCGAGCACTTCTCCTTCGGCGGCCGCACGGGCATCGCGCTCAACATGAACTTCCCCCCGAGTAACGACAACGGCGCGTCGACGATCGTCACCTTCAAGACGGGGACGCCGTCGGTCTTCGGTCAGTTCCTGTGGTAGTCTCCTGAGAATGGGGTGCGTCATGCGACGGATCACGCTGGCTCTTGCGCTCGCGGGTGTGGTCGGAGGCTGCGGCGGAAACAGTTCCCCGCGATCCACTCCGGTCGAAGGTGATCAGGGGACGGTCACCTCGAGCTCGGACTCCACGTTCGGCGGGGTTCCTTCGTCGCCCGCAGTGAACGGCGGCTCCGCCACGGGGCCCGCGGTCAACGGCGGAGCGGCGCCGGCGCCCGCAGTGAACGGCGGCTCCGCCACGGGGCCCGCCGTCAACGGCGGGGCGACGATCGGCCCCGCAGTCGGCGGCGCAGCCTCGGCGGGCGCGCCGACGTGCGCCGACCTCGCCGCGGAAGCTATCCATGCAGGGACAACGTCCGCCGCTTGCGTGGACTGCGTCGTCCAGAACTGCTGCTCGCGGTTGCTCGCGTGCGCCCAGGGCCAGTCGGGTACCTCCAGTGGCGTGCAGGACGATCCGAACTGCAATGCGTACGTGCAGTGCGCCGAATCCTCGTGCTCGGGCGCGTGCGTGATGGTCACGAGCAGCAGCAGCGGCCCGGGTGGATCGAGCAGCGGGGTCGGCAGCTCCGGCAGCTCGAGTGGCGGCATCTGCGGCCCCACGGGTGCCCAGTGCGGCCTGGACACCGACTGCTGCAGCGACGTCTGCATGGCCACCACCACCGGAGTCTGCCAGTAACGCGAGCCGGGCCGATCCCTGGCGACGCGTGCTACGGGCAGCTCCCCGGGAGCGCCGTAACCCACTCGCTCAGGAGCGCCACCCCCTCGATGTGCTCGAGGCTCCTGCCGATCTCCGGCATCGCCAGGCTCGGCGCCGTCTGCGTGACCCGGTAGATGAGGATCGACGCGTCGGGCTGCCCGGGGACCACGTCGTAAAGCTCGCCCTGCGCGGCCTTGCCCGCCGCGATGGGCGTCTTGCAGATACCGAGCGCGGTCGGGTCCACCTCCGTCCCGGTGAGCACGAGGCCCGTCGTTCGCGCCTCGCCGCCGCTCCCGTCATGGCAATAGCCGCAGTTGGCCTGCAGGTACGCCCGCGCCCGCGCCGTCACGTCGCCCGTCGACGGGTCGTTCCACACCGCGAGTACGGGGGCCTGCGCCGGAGGCGGCGCGCCCGTGAGCAGACCGAGCCGAGCCCAGTGGGCGAGCTCGTTCTCGGGTCCGGCGTCGTAGTCGAACGTGCGGTTCAGCTGCTCCGCGGACGGGCCGAGCGTGTACATCGTGTCGCCGTCGTCGTGGCACTTGGGGCACTGGGCCTGGCTCGGGACGAGGTAGTTGGGCTCCTCGGTCTGACCGAGCGTGCCGATGAAACTCGGATTGAGGATCTCGCCCCCGACCGTGATCTGCGCGTCCGTGTACGAGTCGTCCCAGAGGTAGCTCGTCCCTTTCCAGCCGTCCGGCCCGCGCACGAGCACGCGCGTCTCGACCCACTGCACGGGCGACGTCGCCTGCCTCACGTCGGCCGCGAAGCCGAACGACTTGGTGATCACGGTTCCGACGGGGAAATCGAACCGCCCGCTGGCCACGTAGCGGATGCTCGTCCCCGGCGGGAGCCACACGGTGCGGTACTTGGTCGCGTAGTCCGAGAAGAGCGGCGTGTTCAGGTCGTAGGGCACGACGCCGGCCTTGGGCACGACGGCGTCTCCCTCGATCGAGACCATGCAGTATGCAGAGAGCGACTGCGGAAAGGCGCCCACGTCCGCCCCGGCGGTGCCCGGCTGACACGTGTGCGAGCCGCCGCAGCCCCCGAGAAGGGCGGCGCCCAGTGGTGCGGCGACCCACAGACTCCGCGCTCGGGCGATGCGGTGTGCCGGGTGCTGCATTGTCTCGTCCCGCGCTCGCTGGCTCGCTAGGGAGTCAGCCCGGGAAAAGTCACCGCCGGGACCGCAGGCAGCGTGCAGTCGAACGGCGTGACGTCGCACGTGACGATCATCGCTTCGTTGGGCATGAGGGGATTGAGCTGATCGTAGTGCCCGTCGCAAAACGTAGTCGTCGGCTCCTCATGGACGCAGACGTTCATCGGGTTGGGGCCGCCCGAGGCCTTGGCCGGGTCGACGACCCCGTCGTACGAGACGTCCGGCACGATCATCCCGGGGTACGCGGACATACCGCTCGCGATGATCATGCCGATCTGGCCGCTCGTGGGGCCGGTCGTGTCGGGCGCCGTTCCGTCGCCCGAGTACATGTTGTCGTGCAGGTAGATGTTCGACGGATACTGGTAGTAGTTCGGGTCGTTCTCGGGCATGAGCAGGCCGGCCAGGTAGTAGCTGATGATCCCGGCGCCGGCGGTGTCGTTGCCCTCGATGTCGTTCCCGAACACCTCGACGTCATGGTTGGCCATGACGAAGAACCCCGTGCCCGTCGGGACCAGGCCGACGATGTCGCCCTGTACCGCGAAGTTCGGCCGGTTGTTCGAGCTGATGTGGTTCGAGAAGACGCGGATGTCGTGCCCGCCTTCTTGCTGGAGGCCCGGCAGGTCGAAGATGAGGATGCCCGCCGTGTTGTCGTGGGAGTAGTTGCCGTAGACGTCGGCGAAAAACGAGTTCTCGATCTCGATGCCCGCGACGTTGGCGAAGGCCTCGTTGTTGCGGACCACGATCTCCTTCGACTGGCCGACGTAGAAGCCCGAGTCCGACGCGCCGCTGACCGAGCACCCGTCGATGAGAACGTTGGTCGACTGCACCGGATAGATGCCGTACGGGCCGTCCGAGGATCCGGGGAGCGGGGGCGCGGCGTCGGGGCCCGAGTCCGCCGCGCCGCCATCGGCCGAGTTCAAGCCGAGCCACGTGACGGTCAGGTTGCGGAATGTCACGCCGGTCACGCCGAGCGTCTTGATGCCATTTCCGGGTGTGTTCTCGACGGTGAATCCCTCGAGGACGAGGTTCTTCACGTTCTGCGCGAAGATCCCGTCTTCGCCCGCCACCTGCGTGCTGAAATCGAGGACCGTCTGCCCCTGGCCCGACCCGATGACCGTCACGCCGTTGGCGGCGCCGAGGGCGAGCTGGTTGCGAAAGGTGTACGTGCCCGGCCCGAACGCGATCGTGTCGTTGTCCTGGGCGCCAGCGAACGCGGCGGAGATGTCGTTCGCGCCGGCGGTGGCCTCGATGGCGACGCACCGCCCCGTGTCCGGGCAGAGGGCACTCGTCGACGCGAAACCCGGCGGCGTGCTCGTGCCTGGGGCTCCGCTGGAGCTGCTGCACCCGAGGGCGAAGACCGCGACGGATGTGTAGTGGCGTGCCCCCACGGTCCCTATGGATACCACGCCCTCGGCCGACGGACCGCCGCAGTGGGATTCGACGGCCCTCGGGCCACAGGTAGCGTCACAGGTTGCCTCGAACGGGCTATTAAGAGGCATGAACATGCTGAGCAGAATCCGGACCCAGCTCCCAAACCTCCTCCGCGCGACCGCAGCCATTGCGATGCTCGGCACCGTCGGGACCGTCGCCCACGACTATCTGCGGGGCGACTGCTGCTTTCCGGGTGCCCCGTGCTGCCATCCAGGGGCGCCCTGCTGCGCCTCGCACCATCACGCCCAGAAGTAACCAGCACGGAGCTTCGTGGCCGGCGCACCGATCCGCGAAGCCGAGCTCGATGCGCTCATGGGGCGGCTCGCAACCGGCGATCGGACGGCTTTCGACCCTATCTTCCGCGCCCTTCGACCGCGCGCCCTGCGCTTCGCGCAAACCCGGATCGGCGATGGCTCGGCCACGGATGTCGCACAGTCTGCTCTGCTCAAGGTCTTCGCGCGTGCGAGCGAGTTCGTTCCCGGCAGGCCTTGCATGCCCTGGTTCTACGCCATCGTGGCGAACGAGATTCAATCGCATCGCCGCCGCAACGCACGCCTGGTCCTCGACGACGCGAGCGCCGAAGGGCGCCTCGTGGACGCGAACGACCCGGAGACTCAGCTCGTCGACCGGGAGCTGAGGCGGGCGCTCGAAGTCGCCATCGAATGCCTGGATGACGACGCCTCGAACGCGATTCGAGCCGCGCTTGGCCAGGCCCCCGTACCGAGCGTGGCGGCAGCGACATTCCGCAAGCGCCTGTCCAGGGCGTACGCGAAATTGAGGGTCCTGCTGGGAGGTCACAATGCCCGCTGAGTGGACGGTGTCGACGGCGGCGTCGGAGTACGTCCATGCGCGGCGGGCGTATGAACGGGGCCGGTTGCGGACTTCGGTGCGAAGAGCGCTGCTCGTGGTCGCGCCCGTAGGGCTCGTGACGTACCTGGTGACGGGTCGGGCCGCGCTCACGTGGCTGCCCGTGACGCTCGCCGCCTGGGTCCTGGCAAATTGGCGCGGCGGACCGCTGCTACGGGGATCGTTCTTCGGCCTGGCGGGCGGCGCTGTCACCTATGCGTTGCCGATGTCGATTCTTCGCGCCTATTGCTCGCCGGAGATGATGGCTCGCGGGGAGGACTGCTGCACCAATCCGACGGCGTGCCTCGCCGCGGGGGCGCTCGTGGGATTTGCACTGGCGCTCACTCTCCCGGGGGGCAGCTCACGGTGGCGAACGGCGGCGGGCATGAGTCTTGGAGTCGCCTCGGTCGCGATCTTGCGGTGCTCGACATTGTTCGCGGGAGAGGCAGTCGGCTTGATGGCTGGCCTGATTGCGGGCGTCGTCGCGGCCACGATGGCCAAGCTCTGGCTCGGCACGAGGGGTCACCGCGCGACCTAATGGCGCTCCCGGTCGCTCAGTTCATGTTGTCGTAGGGCATGCCGATCGTCAGGACGCGGAAGCGGTCGAGCGGGATCGGCGCGGCGTCGCTGTTGGCGAGGGTGCCCGTGCTCCAGAACGCCTGGGCCGTGGGCGAGGCATCCGCGTAGAAGTTGACCGCCCCCGAGAAGTCGCCGACGAAGGCACCGTAGGTCTGCAGGGCCCTCGCGATCATGAGCCCGCCGCTGGACAAGCCGAGCGACGTGACGTTGAGCGACGGGTCGAGCTGCAGGTGGCCGCCGCAAGGGATGCCGCGTGTCGGAAGCGCCTCGCTCGTCGTGCCCTGCGCGCTGCTCGCCGGAGGGACGTAGTAACGCGACTCGATGTGAGGGTACGCGAAGACGAGGGCATGTCGGATCGTGCCGGCCTGGATGTCGCCCGTCGTGATGAGGCCCGCAATGAGCGGGTAGCCACACGCGCGCGGCCCCTGGCCCGCCCACCATGGCGACATTGCCGTGGGCGGACGCACGCCGCTGCCTGACAGGTCCATCGTCGACGCCTCGCCGGCGGTCCAGCTCCCCGTGCTGTCGTCGGCATCCCAAAAGCCCCACTCGGTGTGGGCGGTGCGGTCGACGATACAGAGGTGCTTGTCTGTGCCAGCGGCGGGCATCGCGCCGCTCGGGATGGGTGCGAGGCCCGTTCCGGCGGAGACCGAATCGCTGGCCGCGCCCGTACGGAAGCCGGTGCCGCCGAGGGAGGCCGACACGGTCTGCTCGGCGGTCGTAGTCGAGTCGACCCAGTAGACGGGAACGCTGTACTGCTGGATGTTGATCCAGAGCGTCGTCTGCCCAGGGATGCTCGCAAGGTCGGAGACCAGGCTGCCGGAGTCGGGATCGATGCTCGCATCGGCCGCGATCGGCGTGTTCCACGGGCTGGTGTCGTCGAACGGCCGCCAGAGTCCGGCGTCACCGCCGTCCGCAGCCGTGCCCGCGCTGCTGCCGTCGCCCACGCCCGCGTTCGAGCCCGAGTCGACTCCTTGTGCATTGCTTGCGTCCGCGCCTTGCGAGACGCTCGCTTCGACACCGCTGCCGTCCGCGGTGAACGCTGCATCCGTGCTCGGCGCCGCGGCGTTCCCGCCGCCACAGGCCGAGAGACCCAGCACGAGAAGCGCCGGAAGCGCACGCGCCCGCCCGCCCACCATGGGGCAAGGATAGCGCACCCGCGCGATCCCCGGACCCCGCGTGAAGGCGTAAGCTTAGCGACGTGCGAAGGCTCTCGATCCTCGTCGTCCTACTGGTGCCTCTCCTCGGACGCGACGCCCCCGCCGACGAGAACCCCACGACGCCGGTATCCGCCACCGTGGTAGGCCACGGCTCGATCCGCCTCGTCGTTGCCGACGGATCATCGCGCCCGTGCGACGCGTCGAGCAACCATATGCTCTTCAACGCAAAGGCCACGGCCGGCGACGTGATCAAGCTCACGTCCAATACGGGCTCGGTGTGCGTCGATCACACCTACGGGGCCTTTCGCGATTCCCAGTGGGCCGGCGCCACGATCTGGTCGGGCGCTCGCGCCTGGGGGAGCGCCCGCGCGATCAAGGGGACCGTGTCGACCGACGAGCCCTGACCGCGCACTGGCTCCACCAGGCACGCCCGTTGCTGACCTGGCCGCCTGCCCATGCAAGCGTCGGCTCGTCGTCGGAAGCGGTTCCTCCGCCCCCTGACATCCGTGTCGCGCTCGCGGTGGCCGCGAGTTCACGAGGGAGGTGGCAGATGAATCGAATTCGTTCGCACGGCTCATGGCTTCTGATCCTCGCGAGCGGCGCCGCCGCGACCACGATGGACGTGCCCGACGCGCGCGCCTGCGGCGGGTGCTTCCACCACGCTGCGCAGCCCGTGGTGCTCGGGCCTTCCCAGGTCGTCGTCGACACGGTCGTGACCGACCACCGAATGGCATTCTCGATGTCGTCGACGCAGACCGTGCTCTGGGACCAGATCCGCTACTCGGGCAGCCCGAGCGAGTTCGCGTGGGTCCTCCCCGTGCGCGCCGGGGCCGCAGTGGAGCTCGCGCAGGACTCGTGGCTGGCGGCCCTCGAGGCGAGCACGCAGACGGTGATCACCGGCCCCACGTCGACCTGCGAAGGGCCGCCGACCGAGTACGAGAACGGCGGCGGTGGCGGCGGGTGCGGCGGGAGCTCCGCGAACAGCGGCTTCGCCGCCGGCGCCGGGTACATCGAAGAGGACGCGGGCGAAGTCTCGGGCACCTCCGAGGTCCAGGTCGTCTCGCAGCAGGTCGTGGGCCCGTACGACGTGGTCACCGTCAAGGCCTCGCAGGGGGAGGCGCTCGAAGACTGGCTCGACGCCAACGGCTTCGATGTCCCCGCCGCGCTCGAGCCGACGATCGAATCGTTCACGACCGCGGGCTTCGACTTCATCGCGCTCAAGCTGAGGCCAGGCGCCGGCGTCCAGGCCATGCAGCCGGTGCGGGTCGTCACGCCGGGCGCCGACCCCACGTTGCCGCTGCGCATGGTGGCCGCGGGTGTCGGCGCGAACGTCTCGATCGAGCTGTTCGTCCTGAGCGAGGGGCGCTACGACACGCAGAACTTCCCCGCGGCGAAAATCGACTTCTCCCAGCTCAAGTGGGATCCGACGATGAACGAGTCGACGTACACGACGCTGATGCAGCAGGCCCTCGCGGCGAACGGCGGTACTGGATGGCTCACCGAGTTCTCTGGCCCGGCCAACCTGACCACGTTTTCCTCGGGCCCCACCCCCAGTCTCGTATCCGCGTACGCCTCCGGTTGCATGCCTGCGCCACAGGCCTGCAGCACGGAGCCGGCCCCCGAGGAGACCCTCGACGGCGGCGAGGCGGGAGTGAGCGCGAACGCCGACGCGACGGCTGACGCGATGGTCGACGCCACGGTCGACGCCACCGTCGACGCGGCCGGCGATGTGACCGGCGATGTGACCGGCGATGTGACCGGCGATGTGACCGGCGATGTGACCGGCGATGCGGCGGCGGACGTCCTCGTGGATGTGGGCCTCGGCGATGGCAACCGGAGCGGCGCAGTCGACGACGCGTCGGTCGCGCAAGCGGACGATGCGGCACCTCCTTCCGCGCCCGGCTCGGTCACGGTCTGCACGCCTGCTGTCGTGTGCGACGACCTGGACGTCGCTCTGACGGGGATCGCGACCGGGAGCCTCTGGGTCACCCGGTTGAGGGCCAGTCTGCCATCGAGCGCGCTGGCCAACGATCTGGTGCTCGAGGCGTCCGCGTCGCAGGCGCCCGTTCCCAACGTTCACACCGCGTCCACGTACACGATCCCCAACTACAACCCCTGTTCTCCAGTTGCGTCGTCCCCGCCGGCTGCCGTCTCATCCGCGGGGTGTGCCTCCTGCAACACCGCCAGGTCGCGTCGCGCGTCCAGGGACGCGATCGCGATCGCCATCGCCGCGTGCGCGCTCGCGCTGGCCTCTGTGCGCAGGAGGCGTCGGTAGAGCAACGGTGGCCCCACTCCCCCCTATTTTCTCCGACGATCGCCGGTCCGTTCACACGCGTTGGACAAAAAGAACGCTGGCGGGGTGTGCTCGCCCACATATTGACGAAGTGTTCGTTTGCGGACAGTGTTTCCTGAGGGCTCTGTTTGGCCCCGGGAGCTTCCCGTGAGACATGACCTTCGCGTCCCGCACTTCCTTCGTGTCACCCAGGCGCTGGCTTTGGTGTCTGGTTTCGGTCTTCCTCTGACAACCGGGTGTGGGGGCAGGGCGTTTTCATCCTCGGCGGGCACCGAATCCGACGGCTCGTCGTCGGACGCCGCCGGATACGCCGATGCTCCGGGGGTGCCGTTCGAGCCATACGACGGGAGCCGCCTGGGATTGTTCTCGGACGAGGGAGGAGGAGTCAGCGTCCCTCCCGCCTACGACGGAGGCCCCACGGGCGTCGTCATCCACCCGGATTCGGGTGTGGCCTACGACGGTGGGCCCACGGGTGTTGGGATCTACGACGGCGGTCCGACGGGCGTCGTCGTGCCGCTGGATGCGAGCATGGCGTACGACGGCGGGCCCGTGGGCGTCGCCATCTACGACGGCGGCCCCCTGGGCATCATCGTTTCGCCTGATGGCGGGCACATCCTCGCTGGAGGTCCGCTCAATCCTCCGGAGCTGCCGGCGTGAAAGTCGACGAGCGCGAAGTGCCCTCCGAGTGAAAAGGATATCGCCGGGCGGAAATCTCGGACGCGTGCTGAGGAGTGTGCTGCGCGCCGGCGCCCTGGGACTGCCCGGGGTTGTCGCCTTCGAGTCCAGCGCCCTGGCCAACGATCCCTTCGAGATTCAGGTCTACGACGGAACGGCGAATGCCCCGGGCGTCTTTGGCCTCGAGCTCCATCTGAACGAATGGGCGACGGGCAATCGCGAATCGACGCCTCCAGAAGCTCCGCTGCACGGACAGTTTCATGCCACGCTCGAGCCGTCGCTCGGCGTCACGCCGTTCTGGGAGCTCGGCGCGTACCTGCAAGGAGCGGTGCGCACGGATGACGGAGTGGTCGACTGGGCGGGAGCGAAGCTGCGCTCCAAATTCGTGACGCCTCCATCGTGGGATCCCCACTGGCGCCTGGGCGTGAACTTCGAGGTTTCGTACCTGCCGCCCGCGTACGATCATGACCGCTGGGGTGCGGAGCTTCGCCCGATCGTCGCGTGGCAGGACGGCGCCTGGCTTTTCGTCCTCAACCCGATCGCTGACCAGGCGCTCGCCGGCTCGGACGCTTCGCGGGGCCCTTCCTTCGAACCCGCCGCGAAGGTGGCACGCACGGTGGGTCCCGTGGCGCTGGGGTTCGAGTACTACGCGACGCTCGGGCCCTTCTCGGCAATCCTGCCCCTGCGCGAGGAACAGCAGCAGATCTTCGAAGTGATTGACCTGCTCTCGGTCTCCCGGCTCGAGCTGAACGCCGGCGTTGGCGAAGGGCTCACGCAGTCCAGCGCGGGGCTAGTCCTCAAGGCCATCGTGGGCTGGGAGCTCGACGAGCCGAGAGAGGCCTCGGTGTCCGGGTCGTGACCGACGGACCCGTGAACGCCGACGGCGCCGGAGGGGAACTACTCATGTGCCCCCGCGACATGCAGCTCCTGTTCGTACACGGTTGACCATCCTGAGGGACGGGACCACGGAATTGTCGGAGCTGGTCTTTTGCGAGGCCGAGTTGCGCTCCGTGGCGGTTTGCGCATGCAACGCTTGCCCGTTCGCCGACCCGGACGCCGGCGAGACCGTTCGCCACGGCATGGTCCATTGCGCTCGTTCCGTCTTTCCGATCGCCGGGAATGCGAATGATCTGAGCTTCCCCCCTGCTGCCGCAGCGGCCCTACCTGTCGGTATGGCCCTTGTGCGGCCGGTCGTGTGTGTCGAGGACAGCCTGCCGTGGGTCGAGGCTGCACGCACGACCTTGCTTCCGGAGGGGCCGTACGGAGTTCCAATCGTGGAGCGCGGGGGCGCTCTCGTGGGGCTGTTGCCGCCAGCGGCCCTGGCGCCCGGGAGCGGTGACTGGCCCGTCGATCCAGTCGGGTCGGTGGCCGGTCATGCCGTGTCCGCTGTCTCGGTCCACGAGAGCGAAAGCCTCGGTCAAGCCTTTGCGACGATGGGCATGCGACGCATGAGGGAGGTCACGGTGGTCGGGGACGGACGCATTGTCGTTGGCGTTCTCCGCGACGTGGACGCCCTGCACTTCGTCGCGCATGTCGCTCGCACGGGCAAGCGCCCGGCATCCAAGCGCGTGGCCTGAGGTCCTGCCTGCACCCCTTGCGGGCAGGAATATCGTTTACCGCGAGCTAGTCTCGCACGCCCCAAGAGCGCTGCGCATGTTGGGATCGAGCGGACCGTCCATCCACGATGCGATCATCGTGCGAGCCTTGGCGCAGTCGCCGCGCTGGCTCGCAGCGCGTGCGACGAGGATCGCTGCCTCCTTGCGGTGGAATGAGCCTGGAAAGGACGCCAGGTGGTGCTCCGCGGCCAGGGCCGCTGCGTCCGTCCGACCCGCGTGCGCGAGGGCGACTGCCTCGAGAAAGGAAGCGTCTTCTGCCTGTGGAGTGCCTGGCTCTGCCAGGGCAAGCGCGTGGAAGGCAGAGGCGGCCTGGTCGCTACGGCCCTGGTGCAACAGCTCGATTGCCGCGGCGTAAGCGATTTCATCGTCCTCCGGGCCTGTCGTCGTACGCGGAACACGGCGAGCCGGAGGCCGGCCGGGGACGCGCGCAGGATCGCCAGAAACGGAAGCGATCGCCGGTGCTGCGGCATCGTAGGTTTCGTTCGCCGAGAGGAGCATCGCTCCGTGATCACGAATGCGGAGCTCCACGACGCCCTCGTCGACATGGACATGCTTCGTGGCCCCGTGCTCGACGCTCACGTCGAACGTGGTTCCGCGGACCTCGAGCTCACCGTCGGGGAGCATGACGAGGAATCGCTCGCCATTGGCCTGGCTGCGCACGTGCACCCGGATGGCCCCGTCGTCGAGCCTTATCTTCTCCAGTTGGCCGTTCCGCGCCTGAGACCAAAGGGCGCCAGAGGCAGCCAACACCGATCCCGCGAGCGGTTCGGAGTCAGGCGTGACCGGGGCGGCGGGCGGAACCGTCACCGTCCCCATCGTGCTCGAAGCAGTGGACGAATGAGGTGCTAGGCGGGAGGCGACGAGCAGGCATGCGGCGAGGCCCAACACCAAGACCGACAGGGCACCCGCCCGTCGCGGCCGAAGTGCCCCTCCATCGGGCGCCCCGAGCGCCACATCGCGCAGCACGCGTGATCGGAGCCGTCGCAGCGCGAGGTCTCCTGGACCCGGATCGGGCAACTCTCTGGCCAGCCTTCGCAACGCCTCGTCTCGTTCCGCTTGGGTGCGACACTCCGCGCATGTTCGCATGTGTCGAAGGAAGGAACTTGCGGCGTTCGCTGGCAGCCGCCCCTCGCGGTACGGATCGATCTCCCATAGCCGATCGCAAGGCCTGCTCATCGGCGCACTCCTACGCTCCAGAGCGCTTCCTGAAGCTCGCGTCGCGCGTGAAACAGCCGCGTACGCACGGTCGCAGCGGGGATCTCGAGCGCTGCCGCGGCCTCCTCTGTGGAGAGTCCCTCCAACTCGACGAGCACGAAGACGACGCGCTTCTTCTCGGTGAGCTTCGCAAGGGCACTCTCCAGGAGACCAAGCTCCTGGCTGCCGCTGGCATCGAGCTCCGGGTCGCCGCTCGAGCGACCGACGACCGTATGCGCGAACGCACCGAGCATTCGTCGAAAGCGGCCCGCACTCCTGCGGTGTCGCATGGCGAGGCGAACCGCGATGCCGCAGAGCCAGTTTCGGCAGCTCGTCCGGCCGTCATAAGACGGTGCGATCTCGGGCAGCTTCATGAACGTCGTGTGCACGACGTCCTCAGCATCCTCGCTGTCGAGCAACGATCGCCGCGCCGCCCGCCAGACGTCCCGCGCATAGCGATCGTAGAGCTCACCGAGCGCGCCGAGATCGCCCGCCGCGACGGCTCGTACAAGACCGGGGTCACCGACCGGCCGAGCACGCACGACGTGCAGGTTCGCGCTCATAACAGGGCTCCCGAAGCCCCGAGACGCACGCCTCCTGACCACGCAGGAAACGGCGGCGGTTGCTGCACGCCCGCCGGAGCTCCCACCGGCAGGCTGAGGCGAGCGGGGCTAGTCAGCATCGACGGCGCAAGCCCGCCGTCCAATGTGAGAGTCACAACCCAGTGTGGGTTGATTGGTACGGCCAGGCGCGCGGAAGCGTCGAAACGCAAAGCCACTTCTGTGCCCTCCAATGCCTGTCCTTCCGCGCCGTCTCCGTCGTACTCCATGTGCATCACCACCACGGATGGGGCGAACGCAAAGTCGACGTCGGGACCACCCAATGGCAAGCGACGCCCAACGCCGACCCCGAGGCTCACATCGTTGTACACGTCGCAATCGAGTCCCTGCTGGCCCAAGCAGGATAGCAGAGAGGACTGAAGACTCACCAGCATGAGCCAACGATCGAAGAAGATGTCCGCCCGCGCCTCCACGTCGACCACGCTCAGGGACGTTGGCGTCGCGAGGCGGATTCCGCCTGAAAGACCTGCCCACAGCGCGGTTACCCCGCGCGCGGTTGGAGTCACCGTCCCTGCCATCGTGGGGGCCGGCTGAGGTTCCCCTACGTCACGCGTCACCGGAGCGTGCGGAGAGGTGGTCGGACCTGACGGCGAAACCTCGGGAATTGTCATGAGTAGACCGAGGGCCCTTGCCACCAGGCTCTCGGCCCGCCTCACGATCCGCTCGGCGCGCCGCCCGTCGCCGGTCAATGCGACGATCCGCATCCCCTCCTCATGCGGCTCGAGCGCCAGCGTCATCGCCTCGCAATCCGAGGCGGGCAGTTGTGCGATCTGTGTTCGGAGATCGGCGACGGCTCGCGCCCAGGCCTCAGACAGCGTCGGCGGCACCACGACGCGAGCGCAGGGCTCATCGGCATGCGCACTCGCACTCGGATCGCAGACGACCGCAACGCTGGCTATGCCACCTGCGATCATGTGCGCCAACTCGGCACCCGTCACTTCCGGAGCTTCCTTCCCTGCTGCTGAGCTATTCATACGCGCAGACGCTGACTCGCGGTGACGATCTCGCCGCCGTGGATGGTGAGATTGCCGCTGGCGTCGGCTGACACGTCGAAATGATCCAGCGGCTTCGTGGCCGGGCCCCGCACGACGTTCCCGTTGGGGTCGAACTCACTCTCGTGGCAGCCACAGAGGAGTCCCTCCGGCGACACCGTCCCCGTCTCGCCTATGTCGCATCCCGCGTGCGTGCAGGTCAACGTCATGGCGTAGATCCCCCCGGCGTCCCGTCCGATGCATACGGCCTCGGTCCCGACGACAACCAGGGACCCGACGGGGAGCTGGTCGACGTTGCCAGCGGGGACGTCTCCGACCTGAGCAGGAGGGATCGTGGCCGCAGAACATGCGCCGGTCGCGCTTGCCACTCCCACGACAGCGAGAAAGCGTCGGCGCGTGAATCCCTGGGTGTCAGCGCTCACAATGGCCGTCTCCACCCGAGATTCTCCGGTGAAGGAGGCGTTGTTCACCTCGTCGCCCGGGACACCGCCGTTTCTCTGGACCGCTGCGTGCTCATCGACCGAGGAGCTCCTGGATTTCCTTCTCGATCTCCACCTCTTCTCCGTCGTGGTAGCCCACGTGCGCGTAGCGGATGGCCCCGTTCTTGTCGACGAGGAAGGACGACGGCATGGTCTCTGGCTTGTACTTGCGCGCAGCCGATTTGGTCTTGTCCCACGCAAGCGGGAACGTTGCGCCATAGGTATCCCCGAAGGTCGGGATCTTCTCCTTGTCCTCGTCCTCGTCCTCGCTGATGCCTACGATGCTGAGGCCTTTCGATGCATACCGCGCGTAAAGCTGCTGCAGCTTCGGGAAGGACTTCTTGCACGGCTCGCAGAACGTACCCCAGAAATCGACCAGCACGACCTTGCCGCGTAGATCACTCAGGGCCACCTTTCCCTTGCCATTGGCAACCGCTGGGATGGAAAAGTCCGGCGCTGGATTTCCGACGAGCCCATGTTCGGCGGCGGCTTCGCCAGCGGGCGACTCGGCAGCGCCGCCTCCGCACGCCGCTGCGAGAATCGTGAGGGTAAGTCCGAGTAGACACGCGTTGACGTTCATCGTTTCACCTTGGTCCGCCGAGCGGACTTCCTCTTTACCCTTTCCCGGCCGAGACACGTGCGTTCACTCCGACCGCCCTGGCGGGCGCGACCCGACGTCCAGCCCTGGAATGAACGGCGTGAGCCTCCGCGGGCAATGTACATGGAGCACGCGCCGTCCGTGTTTTCGGCTGTCCCGCAAGACCGTCGCGACGCGGACGGCGCGGCGCTCGCTATCACGGCCCCCCGTCCGAGCTCCCCGCGGGGCCCGTCATCATGTAGATGTGTCCGGCCGACGTCGGTCCCGCCGGGTCCTGGTGGCAGTCTGCGCACGACCCGTCATGGCCCGCGTGCGTGGTCATCTGCTGGTTCACGCTGCCCAGCGTGACCTGCGGCATGGTCGGATAGGTCGGCACCCACTCTTCTACCGGGATGTAGAAGTTGCCCGCCTCGTTCGACTGAACCGTGTCGAAGGCTCCGGTGACGTCCTCGACGAGCACGGTCGCGCCCACGGCAGGCGGCGAGCCTTGCCCCTGGACCGCGTAGACCGTGCCCCCAATGCTGAACTGGTGATGTGCCGGCCCAGAGCCGCCGTGGCACGCGAGGCATGGTTGCCCCGGGCGATGCAGCGGCCCGCGAGGGACGCTCGGGTCCTCCGCCCCGAGAGCATCCACCTGCTCGTCGTGCGTCTCGTCCACGCAGCCCGGAGCGGACACGAGCCATGCCGTGAGAAGAAAGAGCGCGGCCGGCAGGCGAACCATCATAGCTGCCCCTGGAAGGTGAGCGCCCCCAGCGTAGCCGTGCGCTCGGTCAGATAGAGGTCGTCGAGGAAGGACGTGTACATCCCGTCCCACGTGAGCTGCAGCGCCCAGCGCTCCGGATCCGCGGCGCTCCCCAAATAGACCCGTGCGCCAAGTCCCCCCCCGAGGGTCAAGAGCGGCCCGAGCTCTCGATCTCCCGTGCGGTACTCGGGCAGGTTCCAGCCGCTCGAGGACTCCGAGACGTACGCGCGCTGCCAGAACGTGACCGAGTTTTGAGCGTGGAAGCGTGCATGCGGCCAGATCTCGAAGCGTGATCCCAGGTCGAAGATCCATCGTGCGTCCGTGGTCGAGGCGACGAGCCCCCAGTCGTCGTCGTAGACGCGTTCTTCGAGACGCAGCGTGGATCCGTCGAGGCGGAGCGCGTAGCGTCCGGTCACCGCCGCGCGGTGTCGTTCGAGAGGCAGCTGCTCCAGCGGCCTTTCGGGAAGGCGGTTCGCGTTGACCCAGTCGATCGACGCCCCCTTGGCAACGGTGGGCGCAACGGCCGGGGAAAACATCGGGATGTAACGGTAGGGTTTGGACTGGTCGCCATTTTCGATGATGACGTCGAGCGTCACCGACGCGAGCGAGACGCGGTCGATGACGAAGGCAAGGCCGCCGTTGAACGCGCCGCGCTCCAATTCGCGCGAGAACACGCTGAAGGGCGTGCACGCTCCTCCCGCCCCGCAGCGGCCGATGGTGTAGTGGCTGG
>Ga0209415_10003266_pt1 | contig 30162 bp, 24 predicted proteins | sample PeaSoiSIISIP2007_FD_187696 | JGI IMG/M metagenome (GOLD analysis project Ga0209415, IMG submission 187696) | Peat soil microbial communities from Weissenstadt, Germany - SII-SIP-2007 (SPAdes) (version 2) | ecosystem: Environmental > Terrestrial > Soil > Wetlands > Peat | place: Germany...
GGCTTGGCGGGCGAAGTCGAGCTCCGTATCGGCAAGGACAACGCCGAGAGCCGTAGGGTCGCCTCAGCTGCTGGTTTCGTGCTGGCGGGCACGGTGGCATCCCATGACGGAGCAGCGGGGGACACCTGCGACGATCTCCGTTTCGTCATGCGTCCGGCTTGATCTCACCCGTACCAGCCGCGGCGCGCTGGCGCGATCTGTCACGTGGAGTTTGGGGGTGATGGCGGCAGGCGCCGCTGACAGTGACCTCTGCGACAAGAGCCGCACGCCCATCTCCCTCATCCCGAGACCGTCGTTCGAGAGCTCGTTCGAGAGCTCGTTCGAGAGCTCCGTTCAAGAGCTTGTTCAAGGTCAGGGCTTGTGCCGGACCGGGTATGGCTGACGGGTGCTTGCTGACAACCTAGGGCATCTACCAGGACTTTACCCGAGCCCGAGATGGGATTCGTAGCCATGGCCTGCGCGACCCAGAAGCAGACCGTGATCTCGGGCACCCGGAGGGCGCCGCGGAGCGTCAGTCGTGCGAGGATCGTGCCATCGGTCGACGCCACAGTGTGTCGCTAAGCAACACCCTTCGGGACGCACGTCCGGTCCTTGGCTGGTCGGCTGGAGGGCTGGACATCGCACTCACAACCCGAAGTGGGCTGTGCCGAGACGACGCGGCGCGAGCAGGGATCTTCGATCCGTCGGGGAACTAGCCCCGTAGCAGGACCGTCCAAGGTATCGATGAGGATGATCGCACGCAGTTTGGTGGTAGCCCTGTTCTCGGTGCTCCTTGCGACCGCCTGCGGCCGAGCCTCCGGTTCGAGTGTTTCGTCGCCCCCTGGACCGGCAGCGCACGTGTTCGGGTGGGTGCGGGCCGAGCCGACCTGCCCGGTCGAGCGCAAGGGTCATCCTTGCCCCCCGCGGCCACTTCGCGCCGTCGAGATCGAGGCCCGTTCGCTCGGCGGACAAGTCGTGGCCACCACACAGACGAGAGCCGACGGTTACTACTCGTTTCAGCTCCTGCCAGATAGCTATGTGCTGGTCGTGAAGACCCTCGGGGTTTTTCCGCGGTGCCCGCACGTGCCTGTATCTGTCCGACCGCGAATGTTCGTTGTGCGCGCGGACGTCAGCTGCGACACCGGTATCCGGTGACGAGCTCTGAGCCGCCCGTCGTCCACGTATCTCTCTTGTCCCTTGAAGTGGTGTGAAGTGCTGCTGGCTGCTGGCTGCTGGCTGCTAGCTGCTGGCTGCTGGCTGCTGGCCGCTGGCGGCCGGCAATGGGGGTGGACGGACGAACGGGCGGAGCCGAAGATGGGATTCGAACCCATGACCTGCGCATTACGAGGGCGGTCCGAATGATCGCATGACGGCGCTCCCCGTCGCGAGTTGTCTCATTTTGGCTGCTCAGGCCGTCTATGACCGCCCGGGCGTGCGACGCGCTGCGACTGGCTGCGACGCGATGCGACCCGATTGTTGGGACAACGATGATCATGGCTCGATGGTTGCGCGGTTGAGGCGTCGATGCGGACCGTTGAATCACCTCCGTCCTTGGGCGCGGGGATCGGAGGCAGGAGCCACCAGCCGGCCCAGAACGGACCCCGACCGCCGGCCTGACGGGTCGGCAGTGGAGGGCCGGCAGCGAGGCAGCCGCCCCAGGCGGCGAGAGGGCCGAGAGGGCGATGCAGCTCATTCCGCGTCGCCCCGAACCAACCGCAGCACCGCGGCACGATCTTTCAGGCGAAGCTTGCGGATTGCGGCGGCGATGTGACTGCGTACCGTGACCTCCGCGATGAAGAGTCGCCGGCTGATATCGGCGGTGCCGAGGCCTTCGCTCAAGAGTTCGATCACCTCCCACTCTCTCGGCGTCAGGCGGGCGCCCCCGGGCAGGCGATCGCGGGCACGCTCGCGCACTCCTCGGACCCGGTACTCCTGGACGAGCCGCTTTACCAGCGTGCCGTGAATGGCAGCTTCGCCCGATAGAACCGATCGCAGGACAGCGGGAATCGAGGCAGGATCTTGTCCCTTCAATAGATAGCCACATGCTCCTGCGGACAGAGCCGCAAAGAGATCGCTGTCCTCGGAGGAGACCGTGAGCATCACGATCGAGATCTCCGGCTGCTCGATACCGATCACCTGGGCGGCACGAAGGCCGCTTCCGGGCATTCGGATATCGAGGATTGCCACCTCAGGCCCCATCTCCCTCGCTGCTCGGATCGCTCCCTCGGCATCGGGCACTTCAGCGCACACGACAAACCCGTCGTCCTCGATAGCTCGCTTGACCACCGCCCGTGTCGGCGCATGATCGTCGGCGACAAGGACGCGAGGAGCGGCGGCTATGGCCACAGGAGCTCCACTGTGGTCCCCTCTCCGGGCGCAGACCGAACTGCGAGCGAGGCACCGATTGCCTCGGCCCGTTCGCGCATGCTGACGAGGCCAAGATGGCCCGAGCCGACCGCCATCGCGGGGTCGAAGCCCACTCCATCATCGAGAATCCGGAGCGCTGGTGACTGTCCAGCCTCTAAGACGATGTCGATGTGGCTGGCACCGCCGTGCCGGACGGCGTTTGTCACTGCCTCTCGCACGATTCTCACGATCGATTCTCGTTGAACTGGATCCCCTGGTGCTACCCAACTGCCGGCGGCCACCTCGACGCGGATATCCACGTCGGAGCCCGAGATCGACCCTGCTGTTCTTTCGAGGTCCGCTGCAAACGGCACCGGATCGTCAGCCAACGCAGCGATCGCGCGGCGAGCTTCCGCCAGTGCCCGCACGGCAGTTGCATTCAGCTGCTCGTGCCATTCCGGTTGCACGCGCGCGGCCGCTGGAGCATAGGTGTAGGTAGTGAGGAGGGCGAGCTCTTGTGCGAGCCCGTCGTGCAGATCAAGAGCAGCACGCTGGCGGGCCTCCTTGCGCGCCGACTCGGCGATGTTGGCCCAGTACGAAAGGATCTCCGAGACGGCGCCGATGGCCCACGTCCCGACGGCAGCCGCTCGGAGGAGGTCGCCCGCGCTCAGATCTTCCGGCAGTCCGGCCGGGAGCAGCGCGTAGCTGATCATGGAGAACCCAGCGAAGACACACCCGGCGGCGATCCAGCCGAGGAACCTGTCCGATTGAGCCTCAGAGCGCCTCGACAGCAAGAAGGATGCGAGGAAGAACAGCCCGCCGTCCATGAGGAGGGCAATCGAAGCGAGCGACTGGGGCCACGAGATCTGCTGCAGCAGACCGCTGTGGCTAATAGGCACCAGCCATACGAGCAAGGAGATGGCCACCACGGCCAAGAAGCCCATGGCAGCTGCTGGCACCAGCTCCCTGTCGCGCCGGAGCGGCGTTGGAGCCGACATCAATGGACGGACTCTGGCGCCAAGGAGAAGGAACCCGGCCGCCACGGTTCTTACGACAACGCCGCCCCAGATCTCCACGCGCTCGCTCACGCCGTTTCCCGCGGAGTAGGGAGAGATCAGATCGGGCACCACCTTGAACAGGGTGTGGAGCCAAGCGAGTAGCGCGACAGCGCAGACGATTGACAGATTCGCCATGGTGCCGGAGCGACGGAATCGACCGAACGCGAGCAGAGCCACGAGCGTTCCAATCAGAGCCACGGCCGTCTCGAGTATCGCCCGCGGTACTGGCGCCCCGTGATCCACCACCGCGGAGGGCGCGACGAGTACGGCAATCGTGGTGCCGAGGCCGAGAACGGCGGCCACGGAGTTGCGAACCGCCGTGGCGGCCATGTCCCAATGTTAGAGGCCCCAAGTCCGCGACGCCTAGAGAGAATTCTACGTTGAGAAAAATCATCGCGACGAACCTAGACGCCTGCCGCGGCCATCCTTATCGTGGCTAACAGAAGCCGAGCCGTTGCGGCTGCACGTTGCGAGGGGGGTGAAGGCAGGCTGCTGGCTTGCCTGTGATTATGAGCGCGATCTATTGGATGATTCCGTTGTTGGCCTTGGGGGTTGCGATCGCCGTCGTACCAGTCCTGTATGGGACAATTAGGGACCCACGGTGGGAGGAGGCGCATAAGCCTCAACCGCTTGGCGCTGCTGCCGTTACCGAGACGGCCGCTGCGCCAGGGGACACTGAGCCGGCTGTTACAGGCTCGAGCAGGTTGGAGTTTGCCCACAGAGAGGTGGAAGACCTCACCGCGCGTTTGGACCAGTTACGAAACTTCCTCGCCCAAGAAGAAGCGATTGTTAGGGGACACCATTTGGCCACGGAGTCGGCTATCAGAACCGCTAGCTGACTTCGAGTGTGCGGCGCCGCTCGTGGCGGAGGCCCCATGCTGGCTGTGTTCTCCTCCTTCCGCAAGAACGGCCGGGTCCTCTTGATTAGCAGTAAGGAAAGTTCTCACCGCTTCGGCCGAGGACCGACTTCTTGGCAAACGGGTACTGGGTGCACTGAGATGACCGGCGGACCCCAGCCCGCTCAGGCGGGCTGGGTCACTGCGGGTTCTCCAACAGGAAAAGTGACGCGCGGCCTACCGGAACCCAGCATCCTCGCTTCGAAACGCCTGATCGAACCTGGTCGGACGCCAACCGCCCCGTAGGGGCGGGCGGCAGTAGTGGTATTCCACTCAAGAGGGCTCAGCTGCTGAAGGGCGGCTCGCGCCAAAGTTGCAAGCGCCATCGCCGAACCGGCTGTCTACGGTTCAGCCTGCGGATCGCCCCTTCCGGCGAGCAGCCGACCCATGTGTTCTGCTGCTCGGCGGTCTTCCTCAACGACTGCGGCGGTGTAGTGACGCGCCATGTGAGCAGTCGACCAGCCAAGTCGCGACTGCTTCTGACGCTCGGAGATCACGGCGTCGATGGCCGTCGCTTGGAAGTGTCTCAGCGAGTGCAGATGCAGCTCGGATGACGCGCCGGCTGCCCTGCGAGCCTTTGCGAACACATGGGAGAGCGTGTCGGGATGCAGCGGCGCCATCCCGCCCGGCTCCATCGACAAGATGAAGCCTGCCCCCTCGAGTCGGACTTCGGCGACTCGTGCGAGCTCAGCCTGGGCAATGCGGAGCTGTTCGAGCACTCCCAACGTGCCGGCGTCGATCGCGATCCGGCGGACGCTTGCCCTTGACTTTGGTGCTTTCGATGCCGCGCCTTCAGGGGCGGCGATGACGGATTCGTCGATCGAAATCGTCGCTTCTGTCACGTCGAGGTCCGACCACCGCAGCGCGCACGCCTCTCCTCGCCTCATACCGGTGGCGGCGATGACCACCAGGCCGGCCCTGTACCGGATGTCGAGGGATTCGGCCGCGGCCAGGATGGCGAGGACCTCGTCCAGCGTTGGTGCTCGGACTGGCTCCGGCAGCTCCGCTGGCGTGAAACTCGGTAGCTCGGTGTCGGCTACCGGGTTCGGGAGAGTGTTCCCGCTCCACTTGCGCGCCAGGCGGCATGCCCTGTGGAGGACCGAGCGCGCATAACGGATGGTCTCGCGTCCCGCTCCGTCTGCCTTCAGCTTCCGGAAGAACCGCTCGACGTCGTAAGGCCCGACCGACTCGATACGCCGCCGGCCGAGCGTGTCATGAATGTGGATACGCCAGACGCCCTCGTAGCGCTGGGCCGTGAGGGGGCTCAGATCCTGCCATCCGTTGTCCCGCCAACCGGCGATGGCGTCGTTGAACGTGGTCGTCGGGCCCCAGGTACGCGCGCCCTCGTCAGGGACGCGGTCGGGGAAAGTGTCCTGTTTCGCGATCATCTTCGCCAGCTCCTTCTCAGCGGCCCGCCGCGTTCCGCGGAACAAGTGGCTCCGGTGGCGGATGCGCCCCCCGGAATCACGGCCTACGAACACGCGCAACTCCCAGGCGTCGGAACCCCGGTCCGCTCGAGCCCTCATGCTGCCGGCCACTTGACACCTCCCAAAATCCTGCCCCAACAATTGTTGGGACAGCTGTTGGGACAGCTGTTGGGACAGTAATAGCGCCAAGGTGTTCGTTGGCCTCGTACGGCCTCTACCAGGATGTATTCGGAGCCCGAGATGGGATTCGAACCCATGACCTGCGCATTACGAGTGCGCTGCTCTACCACTGAGCTACCCGGGCCTAGTGGCCTTACCCTAGTGTTTGCCCTGTTGGGCCTCAGCGTGGAACAGCCGGCAACATTCGAGGAGTTGGTGGCCGAGGGCGACTCAGTGCCCTTGGACGGCTGGGACTTCTCGTGGTTCGAAGGTAGGGCGACCGAGGAGCGCCCGTCATGGGGCTATGCCCGGCTGCTCGTCCCCCGGTAGCGAGTAAGCGGCCCAGCGAAACAACCGCCGGCCCGGCACTACCGGGTACGGTCAGTCGCCGACGCGCCGCCAGTAGATCACCGCCTCCTCATCGCCGACGGCATCGGGCACCCGGCCGATCTCGCGCCACCCGAGCTCCTCGTACAGCGACCGGGCGGGGTTGGACGCGAAGACCAAGTTGAACTGGATCGCATCGAAACCGAGTTCGGGGGCACGGCGGATCGAGTCCTCGACCATCGCCCGGCCGACTCCCCGGCCCCGGAGATCCTCGGATACGACATACCCGGCATTGGCGATGTGGGAGGCTCGCCCGGCGAAATTCGGCTTCAGGTAGTAAGCGCCCGCCAACGTCCCGCCGACTCGTGCCGCGATGACAACCGGGATCGGGCTCGTCCAAAGGTCGTCGAATGTCTGTCGACTCAGGGGCGGCGCCTGGGGAAACCCGTCGCCTTGCTCGACGACGCGCCGAAACACCTCGAACAGGCGGGCGTGGTCCTCGGGCCGAAGCGGGCCGAGGGCGACCTCCAGCCCGTTTCTGGCGACGACGGTCACTTCCACTACCGGTCCCATGTTCGACGGACTCCCTTCGGGCCGACGGTCCGGCGACGTGCTCGTATGCCGAGAATGCCGAGAATATCGGCCGCCCGGGGCACAGGGAGAGCCGTTTCGCAGGAGGTCGACCTCGAAGGGACCCGGGCGCCCCGGCAACCCGCTGGACATGCCGGGCACCCGCGGTGCTGCTGCGCCGCCTTCAGGACGTGCACTACGGTGAGCAGGACCTCACCGCGACCAGCCGGAGCGTTCAGTCATCGTGCGCAACGCCCGGACCATCGTGGTGCTGGTCTTCGTCGGGGTTGCCGGGGTCAAGGAGAACCCGATGGTCTGTTCAAATTGCGGGGTCGAGAACCTGGCGGGTGGCAAGTTCTGCTTCGAGTGCGGGAGCCCGCTTACCCGTGCCTGCCCGAGCTGCGGCTCTGCGGTGATGTCGGTCGCAAAGTTCTGCAGCGAGTGCGGCGCCACCCTCGCGCCGACCGAGCTCGCGCGAGACGAGGGCCTCGGTGCGCGCGGCAGTGGCGACGCGACATCCCCCACGGCGGGAAGCGAAGGAGCGTCTTCAGGCCAGACCGCGACAGAGCTACGCCTGGTCTCGGTCCTGTTCTGCGACCTTGTCGGCTTCACGCCTTTGGCCGAGAGCCTGGACCCCGAGGAGGTCCGAGAGCTCCTCAGCGGCTACTTCGACCTTGCCCGCGGCGTGGTCGCCCGTTACGGCGGCTTCGTCGAGAAGTTCATCGGGGACGCGGTCATGGCGGTCTGGGGGGTGCCCGCCGCGCAAGAGGACGACGCCGAACGGGCCGTTCGAGCCGGGCTGGATCTCGTCGCAGCGGTCGCGTCCTTCGGGTCCGAGCACGGCACCGATCTCGCGGCCCGCGTCGGGATCGTGACCGGGCAGGCAGCGACGACCGGGATGCCGGAGGAGGGCTTCGTCGTCGGCGACCGGGTCAACACCGCGGCGAGGATCCAGGCGGCAGCACCGCCCGGATGCTGCTACGTGGACGAGGCAACGAGACGCGCGACTGATGCTGCCATCGTCTACTCCGACGCGGGGCCCCACGAGCTGAAGGGCAAGGCGGAACCCGTTCAGCTCTACCAGGCGCTGCGCGTCATCGCCGGGGTTGGTGGCGCGCTCAAGTCCGAGGGCCTCGAAGCCCCCTTCGTCGGGCGCGACCGTGAGCTCCGGCTCGTCAAGGACCTGTTCCACGCCTCGGCCGAGGAGAGGCGAGCGCACCTCGTCTCGGTGACGGGCATCGCCGGCATCGGCAAGAGCAGGCTCGCCTGGGAGTTCTACAAGTACATGGACGGGCTCTCCAGCTTCTTCCTCTGGCACCGGGGGCGCTGCCTCTCCTATGGCGAGGGCGTCGCGTACTGGGCGCTCGCCGAGATGGTGCGCGGACGTGCCGGGATCCTGGAGGGCGAGGACGCCACCTCGGCGGCCGGGAAGCTCCATGCAGCGGTCGAGCAACGCGTCACCGATCCGGAGGAGCGCAAGTGGGTCGAACCGCGACTCGCGCACCTCATCGGGCTCGAGGAGCGGGTGGCGAGGGACAAAGAAGACCTCTTCGCCGCTTGGAGGCTCTTCTTCGAGCGGATGGCCGAGGTCGAGCCCGTCGTCATGTCCTTCGAGGACATGCAGTGGGCCGACGCTTCGTTGCTGGACTTTATTGAGTACCTCCTCGACTGGTCGAGAAACCACCCGATCTTCGTCCTCACCCTCGCCCGGCCCGAGCTCGTCGACCGCCGGCCGAGCTGGGGCGCGGGTCGGCGGAACTTCACCTCGATCTACCTCGAGCCCCTCTCCGAGAAGGCGATGTGGGATCTCATCACCGGGCTCGTGCCGGGCCTCCCGGACGAGGTGAGCGAGCAGATCCTCGCTCGCGCCGAGGGCGTGCCCCTCTATGCGGTCGAGACGGTTCGCATGCTCATCGACCGGGGTCTTCTCGTTCGGGAGGGTTCCAGTTATCAACCCACCGGAACCATCGGTGCGCTCGAGGTCCCCGAGACGCTGCATGCGCTCATAGCGGCCCGCCTCGACGGCCTCTCGGCGGCCGAGCGGGGCCTCCTGCAGGACGCGGCGGTCATCGGCAAGTCCTTCAGCAAGGAGTCGCTGCTCGCCCTTACCGGCGTGAGTCCCGAGACTCTCGACGAGCTGCTCGCCTCACTCGTGCGCAAGGAGGTCCTTTCTCTCCAGTCGGACCCCCGGTCACCCGAGCGTGGACAGTACGGGTTCCTCCAGGACCTCGTGCGAGCCGTGGCTTACGAGATGCTCGCCAAGCGCGATCGGAAGGACAAGCATCTCGCCGTTGCCGCTTACCTGTCCGACGGGCTCGGCTCCGACGAGCAGGAGATCATCGAGGTCGTCGCCTCGCACTACCTGAAGGCCTATCAGCTGGCCCCGGACGCGGCCGACGCCGAGGCGGTGAAGGCGAAGGCCCGCGACCTCAACGTCCGGGCCGGCGAGCGGGCAGCTTCCCTGGCGGCGTCCGAGGAAGCCGAGCGCTACTTCGAGCAGGCGCTCGAGCTCAGCGACGACCCGTCGACGCGAGCCGCGATGGCAGAGCGAGCAGGGGAGATGGCGTGGCTCTGCAGCCACCGGGACACGGCGCGGACACATTTCGAGGCCGCCCTGTCCATGCTGGCAGCGATGGGTGACACGCACGCCAGTGCCCGGGTCACGGCACGACTCGGCGTGCTCGACCAGTTCGCCGGACATCTCGAGGTCGGCATCGAGCGGATGGAGCAGGCGTTCGAGGTTCTCGCCGGCGAAGACCACGACGAGGACTTCGCGACCCTCGCGGCCGAGCTCGCCCGGCTCCACTTCTTCCATGGCGACCGCGAGCGCGCGCTGAGCCGCGTCGAGACCGCCCTCGAGGTCGCGGAAAAGCTCGCCCTTCCCGAGCAGCTGTCGCAGGCGCTCAACACCAAGGCGATGATGCTCCTCCTGTCGAACCGCCGGGAGGAGGCGGGCGTGCTCTTGCAGCACGCTTTGCAGGTGGCGCTCGACAACGGCCGTCACCAGGCGGCACTCCGCGGCTACAACAACCTCATCTACAGCCTCGAGACTCGAGACCGCTACGCAGAGGCGTGGCCACACATCCGGCCTGCGCTCGAGCTGGCCCGGCGCGCCGGCGACCGCCTCTGGGAGGGGGAGCTGCTGAGCGGTGAGATCACGTTGTTCATCAGCCTCGGATCTTGGCAGGAGGCCATCGAGCGGGCGGCAGAGATCGAGAGATCGGAGGAGGCTTCGGCAAGGGCAGAGGCGATGGACGTGCTGTCGGTCGTGGAGGTGCATATCCACCGGGGAGACCTCGAGACGGCGAGGCAGATGGTCGACCGTGCAGCGCCGTTTGCCGACTCGTCCGACGACGTCCAGATCCGCGGCCACTACGCGCATTGTCTTTCGCTGGTGCTCCGAGCCGAGGGGGAGCTCGCTCAGGCGCTGGCCGCCGCCGAAGTCGCCCTCCAGTCCGCAGGCCAGCTCGGCGCCACCCCGGTTTCCAAGCTCGGGATGGTGGAGGCGATCGACGCCGCGCTCGCGCTGGGCGACGCCACGAAAGCAGAGGGCCTCCTGCAGAGGATCGAGCAGCTCGCGCCGGGGGAGGCGAGCCCCTTCCTCCAAGCCCACGGCCTCCGGTTCCGAGCCCGGCTCTCACCTGATGAGGACGACGCCACGACGTCCGCACGGCTCTCGACCGCTTCAGCGATCTTCCGCGACTTGGCGATGCCGTTCTGGCTGGCGGTCACGCTGCTCGAGCACGCTGAGTGGCTCGCCGCACGGGACCGGTCGGTCGACGCCGAGCCGCTCGTCGACGAGGCCCGGGAGATCTTCGAGCGACTCGGCGCACGCCCGTGGCTCGAGCGGATCGCAAGCGCCTGGAACCGGGAGACGATCTCGGCCTGACCGGGCGACGACGGCCCTCAGGGCTCCGGCAGGACCTCCTGGCGGAGCTCCCGCTTCAGTACCTTGCCGGCCGGGTTGCGAGGCAGCGGCTCGACCCGGAACCAGATGTGGGACGGGATCTTGAACGCCGCGATCCTGGTCGCAAGGAAACCACGCAGTTCGTCACCACCGAGCCGCGCCCCGGCACGGAGCACGACGATCGCCCCGACCTCCTCGCCGAGCACCTCATCGGGCACCCCGATCACGGCAGCGTCGGCGACCGCCGGGTGCTCGTAGATCGCCGCCTCGACCTCGGCCGAGTAGACGTTCTCACCGCCGCGGATCACCATGTCCTTGGCCCGATCGACGATGTAGACGTAGCCCTCGTCGTCCAGCCGGGCAACGTCGCCCGTCCGCAGCCATCCCGCCGTGAAGCTGGCAGCGGTCGCGTCGGGCTTGTTCCAGTACCCGCGCACGACGTTTGGGCCCTTGATCTGCAGTTCGCCTACGTCCCCCGTGGGCACTGTGGCCCCTGCGGGGTCGGCGACGCGCACGTCGCAGACCGGTACCGGAGGGCCGACGCTGTCGGGCTTGCGCAGGTAGTCATCACCTCGGATCATGGTCGTGATCGATGATGTCTCGGTGAGGCCGTAGCCGTTCGAGGCCGATCCGCCGGGAAATTGCTGCTTGATCCGGCGGACGAGCTCTGGAGGTGCTGGCGCGCCTCCATAGGCGATGGAGCGCACGCTGGACGTGTCTCGCACCGCGAAATCTGGCGAGTCGAGGACCTGCCAGGCCATGGTCGGCACGCCGCCGAAGATCGTCACGCGCTCGCGCTCGATCAGCTCGAGCGCGCGCTCGGGGTTCCAACGACGCATCATCACGAGCTTGCCACCGGCCAAGGTGTTCGGAACGAGCACCGAATGGCAACCGGTGGCGTGGAACAGGGGTACCGAGAGGAGAAGGGAGTTCTGGGTCGTGGCGGGCGAGGTCTCTGCCGGCTCTTCCTCGTCGGCCATGAGCGTGGTGCGCGCGTTGATGAAGCCAAGGCTCACGAGGTTCGTGCAGATGTTGCGCTGGGTCCCGAGTGCTCCCTTGGGCTTTCCCGTCGTGCCGGAGGTGTAGAAGATCGTCGCGTCGTCCTCCGGCCCGATGTCCGCGGGAGGGAGCACGGCCGGCTCGGTGCCCGCCGCGGCTTCGCTGAGCGGTCGTCCCGACGCGACGATTTCCTCGTACCGGTCGGCCCAGCGAGGGCTGGGGGCACCTGCGGCAGCCTCCTCGAGGCGGGCGACGACGACGCGGCTGAGCTCGCCGCGACGCAGCTCGTCGAGATGTGACCCGAGGCGTGCCAGCCGCTCGGCGTCCACGATGGCGACCGTGGTGCCCGAGTCCTCGAGGCCGTAGGCAAGCTCCGGTCCCGACCACCAGGCGTTGAGCGGGACGATGATCGCGCCGAGCGCTGCGGCCGCCCAGAAGGAGGTCACCCATTCGGGGAAGTTCCGCATGGCGATCGCCACCCGGTCGCCGGCGCGCACGCCGTAGTGGCTCGAGAGCGCCCAGGCAAGGGCCGCGACCTCCTGGAAGTGCGCTCGGAACGTCATCCTCTCGTCCTCGTACACGAGAAACGTCGCTTCGCCGTGGGACAGCGACACCTCCAGGATCGACCGCAGCGATCGCGGGCAGTTCCTCCACACCCGAAGCTCAAGGCCGCCGACCGTCTCCGCGCTGACCTCGAAGCGCTGTCCGGGTGCAGTGAGCTGGGCAGTGGCTTCGGCGAGGGTCAGCGGCACGGTCGGGGAGCGTACCCGGGGTAGCGCGTGGCGCCCGCGGCCGGGACGGGTAGCGCGTGGCGCCCCCCGGGGGTGACGGGTGGCGCGTGGCGCCCGCGGGCGGGACGGGTGGCGCGTGGCGTCCGCGGGCGGGACGGTCCGGCGAGAATCGGGATCCGTTTCGAAACTATTGCGCGCCGCGACACTTGCACGTACGATCCGCACGAGGTGAGGTGAGGCAAGTCGAACTGCACCAGCCGGAAGGGCTTGGCGGAGCTCCCCGACGATCGGTCGATGCCCTTGGGGGGTGTGCGTGTCGCGAGGACAACGGTTGAGCATCGTGGTCTCGATGTTCGCCGTCGTCGTTGCCCTGGTCGTCTTCGGGGCGATGGCGTTCGTCGGCAGCACCCCGCCGGCCGCTGACTACACCCAGGGCCACCAGCCAGGCCAGCCAGTGAACGTCACGCTGCAGACCGTCGGGTCCATCGGGTACGGCGTCCACCCGGACTGGGTCTCGTACCTCGCCGAGGCTCCGGGCGGCCAGTGGGTGCACACGACCCTGCTGAAGCTGCCTGCCCACTCGAAGATCAACGTGACCATCCTCCAGTACGACTCGGGCAGCCCTCTCCGCAACGCGTTCTTCGGCCAGGTCCAGGGCACCTCGGGTGGCGACGAGTTCATCAACGGCAAACCGACCAGGCTCGTGAACTCGAACGCGGGCAACGGCGTCGCGCACACGTTCTCCGTGCCGGCGCTCGACATCAACGTCCCGCTCCTCGGTGTGGACCCGAGCGCCAGCAACTTCTGCAGCACGCCGGCGCCATGCGGTTCGGCGGAGCACTACACGGTCCAGTTCAGTTTCGTCACGCCTGGCCCGGGCGACTACCGATTCCAGTGCTTCATCCCCTGTGGCCTCGGCTACCTCTACGGCAACGGCGGCCCGATGTCCACGATCGGCTATATGGGGGGCTTCCTCGAGGTGACTGCGTGACGGCCCTTCCCGAGACTCCGGGGGCCGCCCCCGACACGTCGCCGGCGGCCGCGGCCGACAGGAGCGACAGTGGGCACGGGCGGAGGATCTTTGCCATCTGGCTGGTCGTCGCCGTGGTCATCGACGTGTTGTTCGTCTTCCTCGCCGGTCCGCATCTTCCTCCGGGGGCAATGACGCAGAACGCGCGCAGCCAGCAGATCGACTTCACCGTGATCACGGCGACGGCGCTCCCGGTCATCTTGTTCGTGTGGGTCTACTTCGCCTACGCCCTCATCGTCTGGCGCCACCCGAAGGGCGAGCCACTCACCGACGGCCCACCTCTGCGTGGCCATTTCCGGATCCAGGCCAGCTGGATCGCCGTGACCACGGTCATCGTGATGGCGATGTTCGTCTACGGCACGGTGGAGCTCATCGGGCCGGCGGGAGCGGGCGGCGGCGAGGGTCCCGCCCCGATCTGGACCCCAGCCTCGAGCAACGTGCTCGTCATCCAGGTCATCGGCCAGCAGTGGAGATGGACGTACCGGTACCCGAGCTTCGGCGGTTTCGAGACCGACCAGCTGGTCATCCCGAACGACACCGCCATCGCGTTCCACGTCACGTCCCTGGACGTCATCCACAGCTTCTGGGCCTACCAGCTGGGTGTGAAGTCGGACGCGAACCCGGGATCCGACAATGTCGCTTTCACGACGACCGGCTCGGCGACGGGAACGTTCATCGTCCGCTGCGCCGAGCTGTGCGGCATCTGGCACGCCGACATGACCACGAGCGGCGTCGTGCTCAGCAAGTCGGCATTCGAGCGATGGGCGACGTTGACCGAGGTCAAACAGGCCGCAGCGACGGCATTGCTCCCGAAGTTCGCCTGGAGCTACACGCCCGACGCCAACGGAGCCGACGGCGGCTACTACCCCGACAGCAAGGACCCCTACAGCTCCGTCCAGACCTACGGGAGCTAGTGGGCACATGACCGCCGAGAGGAGGAAGATTGACGATCGTCGCTGAGTCACCGGTTGTCACCGTGACAGACGAGCCGCGTCAGGGGTGGTTGTCGCAGCACCTCGGCACCGCCGTCATCGGCGCCGTCGGCGGCTACCTATTGGGTCACTGGGCCGGCAATCTCATCGCGAGCGGTTACCCGACCGTGACCGGCACCGCGGCGAATGGAGCAAACGACGTTGCCGTCGTGCTCGGCCTGAGCTTCGGTGTGTTCGGCTGGCTGCTCGGCATCGGTGCGCTCAACTACCCACTCGCCAAGCTGGTCGGCCGCGAGCCGCTGGCCGAGCGTCCCAGCGTCGGCTGGTCGCGCTACTTCCGCTTCACGCTCGACCACAAGGTCGTCGGGCTCCAGTACGTGATCGGCGTGCTGATGTTCTTCTTCACCGGTGGCCTGCTCGCGATGGCGATCCGGACGGAGCTGCTCAGCCCGACCACCCACATCATCGGGCCCGGCACGTACATCGCGATCGTCGGCGAGCACGGCACGATCATGATGATGATGGCGAGCTCGCTCGTCCTCGGACCGCTCGGCAATTACCTGGTGCCGCTCATGATCGGTGCTCGCCGCGTCGCCTTCCCGCGTATCGAGGCGGCGTCGTTCTGGGTCTTCGTCGCCGGCTACCTCGTCATCCTCACGGCACTGCCGCTCGGGGGCTTCCCGACAGGCTGGACGGGGTACGCGCCACTCCAGACCCAGGCAACCCTGGGCATGGACGCCTATCTCGTGGGGTTCGCCGTCATCGGCCTCGGAATGATCCTTGCCGGGTTCAACATGGCCGTGACGATCATCAATTACCGGGCGCCCGGCATGACCTGGGGCAGGATCCCGATCTTCGTCTGGTCGATGCTCGCCACCGCGGCACTGCTCACGCTCGCGACGCCGGTCCTGTTCGTGGCCGGGCTGTTCGGGGTGCTCGACCGCACGGCCCAGACGGCGTTCTTCGTGAACGAGCACGGCGGCAACGCGTTCTTGTGGCAGAACCTCTTCTGGTTCTTCGGCCACCCGGAGGTGTACATCATGGCGCTCCCGGGCTTCGGGATCGTCGGCGAGATCCTCCCGGTGTTCACGAGAAAGCCGCTCTTCGGCTATCGCGTGGGCGCCGCCGGCATGATCGGCGTGTCGCTGCTCTCCTTCTTCGTCTGGCAGCACCACCTCTTCCAGAGCGGCATCAACCCTGACATGCGACCGCTGTTCATGCTCACGACCGAGCTGATCTCGATCCCGACCGGGTTCATCTATCTCGTGGGGATGGGAACGCTCTGGAGGGCGAAGATACGTTTCGAAGTGCCGATGCTGTTCGCTCTCGCGATGTACTTCAACTTCCTCATCGGCGGCGTGACCGGCGTCTATCTGTCCGACGTGCCGGTGAACGTGACGCTTCACGGCAGTTTCTTCGTGCTGGCCCACTTCCACTACACGATCATGGGGGGCCTCGTCTTCGCCTTCTTTGCCGGCCTCTACTACTGGATGCCGAAGATGACCGGGAGGTCGCTCAACAAGACGCTCGCACTGTGGCACTTCTGGATCATGTTCATCTTCTTCAACCTGACCTTCTTCCCCCTGTTCCTCGTGGGTCTCCTCGGTCAGCCTCGCCGCGTGTTCGAGTACGCGCCGCACCTGCAGATGCTCAACGACCTCTCAACCGTCTCGGCGTACCTGCTGGCCGCGTCGATGATCATCTTCATCGTGAACTTCGTCTGGTCGCTGTATATCGAGCCGAAGGCCGCGCCGGAGAACCCGTGGGACTCGAAGGGGCTCGAGTGGGCGACGGCGACCCCCGTGCCGTTCCACAACTTCGACCGTATCCCGCTCGTCCTCACCGACCCGTACCGCTACGGCGAGCCGGACGCGCCGCCGGTCGCTCAGATAACCGAGGTCCCGCTTCCCCCCAGGGTGCGGGAGCCCGATCCGCTCGGTTCAGACGCCGGCGGAGTCACCGGAGGAGGATCGGCCGATGGCTGACACCGTCCCGTCGGCCGCCGTCGCCAGCGCAGCAGACGACGCCGCCTTCGAGCAGCACTGCGCCGAGGACTCGATGTGGACCGGGAGCCGGCTGATCATCGGCGTGACGACGTTCGCCTTTGCCGGTCTCGGATTCGCTTACTTCTACCTCCGTTCGTTCAACTCCGACGGCCAGTGGCGACCGAATCACGTCACCGCTCCGACGGCGACCGGCACGGCGATCTTCGCGATCGTGGTCGCCGCCGCGGCGCTGAACGCGTTCGGCGTCCGGCACCTCAAGCGCGGCTTGCAGCTCGACTGGGAGGTCGCCGGGTGGACGGCCGTCGCCGGGGGGCTGGTGGCTGTCGGACTCCAGATCTGGGAGTACACCGAGCTCGGCTGGTATCCGGGCTCGAGCGGGTACGCATCTTGTTTCGTGGGCTGGGGCGCGCTGAACGCCGCTCTGCTGGTGGGGAGCGTCTACTGGCTCGAGACCCTGCTTGCTCGAGCGATCCGGCTGCGCAGGGCGCTCGCGGAGGACGGGGGTGCCGCAGTTTCGCAACTGCCGCCGGCGCGGATCTTCCGGGCATCGCTGGACGGCGCCACCTACTTCTGGTGGTTCGCCGCCGCGATCAACCTCGTGTTCTGGCTCTTGTTCTACGTGATCACCTGAGGAAGACCGGTTGCACTGAACGTCGGCGACTCGGGCTCGGCCGCTAGGCTCGGCTGTGCTCCCGGGCGAGAGTTTGTGATGGAGGTGGAGTCAGTCGTGGATCAGCAAAGTGTCGTGGTTGCCCAGATCCTGACTTTTGCGATCCCGATCGGCGCCCTCGTCATCGTGCTTCTCTGGGGCTTCTTCCAGCGCCGACCCTCCGAGTGAGCTCCGCGACCGGGCGACCGGTCGAGGGCCCATTTGCGGGGTCGTCCGTGCCGGCCGCCTCGTCCTCCGGCCCGCCGTTGCTGGCTCGCCGGCCGTTGCCGGCTCGCCCGCCGATCAGCTGGCTGGCCTGGGCCGGCATCGTCGCTGCCTTGGTGGCGCTTCTGCCACCGGTCGGCACTTGGGCGCGCCGCTGGGTGGTAGGAGAGGCGATCCAGTTCTCACTACTGGCCTACGTCGTCCCGCCCCTCATCGTGCTCGGCCTTGCGCCGGCGACTCGCCGCCGGCTTGCCGCCTGGCCAAGGTTGCCCAGGCGTGCCGGTCCACCGGCTTCGGGCGCCGGGCGTCTGGCCGAAGGGACGCCGCGCGCCGAGCGGTACCGCTTCGATCCTCTGCAGGACCGCCCCGGGCGCGGCGCCTTCGATCCGGCCGCAGCACGCGCGTGGATCGCTCTGGTGGTCTTCGTCGGCGTGGTTGCTCTCTGGCGCAGCGCGGCGGTGATCGACGCTCTCGCCCGTCGCGAGCCGCTGATCCTGCTCGAGGCCGCGACGCTCGTGGCCCCAGGTTGCGCCCTGTGGCTCAATCTCGTGGACTCGGGCCCCTCGCTCGCCGGCGCAGGCAGACCGCGGCGCATGACGATGGCGGCGCTCGCGATGTGGTCGATCTGGGTGCTTGCCTTCATCCTCGGGTTCTCCGGCCACCCGATGTTCTCCGCCTACCACCACCGAGCCGGCTCGGGGCTGAGCGCGCTGAGTGATCAGGAGCTGGCCGTCGCCGTGCTGTGGGCCATCCCCACACTGGCGATGATGCCTGTCGTGTTCGGCAACCTCGTTAAATGGCTCAGATCCTAGGGGGAAGGTCTTAACCCTCGGCCAGGGGCGGAGGGCCCGGCGGCACCCTGACGAGGGGGAGCGCCGGGAGGGTGACGCCGAGCTGGCGGTCCATGGCCTCGAGCGCCCGCGCGGCGCGGGCACGGTCCGCCATCAACCGTGCCTCGTACTCGCGTAGTTGACCCGACGCGGCCGGATTCCGGGGGCTGCCGACGAGGACGACGATCGCGCCGGTGACCCCGTACGCGTCGGGCACGACCCAGCTGTAGACGGCCGAGGCGAACACGTTGCTTTCGGCCAGCGAGCGAGGGATCGTCATGCTCGCGAGCTGGAACACGTCGTCGTTGGTCTGCGAGCAGGCGAGGTGGTCGTCTCGCACGAGATCCGGCACACGGATCAGGTCGGCGGAGGACAGGCTGTCGGCGGCCACCTCCGCCTCGATGCTGAAGGCCTCGGCCAGGCCGGCGTTGCAGGAGTTGAGGTAGCCGTAGGCCTCGGCCACGAAACTCCTCGCGTCACTGATCTGCTGGGTGCGAGTCGCCCGCGTCGGGAGGTCGCTGAGGACCGCGAACGCGATGAAGGCAACCACCACCGCACCGGCGACCGTAGCCCGGCGGAGGTACCACGGGCGAGGACGCCGAGCGCCACCCCGGGACGCGGAGAACGCGCCCGAGCCCCACTCCCCACGGAGAGCCGCTTCGTCGTCGGCCGCCCGGCCGTCGGGTGTGCTCATGCCGAGCTCGGCAGCAGCGAGGCCGCGAAGTGGGCGATCCCTTGCCCGAAGGCGGCGATCTGGGACGCCGGCAGGACATAACGGCCAGTTGCCAGCTCGAAAGCGGAGGGCGTCGCGCCGTAACGCTCGTGACCTGAGGGATCGACGAGCACGATCAGAGGCTCGTAGAGCACGGTGCCATGCACCTCGTCGACCTGTACCTGTACGCCGTAAGCAGCCCAGACGGTCCGCAACGCGGCCAGCGGGCCGCTGAGGGCGTGGAACGTCGTGCGCCCGCCGAGCCCCATGGCGCGCGCGAGGCGCACCATGTCGGTGACCGAGAGGTGAACCCCGTCCAGGTTCACGACGAGCACATCCACGTCGGCCGCCTTGGCGCCGAGGTCTCGCTCACCTGCCCGTAGCTCCGCCGATTCGACGGGGCAGATCCCCGTGCAGCCCGCGTCGAGGAACGTGAGCAGCACGACCTTTCCGCGCAGCGCGGACAGGCTCACCTCTCGGCCGTGCTGGTCCACGAGGGCGATGCCGGGTGCGAGACGGTCTTGCAGGGATGTGAGGCCCATCAAGGTCGCGAGCGTCCCCGGCAGCGCTTTGCCGAGCGGGAGCGTCGTATCGGTCGCGCCGGCCGTGCTCCCCGTCTTGCTGGCAGGCTGGGGGGCCCCGCTGCCGCGGGTCAGCACCCCGACGAGCGCTCCGAGTGCCAGCAGGGCGGCGATCGCGGCGGCGAACAGCCGGACGCTCCGCCGGGAGGACGAGGGGCTCGGCGGTTCCACGTTGCTCAAGAGTTGAGCGGGCGACCCGCGACCAGGTTGCCGAACAGCGCCATGAGCTCAGAGGGAGGGATCTTCCCGAGCACCTCGCCCAAGATGTCGCCGCTCGAGTCGACGAAGACCGTGGCGGGAAGATCGCCCACTCCGAAACGGGTAGCAAGCGAGATACTTCCGAGCCCAGGTGCCTGCGCGACCGGATAGTCCGCTTTGGCGCGGCGCACCATCGTCAGGGCGAGTGCCGGCGACGGGTCGTTGATGTCGACCCCGAGGAAGCGGATCCTCCACCCGTGTCGGTCGGCGACCGAGGCGAAGGTCCCGAGCTCGGCCTGGCAGGCGACACAGCCCGACTCGAACCAATTCACCACGGCCGGACTGCCGGCAAGCATGGCCGAGGTGATCGAGGCGCCGCCCCCGAGGCGTGCGAGAGGACCAAACTGCGGCACCTTGGCGGGAGATGCGTAGAGGATGAGGTTGGCGTACCTCGACGCCGGGACCTGGCGGGAGATCGCGACGGCGTACGCGACGAACCCGGTAGCGACCAGCACCGACGCGACCAGGCCGCCCACCGCGAGCCGCCTCTTCCGCGCGGAGTCGCCCCCAGGAGGGAACCGGGCCGTGCTGCTTGCGGGCGGCTTCTCACCGCCCGCCGACGCCTCAAGGCCCATAGGCGCATCGTACTTGCGGGCCTCGTACCGGCGGCATTCGGGACGAGTGCTTCGCGGCCCCTTAATGTGTCGTTGCCGCTCTCGGACGTGGAGTTGCAACGAGGAGGTGAGCAATGAGCGTGCTGGCCGTCGATGTGGGCACGAGCGGGGTTCGTGCGGCCATCGTGCGACCCGACTCCTCGGTCGAGCACGCCCATTTCCGCCAGGTGCTGCCGAGCTCTCCAGCGCCCGGTTTCGTGGAGTTCGACGCAGCGGCGATGGCCGACGCCGTCCTCGAAGTGTCCCTGGCGGCGCTCGCGGGAGGCGGGAAGGTCGACGCCGTGGGGATCACCAACCAGCGGGCGTCGACGATCGTCTGGGACCGGGTGACCGGCGACGCGGTCGGGCCGGGGATCGGATGGCAGGACCTCCGGACTGCTGGCTTCTGCCTGATGCTCCAGGCTCAGGGGATCCGCCTCGCACCGAACCAGAGCGCCACCAAGCTGGCCGTGCTGCTCGACATCGCGGATCCAGACCGGTCGCGCGACCTGTGTGTCGGGACCGTCGACACCTGGGTCGCTTGGACGCTGTCGCGAGGAGAGGTCCACGTCTCGGACCTGACCAATCTCGCGGTCACCGGCCTTCTCGACGGCCAGGCATCAGGCTGGGACGAGGCCGTGCTCGAGGCCTTGCGCATCCCCCAGGGCGCTCTTCCCCGTCCGGTGGACTCGATCGGAGTGGTCGGTCTAGCCAAGGCGTTGCCCGGTGCCCCTCCGATCGCCGGCCTCGCAGGCGACCAGCAGGCCTCGCTCGTCGGTCAGGGCTGTGTCCGGCCGGGCCTCGCCAAAGCGACCTTCGGCACGGGAGGGATGCTCGACCTCTGTGTCGGAGGCGACCGACCAGCCTTTCCCCTGCGAGGTCCGGGCGGGACCTTCCCCATCGTCGCCTGGAGCGCGGCGGGGACCATCACGTGGGGGATCGAAGCCATCATGCTGTCGGCCGGCAGCTGCATCGAATGGCTGAGAGACGATCTCGGCATCCTGTCGTCGGCGGCCGAGTCGGACGAGCTGGCAGCCTCCTGCGCCGACTCGGGCGGCGTCTGGTTCGTTCCGGCGCTCCTCGGTCTCGGGACGCCCGTCTGGGACTACGGCGCCCGGGGCACCCTGCTCGGGCTCACCCGGGGCTCGGGGAGGGCCGAGGTCGTACGCGCGGTGCTGGAGGGGATCGCGCATCGCGGCGCCGACCTGCTCGAGGCCGCGGAGACCGATTCGGGCCTCTCGATCGGGACGCTGCGCGTCGACGGAGGAATGAGCGCAAACCGCACGTTCACCCAGGCGCTCGCGAACACCATCGCCCGTCCCGTCGAGATCTCCGCGGTGACCGAGGCAACCACGCTTGGAGCCGCGTACCTGGCAGGTGTCGCCATGGGTACATGGGCGAGCCTTGAGGAAGCGACGGCCGGGCTTCGGCCGCGGGCGGTCATCGAGCCGTCCCGTCGCGTAGATCGCGAACGCTGGCTCGAGGCCCGGGACCGGTCGCTCCGGACGGTACCCGAGCTGTCCGATCTCGCCTTCTAGCCCGTGCCTCGCCCAGGGACCTCCTCGGGGTGCGGTAGCACCCCAGCCCTTCAGCTGAAGGCGGTCTCGGGCGCAGGCCCTGCGTCGGCGTCGGCCCCGAGCGCCGGGGAGGCCCCGTTGCCCACTGCGGCGCCATTGGCTGACTCGGCTGTGACCGCTCGCTCGGCCGCGATCCCTCGCTCAGCCCCGATCCCTCGCTCAGCGCCGACCCCGAGCTCGGCCCCGATCCCGTCGGCTCCGATCCGGGCCTCCGCTTCGGCTTCCATGCCGATCCTCGCCTCGGCCTCCGCCCTGGCGCGAGCCGCCCTCCGCCGCGACCTCCGGCGCTCGATCCGGACCCCGGGGTGGAAGAGCGTGTAGAGCAGGAGCCCGAGGATGATTGCCGCGAAGGGGATGATGGCGTTGGACTCGGGCGCGAACAGGGGGAACAACACGAAACCGGACAACGCGGCAGTCCAGGTCCACAAGATCACGACCGTCCTGCGATGCCCGTGCCCGAGCCGCACGAGGCGATGGTGCACGTGGTCGGTGTCCGGGGTGTCGATCCCGGTGCCTTTGATCGCTCTCCGGACGTAGGCGAAGGCCATGTCCGCAATCGGGACTCCCAGGATGAACAGCGGTAGGAACAGCGGTGCGTAGAAGAAGTAGGTCTGTCCGCTCACTCCTTCGGTGCGGCCTCCGATCTCCATCGTGGCGGCAGCCATCAACAGTCCGAGGAACAACGCACCGGCATCACCCATGAACACTTTCGCCGGGTTGAAGTTGTGGGGGAGGAAGCCGAGGCAGACTCCGCAAGTGATCACGGCGATGAGAGGTCCGAGGTTCGTGGCCTGCAGCACCCCGAGCTCGACCAGGCGAATTCCGTAGACAGCGAGCGCGCCGGACGCGATGGCGACGATGCCCGCCGCCAGCCCGTCGAGCCCGTCGATGAGGTTGATCGCGTTCGTAATGCCGATCACCCAGAGCGCCGTGATCAGCGGCGTGAGGTCCGAAGACAGCACGACCGTGCCGGCGAGCGGGATCTTCAACCAGAACATGGTGGCGCCGAGGAACACCAGCACCATGGCAGCAAGCACCTGGCCCGCGACCTTGGCCGGCGCGGAGATCTCATGGGCATCGTCGATCAGTCCTACGGCGAGGATGACCGCGGCGCCGAGCAGCACCCCGAGCGGCTCGGACGAGCCCTGGAAGATCCCGTGCAGGCGCGGGATGCGGTCCGCCACGATCATTGCGGCGAAGAACGCCAAGAACATCGCGAGCCCGCCCCCATACGGGATGAGCTGCGAGTGGACGCGCCGCTCATCGGGAGCGGCGACGAACGACAGGCGCGCGGCAAGGCGACGGAGGGGGAACGTCAGCAGGAAGGTGCCTACCGCGGCGATGCCTCCGACGAGTGCGTAGTCGCCGATAGGTGGCACGACGAGATTCTGCCCGCTCAGACCACGGTCGGTGGCTGAGTCGTCGTGCTCGCGTTCCCCGCGATGACGGAGAGGGCTACAGACGAGGCCGGAGGGACGACCTTAAGGTGCTCGCCCCACTTGCTCACCGCGATGGTGTCCACGAAACGCGACGATGATGCGGTCGCCGGCACGACGCCATCGAAGAGGATCGGGAACGGCGCGGCGGCGCCGGTCACCTCGAGCTTGCCGGTCGCGTGGTCGCTGGCAGTGATCCCCTGACCGACCCAGCCGCCGGACAGCTCGACCACGGTCCGCCCGTCGACCACGGTGCTGTGCCCACCGGTGATGGGCGCTGTGAGGGCGAGCTCGGACATCACCGAGCCGACCGTGAGCGCGGCAGCGGTGCTCTGGTACACCGCGTCACCCGGTACCACCGAGACCCACAGACCGGCAGCGGCTTCGGACACAGCGGTCGTCAGGCCGATGAGATCCGCGATGGCCGCCGCCTGGCCCCGGAAATAGGCCTTGTGGCCGATTAGCTCGATGACGAGCGTGGACTTGAGCTTCTGGTAGGAGACCACGATCGTCTGGGTTCCTGAGGTCTGGTTCACATCGCCGACGATCGTGACGGTCTGCCCGTCTCCGACCGAGGTGCTGACGTAGTGCAGGGAGGGCTGCGACTCCCCGTTCTTGAGAGCCGCCTTCATCGTCTCGGTCGCACTCTGACTCCCGGTGCCGGGCTTCGCCGGCAGGGTCGTGGTGGACGCCTGGGTGCCTGGCGCGCCGGACGAGGTCGTCGAGGTGCCCGACGCGGCTCCGCTGCAAGCAGAGACCCCGATGCTCACGGCGATAAGTCCGAGGGCAGCGAGCAGGTTGCGCACGATGAGAGGGTACCTCCAGGGACTCGAACGAGCCTTTCGCCCGTGCTCGAAAGTGGAAGTCCCGGCACGCTCAGGGCTTCGCCGGCACGCTCGGCCGCGGCTCGGGTGCGGGCTTGTCAGCCTCGAGGATCTGACTCGTGGAGGTCTCGCTTCCCGGCACCTCGTCCTCGTGCGGCGCTGGCTGCCCCCGGTTGGGCAGGAACACCATGACCACTACTGCGGCGACGCCGACGACGATCGCTCCCACCAGCATCGCAAGGTCCATGCCACTCACGAAGGACTGGCGGGCGATCGCAGCGAGCGCCGCACCCAGGGACCCGCCAACCTTCTGCGCGATCTCCAATGCGCCCCCGAGCGACCCGGTGATCAGGTGCATCACCGAGGCGGGGATGCTCTGGTGCGCCAGCACCGGAGTCATCCGATCCTGGTAACGAGTGTTGAGGAGGCTGCCGAGCACTCCGACGCCGAGCGCGCCGCCGGTCTGCAGTGCCGCACCGTTGATGGCAGCTCCGACGCCCGCGCGCTCCAACGGCAGTGAGCCCATGATCGACTCGGTCGAGGGGGCGAACGCCAAACCCGTGCCGATCCCCAACAGGAACAACCCCGGCAGCGCGTCAAGCCACGTGCCGTGGACGGTCGTGCGGGCCAGGATCACCAGGCCCACGGCGATGAGTGCCATGCCGGTCGACACGACCGGTCTCGACCCGATCCACCCTGCCAGGACGCTGGACAGCGGAGCCACGATCAGGAGCACCGCGGCGATGGGCGCGATGCGCAGCCCGGTCTGCAACGGGCTGTACCCGAGGGAGAACTGCAGATACTGAGTCAAGAGGAACAAGCCGCCCATGAGGGCGAAGATCACCATGGCCATCGCCGCCATCGCCACCGAGAACCGCCGTGACTTGAAGAAGGAGACCTCGATCATCGGGTGGGTGCAGCGTTGCTCCCATCTGATGAAGACAGCCAGGACCACGATGGCGACGGCGAGGGCCCCGAGCACGAGGGGCGACGTCCACGAGTGGTTCGGTGCCTCGATGATGCCCCATAGCAACAGGCTCATCCCGGTGATCGACAACGCCGCTCCGAGCGGATCAGCGCGCTTGCTGGCGGGGTTCTTCGAGTTGGGCACCAGCCAGATGCCGGCCAGGATCCCGACGAACGCGATCGGGACGTTGATCAAGAACACCGAGCCCCACCAGAAGTGGGCAAGCAGCCACCCGCCCACGATCGGCCCGAGGGCCACACCGAGGCCGGTCGTTCCCGACCAGATGCCGATCGCCTTGGCGCGTTGTTCGCCGCGCGTGAAGACATTGGTGAGGATGGAGAGCGTCGACGGCATGATGGCGGCTGCGCCGATTCCCATGAAGGCACGGGCCGCGGTCAACATGTTCGCCGTGCCCGAGAACGCCGACGTCAACGACCCAGCTGCGAAGATGGCCAAGCCCGCCATCAGCACCCATTTGCGGCCGAGCCTGTCTCCGAGACTCCCGATCACCAGCAACAGGCCTGCGAACACGACGGCGTAGGCGTCGACGATCCACTGGAGCTGACTCGACGACGCGTGCAGGTCACGAGCCAGGGTGGGAAGGGCGACGTTGAGCACCGTGTTGTCGAGGCTCACGATGAGCAGACTCACGCACAACACCGCAAGGGTCACCCATCGATTGGGTCCGTGCACCAGATCGACCCTCACGGAGACGACCCCGTTCTCTGCTGCTGGACTGGCGTTCGAGCCGGCGAAAGTCGTCATCGGGGCTCGCCTCGGGGCTTGCGCGGAACGGTGCTCCGAGCCCCGCCGAGGCGCCCACAACGGGCAGTCCGTCCTGCCGAATCCCTTCTCACCAGACGTGTCGACATGGACTTTCTCTGCGTTCAGGGGCGTAACTAGACATTCGGTCACAACCATCGTGTTCCAGCACGCCGCGATCCGATAGGGCCGATGGTCCCCTGTCGTCTCGCCCGCCTGCCCGCCTGCCCGCCGCCGTCAGCCGCCTTCGGCCCACGAGATAATGCGGTCCGGCGTGATCTTGACGATCGTGCGCAGAGCTGGCCATTCGGCGATGTAGGCCTCGACGCCTTCGGGTCTGACGTATCGCTTGGTGATCGCTCGAATCTCGCCGAGAATGTCGTAGTCATCGCCGCCGGTCGCTGTCGCGAGACCGCGCATGACCACGGCCGGATACGGTGGATCGAACGTCTGGACCGAGAAAGCGACCCGCGGATCTCGGTACACGTTGCGTACCCATGCCCGCGTGTCAGTCGTCCAGATCGTCACCGAGGTCCCGTCCCAGCGGAACCAGACCGGCGTCAGGTTCGGCGATCCGTCCGCTCGCAGGGTTCCGACGACGCCGAGGGGAGTTGGGAACGTCTGGGACAGAAACTGGTCAAGTTCGGACGCGTCCATGCTCATGAACCCAGTATTGCGGTGCCGCCGAACGGTTGCATCGGCCTCGCCCGAGCGCCGTAACGTTCTCGGAACGGTGCGGCCGTAGAGTCTCCATCCATGAGCGCGGCGCAGATGACGCCTGAACGGACGGCGAACGACGCCGACCGCCCGGCCCGCCGATCTCGCCTTCTGTCGCCGGCGAGCGCGACGGTTCTCGGTGCCCTCGTGCTCGGCGTGACGGTGGCGTCGGTACCGCTGGAGGACGCGGCGCATCAGCTGACAGTTTCCAATGTCGTTGGCGAGGGCCTCTCCGTCCTCGTCTACACCGCTGTCGGCGTCATCGTCGCGCGGCGTCAGCCGCGCAACCCGCTCGGATGGATCCTGCTGATGACCATCTTCCTGTACGTGTTCAGCAACGAGCTCGGCACGTATGCAGTGCTCCACTACACCCTCGGTCACCGCGGCCTACCGCTCGCACCAGTCGCAGTGGTGCTGTACCCCTTGTGGGCACTCGGGGTCGCACTGTTCCCACTCATCATCCTCTTGTTCCCTGAAGGGCGACTGCCTTCGAGGCGCTGGAAGTGGGTGCTCTGGGGCTATCTCGCGCTCTGTGGATTCGTGGCGACCGGTATCTCCTCCCAGGCGGTCGCTGCAGTCGCCAATCACGACATCCACCTCGATTCCTATGGCGACATCACAAGCGGGGGTCACCCGACCGGAATTCTGGCCGTTGCATTCTTGGCCTCGGTGGTCTTGATCGGGCTGTTGACGTTGTCGTTCGTCGTCTACCAGTTCCTCAGTTGGCGCCGATCGACGGGCGAGCGCCGCCAGCAGCTGAAGTGGCTCGCGTGGGGCGCCGCCATCGCCTTCGTCACGTTCATCTTGGGAACCACGTTCAATACGACCGCCGTCGGATCGGTTCTCGGGCTCGGGATCATCGCTCTTCCGATTGCCATCGGCATCGGGATCCTCAAGTACCGCCTCTATGAGATCGACCGCCTCGTCAGCCGCACGCTCGCCTACGCCATCGTCACCGGCCTGGTCGTCGGGGTGTACGTGGGTGTCGTGACGCTGGTGACCAAGGTGCTCGGTTTCTCCTCGCCCGTTGCCGTGGCTGCGTCGACCCTGGCTGCCGTGGCTCTTTTCAACCCGTTGCGAATCCGGGTCCAGCACATCGTCGACCGTCGTTTCAACCGGGCCCGTTATGACGCGGAGGCGACGGTTGCCACCTTCACGGCACGGCTTCGGGACGCCGTCGACCTCGAAACAGTGCGCCGCGAGCTACTCGAGGTCGTGAACCGGGCCGTCGAGCCCGCCCACGCGTCGGTGTGGATCAGGCGACGGGAGTAGGGCCGAGAAACCAAGTGTGATCGGTCGGCCTGTTCCCGGCGGGTCCTCCAGTGTCGGCGCGGGGGCTGTGGCCGCTGCCAGAGGTCAGCATTCACAGGCGCTCCATAATCGCTGAGCCGAGCCCCGGCCAAGTCTGACCAGAACGCAGGGTGTTGTCCTGACGTTGCCGGACGCAGACGAGCCGGAGGGTCGACCGGCCTCGACTGGCATCAGCAGTACAAGCTTGCGTCTCTGAGGGTCGAGCGTTTTCCATCCATCTAGACATCAATTCTCTACCTATGTAGAGTCACATCTGTGGGAGCACGTTCCGGGTTCTCGGCGCAGACGCAGTCAGTTCTCGCGGCGCTGTGCTCGCAGCCGTCGCAGTGGCGGCATGGCTACGCGCTGGCTAAGCAGACCCGGTTGAAGTCCGGCACGCTGTACCCGATCTTGATCCGGCTGGCCGACCGGGGCCTGGTCGAGGCGTGCTGGCAGGACGAGCCGGTCGCGGGCCGGCCGCGGCGGCATCTGTACCGGCTGACCGCCGATGGGCTGACTGCGGCCGCGGAAGCGCTGGCCAGCGGGGACGAGCTGGCGGCCGCTCGGTCGGGCGCACGGGCGGCGCGGACCGGCCGCGGTGTGGAGGTCCGGGTGGTGCCATGGGCAGGCTGAGCCGCGCGGCCGCCGCGGTCGGGCGCGGCGCGGCGCGGCTGGTGCCGGCCGGGCGGCGTGACTGGGCCGAGGCGGTCTGGGCCGAGGCGCACGAGGTGTCGCCCGGGCTGCGGCGGCTGGCTTGGCGTGCGGGCGGTGTGCGGCTGATAGCGAGGGAGGCGTTGATTGCGCGCAGGATCGGCAGCGCAATGCTGTTCGCGGTGGCGGTGGCGTTTGTGGCCTCGAGAGCCTGGCGAGGCTCTTCGGCCAACGCTGCCACCTTGGTCGACCGGGTCGATGTGATCACGACGGTGCTGCTGCTGGCCGGGTTGGCGCTACTAGCACGCCGGTTCTTCGGACCGGCTCGCGACAGCCGGATGGCCCGGCTCCTTCGCGTCGGTGGGTATGCGGCGATCCTGGCCCTGATGCTGGCCAAGGCCAGTGTCGAGCAGTTCGCCGACGCTGTGCCACAGGGGGGCGTTTATCTGCGCCTGTACCGTGATATCCAGGGCAATGGGTCGCCCGCTTCCCTTTACCACTGGTTCGGCGAGATCCTGTTCTTGGTCATCATGGCCGGCTACGTGGCTGCCATCCTTTGGCTGACCTCGAGGCGGTCACCGGTGGTGCCGGCCACGCTGGCCATCGGCACCGGTGCGGGCATCGTTCTCGGCGTCGTCATCTACGCCGTGGCGCCGCTTGGACTCAGCGAAAGTGCCACTAATCCGTGGTTACCGGGATCCGGCGTCGATCCGCTGGTGGCGCTCGCATGGATGCTGCTTCTCGGCGCGCCGGTGGCGGCTGCTCTTGTAGCCGGGCGGCGCTACTCCGGATCGGGCAGCTCACTTCCGCTCGCCGACGCCAAGATGCGCCAGGGCATCGCAGCGGGTCTTCTCGCGAACCTTGTCGGCGCGCTGTTCGTCACCCTTCTCGGCACTGGCACGATCGCGCTGATGTCCAAGGCGGCATGGCTGCGGCACTGGCTGTACGGCCAGCACCTGCTGGGAGCCGTCGCCTACAGCCATGAGCTAACCGCCAGCACAGACGCAGTCGCGTATTTCCTCATCTGCTTGACCTTCCCGATGATCGGGTTCGGACTGAGCGCATTGGGCGTGGTGGGCGCCTGGGGCAATTCTGCAACGGGCCCGGCCGACCCGCGGCGCGGTGGCGGCGGACCGCCAGGCCCTGAGCCGGCGCCGGATCCGCCAGATGGCAGTCTGCTGGCCGGCGTAACCGATGATGAAATCGGCTTGGCTGTCAGCCTGCTCAGCCTTCACTTACAAGGCCCGGGCATCGAGCAGGACCCGATCGCGGTCGGCCTGGCTGACGCTGCGGGCCAGCCTGTCGGCACGCGATAGTTACAGCACAACTCGTCGAGCCCCGGAGCCCTCGCCGCTAACAGGGCCGATCATGATGCTCTCGCCGTCGTGAGGCCGGGGGCCCACCGGCCGGCGGCCGAGACGCCATCTAGCCACCACGCAGGGTGAATCCGTCAGAGAGGATCAGCTGCGGGTCCCATTGAGGCATCGTTCACGAGCGGAGCTGATTCAAGGCGGCTCCTCAAGGGCCGGGGCAGGGACTGTGGCCAGTGCCAGGATTCGGCTATGTCCCTTGCTGAAAGGTCGATCCGCGCGCGAAGCGCCGTGGGCGCGAATCCGCCCGCTGAGCCGTAACGATCTCGGAACGCTCCAGGCGTACGGTTCGTTGGGTGGGCAAAGCGCAGCCGGCGTCGGGGCAAGAGGCGATGACAGCCGAGGTCGCGACT
>Ga0209415_10003267_pt1 | contig 30160 bp, 26 predicted proteins | sample PeaSoiSIISIP2007_FD_187696 | JGI IMG/M metagenome (GOLD analysis project Ga0209415, IMG submission 187696) | Peat soil microbial communities from Weissenstadt, Germany - SII-SIP-2007 (SPAdes) (version 2) | ecosystem: Environmental > Terrestrial > Soil > Wetlands > Peat | place: Germany...
ATCGACGGGCTGAAAAGGAGAAACCGGACAGATCATGTGTGAATGAAAGCGGACATCTTGACTAACTACCGACATCCTCGCGGCCAACTAATCACTCCAGCGATAGAATTTCGATGTTCAAGCGATCCCGATCGGGTTCTTCGAAGCGTACGTGGAGCGTTATCCCAGGCAGGCCCTGCTTTCGCGCCCTTTCCACGACGCCGGCGATGTCTTCCATCCATGGGCTGTCGCCGCGCATACCTTTGGCGACCAGAGCGTGAGTGAAGAGCGGGCCCGGAACGTCGTGTGTGTCCGCATGGTGAAACTCCGGCGGATCTAGGGAGAGCACACAGAAGACCCCGTGGCATTCAGGACAAATAAGCTCATCGCCCTCTTGCAGCGGGTCGTCAGGATCGGCAAAGCGAAACGAACAATGAGGACACTCCGCTAGTAAAAGCTGCGATTCCGGGGCCGTGATGGGCGGCGTTCCGAGGAAAAGCATGCTGCCCCCTTAGGAGACGAGTCTACCAGATATAATCCTTCGCCTCATCGCGCCGCTCGTAGCTATCCAGCACGTGAACAACGCGGAGTTTCTTCAACCGCGTGGGATTCAGCGCGCCAATCGGAATATAAATGATGCGCCGGTTTAAATGGCCGGCGATGGAACGAAAAATCGAGCGGGGCGGCTTCGAAGCAACGTACACGACGAAGCGTTGTTTGGAGTAATCCAAAGCCGCCATCAGCAACCGTTCCGGTTTATTCCGGGCAAAATCGTAGTCCGGATCGGTCCACACATCCAGCATGCGCCGCGGCGGCAAAGCCATCAGGAATCCGCCATACTCGGCGCGTCCGATTCCCGGCCCCACCAAATGCTGGAACGGATGCGTGGAATAAAATGCCATGTCGGATTCGTTCTGATGCTCGCCTAGCCACGTGGTCAGGTATTGATAGCGATCTTCGGGGTCTTCGTCGAAAATGACGACCGTCGCGCCCACCTCGCCGGCGATGCGATCGAGCTGGCGCACATAAATCTTGGCCTCATGCCAGTTGCGGATGGTCTCCCGCAGGTCGATGCCGTCGAGAATCGAGGTCGTAAATGGCTCAGTCCGCGAGCGCTCTTCCGACAGCATGCTCTTCGCCTTGCGCTTCAAAAAGCGTCCGTAATCCTCGATCAGCAAGTCTTCGGGCGGATACGAACAGATGGCCGATCCATCGGTCTGCCGTGCCCACTCGCCTTCGAACTTCTCCTTCTTGCGCTCCTTCAATCCGCGCGGCACCAGGCGCTGCTTGGGACGCGGAAGACGGCGGCGGAGCCGCAGCTTTTTGGTGTTGAACCAAATCTCCTGGCTCGACAGATTCACGGTCTCCATCAGATCGCTCGCGGGCTTCTGCGCGGGATAACGATTCGCCATCTTCCAGACTTCGTAGGCGTAGTTGTCGTCCACCACCGAACGCGCGGCCACCGCCAAATCGAACACACCGGCCATCAAATCGCCGCTGATGGACGCCAGATTGCGCGTGAACCGCGCCATCATCCGGCGCTGCCAATACTCCACCTTGTCGCCGGTGTTTTTGACGTATTCTTTCTCCGCCTCGCGCAACAGATCGAATTGGACTTTCGGCCGATCCACCGACCAATCGGGCGCCAACTGGGGCCGGAACAATTCGTAGCGGTCCTGCAAGTAGGGGTACTCGACGGTGATCTCAGCCAGACAATCCGGATGGGGGTTCAGCAATCGGATATCGGGGAGTGGCGTTCGGCGCGGAGCATCCTGCGGGCTTTCCATCGCATCGAGCACAGGGTCGAGCAGATTCAGCGAGACAACAACCAACACCTGCGCCAGTGGATCGGCTCCTTGCAGCTTCCACGCCATGCCCGCCGCATGCTCCGCTGTCTCCTCGTTGCGGGACTGCGGGTAAACCCGATAGGCTTCGATGTACTTGTTCAGGCCGATGTAGCGAACCGAGAACGGGTCTGGATAGGTGTCGGGAAGGTGTGGCCGGTCGCCCGAGTCCGGTTCGATGAAAATCACCTCGGCGTCTATTTCGAGCGCCGTTCGGACGGCTTCGGTGAAAGGATCGCACGGCTCCACGGGCACATAAATGGCGCGCTCGTCGTCCTGGGGATCCGGATAGAGGATCACCGTCATCTCCGGCAATCGCGCCAGCGTTTGCAGATAGACATCCTCGAGCGATCCTGGCAGTTCGACGGCGACAATTCTCGGCCGATCGCGCAAAATTGTGCGCCGCACTTCAATGGCGAACTCGAGCCGGCCCGGGATTACCGGGAAATAAGTGAAATTACCGCGGCGGAGGCTGGCTGGGTCCTGATTAGGATCGGGGGACATATCGCAACGCCTCGTCCCCGAGCGTTTCGAGTATGGCCGTGCGCATCAGAAAACGCTCGTCGCTTTGGCTGGACAACGTCAGCCCGTCGTCCAGGCTTTTCAATTTCATTACAAACCGCGCGATGTTGATGCCATCCCGCACCGTGTAGCGCTCGTCGGCCGCGTGGGCCTGCTGCAGGAACTCGGTCACGTAGTTCAGGATGTGCTCTTCGCCGAAGGGCACGTTTTCCTTCAAAATCGCATACTCTTCGTGGCGCTCGGGAAAATCGATGGTGAGCTGCGGTTGCAGGCGTGAATGGATGTATTCCGGCAAATCGAACGTGGACGCGTCGTCGTTCATGGTGGCCACCAGGCGAAACAGCGGGTGAGCCTTGATCTTGATCCCCGTAACGATGGATTCGACATATCTGCGGTTGTCGAGAAGGGGAGCTAAAGATGCCCAGCTTTTTTCGCTCATGCGGTTGCCTTCGTCCAAAATCACTACGCCGCCCCGCAGCATGGCCGTCACCAGCGGTGAAGCGACATAACGGAGCCGCGACTGGCCTTCGATGACGGGCGTCACCAGCAGGTCCTCCGGACGGGTGTCCACGGTGGCCTGCATAATGTAGACTTCACGATTAAGCCGTTTTGCAGCCGCATAGGCCAGCGTGGTTTTGCCCACGCCCGGTTTGCCCAGCAGGCGCGGATTCATGGGAACGTCCGCGGAATCCACTACCAGCCACGCCGCCAGCAACTGGCGCATAACTTCTTCCTGGCCCACCCAGGTGACAGTCAGTTCGTCAGGGTGAGCGAGATGAAGAGTAACGCCTTCGATCTCCACTAGCATACGATTGTTATTTTAGCTGGTTGGGGATTGGAGATTGGGGGTTCGGGATTTGGATTGGCGGGAGTAGCCAAAGATCGCCGTTAGGCCGCCGCGGCGGCGCTGGCACGCGCGGCTACGCCCATCGGCTTGGAAGGCGTGGTGGCTTCGTTATAGGCCCGCAGGAACGCGTGAGCCATGGGGTGGCAATCTGGCGAACTGTAGAGCTGGAAGAAGACCCGGTGGACGCCGACAGGCTGGAGGTCCGGGCATACGGCGGCGGTTGTAGCGGCGCAGCGCTGTATGCAAGTACCGCAATCGAGTCCTAAGCTGGAACAGGTCTCAGGCCGGTTTTCAATTACGAAATCCATTGAATGATCCCCCACCCTTCGTACTATAGGTAAATGTCATTATTATGCCTGAGGTTTGTTTTTACCATAGTACCCGTGAGTGGTTGCCCCGACTCTTTTGAGGGTATCCAGGGTACTGGCAAGCGCAGTTGTCGAGTGTTATATGCGGGTTTATTCTTAGAAAGCTTCGACAAAGCTGCGTACCGACGCGTCGCGTGCAGGGTTTCCCTTGAGACGCGGTTCCCGTGCGCCAGCTAGGCCCGCTGCAATTTGAAGCTCTCCTGCAGAGGCACCGCCAGCGCCGTTCCCGCCTTCTCCACCGCCTGTAGCATCCCCAGAAGCAGTTCCTGCTGGAGCGCGAGAAATTCGTCGTAATCGGCGGTTTTAATATACGCGACCACTTCCACGTCCAGCGAATACGGGCCTACACCCACAAAACGGACGGGAAGCTTACCGGTCTCCACCTTGGGGTGGGTCTTCAGAATCTCGCCCACAGCGGAGAGCACTTGTAGAAGTTGCTCCGAGGTCGTATCGCGCCGCAGGTTAAGGGTTGGGTGAAACCAGATCTTGTCGCGGCTCGAAATATTCTCCAGCGCCATCGAAGAGAACTGGCTGTTGGGGATGCTGATAATGGTGCGGTCGGCGGTGCGGATACGGGTGGAGCGCAGGCCGATGTGCATGACCGTGCCGGTCTCGTTTCCGAAGCGGCAGACGTCGCCCACCAGCACGGGACGGTCCCCGATCACGGAGATGCCGCCGAATAGGTTCTCGATGGTTTTCTGGGCCGCCAGGGCGACGGCCAGTCCGCCTACGCCGAGTCCCGCCAGAATGGTGCTTGTGTTGTAGCCCCACGCGCTGACGACGCCGAGTATGGCGAACAGGAACAGCGATAGCTTGAGTATCTGCCGGCCCAGGGGAAGCACGGAATAACTCACGCCATGTAGGCGTGGATCGAGACTGCCGCGCCAGCGCTCGGCGAGCAGATCCACCGCCACGGCGCCCGCCCACGCGAGGCCCACTGCGAGCATCATCGCCAGCGCGCGGTCCAGGAATAGCCGCGACAAGGTGGCGGGCGGCGCGAGTTCTAGCGCGGCTCGAAATCCCGCTACTGCCAGCAGTACCCGTAACGGACCTGTCAGCGCGCGCGCATCCAAAATGGGGCGGACCGCAGCTACCAGCCCCACGGACAGGACTCGCGTTAACACCGCCAGCACCAGCGCCATGAGGATCAGCGCCATCCAGCGCCATACGGGCGTTTCGAGGATCTCAAACGTTACCAGGGCCTGAGGAAGCTTCTTCTCGAACGCTGTTTCCTCCACCAGCTGGTGCGCTTTCCCAATCAGCGGGAGACTGTCGGAGGCCACCAGCCAGACGTGGTAACCGGGCCGTAGCTCGACGCGCTCCAATTGCAATTCCAACGTTTGCCCATCCACCTGGAACGTGTCCAGGTGTTCGCGGGCCGCCGAAAGGCCATCGGCGGTATCCCCTTCCGGATCGCGGCTGAGCATGGCGATATCGAACGGGGTGTCGTCGAGCAGGTCTTCGAGCTGGGCCGCGAGTGCCGGACCTTGCTTGGCTCTCTGGGCAGCCGGCATGCGGCTCAGATCCAGGTAGTGGGCCGCCTTGGAATAATCGCGGGCGTGGCAGGCCTCCAAAAACTGAAACACGGCCTCCTGCGGCGAGGTCCGCCCCAACGGGTCCTTTGTTTCCGGAGCAGGAGTCTGGGCCTGCAAGACGCCGGCGAGGAAAATGAGTGCAATCAAGATGAGGGTGCGCGGTTTTGGCCGCTGGCGGGCAAACGCCGGCCTGAAATCTGCGTTCACATACCTAGTTTCGCCTGGAACGCGGCAGAATGGCTATCGCCACCGGATCTCGCGCCGGGCCTGAAGACCCGCCATGCCGGATCCGCAAGAAACAGGCACCGGCATTTCCGCGCATGGGGAGCGCTGACGCGGATTCGCGGGTGAACAGCTACTCATAGACATTCGGAACGTAGTGGCCGGTCTCTTGGTTGAACGGGTCGCACTGGAGCTGCTCCTTGTCGGGAGCGAAGAAATCGTCCAGCAATCGGCAACTTAGGTGGAGCAAGTCCGCGATATCGGGGCGCACCAGCGCGCACCGGGCGATGGAAGTCAGCCTTTGCGAAATTGCCTCGGCCGCCGCTACTTTGCGCGGCGAGGGAGCCCAGTGGCCCACCACCTCCAGCCGGTAGCCGAGGAAGCGCACGTCGACCTCCGCCGGCGTGTCAATCGGGCCATTCAGCATGTAAACCTCATCGGCCGGAAACCGGCAAATCTCTAAAATTCTCAAGCTCGATGCGGCGCCGCCGATAAGGAAGTCTGGAGGGACAGGCCCAGGGCCACCCGCCAGCAAGGAGCAGCATGCCCGAACTTCAAACTGAGCCAGGCCAGGAAGCCACCGCCAAGCGCACGCCGTGGGCCTTGGATGAGTTACCGCCCTTCCCTTGGGTGGCAAAACGATTGATGGCCACCGTATCCCGAGAAGATGTCGACATTCATGAAGTCGGCAAATTGATCGCCGCCGAGCCGGTGTTTGCAACGCGTGTTTTGCAGCTCGCCAATTCCCCGCTGTTTGCGCTGGAGAGGCAGGTCAGGACCATCTCGCACGCTATCATTTTGCTCGGGTTGGATCGCGTGAAGGCCATCACGTTCACGCGGGCCTTAGAGGACTTCGTAACGCCCGCGCTGAAGATCAAAGCTCTGCGGGCGTGCTGGCAGAACTGCCTCGCTACGGCGCTGTTGTCGGAAAAGCTGGCGCGCGCCGCGCGCATGGACGCCGATTACGCTTACGTGGCCGGCCTGCTGCGCGATATCGGACGCTTGGCCCTGCTTGTGAAATATCCCGAGCCTTATTCCAATCTGCTGGCCGTTTCCGGCGAGCAACAGTTCGATCTCATGATGATGGAGCGGGAACTGTTCGACATCGACCATTGCGAGGCGGGCGCATGGCTGATCGAGCAGCTGCCGTTTCCGCCCGAACTCGCCGAAATCATCGCCCACCATCATGACGAACTCGATCATGATAGCTTCCGCATGCTGCACCTGGTGCAATGCGCGGACCGGTTGGCCGACGCTCTGGGGTTCGGAGTTTTGGCCGAGGTGCCAGCTCCGTCCGTCGAAGATGCACTCCGAAATCTGCCGGAAGCCGCACGCGCTCGAATCGGCACCGACTACGAGCTATTGAAAACCGATATTGCCACGCGCCTGCAGAACTGGCTGTGACTTCAGGCGATACAACAACGGCCAGGAAATCGGCGGCGGCGACGTTGAGGTATTAAGAATCCCGATTGGGATTTCCGGGGCGGCCGCCAAGATTTTGCACCTGGCGGCCTCATCGAAGGGCGTTAGAACAGGATCTTCAGAGCGAGCTGAATCACGCGCGGATTCACACTGGTACCATCGATCCAGTTACCCGAAGGCCCGCTGACGACTTGAGGCAAATACGTCGGCGTAAAGACGTTCCCGTTACCAGGGTTGGCGAACTGCGGATGGTTAAATATATTGAAGAACTCGGCGCGGAACTGGATCCCTACGCGTTCCGTGATCCGGGTGGTTTTCAATAGAGATGCGTCGAAGTTGAACTGGCCCGGACCATACAGGATACCCATTCCGGTGTTGCCGAAGAGAGTTGCGCAAGTGGGGCACGCGGCCAGAGTCGTTACCGTAACTCCATCCGGCATAATGGCGGGGGCCGTCGTAAAGGCGTTCAGATTGAAGTATCCCGGACCACCGCTATTGCCGCCCAAGCGTGACTCAACGCCGCCGGGGGTCGGGATATTCGCGTAGGTCATTCCGGGAGCCAATTCAGCGCGGCCCCAACCACTCTGGGGGGTGCCGCTGCTGCCTTGTGTGCCGTAAGCCGTACCGGCGCCCGGGTCGTTGAAGCTGAGCGGGCTGCCACCCTGGATGGTGGTCACCCCAGAAATATTCCAACCTCCGAGCAAGCGGCCGAGGGCGCCATTGTGTTTGCCGAAGGGCAGATCCCAACTGTAATTTAAAACGAACCGCTGCGGGCGGTTGAAGTAGGCCGGACCGTACTGCTGGAGCAGGTCGCTGGCGTTGTTGCTGTTCATCGTGGATACGGGTCCAACATCGGTAAGCGACTTGCTCCAGGTGTAGGATGCTTGCAGCGAAACACCGTAGGAGAACTGCTTGCGGACGGTAACCTGAAGACTGTTGTAGTTCGAGATACCGTCGAACGCAGTTCCCTGAAGACCGATCGGTTGGTAACCGACATAAGGAACACGGAACAAGGTGTTTTGCAAGGTGGTGGTAGTGATCCCGTTGACCGGATTGCTGGCCGAGGCGATCTGGGCCGTGTTGTAGTTGTGGTTGTAGTCCACCAGATTAATGCCGCTCGAACCGACGTAGCCCGCTTCCAGAACCCACCTAGGCGCAAATTCATACTGGAAGTTCAAGTTGTACTGACGAACCAGCGGCGTATGGATCATCTGGTCCAGGAACGGAACATTCAAGTTCGAGGTACACGTGGTCAGAATCGGCGTGGGATTCGACAGGCAAGCCGCCGAGGGGTTGTTGAATCGCTGCGCGAAGCTTCCCACGGGAGTGGTCGGGAAGGGGTTGGCGATGGTGTAGGATGCCGCCGCGGCGCCCGAATAGTCTAAGGTGACCGCGTATGGGTTGCCCTGCTCCAGGGCGTGGACAAAGCGATCGGCGCCGATGCGATCATAGAACAATCCCGCGCCGCCGCGTACCACCAGTTTGCTGTTGATCTGATACGCGAACCCGAGGCGAGGTCCAAAATTGCTGAGGGGCGGATGATCCTGAATGGGACCGGTGCCGCTCTTATTGATCAGCACACCGGCGGGCGGTTGCGGATAGTGGGCCAAATAGTTGCCGGCGGTGACCCAGCCTGCGTAGTTGGCGGGCAGGCCCTGCGCCGAGGTTGGTACTTGCGAATTCGGCGCCAACTGGCTCAACCAGGTGTTTGTCAGGTTTCCGTACTTATCGGCAAACGTTCCATCGTATTCCCAGCGGACCCCGAGATTGAGAGTCAACTTCTGACTCACTTTCCAGTCATCCTGAACGAAGGCATTCATGTTCTGCTCGCGGTAGGCATGGATGATGCCCTGCGGGCTGCTATTCACGCAGAACAGGCACGTGTTGATGCTCCCAGGCCCGCCATTTAGCAGGTCGTTGAAGCTTCCCATAAGGAGCCAGCCACGCGACAGTCCTCCGAATACCAGGTTCCAGTCCGCCTTTTCCAGCTCAAAGCCGGCCCGAATGTTATGCTTTCCGTGGCTCCAGGAGATCTGGTCCGCATACTGGAACTGATTGGTCGGGCTGTAAGTCGGATCCAGGGACCCAAACAGAGTGAAGCCGTTGGTCAAGAACGCGAGGGTGGGCACTTGCGTCTGCTGCGGGAACATGGGCGTGATGCCGATGTTCTGCGGCGTAGCACCCGACGGAAGCGAGTCGGAGAGTTGTGCGAAGAGGCGCTGGTACGACGCGCGCACCTCGTTGACCAACGTATTCGTAACGATGGTGGTCAGCTTCAGAACGGCCGCATGGTTGCTGTAGAGTCCAGACTGAGGAGCTCCAGGCAACCCGCCGCCGATGATGGAATAGAAAGGCGAGGTTCGCGGGTCGCGGCTGAAAAAATACCGCACCGCCAGAGTGTTCTTGCTGTTGATGATGTAGTCGCCGTTGGTGACAATTTGGTTTTCAGAGAATACCGCCGGGACGCTGAATGACTGCTCCTGAATCTGGCCGTTGGTAGTGGGGATGTAATAGCCACCGCCGGGAGTCTTGAGTTGGAGGATCGCGAGCGCCTGCGGGCTGACCGTGGTGGCGGTGCAAGGGAGTACGGGGAACGCTCCGAAGTCCAGGAAATGGCAGTTGTCGGCGATCAATTGGGTAACAAATGACTGCGTGGTCCGGTCCCCGGCAGGAATTCCGGGCAGCAGAGCACTGGAGTTTCCCTGTGGGGCCACACCGTTTCGGGAACGGGTACCCTGATAGCTGACGAAGAAAAACAGCTTGTCTTTCTTGATGGGCCCGCCGATCACTCCCCCAAACTGGTTCTGGTTCAGGACCTGTTTCGTCGTCCGGCTGTTCGGGTTATCGCGATTATAGAAGAAGTCGTTCGCGTTCAACTGGGCGTTTCGGAAGAACTCGAAGCCCGTGCCATGGAACGCATTGGTTCCCGATTTGGTGACTACGTTCACGTTTGCGCCGGGGTTGCGCCCGTAAGTTGCATCGTAAGTGGAGGTTTGGACCTTGAATTCCTGAATGGAGTCCGGACTGGGGATGCCGATGCCACCATAAATACCGGTGTCATTGGCGCTGCCGAGGTTGGCAATATTATTGACCGCCACGCCATCCATCTGGAAGTTGTTCTGGCCCGGATCGTTGCCGTTGACGCTCATATCCAGCGTCCCCTTGCCGAACTGTCCGGCGTTGTTTACACCCACGCTGGCGCCGGCCGACAGACCGATGATCTGCGTAAAGTTGCGGGTCGCCAGGGGCACTTCGGTCACCGTCTTGCTTCCCACCGTGGTTCCCAGCGTGGAACTCGCGGTTTGCAAAGTCTCAGCCGTGGCTTCCACAGTGATTTGCTCGGACTGGGCGCCGACTTCCAGAGTTCGATCCAACACAGATGACTCCGTGACATTTAAGGTCACTGCGCTGACTTCAGACGTCTTGAAGCCTGTTGCGGAGACGCGCACTCTGTAACTGCCGGGGGGAAGCAACGTAAACTTGTATTGCCCATTGGCCCCGGTAGTTTCGGTACGAACTTGATTCGTGTCATTGCTCGTTAGAGTGACGGTGACGTTGGGAATAGCCGCTCCCGACGGATCGGTAATTGTTCCGCTGAGGCCCGATGTTCCGGCCGACTGCGCCCGGAGGGACGGAACGAACATTCCTGACAACATGGCTAATACCGCCACCAAGGCGAGCCGCGAACGGAGCAGCGATTTGGATCTCATAGTCCCCTTCTCCTCTTCAACAACAGTAAAACTCAAATAGTTACGGTCCGGATTTGCTGGGGCCGAACCTTGAAGCAAATGAGTGATTGAGTTGCGGGAGGCCGTACTTAGCCATGGACCTGCATGCAACTCCACCAACGCATTAGTCGGATTGTATGCCAGTTTTGTCCTTGTTGGCGTCAAAACAGCGTCAAAATTTGTTTGGAGTCAGCCTCTGGTTCTATACCACCCGCGCTCACCCCGATCATCTGGGAAGGAAACAAGGCAGCCTTCCGGCCTACTTGCATGCACCCCAATTGTTTCATGATTGGGATTGTATTCGAGATTTCAGCTGCGGGAAATCAAAACTGCGGCAAATTTTTCAACAAGATCCGAAGCACGGGAGCACGCCAGGACCCTAATACATAATCGGATACGATTGTCTCGGGACTAGCGTGGCTGAGCCGGTACAACCATTTCCCGAATCAGCTCCACTCGATGCATTCGTTCGTCAAATCGCAGCCTGGATCGTCGCCTGGATCGCAGCCCGGCTCGTAGTCTGGCCCGGAAGATTCTGTGATATAATCCGCTGAATTGCAGTCTAAAGCGCGTCAATGCTTGACGTAACGGGAAGGCGCTAGATGGAACAGATTACATTCGGGCCGTTTCGGCTCGATACTACAACCACGACGTTGCTGAGAGACGGCCGCGAGCTTGATCTCCGGCCACAGGCGTTCTATGCCTTGAAAGCTCTCATCCACAATCGCGGCCGCTATGTCGGATACGCGCAGATGATTAACCAAGCCTGGGACGGCAACCTGGTCTCTAAGCACACCGTGGCCGTCACGATCGGCGAAGTGAAGAAGACCTTGGGGGAGTTCGGCCTCTGGATTAGCTACCGGCCGAAGCTGGGCTACCGGCTCGACGTGCCGCATTCCGACGATCTGGTCAAGCAGGGCTGGCACTTCTGGAGCCGCCGCACGCGCGAAGGATTCGAGAAGGCTCTGGACTGCTTCCAACAGGCCGCGATCGAGAACCCGTCGGATTTTCGTGCATTTGACGGCATCTCGCTGTGCTACCTGCTGCTCGGCACGTATGGAATGCGCCTGCCGCGAGAAATGTACACCGGATTCCTGCAAGCGCACAAGCGCGCAGTGGAACTATGCGGCCTCACTCCCGAGCGCCGCGCGGACCGCGCCCACGGCCTGCACTTATTCGAACATAAGCCGGAAGAAGCCGAAAGCGAACTGCTTCAAGCGCAAGCCGAAAGTCCCGAATCGCCGGAAGTCTATGTCAGGCTCACCCTGCTGTACGTAAGCCAGGGACGACTCGACGACGCTCTCAACATTTTGCTGCGCGCGCGTATTACCCATTCGCTTTGGCCGACAGTTCCCGCGCACGAAATCCTGATCCGTTTTTTCCGCCGTGAATTCGAGCCGGCAGTGGCGTGCGGAAAGAAGGCCTTGGAGCTGCACCCCTATTTGTATCTGGGGCGCCTCTTTTATGGCGAAGCTCTGGAATACAGCGGGAAAGCAAGCCCGGCTTTGGAGCAATACCGATTGGCTGTTATTATGTCCCCCGATCTGCCGTGGCTGAAGGCGGTGGAGGGCGCCTGCTTGGCCAGACAAGGCCGGCATAGGGAAGCGGCCTCGATCCTGGCGGAGTTGATCCAAATGCGCAAGACCCAATACGTCGATGCCTATTTTATGGCTGTGCTCTTTGACGCCCTGGGCGAGCGCGATTTGGCCTTTCAGGAGCTCGAACGAGCCTATCATGAAAGATCGCCGGTCCTCTTCGCCCTTCGCGTGGACCCCAGGGTAGACAATTTGCGTGACGATCCACGCTTCGCGGCGCTGCTCAGTCGCCTGTTTTCCAATCAGGACGTAACCCAAGCTGCTAGTGCGTAGTAGGAGCCAAGTGAGTGGCCCGGTGCGGCTGCCGGCTATCTTTTGTGCACCTGGTCCTTTTCGTTTTCGCAGTAGGTCTCGATCAGATCGGTATCGGCGAGCAGATGGACGGGCGCCTTAGCCCGCCAGGGCTTTTCGTAAGCGCCGGGGTCGTCGATAGTGATGTCGATTTCTATGTGCCCAAAGTCGCGGCGGGTGAACCGCTCGGTAACATGCCCGGACTCCGTTTGCGGATGGCCCTTTGCGGTATCCAGCCATGAACGGCCATTGAACCCTCTGGTCTCCACCACCAGCGTGCTACCTTCCCACCGGCCCGTGGAATAGCCCAGCCAAGTTGGCTGCGGGTCCTTTGGCATGGGACGGCCATCCAGGAACACTTGACGGAAAGTGGAATTGGAGGAGGTTTCGTAAAGCAGGACAATGAGCGCTGGTGTCTGCACAATCTTGAATATGTGGGGCGCCGCGGGGGTGGTCATGTCGATTCGGGGAACGCCGGGCGGCATGCATTGGGATAGAGGATCGTCCTGGTGATCCTTTCCTTCGCGCTCGGCCTGCAGCTTTTTCGCCCAGGGCTGCATCACTACCTCGCCAGGCTTCAGATCCTGCGCGAGATCGTAGAAGTGTTCGGGGTCGCTCTCCCAAACTCCCGAAAGATCGGGTTTGCCGTCGTATGCTTTGGGCGTGGGCGCGGAGAGGTTCACCTTGCCATCGGCGGTGCGCGGAACTCCCGGCGTGGGATAGTTCAGCCACTGAGCCGCCAACGGCGAGCCCGCGACGCAGATCGCGAGAAAAACGATGCGTAGTTTCATGGCGCTAATTTTGCTTTGCAAACCGGTAATTCCCCGACACATGGCTGACCAAGAGGTCCGTCACGACGCCCTGGCTATTCTTGACGAATTCGACGGCCAGGCCGGCGAAGCCGGAGAAGTTGGTTTCCGAGCGCGCAATCTGCCGCTCCTTTCCCCTTCCATCCAGGTCACCGTAGAGTATACCGTCAGAAAAGGTGATCACGGCAACTCGGGGGACCACCCTCCAGAGCTTCGGCTGCTCGACGTAGGTGCCGGCATACTTCGCCAGGATCTCGGGCGCGACCTTTACTTCGTTTTTCGTTAAATCGGAAGCCTTGCCGACCCAATGCTCGCGCTCAGCACTTCTCTCGTTGCAGACGTATTCGAGCAGTTCGGTATCGGCGGCCAGCGCTGCTCTGACTGCGACGGTCCAAGGCCGGGCGTACACCTTGGGGTCTTGGAGCGTCACTTCGACATCCAGGCTGCCGTAGTTCTTGCGCCGGTATCGTTCGGTCATTCGCAAGGCTTCGGTGTGGGGATGGCCGCTGGAATCCAGCCACGTCCGATCGTTGAATCCGAAATCTTCCACCACCAGCGTGTCATCCTCCCAGTGGCCCACCGAGTATCCCATCCAACTCGGATTCGGAGAAGTTTCTAATTGGCGCCCGTCAAGGTAGACCTGGCGATAAGTGAGATCCGCGTTGAGGATCACGATAAGAGCCGGTGTCTGGACAATTTTCATCATGCCTCCACCGGTGGTGTCTGCATCGGTAACGTAGGCCGGCCCCTCCGGCAGGCACTCCTGTGTCATGCTTTCCCTGCCCAAGTCTTCCGTGCGCTGATCGATCAAGTCCTTCACCCAAGGTTGGATTTCTTCCGGCTTGAGGTCGGCGGTAATGTTGATGCGATACTTCGGGGAAATCTTGTTCCACACTCCGGAAAGGTCGGGCTTGCCATCCGCGGTCCTGGGCGCCGGGGCGGCGAGATTCGGCTTGCCGTTGGGCAAGCGGGGAATGCCCGGCGTCGGATAAGTCAGCCACTGGCCCTGTAGTATTCCCAGCGCGGGCGCGGCGGCCAAGATCGCCAGAATCCGCGTGCTTATCCTAGCCTGTCGCAGCAGTCTCTCCATGGCTTACTCTTCAGTTGTTCAGAAGCGCACAGGCCGCCGAGTGGCGGCGCTAAACAAAAGGGGACCTCCGCAATGCCGCCCCCTGAGGCGAGTCCGTTGTGCGCGAGTTCCTTAAAAGAGGAATCTCTTTCAGCGGAGGGGGTTGCTTCACCGATTGCAGGAACGCGTAGATGTCGGCCAGATCCTTGTCGGAAACCACCTTGGCCGTGTAGGGCGGCATCTGTCCGGTAGGCTGCCGGATATAACGCTGGACCGCCGCGAAGGCGATCGGCTTGGGACCAAGCCGCGGACCGGTTCCGAGGCCGCCTTGGGCCTCGCGGCCGTGACACTGATAGCAGCCGAAGTTTTCGAAGAGCTTTCGGCCGTTCTGTGCATCTCCTGGGGGAGCCGACGCGCTCGGGGCTTGCGCGTATAGCGACGAAGCGAAAAGAATCATCATCAGGATGCGCATCGCCAGGTCCTCACCGGGGCTGGGTCACCACGTCGACCAGGGCCGGTTCGCCGCGCGATACAGCTTCGAGCGCGCGTTTCAATGCGGGTCCCAGGTCGTTGGGGTCCGTGATCGGTCCTTCGCCGTGGACGCCCATGCTGCGGGCCATCGCCGCGTAGTCGATGTTCGGATTCTTGAGGGTGGTGCCGATCTCGGCGGTCGTGATGCCTCGTTGATGACGATTGGCCATGCGCTGCAGGTGCATCACTTCCTGGTGATAGGCACGGTTGTTGTGCATCACGCTTAACAGAGGGATGCTGTGGTGCGCGCTGGTCCATAAAACTCCTGGGGCGTACATCAGGTCGCCATCGTTCTGGATGCTGATGGACAAGCGCCCGTGTTTCTTGTTGGCCACCGCCGCCCCTAACGCTGCCGGGGCGCCGTAACCGACACCGGCGCCACCCGCACCGCCGATGTACTGATAATGTTTGTCGAAGCTCCACAGGCGCTGCGGCCAGGCATTGTTCGACACCAGCGACCAGTCTTTATCCTTCACCTGCGCCCATATCTCCATCGCCATCCGCGCCGTGCTGATGGGGCTGGCGTCCCAGGCGTAGCTTGCCTCGGTAAGCAGCCGCTCGTGGGCCTGTCGCTTAGCATCCACCAGTTTCTTAGCGCGCTCTTCCAAATTTCTCTTTCGATCGGCGGTGAGCTGCCGCTTGCAAGCTTCAATGAGCGCCGGGAGGGTAGCCTCGGAGTCGGCTGCCATCGAGAGATCCAGGTCGGCGAAGCGCTGGAAGTCCTGATAGTTGCTCCTGGTATTGAGATCCGTCGCGGAGATGCTGATGAGTTTCGCGTTTGGTTTGACCATCGGCCGCGAAGTGCGGTGCAGTTGGTCGCGAAAATCGTTGACGGTGCCCCAGAAATCCCAGACCTCCAGGCCCAGAATCACATCCGCATTGGCAATCAGCCCGCGGCTGCGCTCGGTCTGGTTGAGCGGATGCGCCGAGGGGAAGTTCATCCGCCCGTATTGATTTATCACCGGAGCTTGCAGCGTTTCGGCAAGCTCGACCAACAGCTTCAACCCGGCAGGCGTGCGGGCGCAGCGATCCGCGATAATGACGGGGTTCTCGGCGGCTACCAGAAGGCGCGCCGCTTCGGCCACCGCTCCCGAATCGCCCTGGGGCGGGCTGGCCAGAGTGATCTTCGGGATATGCGGACGCTCGCCTGGGCGCATCGGCGTTTCCTGCAGGTCGCCATCAGCCACCAACAGCACCGGCATGGTCGGCGGAGTGGTGGCGATCTTATAGGCGCGCACCGCGGATTCCGCGAAGTGCTGCAGCGAAACCGGCATGTCATCCCACTTGGTGAAGTCGCGGACCAGTCCGGCAGCGTCCTGAACACTGTGAGCCCATTCGACGCCGGGACGGCGGGTGGCCGCGTCGATGGTATTGCCGATCACCATAAAAATCGGCGCGCGGTCGACATACGCGTTGTAGACTGCCATCGAAGCGTGTTGCAGCCCGACCGTTCCGTGGGCCATCACGAGCAGCGGCTTTCCTTCGACCTTGGAGTACCCGTGCGCCATCGCAACCGAGGATTCCTCATGGCAGCACGTGATGAACTCCGGGTTCTTGTTGCCGCCGTAGTTGACGAACGATTCATGCAGGCCCCGGAAGCTGGACCCCGGATTGGCAAAGATGTACTCGAATCCGAGGCCCTTGAGAACGTCCACCATGAAATCGGAGCCGGGGTTGTCCCCGGTCAGCACTTCGACGCTGGGCGAGGGATCCCGTTCTTGTGTAACGACGGGGGCGGCGGCCGACGAGCGCACCGCTTCCGCTTGTTGCGCGGATGCCGGGTGTGAAGCCGCCAGCAGCGCTGCCGCTCCGCCCGCAGTGCCTTTCAGGAAATTGCGCCGGCCCACCGAAGCGTTCTTTGGACTCGCCGTTTTTTTACTCGCCATAGCACCTCGCTCTCGCTGGGAGGTATTATATACCGCGTCGAGTTGTCGGTGCTGCGCGATGCGGGCCGTGCCGTGTAGTGGCACCCATTCCAGGACTTTCTGTGATCGGCTCTACAGCCGAGCCGCGTCACCGGCTTACCGTATACTCCGGTGGACGCCCGGTAACCAGTTCTTGAATTGCCGGCCGGTATAACATCGGGTCGCGGCGGCTGGTTTGACGAATCGGTCGACTAAAGTGTGGATTTTGCGCTTTGTCGAGGAGCATATTGCGTACTGCATCTTCAATGCGCTGGACGGCGGCGCGCCGGTAGTCCCACCGCCGGTCCCGGTCGGGCGTGAGCACCGTCATGGTGGCGTTGGCTTCGAACAGCAAAACGTCGCCGTGGGCATTCAAGCCAAAATCGATGCCCGCATAGTCCAATCCGAGAACATTCTGAATCTCCGCCAGCGCCGCCATTGCGCGCGAACCCAACACGCCCGGCATATCCTCCAGGAACTTGGCTTCCTCGGCGCGATGCCCGGCGTTGTCCGCCATGTCCGCGGTGACGTAGTGAATCTTCCAGTTCGGAGAAATCCCCAGGTGCAGGGGATACAGCCAACCGTCGATCATCATCACGCGATACTTGCGATAGTTTCCATCGGGCTTGTAGGCGGACCCGCGGGCGTCCAGATATTGGATCATCGTCAATTCGTCACCGGGAAGCTCACCCAACGCGCCAGCGAGCTGACCGGCGTTCTCGATCAACAGAAAATGTTTGCCGTTGTGATACCCGGGCGCGCGCACCAACGCCGGGAATTCAAAGCCTCTGCGCGCCAGAGTTTCGCCTGCATCGGCTGAAGCCAAAACTTCGCGCGGCAGGTTCGCGATCCGTGGCGCTATCACGCCTGGCAAGCCGCCAAGACGCCGGGCATTGGCTGCGCGACCTGTGCCGAGCACCGCCGCCGGCGCGTTGATGACGGGGGCAAACGTGCGATCCATCAGCGTCACGGCCCGGTCTAGTGCCTGCTGGCACAGCTCGGCGTCGCCGATCGCGTTGAACACCACTTGATGCTCGGGAAGCGGCGCGTCGGGGTCGTAGACGTTCGGCAGCACGAGGAAGGTCCGGAAAATCTTGTCGTCAAGCAAATGGCGGATCGGAACGTCGCCTCTGCGTCCGGAAGTCAACAGGAGCAGCGATACCGGCTCCGACTCCCCGCGATACGGAAGCTCGGTGGGACGGCAATCCCTGTGACCCAGACGTTGGTGGAGAGCCGCGGCTTCCTCCTGTCCCAGCTCCGCGAGCAAGTTCCCCAGGCCCTGGTGCGCATCGGCGAATTGGCCGTCGATCGACAACGCCGCTTCATAGTGTTCGCGGGCCGAGGCCAGTTCGGCCGCCTCGAGAAAGAGATTGCCCAGATTCACGTGGGCCATGGGCTGATCGGGATGCTGCCGGATGGCCTCCGTGTACGCGCTGCGCGCCGCAGTGCGATAGCCGGTAAAGTAGAGCAGCGTGCCTAAATTGTTGAGCGCGCCGACGTGCGCCGGGCAACGAGTGAGCACGTCGAGATAAGCCTGCTTGGCATCGTCATTCTGGCCCATCTCGTTCAGGAGGCAAGCTCGTTCGAAACGCAGAGCGATGGAGTCGGGGTCGAGAGCTAGCTTCGCCTCCACATCGCGCAGTGCCTCCTTACGAAGCAATGCAGGGTGCCAATCAGCCACGGTACGCAACCTCCAGTTTTTCGTTTTCAACGCCGGCCGGCGTGAGGACGCGCCCGATGGCGAGCGTCGCATCCAGTAACGCGTCGATATCGCTGGGGCCGGTTCGATGATTGGTGATCGCAGCGCGGATCGCCAGTTCGCCATGAATCCTGGTTGTGGACGGCGCCGCAACACCCGATTCTTGCAGATCGATTACGATGCGCGCGTTCACCCGGTCGGCATCCGGACATCGGTAGCGGAAACACACGATGTTCAGGGACACCGGCGCCAGGAGCTCCAGCTCATTCGACTCGGTGATCCTTCGTTCGAGATAGCGGGCCAGCTCGCAGGTGCGCGCGATCATCCGGCCCAGAGCCTCCAAGCCATAAACCTTCAGCGTGAACCAGGTCTTGAGCGCCCGGAATCCGCGCGAAAGATTCGGCCCAAAATCGCACGGCCAAGGCGACCCGGCGGCCAGCCCATGCGTCGCACGTTCCAGATAGGCGGCCGGCGATGCGAAGGCTTTTCGGTGCAGCTCACCGTCGCGCACCAACACGAATCCGGCGTCGTACGGCACCTGCCCCCACTTGTGGAAATCGAAGGCCAGAGAATCGGCGGCCTGGATACCTGCCAGGCGCGGCGCGATCTCGGGCGCCAGTATACCGAGTGCTCCGTACGCACCGTCGACATGCAGCCACATTCGTTCGTCGCTCGCGATTACCGCAAGACCGTTCAGATCGTCGATAGCCCCGGTGTCGACAGTGCCCGCCGTCCCGATCACCAGAAACGGCGAATACCCGGCACGCCGGTCGGACTCGATCGTCTGGCGCAGCGCGGCCAGGTTGATCCGATACTCCGCATCCACCGGAACGAGCCGCAGTGCGTCGCTTCCGAGACCGCAAAAGTCGAGCGCCCGGCGCAAACATCCGTGGACGGCTGTCGATGCGTAAGCCGTCAGCCGTTTCGTGGGTGCCGAAACACCGGAGCGGCGAATTTCGAAACCGAGGGCCGCATCGCGTGCGACGAGGACGGCAATCAGGTTCGCCATCGAAGTTCCGGTGACAAACAGACCCGAGGCCGTCGACGGGAATCCGAAGAGCTCGCGCATCCATTGCACGATCTGGCGCTCTACTTCCAGGCCCGAGTGATCGCGTCCGCCCAGGTTCGCGTTCAGCCCGGCCGCGAGCATCTCCGCCAGCATCCCTGCCGCGTTGCCGCCCCCATGGACCCAGCCCATGAAGCCGGGATGCACATTGCCGTTCGAATACGGCAGGACGTTTTCGAGGAACTCATCGTGGACCGCGCTCAACTCCGCCGGGTTTATTGGAAGCCGATCGCGAAAGCTTGCGCGGACGGTGTCGGGCATCGGCTGCCATACCGGCCGCTCGCGGATGTGTTCCAGATAGTCGAACATGTCATCCAACATCCGGTGGCCTTGGGCGCGAAACGCTGGCCAATCGGCGGGGTCGAGGCTGGCGCCCGGATCGTCGGCGTATTGTTCCGCTTGAACTTGGTGCATGTTGCCTGCGAGCCATTCATCGGCAGAAACGGCTGATTCCGTTACGTTTGGCTCTGGCGAATTGGTCGCCGGTCCTTATGGAAGTAGTGGCCAAAGTACATGCGGCCTCTCAGGTCAGGAGGCTCCTCCGACCGATGTCGTGGCCCGCATGCAGGAACTTCGGGCGTACCTAGGTCAAAAATGTCAGACCTTCGGATGCAGGGCCCAATCCTCAATGGTACTCACGGGCGACGGCCAGGTCGCAAGGGATGAATGGCTCTACCCTTTGCAAGTCGCTCCACTTTCGAAGTGTTCTCGGACACGCGGCCGGATTTCGCGGCTCCGAAGAACAACTCGCCGAGAGCAATCGCCGGAATGAATACTTCGGCTGCTTGGTCCAGATTGGACAGCACTGCCTCATCTCCCTCCATAAGGGCGATGATCACGTTGGTGTCGAGCAGGAATCTACCATTCGCCGACGTCAACGCGCTCGCTCTCTTCCTCGATCGCTTGAGTCATTTGCCGGGCCGAAAGCGGGTCGAGCGAGGACGAGAATTGCCGCAGGGCTGAACCTTTCTCGCCTACACGCGCCGAGGCGGACAACGAAGCTACAAACCGGAGTACCCGCTCCTGCAACTCCGCCGGGAGCGTTTCGACGCGTTTTGCGATCTCCTGTCTAAAGTCCATTTGCCGAGCCGTTTCTTTCAGCATACACTCTCACGATGGCGCTTCCGATTTTACCCCTCGCTAGCAGTGAAAGCCGCCGCGGGGGAGGCAACCGCAAACCGCCGACGCTGAGCGGTGTGAACATCGAGCATCGGACTCGTTCATGTTATAAGACAATAAGGATCGAATTTGTTTGGCTGTGGAAAACTTGTGGGGCCCCTCGGAAATCCCTTCCAACTCAGTGTCAACGCACCACTTTCACGCGACACCTCGCCCACAGAATTTTCCACCGATGGCCCACAGCCTATCTATTTGAAAGAACGGCAAAAGAAATGGCTTGGTTCGACCCTGCCGCGCCCTTATTGTGAATATTGAGCGTGCGTTGTAGGAGGGTTCAATGTTCCACTTGCCGGAGGTTCCATTCAATGACCTTGATTCATTTCTCTTGGCGAGCGCCGTAACAATTCTCGGAGTGATCTTTCTGTTTGGGCGGATTAGGTCGGAGGTCTGCCGTCGGACCTGTGATTTCTGCGGCAAGCGTGTACTACCCCACGAACACGCGCATCATGTGACCGTCTGCGCATTGAAGGTCATGCTGCTGCGAGAACTACGGCGTTAACCTCCTCACCTTTCGTCGCAAATCTACCAACGGTTTTCAAATCCCTCTCTCTAACTACAGTTCTTGGAGCCTTTCATCGACTGTTGAAACTTCGATTCGCCGCGTGCACTCCGCTTCTTTCCGTGGTAAAAAACAGACAGGGGCAGAATTGTTCTGTGGATAAGATGTTGCATCTCTCAAGATACAAAGGCTTTAGGGCCAGGGCAATGAGTAACAGGTTTTGAACAATACTTCCACAACGATCTAAGTCTCTCCGGATACAGGGGAAATATTTTTCACTGGATACGGAGGCACAGATTCGCGTCTTCCCGTTTAATCTAGAACGGTTGGCCTATGGCAACAGCTTCCCCTGACATCGCTCTCGAACGAGGACTCCCCGCAAATCTGGACGCCGAGCGCTTCGTCCTCGGCGCCATCCTCATGGACGACGCGCTCTACATCCAGGTAGCCGGCGCGCTCCAAGCCGACGACTTCAGCCTCGAAAAGCACCGCCGCATCTTCCTCCGCATGGGCGAGCTTTACCAGCGCGGCGACCGCATCGACCGCGTCACCGTCGCCAACGAGCTGATGAAACAGAACCAGCTCGAATCGGTGGACGGCATCACCTATCTGGTCTCGCTCGACGAAGGCCTGCCCACGCTCGCCAACCTCGAAAGCTACGTCGACATCGTCAAAGACAAAGCCACGCTGCGCCGCATCATATTTACGTCGCGCAATCTGATCGACCGCTGCATCATCGGCGAGGAGGAGCCCGACCAGATCCTCGCCAGCGCCGAAGAGAGCCTGCTCAAGCTGGGCGACACGCGCGCCGACGACGCGTTGGTGAATCCCAAGCAGATTCTGGACGAATTCGAAGGCGGCATCAACGCCTTCCTCGATCCGAGCAAGCGCATCAAAGGACTCAGCACCGGTTTCCTCAAGCTGGACGAGATGACCGGCGGCCTGCACGAAGGAGAACTCGTGATTCTGGCCGCGCGTCCCTCCATGGGCAAGACGGCGCTCGCGCTAAACATCGCGCAGCACGTGGCGCTGTTCCCCGAAAAGAAACAAACCGTCGCCGTCTTCTCGCTCGAAATGTCGCGCGAATCGCTGCTCACGCGTATGATTTGCGCGGGCGCCCGCGTCGATCAGCAAAAGTTCCGCGCCGGCTATCTGAATCAAGACGAGCGGCGGCGGCTGGCGCGCACGGCGTCCGACCTGGTGCAGGCGCCGCTGTTCATCGACGACACCTCCGGCACCCATCTCATGGATATTCATGCGAAACTCCGCCGCTTGAAGAGCGAGCACGGTCTGTCGCTGGTGGTGGTGGATTATCTGCAGCTGATGAGCGGGCGCGGCCGCTTCGAAAATCGCAACCAGGAAATCAGCACCATCTCGCGCGGCTTGAAGCTGCTCGCCAAAGAGCTGAGGGTCCCGATGTTGGTGCTCTCGCAGTTGAGCCGAGCGCCGGAGACGCGCCCCGGCGATCATCGGCCGCAATTGAGCGACCTGCGCGAATCCGGCTCCATTGAACAGGACGCCGATTTGGTTTCTTTCATCTTTCGCGAAGAGGTTTACAAGCCCGACCGCGAAGATCTCCGCGGCATGGCCGAGTTGTTGCTCGCGAAACAACGCAACGGACCTACCGGCCGCGTGAACCTGGTGTTCCTTAAGGAATTCACGAAATTCGAAAACCGTACCAACGACCTGGGCGCCGACGATTCGTTGCCGGAGTAGCCTGCGCCTCGGGCCGGCCAACTGAAAGGCGTGCACCCATCGGACGCCCATTGGCATCCAATGGGCTTAAGGGGGCGCCATGCAGACTGGGCATCGCGTTTTGATCCTGGGCGGTGGCTTCGGCGGGCTGTACGCCGCGAAAGCCTTGAAGAAAGCGCCGCTCCAAGTGACGGTTCTGGACCGCCGGAATTTCCATCTATTCCAACCGCTGCTCTATCAAGTGGCAACCGGGGCGCTATCCCCGGGTGAAATCGCCTCGCCGCTGCGCGCAGTGCTACGAAGGCAGAAGAATACGCGAGTACTGCTGGGCGAAGCCGTCGATCTCGATATCGATTTCAACCGCGTGATTCTCAACGATGGCCAGGGGGTGGAGTTTGACTCGCTGATCGTCGCCACCGGCTCGACAGATTCGTACTTTGGCCACGACAATTGGCGGCGGAACGCTCCCGGCCTGAAAACCATCGAGGAGGCCACCGAGATCCGGCACAAGATCCTGTATGCGTTCGAGGCTGCCGAGCGCGAGCCGGATCCCGAAAAGCAGCGCGAGTGGCTGTCGTTTGCGATCGTCGGCGGAGGCCCTACCGGCGTGGAGCTGGCGGGCGCGCTGGCCGAGATTGCGCATGACACGCTGCGGCACGACTTTCGTTCGATTCGCCCGGAAAGTGCCCGCATTTTCCTGATTGAGGGCGCGCCGCGCGTGTTGCCGACCTATCCGACGGACTTGTCGGCCAAGGCCGAAGCCTCGCTCCGCAGGCTGAACGTAGCGCCGCGCACAGGCGCGATGGTCACCAACGTCGATGACAATGGCGTCACCGTGAAGGCGAAGGACGGCACGGTAAGCAAGATTGCCGCGCGCACGGTGATTTGGGCGGCCGGAGTTGCACCCTCATCTTTCGCCGAGATTCTGGAACGCCGGGCGCGAGCGACGCGCGCGCGCAACGGACGGGTGATCGTGAACCCGGACTGCAGCGTACCCGGACATCCCGAGATTTTTGTAATCGGCGATCTGGCGTACCTGGAGCAGGACGGAAAGCCGCTGCCCGGAGTGGCGCAGGTGGCGATACAGCAGGGCGCTTACGTGGCCAAGCTGATTGAGGAGCGGCGGCTCAACGATAATCCGTTCCCGCCTTTTCACTATTTCGACAAAGGCAGTCTGGCGGTGATTGGGCGCGCCCGCGCGGTCGCGCAAATCGGGCCGCTGCACCTATCGGGCCTGCTCGCCTGGCTCACCTGGTTGTTCGTCCACTTGATGTACCTGGTGGAATTCTCTAATCGCGTGTTGGTGTTCGTACAGTGGGGTTTTCTCTACATCACTTTCAATCGCGGGGCACGGCTGATCACGGGACCCGACTCTTCCGGATACTCAGCCGCGTCTTCGGAGCAGTCCTCCGCGGCCAACGAGCTTGATCGATCGACAGTGGAGCACTAACGATCCGCCGGCACTTTCCCTTACGGCTTGACCACTTCCTCGATCTGAAAGCCGCGCTTATTTCCCGCCGACACGATGCGGCCCGCGAACTTGTGTTCTCCGTTAACGGTGAGATCCACCAGCCGTCCCACTCCGTAATCGAAGGCGAGTATGTCGTCTTCCTTCAAGTCCATCAGGTCCGCCACGTTCAAGGTGGGTCCTCGCAACCGGCCATCCAGCCGAAGCCGCGACGTGCGGATCAGGTGAAGAATACGCGCCTGCTCCTGTTCGGTGGATTGACTCTTGCGCACCGACCATTGCTGGTCGAACTTGTTGCGCAACATTTTGACGACAATCGAGGGGATGCCGATGTTCATCATCCCGGCGTTATCGCCAATCCGGACCTCCATGCTGACCGCCACCACCGCCTCGTTCGGAGCCAGAATCCGCAGCAGGGCCGGCTCAGTCTCATGCGATGCGATTTCGAATTCGAGCGGCGTCACCGCGTGCCAGGCGGTTTTCAAATCGTTGAGCGCGATGCGAAATAGACCGTCCAGGACGCTTTGCTCGATCTCGGTAATCTCGCGATTGATCTTCGTCAACGACTTCGCCGTTCCTCCGAGCAGCATCTCGAAGATGGGAAACACCAGCGCCGGGTTCATCTCCAGGACCGCGTTGCCTTCGTAGGGCTTCATTCCCAATGAGACCAGACAGGTGGGAGAGGGCAGCGCTTGCGAGAATTCGACAAAGGAGAGCTGCTCCACCGAAACCAGGTTCACCGCTACGTAGGCCCTCAGGTAGGCCGAGAGGCTGGACGCCAGGCTGCGCGCAAAGTTCTCGTGCAACATGTGAATCGCACGAAGCTGGTCTTTGGCAATGCGGTCCGGGCGGCGAAAATCGTATGGTTCGGCCTTGAGCGCGGGATCTTCATCGACAGGCGTCTCGCGGAGATTGCGAAATACATCGTCAATCTCCTCCTGCGATAGAACGCGGTCGATCATATCTAACTTCTCAAACTTCCATCGGCGCGCTTTGCATTTTCTTTACAACATTCGCTGTAAAATCGGCCCGTGATCCCTCGCCTGATAGAATCGGATCGTGCCGAGTTTTCACGTCCAAAATTTCGGATGCCGGGCGTCGCAAGCCGATGGCGCGGCCCTGGAATCGGCGCTGATCGGCGAAGGTCTGAATCCGGCGAATTCGTCTGAAGCTCAGCTCGTGGTGCTAAACAGTTGTACTGTCACTTCTTTCGCCGATGAAGACGTCCGAAAGGCCATTCACCGCGTGCATCGCGAGAATCCCGCGGCGCGCATCCTGGTCACCGGCTGCTACGCGCAGCGCGCACCCGAAGAGCTGGCTGTATTGCCGGGGGTGTACTGGGTGGTAGGCAACTCGCATAAGGTCCGAATTCCGGAAATCGTCTCCGAATCGCTCCAGGCTGGCGAGGCGCCCTATCACGGACAAATCCATATCGGCGATATTTTCGAGCAGCACGATTTCCTCTCCGCACCGGTGCAAGATGCCGCCGGCGATCGCACGCGGCCCAATCTGAAGATCCAGGATGGCTGCAATAACCGCTGCTCGTTCTGCATCATTCCCTTTGTCCGCGGACGGAGCCGCAGCGCCCCCGCCGATCAAATTGTGGCGCAGGTCCGCGAGCTCGCAGCACGCTATCGCGAAGTGGTGCTGAGCGGGATCAATCTCGGCCGCTGGGGACGCGAGCCCGGCAGCGCGATGAGCAGCAAGATGAGGCTCGTTGATCTTCTCCGCCGTCTCTTAGCTGAGACTCCGATCGAGCGTCTGCGCCTCAGCTCGGTGGAACCGATGGACTGGAGCGACGACCTGCTGAGTCTGGTCGCTTCGTCCGCGCGCATCGCCAAGCATGTGCACGCGCCGTTGCAGTCTGGTTCGGATCGCGTGCTGCGGCGCATGTACCGCAAGTACCGGCCGCGGCATTACGAAGACCGGGTGTTGAAAGCCCGCGCGTGGATGAGGGACGCGGCGATCGGCGCGGACGTGATGACCGGCTTCCCCGGCGAGACCGACGCCGAGTTCGAAGAGAGCCGCGCGTTCATTGAGAGCCTGCCCTTCACTTACCTGCACGTGTTCACGTACTCCGAACGGCCAGGAACAACGGCGGCGGCAAGCCAGCAAGTCCCGATGGAAGTGCGGCGCGATCGCAACCGGATTCTGCGCGAGCTGGCCGCCCGAAAGAATCTGGGTTTCCGCCGGCGGATGCTCGGTCGCACGCTTTCGGTGGTGACGCTGACGGATGGCGCGCTCTCGGATAATTTCCTGAAAGTGGAACTCGCCACACCGCGCGAAGCGAATCAGTTGATGGATGTGCAGATCGGATCGCTCACTCCCAACGGCCTGCGCGAACACAGCGCTCTGACGGTGCTATAGCTGTTTGTAAAAAACGGTTGTGTCGCACCAGCGCCCATCGGGATGCAGCGCATAATTCGGAATCACACCCACTTTATTCCAGCCCAGGCGCTGGTACAGCCTTTCGGCATCGCCGCCCGTTACCGTGTCGAGAACAAGCAGCGTTTTGCCGGCCAGCCGGGCGTGCTCCTCAACGGCTACCATCAGCCGATTCGCGATTCCTTGACGTCGCGCTGATCGATGAACGAGCATCTTCGCAACGTCGGCGCGATGCGGCTGATTGGGCGGCGTCGCCAGTATGATTTGAACCGTGCCGACTAGCTTCGAATCAGCGAACGCCGCGAGCAAAATCCGATCGCCGCGCTCGACGTCGGGGAGTAGTTTCTCGAAGAATGTCGCGGCGTCGGCGTTGGAAAACGGCGCCATGAAGCTGACTGACGCCCCGCCCTCGACGCAATCGGACAGAACTTCGGCGAGGGTGTCTAAGTGATCGCGCGCCTCTGCAGCAGCCAGTCGCCGAACCTCGATCATGGCCTGAGAGTTTCCTCAGCGAACCCGTTTCTGCTTTTGACTCTGCTTCGCGATCTGAACGAGGGCGCGGAGAGCGTCATTGACGGCCTCCGAGTTGGGAACCAGTTTGGCAATTTCAGGCTCGAGTACAACCACGTTAGTGCCCTTGCGAAACCGCGCTGAGTATTTGCCTCGCACGCCTCCCGAGAAATCGTAGTCGGGGCGCATGTCATCAGATTCCTTCTTCATAATTGAATCGTCTCGACCTTATTAGTTATGACAAAAGAACAATCCGCGTTCATCGGTGTTCATCGGCGGCCAAATTGTTCGCCGCAGATAAACGCGGATTAACGCCGATCAATGAACTACATCTCCCGCCGGTTCTCCAGCGACTTGCCCATCGTCACTTCGTCGGCGAACTCCAGGTCGCTCCCCACCGGGATCCCCATCGCGATGCGCGTCACCAACACACCCAGCGGCTTCATTAGCCGCGAAAGGTACACCGCCGTCGCTTCGCCCTCGACCGTCGGATTCGTCGCGACGATCAACTCCTTCACCTCGCCCGAGTGCATCCGCTCCAGCAAGTTTGCGATGCGCAACTGCTCCGGACCGATTCCGCGCAATGGCGAAATCGAGCCGTGCAGCACATGATACAGGCCGTTGAACTGGCGCGTGGTCTCGATCGGCAGAACGTTGTGCGGCTCTTCCACCACGCAGATCACCGAATGATCGCGATGCGGATCGCGGCAGTAATTGCACAGCTCGCCGTCGCTGATATTGTTGCAAACGGTGCAGATCCCGAGCTTGTCCTTGACGTCCACCAGCGCCTGCGCCAGCCGTTCGGCGTTCTCGCGCTCGTTGCGCAACACGTGAAAGGCGAGCCGCTGCGCCGACTTTTGCCCGATTCCAGGCAGGCGCTTAAACTCCTGGATCAGACGGGCGAGCGGTTCAGCGAAATCCGGCATCGAGTCGTTTGTCTAAGAAGGCGCCTAGAACATCCCCGGGGGCAGGCCGAGGCCGCCCAGTAGCCCGCTCATCTTTTCTTGCGACGCTTCATCGACCTTCTTCGATGCCTCATTGAACGCCGCCATCACCATGTCCTGCAGCATCTCGACGTCGCCGGCCACTTCGGGATCGATCTTCACCGCGGTGACGTTCTTTTTGCCGTCCATGTGCACCGTCACCATGCCGCCGCCGGCCGAGGCATCCACGCGAATCAGCGCGATCTCCTCCTGCATCTTCTTCTGCATCTGCTCGGCCTTCTGCATCATGGCCTGCATATTTCCGGGTAGTTTCATATGCCCTGCCTTATCCTTTCAGATTACGCACCTGGCGGACGTGCGCGTCCGGGAACAATTCCTGGAACCGCTTGACCTCCGGGTGCGCCAGCGCGCGCTCGGACACGTCATCCTTGGCTTTTTCCAGCGGCGCCGCGCTTGCCTTGGGCGTGCCAAACGTAATCTCGAAACGCATCGCCTGTCCCGCGGCTGTCTGCACGACCTTTAGAATATCCTTTTCATTCATGAAGAGCCGGTAGTCATCGGGGGTCACAAATATCAATTTGCCGTTGGATTCCGTGACCTCGGAATGTTCGATGGCATCAGCGGTCGTTTGCATGCCGAGATCTCCCGCGACGGTGTGGAGGCGATCACGCCATGGGCCGGACGACGGGGGATTAGGGATTGGGGGTTGGGGATTGGCAAGTTGGGGATTAGGGGTTGGGGGTTGGGGCTTCGGAGCAATCGCCGTTTTTCGGGAGGGAGCGGGAGCCGACCCGCCTCCTCCGAGATCGGCCAGGGCTTCCTCAATTGAAACGAGCTTGCCTGCCTGAACCAATCGCAAAAGGCCGATTTCGAGATGCAGTCGCGGCTGTAGCGAAAACTGCAGGTCCTTGAACAGATCGAGCGTGAGCTGCAAGTAGCGCGTCAGATCTTCCTCGGAAAAGCCGCTCGCGACCTCAGCCAGCCGCTCCTGTTCGCGAGCCGACGCCGCGATCAGCCTGGTATTCGCGCCCGCCACCTTCGCGACGAGCAGGTTCCGGAAGTAGCGCGCCAGCTCGCGGCAGAAATGCTGCAAGCTTCGGCCATTGCGTTCCAGCTCCATGACCAGGTCGAGCATCTTGCGCGAGTCCTCGCTGCTCAGCGCGTCGGTCACCTCGCCGAGGGAATCGAGCGAAAACAGTCCGAGCATGCCGCGCACTTCCGCAGCGTCCAGCTTGGTGCCACAGCAGGCAATAGCCTGATCGAGCGCCGACAGCGAATCGCGCACGCTGCCCTCACCCGCCTGCGCCAGCACGCTGAGTACCTCGGGCTCCGTCTCGATCCCTTCTTTCGCGCAAATCTCTTCCATGCGCTTCATCACTTCGGCGAAATCCACGGAGCGGAAGCTGAACTGCTGGCAGCGCGACGCGATGGTCGTAGGGATTTTGTGAACTTCCGTGGTGCACAGGATAAAGACGGCCCATTCGGGCGGCTCCTCCAGCGTCTTCAGCAGGGCGTTGAAGGCTTCGCTCGTGATCTGATGGGCTTCGTCGACGATGAAAACTTTGTAGCGGTCGCGCGCCGGCCGGTAACGCACGTTTTCGCGCAGCTCGCGCATTTCGTTGATGCCGCGATTGGACGCCGCGTCGATCTCGATGACGTCGGGGGAATTGCCGCCCGCGATTTCCAGGCAACTGGCGCAAACTCCACAGGGCGTCGCGGTGGGGCCGTTAATACAGTTCAAGCAGCGAGCCAAGATGCGGGCGACGGTGGTCTTGCCGGTCCCACGCTGGCCCGAAAAGATGTAGCCGTGCGCGATGCGCCGCTGTGCGATGGCGTTTTCGAGCGTCGTGCGGACGTGTTCCTGGCCGATCAGCTCCGCAAACGCTTGCGGCCTATATTTCCTGGCAATGACCTGGTACATGGAAGAATTGGGCGGAAGTATGCCAGACCCCGGGTGATCCGCGGCACACGGATTAAACCGTTACCGTTGCTTCCTTCCGGACCTGGCGGGGTTCACAGCCATCCGTTGCACGAAGCCCGGAGCCTGAC
>Ga0209415_10003269_pt1 | contig 30159 bp, 11 predicted proteins | sample PeaSoiSIISIP2007_FD_187696 | JGI IMG/M metagenome (GOLD analysis project Ga0209415, IMG submission 187696) | Peat soil microbial communities from Weissenstadt, Germany - SII-SIP-2007 (SPAdes) (version 2) | ecosystem: Environmental > Terrestrial > Soil > Wetlands > Peat | place: Germany...
ATCAGGCGACGTCATTTGAAGCGGGCACGTGGATGCCCGTGTCAAGCACGGGCATGACGACTTTTGATTGAACAATCGGGCATAAGTTTTCTCGAATATTAAAGACAAAAACCGTGCCGGACAGCCGTGGGACGAGCCCGGCTATGACGGAAATGGAAATTGTTGCGTCTGCGCCCCCACCCTTGTGCCCTGCTTCGCCATCAAGCTTTCATTAACCCTATGCTGCTACCCTGAAACGTCGCCTGACGTAGCGAGGCGACGCTTGTTTTTCCTGTTTCTCGGTGTCCTTGGTGCACAACCCCACTCAGTCCAGTGACATCGGCGGGAAGAGGCCCGCGACATGAACCGCAAGCAACGCCGTGCGGCGCTGAAAGGCAATGTCTCCCCGGCCGTCGGCGAAGCCGAGGCGCTGAACCGGCGGGGCCTTGCCCTCGCCGGGCAAGGGGGCGGCGACGACGCCCGTTTCCTCGGCGAAGCGGCCGAATTGTTCCGTCAGGCCTGCCGCCACCATCCCACCTTCGCCGAAGCCTATAATAATCTGGGCGCGTCCCGTCATCGCCAGGGACGACATGCGGAAGCGGCGGAAGCTTGTCGGAACGCCTTGACCCTAAAGCCGGATGATGCGTCGGCTCTGTACAATCTAGCCTTGGCGTTGAACGCGATGGGCCGGCTCGAAGACGCCGCGGCCTGTTATCGGAAGGCGCTGACCGTCAGGCCGGATGACCCGAGCACGCTCAACAATCTCGGCATCGCGCTCAGCGCTCTCAACCGACCGGACGAAGCGGAAACCGTCTTCCTGTCCCTTTTGCCTCTGAGAGCCGACGACCCAGAAGCCTATAACAATCTGGGGGCCGCTCTGGCGGCGCAAGGCAAATTCGACCAAGGCATGACCGCCTACAAGACGGCGATCACACTGAGGCCGCACTATGTCGAAGCCCACACCAATCTCAGTTCCGCCCTGTTCGAACAGGGACAGTTCGCCCTCGCCGCCAAAGCGGCGCGGACGGCGCTCGCCTTTCAGCCTGAATCGACGGTCGCGCACAATAATCTCGGTGTCGCCCTCCAGGCCATGGGACGGTTGCGCGAAGCGGAAAGAGCGTTCCGCACTGCCATCTCGCTCGACCCGGATTTTTCCGAAGCGCACTACGATCTCGCCATCACGCTTCTGCAGGGCGGCTTTTTTCCGGAAGGTTGGCGAGAGCACGAATGGCGGTGGAGCGGCGCTGTCGAAAATCTGACGCCCCGGCAATTTCCCCAACCTCGCTGGGCCGGCGAGCCCTTGGCCGGACGCACCATCCTGTTTTATGCCGAACAGGGAATGGGCGATATCCTGCAATTCGCGCGCTACACGTCTTGCCTTGCCGCACTGGGCGGCCGTGTCATCCTTGAGGTCTATCGGCCATTGGTCCGGCTCCTGACCAGCGTCCCGGGCGCCGCGCAGGTCGTGGCGATCGGTGACCCTCTGCCAGCCTTCGACGTCCATCTCCCGCTGATGAGCGCCCCGCATCTTCTGGGAACGACGGTACAGAATATTCCCACGGACATTCCCTACGTCCATCCCGACGATGCCCTGGCGACGGTTTGGAAAAACCGTCTCTCTGGCCTCACCGGCCTGAAGGTGGGGGTGGTCTGGTCCGGCGATCCCCGCCCGGATAATCCGCGCGCCCACGCCGTCGATCGCCGTCGCAGTCTGTCGTTGTCTCAACTGGAGCCCTTGCTGGCCATGCCAGGCGTCAGTTTCGTCAGCCTGCAAAAAGGATCGCCGGCGGCGCAGTTGACAACGGTCGCGCCCGAGATCCGTCCGCTCGACCGGATGGACGACGTCTCCGACTTCGCCGACACCGCCGCTCTGGTCGCCAATCTCGATCTGGTGATTTCGGTCGACACCTCGGTGGCGCATCTGGCCGGCGCGCTGGGAAAGCCGGTGTGGATTCTCTCGCGCTTCGACGGGTGCTGGCGCTGGCTGACGGATCGCGACGACTCGCCCTGGTATCCGACGGCCCGGTTGTTCCGGCAGGAAACTCCAGGCGAGTGGAAGAACGTGGTCGCCCGGGTCGCGGCTGCGCTGGAAAAACACATGTTAACCGTCACCCCCGGGCTTGACCCGGGGGTCCATACACCGCCGCCGTCACAGACTCCTCACCCCCATAACGATGGGAATACCCGGATCAAGTCCGGGAATGATGAGACTCGATTTGAGACGGGCGCCACCATCAACGCCGCATTCGACGAAGCCTTGCAACACCATCAGGCGGGACGACTGGACGATGCCGAGACCCTGTATCGCCTGAGCATCGCCAATGACCCGCAGCATGCCAGAAGCCATTACAATCTTGGCCTGATCGCCCTCCAAAGGGGCCGGCATGAAACGGCTGTCGAAAAAATCCGCCAAGCCCTTGACCTTCATCCCGCCAACCCCGAAGCCTGGACCAACCTGGGAATCGCCCTGCAGGCGTTGGGGCGCCTAGAGGACGCCATCGTCGCCTTCCACGCGTCGCTTGATCAATGTCCCGACGATGCGCGAGTCCATTACAATCTGGCCATCGCTCTGGGTTTGTCGGGAAAGCATCAAGACGCCATCCCGTCTTTCCTCAGCGCGATCACCCTGAACCCGGCTCTCGACGAAGCCTATAACAATCTGGCCGTCGCCATGGTCTCGCTCGGCCGAAATGAAGATGCTATCCCGGCCTTTCAAAGAGCGATCGTCCTTCACCCCGATGATGCCGATACGCGCTTCAATTTAGGCATGGCACTCCACTGCCTGGACCGCGTCAAGGAGGCCGCGACGGCCTTTCAAGCGACGACCGAGATCAACCCCCTCCGCGCCGAAGCGCATGGCGCTCTCGGCGCCATGCACCTGCAAATGGGCAATCCCGTTGAGACCGAGCGGGCTTGCCGCAGAGCGATCACGCTCGCGCCCGACAATGCGTCGGCACGTTCGAACCTTGCGGCGGCTCTCTTCGATCAAGGTCGTTTCCAAACCGCTCTTGACGTTGTGAAAACCGCCATCGCCCTGCGACCGGATTTCGCCATCGCTTACGATGGGCTCGCAGTTACCTTACAGGCCCTGGGACGGCTGACGGAGGCGAGACGGGCCTTTGGCGTCTCTCTCACGCTGGCGCCGGATAACGCTGGGACACATTACAATTTGTCCACCGTCTTGCTTCTGGAAGGAGACTATGCGAACGGCTGGCGGGAATTCGAATGGCGCTGGCGAAAAAGCCCCGGACATTTACCCCTCAGGCAATTCGCCAAACCCCTGTGGAACGGCGAGAATCTGGCCGGACGAACCATTCTCCTGCATGGAGAACAAGGATTGGGCGACATCCTGCAATTCGCCCGCTATGCCCGCCCCATCGCCGCGTTGGGCGCAAGAGTCATTCTTGAAGTGGCCTCGCCGCTGACGCGGCTGCTGACCAGCATTCCGAAGGTCTCGCAGGTCGTGGCGACGGGAGAGGCTTTGCCCGACTTCGACTATCATCTGCCGATGATGAGCGCGCCCGACCGCCTGGGAACGACGCTTGACAGCATTCCGGCCGAAATCCCCTATGTCAGCGCCGATGCTCATCAGGTGGACGCCTGGCGGCGGCGACTGAGCGTATTGCCGGGTCTCAAGGTGGGACTGGTCTGGGCCGGCAACGCCAGGCCCGATCTACCACGCGCCCATCTTGTCGATCGCCGACGCAGCATGGCGCTGAGCGACATGGCGCCGCTGCTCTCGCTGCCCGGCATTTCTTTCGTCAGCCTGCAAAAGGGCGAAACTGCGGCTCAATTGCGCGGCATCGCGTCGGCGTCGCGTCCGCATGACTGGATGGACGAGGTTGCCGACTTCGCCGACACCGCCGCCTTGGTGGCCAATCTGGATCTGATCATCGCGGTGGACACCTCGATCGTGCATCTGGCCGGAGCCATGGGAAAACCGGTGTGGATTCTCTCGCGCTACGACGGCTGCTGGCGCTGGCTGGCCGACCGCGATGATTCCCCTTGGTATCCCACCGCCCGGTTGTTCCGCCAAACGGCGCCGGGCGATTGGGACGACGTGATGGCACGGGTTGCCACGGAATTGGAACAGTTGGCGTCTTTGTCTCTCCGTCATTCCCGCGAAAGCGGGACTCCAATCGCCATCGTGGATCCCCGCCTTCGCGGGGATGACGAAAGGAAACCGGATGTCGCCCAACTCTTCGCCCTGGCGGTGAAATCCTTTGAAGCCGGTCGATTGGACGAAGCGGCTCCGCTCTACCGCCGCATTCTGACCATCGCCCCCGACCATGCCGACAGCATGCATCACCTGGGCTTGATCGCGCTCCGTTCGAAACACTTGACCGAAGCGGCCGGTTGGATCGCAGCGGCTCTGGCTCACCAGCCCGACTACCTGGAAGCCTATAACAACCTCGGCATCGTGCGGCTGGAACAAGGCGCGCTGGCAACCGCAATGAGCCTGTTTCGCCGCGCCGTCCGCATCAAACCCGACTATGCCGCCGGCCTGTCCAATTGGGGCAGTTCCTTGGGAGAACAAGAACGATGGGAGGACGCGACGGTCCTCTGCCGGCAGGCCATCGTTCTTCAGCCAGGCTTTGCCGGGGCCTATTCCAACCTCGGTGTCATTTTCAGTGAAATGGGACGTCCGGCCGACGCGGAGGCCGCCTTCCGTATCGCCATCACCCTTTCACCGAACCATACGGAAGCGCAATACAACTTGGGAACCAGCCTGCTTGCGCAAGGCAAATATGAAGAGGGCTGGAAAAAATATGAATGGCGCCTCCACGGCGACAATCCGGAGGTCACGCCCCGGCGCTACCCTCAACCGGCATGGTCGGGGGAAGATCTGAGCAGCCGCACCCTTCTGCTTTACGGCGAGCAGGGACTGGGCGATTTCCTGCAATTTTCCCGCTATGCGACGCTCCTCGCGTCGCGGGGCGCCCGCGTCATTGTCGAAGCCTATCCGTCATTGGCCCGCCTACTGTCAAGCGTTCCCGGCGTCGCCCTGGTGGTCGGCGATAAGGATACTCTCCCCGATTTCGACTATCATCTGTCGGTCATGAGCGCGTCTTACCGGCTCGGCACCACGCTCGACAGCATTCCGGCGACCATTCCCTATATCGCTGCCAACCCGGCCCACGTGGAACTGTGGAGCCGGCGGCTGGCCGGACTTCCAGGCCTCAAGGTCGGCCTTGTCTGGTCCGGGGACCCCCGCCCGCATGCCCGGCGGGCGCATGCCATCGATCGCCGCCGCAGCATGACGCTGGAGCAGATGTCGCCACTTCTCAGCGTACCCAACGTCAGCTTCGTCAGCCTGCAAAAAGGGGGGCCGGCAGCCCAATTGGCGGGCATTCCTCTCGCCCGCAGACCGCACGACTGGATGGACGAGATCGGCGACTTCGCCGACACCGCCGCCCTGGTGGCCACTCTCGATCTGGTGATTTCGGTCGATACCTCGGTGGTCCATCTGGCTGGCGCCTTGGGCAAGCCGGTGTGGATTCTCTCACGCTTCGACGGCTGCTGGCGCTGGCTAACCGACCGCGACGATTCACCCTGGTATCCGACGGCCCGCTTGTTCCGGCAGAAAAAATACGGCGACTGGGCCGAGGTCATCGAGCGCGTGGCGACGGAATTGGAACAGTTGGCGTCTTCTTCTCTCCGTCATTCCCGCGAAAGCGGGAATCCAATCGCCGGCATGGATCCCCGCCTTCGCGGGGATGACGAGAAGGCGGCGGACGTCCCCCTGCTTTTCGCCGACGCTTTACACCATCACCAAGCCGGGCATCTCTCCGAAGCGAAAAGCCTTTATCTGCGTATCCTCGACGCCGAGCCCACCCATTTCGACAGCCTGCACCATCTCGGCCTGATCGCGCTGTGGTCGGACGCACCGGAAGAGGCAACATCCTGGATCAGCCAGGCCATCGCCTTCGACAGAGGCCACGTCGGCGCGCATATCAATCTCGGCAAAGCGCTCGATAAAATGGGGCGGATCCATGACGCCCTCGTCGTCTTCCGCATGGCGATCGAACTCGATCCGAACGATGTCGACGCCCGTTATTATCTGGGCGTCACCCTGCATGACATGGAACGACCCGACGAGGCGGGCGCGGCTTATCGCGATGCGCTGGCGCTTAAGCCCGACTTTGCCCTGGCCTTGACCAATCTCGGCGGCGCCTTGGGCGAAATGGAACGGCATGACGAGGCGGTCACGCTGGCCCGGCGCGCGCTTGCCGTCGACCCCGAGCAAGCCCGCGCCCGCTCCAATCTGGGCGCCAGCCTCCATGAGTTGCACCGGATCGACGAGGCGATCGCATGCTATCGGCAAGCAATCGCGCTTGGTCCCGAGCTGCCGGAAACGCATCACAATCTGGCGACGGCATTGCTGCTGCAGGGCCAGTACGAAGAGGGCTTGCGCGAATATGAATGGCGTTGGAAAGGCGCCATTCCCGGCGTTGCGCCCAGGCCCTTCGACCGACCGTTATGGCAAGGCGGACCTCTCTCCGGCCGCACCATCCTGCTGCATGGCGAACAAGGTCTCGGCGACGTTCTGCAATTCGCCCGCTATGCCAGCCTGCTGGCCGCACGCGGCGCCCGCGTCATCCTCGAAGTCTACCCGCTCCTGACGCGCCTGCTGTCGAGCGTGCCCGGCGTCGCTCACATATTGGCCGTCGGCGATCCGTTTCCGGCCTACGACTGTCATTTGCCGCTGATGAGCGCGCCTTTGATGCTGGGCACACGGATCGACAACGTTCCCGCCGACGGTCCCTATGTCACCGCCAATTCGACGGCCGTCGGCCTCTGGCGCGAGCGGCTGTCGTCGTTGCCGGGCTTGAAAGTCGGACTGGTGTGGGCGGGCGATCCGCGAACGCACAGTCCCCGCAACCATGCGGTCGATCGACGCCGCAGCATGACGCTGGATAAGCTGAAACCGCTGCTCACCATCCCGGGAATCAGTTTCATCAGCCTGCAAAAAGGAGAGGCGGCCCACCAGATCCAAGGCATCGGCGCTGAATCGCAGATCTTCGACGTCATGGACGAGATGGAGGATTTCGCCGACACCGCCGCCCTGGTGGCCAATCTCGATCTGGTGATCGCCGTGGACACCTCTGTTGCCCATCTGGCCGGAGCCCTGGCCAAACCGGTCTGGCTTCTCAACCGTTTCAACGGGTGCTGGCGCTGGCTCGACGACCGTGAGGGATCGCCCTGGTATCCGACCGTCCGCCTGTTCCGCCAGCCGTCGCCGGGCAACTGGGACGACGTGATCAAGCGGGTTGCCGTCGAACTGGCCGGCTTGTCCGAAGACGGAAAAATCGCCCAACAAACGATCGAAGAGCTGTTCACCGAGGCCGTCCGCCATCATCAGGAAAACCGCTTCGCCGAAGCGGATGCCCTCTACCGCCGCATCCTCGCCCGCGACCCCCAGCATCCGGTCATCTTGCACCATCGGGGCGTCATCGCCCAGCAGACGGAAAATCCAACCGCCGCCGTGGCCTTCATCCGTCAGGCCCTCTGCAGCCGGCCGGCCTATATGGAAGCCTGGACCAACCTCGGCACCGCTCTGCGCGACTTGGGCGAGCGCGCCTTGGCCGAACCCTGTCTTCGTCGCGCCATTCAACTGCGGCCGGATATCGCCGAGGCCCATAACAACCTCGGGTCGCTCTGCAACGAACTCGGTCGCCTCGACGACGCCGTCTTGGCCTTTCGCGCCGCGCTCGCCCTCCAGCCCGACAATCCCGAGATCCACTGCAATCTTGCCGCCACCCTGCTGGAGCGTGGAGACTATGCGGAAGGCTGGCGGGAACATGAATGGCGGTTGCATCACGCCGTCACCTGGGCGAAGCCGCAGCCGCTTCCCCAGCCGCTGTGGACCGGTGAAGATCTCAAGGGCCGCACCATTCTTCTGCGCAGCGAGCAGGGCCTGGGCGACGATTTGCAATTCGCCCGTTATGCGACACCCGTGGCCGCCCTTGGCGCCACGGTGATCCTGGAAGTCCAGGCGCCGTTGACGCGGCTGCTGGCCACCGTTCCAGGCGTTTCCCAGGTAGTGGCGAAAGGCGACGCCCTGCCCGCGTTCGACTGCTATCTGTCGCTGATGAGCGCGCCGCATCTGTTGGGCACGACGCTGGAAACCATTCCCTCCGGTATCCCTTACGTCACCCCCGATGCCGCCGCGACCGCCGCGTGGAAGAACCGTTTGGCGCCTCTGCCGGGATTGAAGGTGGGTCTGGTGTGGGCCGGCGACCCGCGCCCTCACGACCGGCGTGCCAATGCCATCGACCGCCGCCGCAGCCTGCCGCTTGCCAAGCTGTCGCCACTCCTCATGCTGCCCGGGATCAGTTTCGTCAGCTTGCAAAAAGGCGAGGCCGCCGGGCAAATCGACGATCTGCCGCTCGCCCTCAGGCCGTTCGACGTGATGGGCGAGATGGCCGATTTTGCCGACACCGCCGCCTTGGTCGCCAATCTGGACTTGGTGATCTCGGTCGACACGTCGGTGGTGCATTTGGCCGGTGCCCTGGACAAGCCGGTGTGGATCCTGTCCCGCTATGACGGCTGCTGGCGCTGGCTGGTCGACCGCGACAATTCGCCCTGGTATCCCGCCGCCCGCCTGTTTCGCCAGATCGAGCCGGGCAATTGGGACGAGGTGGTGGCGCGGGTATCGAAGGCGTTGGAGCCTCTCGCGCCCCCGCTCACCCCACCCCTCTCGCCCAACACCAGGACGGGGGAGACGGTGCCCGATCTTCTTCCCCGCGCCATGGAGCGGCACCGCGCCGGACGCTTCGACGAAGCGGCGGCGCTTTACCGGCGCATTCTCGCCATCGAGCCCGACAATGTCTTCACGCTGCATCACCTTGGACTGGTCGCCCGGCAAGCGGGCGACTTCGCGACCACGGAGCGCTTGATCGGACGCGCCATCGCCATCGCTCCGGATTATGCCGAAGCCCTCTGCAATCTTGGCGCCGCGCTCAACGATCAGGGAAAAGCGGGACAAGCCTTAACCTGCTGCCAACGGGCGGTGATCCTCAAGCCGGATTATGCCAAGGCGCACAACAATCTTGGAAAATCATTCAAGGATCTGGGCAAAGCCGCCGACGCCGCAACCAGCTACCGGCGGGCCACGATCCTCGATCCGCAGTTCGTCATGGCCTTCAGCAATCTGAGTGCCGCGCTCCAGGATCTGGGACGGCTCGACGACGCCTTGGCTTGCTGCGAACGGGCTCTGGTCCTGGAGCCCGACGGCCCGATCGCCCACAACAACCGCGGCGTCGTCTTGTCGCAGCAAGGCGATAGCGAAGGCGCCATCCGCCATTATGGCCGGGCCGCCCTGCTGGCCCCCGATTATGCGGAAATGCATGCCAATCTGGGCATGGTTTTGCTGCTCGGCGGCAATTTCACCGATGGCTGGCGGGAATATGAATGGCGTTGGAGCGGCGGCATGCGGGGGCTCCGGCCGAGAAATTTTTCGCAACCCCGCTGGGCCGGCGACAATCCGAACGGCCGCACCATCCTGCTCTATGCCGAGCAGGGCTTGGGCGATAGCTTGCAATTCGCCCGCTACGCCACCGAGATCGCCGCCAGTGGCGCCCAGGTCATTCTGGAAGTGCAGTCCCCCCTCAAACGGCTCCTCGCCACCGTCCCCGGCGTGACCCAAGTGGTGGCCATGGGCGAGACATTGCCGTCGTTCGATTGCCATCTCCCGATGATGAGCGCTCCGTTCATCTTGGGGACCACGGTGGAAACCGTTCCCGCCGGAACACCCTATGTGACGGCCGATGCGGCACAGAGCGAGGCCTGGCGCGACCGCCTGGCGTCGTTGCCCGGATTAAAGGTCGGCTTGGTCTGGGCCGGCAATCCCCGCGTCTACGACCCGGACGCCAATTTGATCGACCAGCGCCGCAGCATGACGCTGGCGCAGATGGCGCCGCTGCTGCGTGTTCCGGGTGCGAGCTTCGTCAGTCTGCAAAAAGACCCGCCGCCGGCGCAGTTGCACGCGATCGCCCCCGATCTGCGTCCGCTGGATTGGATGGATGAGATGGGCGATTTCGCCGACACCGCCGCCCTGATCGCCAATCTCGATCTGGTGATCGCGGTCGACACCTCCGTCGTCCATCTCGCCGGCGCCCTCGGCAAACCGGTGTGGATCGCGTCGCGTTTCGACGGCTGCTGGCGCTGGCTGACCGATCGCGACGATTCCCCCTGGTATCCGACGGCCCGCCTGTTCCGCCAGACGACCGCCGGCGATTGGGACGGCGTGGTGGCGCGAATGGCGGAAGCCTTGGCGTGTCTCCCGTCTGATCAAAAGCCCCTCACCCGGTCGCTTCGCGCCCACCCTCTCCCACAAGGGGCGAGGGTCGATCCCGCCCACCTTTTCGCCAAGGCGATGGCCGATCAGCAGGCCGGACGACTGGAGGAAGCCGTCACCGCCTATCGCGCCGTCATCGCGCTGTCTCCGGACGTGGCGGCGAGCTATATCAATCTGGCCGTCGCTTTGGCCGCCCTTGACCGGCACACCGAAGCGGCCGAGGTTTTCCGCCAAGCCATCGCCCTCGACCCCAGCGATTCCAAAATCCGATACAATCTGGGGCTGACCGAACAATCCCGCGGTAACGACGAAGAGGCCGCCGCCGCCTTTCAGGCGTCCCTCGATCTCGATCCGACCCATGCCAAGGCTTATACGGCTCTCGGCGCCGTCCAGGTGCGGCTGGGCCGCCCGGTGGCGGCCGCGACGGCGTGCCGCGCCGCCCTCGCCATCAATCCGATCGACGCCGAAGCCTATGGGATACTCGCCGCGTCCCTGTTCGACCAAGGCCGGTTTGGCGACGCCATCGCGCCGGCGAAAACCGCCATCGTCTTGCGGCCGGACTTCGCCGAAGCCTTCAGCGGCCTCGCCCTCACCTGGCAAATCATCGGACGGTTCGAGGACGCGGGACAGGCCTACCGGACAGCCATCACCCTGCGACCGGACGACGCCGAAGCCCACCATAATCTGGCCATGGCCCTGCTGCAGACGGGACATTATGGCGACGGCTGGAGGGAATATGAATGGCGGTGGAAAGATGGCGCGCCAAAATCCAGGTCTTTCGCCAGGCCGCGCTGGACCGGCGAGGATTTGACCGGACAGACCATTCTTTTGTGGGCTGAACAGGGTTTGGGAGACGTCCTGCAATTCGTCCGCTATGCCCCCCTAATCGCCCGTCACGGTGCGCAGGTGATCCTTGAGGTTCACCCATCGTTGAAACGCCTCTTGGAGAGCCTCCCCGGAGTCGCCCAAGTGGTGGCCGAAGGCGAGCCGCTTCCCCCATTCGATTACCACCTGCCGCTCTTGAGCGCGCCTCTTCTGCTCGGCACCACGGTGGAAACCATTCCCGCCGACGGTCCCTACCTCCACGCCGACGCCCATCGCACGAAGATCTGGGGCCAGCGGCTTGCTGCTTCGCCGGGACTGAAGGTCGGCCTGGTGTGGGCCGGCAACCCCAGATCGGGCAACCCGCGCAATCATCTCGTCGATGGCCGGCGCAGCATCTCGCTGCGCGGCTTGACGCCCCTTTTGTCGACCCCCGGCATTCAGCTGATCAGCCTGCAAAAAGGCGAGGCCGCCGCTCAAATCGGCGATTTGGCGCCCCACCTGCGGCCTCTCGATCTGATGGACGCGGTCGATGATTTCGCCGACACCGCCGGCCTGGTGGCCAATCTCGATCTGGTGATCTCGGTCGACACCGCTGTCGCCCATCTGGCAGGCGCCATGGGCAAGCCGGTGTGGATTCTCTCGCGGTTCGACGGCTGCTGGCGCTGGTTAACCGACCGCGATGATTCGCCCTGGTACCCGACGGCCCGACTGTTTCGCCAGACCATCCCAGGCGATTGGGATGGCGTTGTCGAACGCGTGGCGGACGCGTTGAGCCGCTTTGCTCCTTCTCGCCCGCTTGCGAAAGAGAGGGAACCCTTCGCCGCTCAATGCCTCGGCCGAGCAATCCGCCACCATGAAGCCGGCGAGATGGACGAAGCCGAGGACGCCTACGGCCAAGCCCTGGCCGTGAAGCCCGATTATCCGGAAGCGATGACCAATCTGGGCTGTTTGCTCCGGACCCGAGGCCGCCTTGAAGAAGCCTTCGCGATCCACCAATCGGTCGTCCAGCGATGGCCCGGTCATGCCAGCCTGTGGAATAATTTCGGCATCACGCTCAAGGATATGGTCCGCCCGGCGGCGGCGGCCGACGCCTTTCGACAGGCCATCGCCTTAAATCCAAAGCACGCCCAAGCCCACGCCAATCTGGCGCATGTCCTGCTGCTGTCCGGCCTGTATGCCGAAGGATGGCGGGAGTACGAATGGCGGTGGAACGGCGCCATCGACTATTTGAACCCACGCGACTTCGCGCAGCCGCAATGGACGGGCGAAAATCTGGACGGGCGAACCCTCTTGCTACACGCCGAGCAAGGATTGGGCGACACATTGCAATTCGTCCGTTATGCGACGCTGATCGCCAACCAGGGCGCTCGCGTCATCCTGGAAGCGCATCCACCGCTCAAGCGATTGCTGACATCGGTCCCCGGCGTCACCCAGGTGTTGGCTGGCGGCGATAGCGAACGGCTGCCCAGCTTCGATTATCATCTGCCCTTGTTGAGCGCCCCCCATCTGTTCGGCACGACGTTGGAAACCATTCCCGCCGACGTGCCCTATCTGACCCCCGACCCGGCCCTGACCGCCCGCTGGGGCGCGCGCCTGGCTCCACTGTCCGGCGTGAAGGTCGGCCTGGTGTGGGCGGGAGAACCTTGGGCAGAGCATCCGGAAGCGCACGCCATCGATCAGCGGCGCAGCGTTTCGCTGGCACGTCTGCTGCCGCTGCTGAGCATTCCCGGCATCCGTTTCGTCAGCCTGCAAAAAGGCCTGGCCGCCGCTCAGTTGCGCGATATCGCCGAAGACGTGCGCCCAATCGACGCCATGGACGATGTCTCGGACTTCGCCGATACCGCCGCCTTGGTCGCCAATCTCGATCTGGTGATCTCGGTCGATACGGCCGTCGCCCATTTGGCGGGGGCCTTGGGCAAACCGGTGTGGATCCTGTCCCGCTTCGACGGCTGCTGGCGCTGGTTGACGGGTCGCGAGGATTCGCCTTGGTATCCAACGGCCCGACTGTTTCGCCAGACCACCCCAGGCGACTGGGATACGGTGATCGAACGGGTCGCACAGGAATTGAAGAAACATGTTTTATCCGTCATGCCCGTGCTTGACACGGGCATCCACGTGCCCGCTTCAAATGACGACGGTCAATCAACACAATTATGGATTGCCGGATCAAGTCCGGCAATGACGAGTTCTGATTGTGTCCGCACCTCAAATAGAGGCGACACAGATTACGCCGCATTGTTCGCTTTGGCCGTCACGCATCACCAAACCGGACGATTGGACGAGGCGGAAGCGCTCTATCGGCGCCTGCTCGCCCTCGGCTCCGAGACTCCGGGCCATGCCGAAGCCTCTTGCAATCTGGGAATGATCCTGCGCCAACGGAACAAGCTGGCAGACGCGATCGCCCGCTTCCGACACGCCCTGCAACGGAAGCCCGATTACCCGGACGCGCTCAACAATCTGGGCTTGGCCTGCAACGATCTGGGCAATGGGCAGGCCGCCGTCGCCTGTTATGAGCGGGCGCTCCGCATTCAACCGATGGCCCCCCGCACCCGCTCCAATCTCGGGGTCGCCTTGCAGGGCCTGGGGCGGATCGACGAAGCCGTCGCGGCCTATCGCCACGCCATCGCCATGGAGCCAGACCTGGCGGGACCGCATTACAATCTCGCCCAGATCTTGCTGTTGCAGGGGGCTTTCGAGGAGGGCTGGCGGGAGCATGAATGGCTGTGGCGCGGCGCCGTCGAAAACCTGCCGCAGCGCACCTTCCCCTCGCCGAAATGGGACGGAGGCCGGCTTCAGGGAAAAACCATCCTGCTCTATGCCGAGCAGGGATTGGGAGACGCCTTGCAGTTCGCCCGTTATGCGACGGACATCGCCGCATTGGGGGCCCGCGTCATTCTCGAAGTTCATCCGCCGCTCAAGCGCCTGCTGCGGTCGGTCCCCGGCGTTGCCGAGATTCTGGCGATCGGCGAGTCTTTGCCGAACGTCGATTATCACCTGCCCCTGATGGGCGCGCCGTTCCGACTGGGCACGCGACTCGAGTCGATCCCGGCAACGATTCCCTATGTCGCGGCCGACTCCGTCGAGGCCGCGACCTGGAAGACGCGGCTGCAGGCGCTGCCGGGGCTGAAGATCGGACTCGTCTGGGCGGGAGATCCTCGTCCCGGCGACCTGCGAGCCCATGTCATCGACAGCCGGCGCAGTATCGCCCTGACGGACTTGATCCCGCTGCTGTCCGCGCCCGGCGCGACCTTCATCAGCCTGCAAAAAGGCGCGGCAACGGCGCAAATCAGGGACTTGCCCGCCGCGTTGCGGCCACGGGACTGGATGGACGAGATCGATGATTTCGCCGGTACGGCGGCCTTGCTGGCCAATCTGGACCTGGTGATTTCGGTCGATACCGCAGTGGCGCATTTGGCCGGCGCCCTGGGCAAGCCGGTGTGGATTCTATCCCGCTTCGACGGATGCTGGCGGTGGCTCCAGGGTCGCGACGATTCGCCTTGGTATCCGACGGCCCGCCTGTTCCGCCAGACGACGGCCGGCGGTTGGGCCGACGTGATCGCTCGCGTCGCCGCGGAATTGGAGAAACATGTTCTAATCGTCACCCCCGGGCATGACGAGAGCAGGTCTGGCGTACACCTCGGCGTTTCCGCGGAAAGAAACACCATCGATCACGCCCGATTGTTCGCTTTGGCCGTGAAACATCACCAAGCGGGGCGGCTGGACGACGCCGAGGCGCTCTATGACCGGATCTTGCAGGGCGAACCCGACAACATCGGCTGCCTGTTCCATCTCGGCCTGATCGCCCAGCAACGGGGCCGCCATGTCGACGCGCTCGGCCTTTTGAGCCGCGCCGCTGACCGTAACAGCCAAATCCCAGGCCTGCACGACACGCTCGGCACCTCCTTCCTGGCGATCGGCCGCGTCACGGACGCCATCGCGGCGCACCGGCGGGCCTTGGCGATCAAGCCGGATTTCTTCGAAGCCGCCTACAACCTCGGCAATGCCTACCAAATCCTAGGCGATCGCTCGCAAGCGAAGGCCTGTTTCCAACGGACCATCACCCTTCGTCCGGATTTGCCGGAGCCCTACAACAATCTCGGCAATCTTTTGTCGGCCGAGAAAAATTTCAGCGAAGCGATGCTCGCCTATCGGCGCGCCATCGCCATCCATCCGGCCTTTGCCGCAGCCCACAACAACCTTGGCAATGTGGCGAAGGAACAAGACGACTTGAGCGCAGCGGCGATCTGTTTCGAACGCGCGTTGCATCTCGATGCGACTTACGTGGAGGCGCATTACAATCTGGCCAACACGCTTCTGGAAGCGGGAGCGCTGGACGCCGCCGTTGCCGCGTTTCGCCGCGCCGTGACCATCCGCCCCGATTTGACCGAGGCCTACAACAATCTCGGCTCGGCCCTGCATCTACAGGGAAGCGTCGATCGGGCGGTCGTCTGTTTCGAACGGACCTTGCGGCTCGACCCCGGTTTTCCGGAAGCGCATAGCAATCTGGGAACAGTCCTTCGTGATCGCGGCGATCTCGATCACGCTTGTGTGGCTTATCGGCAAGCCATCGCCTGTGATCCCGGGTACGCCTTGGCGCACAGCAATCTCGGCGTCACCTTGCTGTTGCAAGGCAACTATGCCGAGGGGTTGCCCGAATTCGAATGGCGCCAGCCGCGCCCCGGGACCCGACAGACGCCGCGAATCGATTTGCCGCCGCGATGGACCGGCGAAGACCCCGCGGGCCACACCATCCTCTTGCAAGCCGAGCAGGGTCTGGGCGACGTTTTGCAATTCGCCCGCTACGCCGGCCTGATCGCCGAACGTGGGGGCCGCGTCATCCTTGAGGTTTATCCGCCGCTCAAACGTCTACTGGCCAGCGTCCCGGGGGTCGCCCAAATTTTGACGGCCGACGACGCCCTGCCCGCGGGCATCGACTGGCATCTGCCGCTGATGAGCGCGCCTTACGTCATGGGCACGCGGGTGGAAACCATCCCCGCCACCATTCCCTATCTCACGGCGGATGCCGGGCTCGTCAGCGTTTGGAAGAAACGCCTGGCCCGCCTGCCCGGCTTGAAGGTCGGACTGGTCTGGGCCGGCGACCCGCGAGCGCATGATCCGCGCGCCCATGCGGTGGATCGGCGGCGCAGCATCGCGCTCACTCAACTGGCCCCGCTCTTGGCGGTGCCAGGGATCGACGTCATCAGCTTGCAAAAAGGAGCTCCCGTCGCTCAACTGGCCGATATCGCCCCTGAGCTTCGTCCGCTCGATCTGATGGATGACGTCAGCGATTTCGCCGACACGGCGGCCCTGATCGCCACTCTCGATCTGGTGATTTCGGTCGACACCTCGGTGGTTCATTTGGCCGGCGCCATGGGCAAGCCGGTCTGGATCCTGTCCCGCTTCGATGGCTGCTGGCGCTGGCTCACCGAGCGCGAGGATTCGCCTTGGTATCCCACCGCCCGGTTATTCCGCCAGACAACATCTGGCGACTGGAATAGGGTGATCGCCCGTGTAACCGATGCGTTGGCGAGTCTTGAACGGAGATAGTCCTTTGAGCCCAGGAAAGACGGAAAACCCTCGGCTCTCGCCGTCTGAGCAATTCCGCGAAGCGCTGCAACGCGACCCTCATGATCCGAAACCCTTTTACAATTTCGCGGTCGCCCTGGAACAACGCGGTTTGGTGCAAGAGGCGATCGACGCCTACCGTCAGGCAATCAGCCGCGGCCCCGATTTCGCCGAAGCCCGGACCAACCTCGGCATCGCCCTGCTGGATCAAGGCCATCACGACGAAGCAATCTCCTGGCTCCGCAGTTCCCAGCAACTCCAGCCGGGCAACCCGGGAATTCCCTACAATCTCGGAATCGCTTTGCATCGCCGCGGCCTCCCCGAAGAGGCCGTGGCGGCTTATCGGACGGCGATCGCGCTGAAACCCGATTTTCCCCAGGCGCAAACCAACCTGGGCATTGTTTTGGTCGCATTGAACCGTTTTGCCGAAGCCGTCGAGGCTTTCCAGGCGGCGCTCCGCTTACGGGCCGCAGATGCCAGAGCGCACACCAATCTCGGTGTCGCCCTGGTCAAGTTCGGCCGCGTGGCGGAGGGCATCGACGCCCACCGGCACGCCATCGCCATCGCGCCCCTCAATGCTGAAACCCATTCCAATTTTGGCGAGGCGCTGCGCGCGGCGAGCCGCGTCGAGGAGGCCATCTCGGCCTTCCGTGCCGCCCTTGCGCTTAAGCCCGATTATGCCGAGGCTTATGCCAATTTGGGCGCCACGCTGCACAGCGCGGAGAGGAATCTGGAGGCCGTCGACGCCTGCCGCCATGCCCTCTCCTTACGTCCCGACTATGCCGAAGCCGCCTACAATCTCGGACTCGCCCTCAAAGGGCTGGACCGTTTCGACGACGCCATCGATGCCTACTGTTTGGCGTTGCGCTTCAAACCATCCTACGCCGAGGCCATGAACAATATCGGCGTCGTCTTTCAGGCGCGGGATTTGCCTGGAAAAGCCGCCACGGCGTTTCAAGGCGCCGTGGCCACGCGGCCCGATTATCCGGAAGCCTACAGCAATCTGGGCGCCGCCTTGGCAGCAGAAGGACGACTGGAGGACAGCATCGCGGCCTGCAGCCGGGCGCTTTTTCTCAACCCCGCTTACGCCGAAGCGCATTCCAATCTCGGCAATGCCCACTATGATTTGGGCCACTTCGACAAAGCGGTGGCGGCCGTACAACAAGCCCTTGATCTTCGGCCCCATTTCCCAGGCGCGCAAAACAATTTCGGCATCGTATTGCAGGCAACCGGGCGGCTCGACGAGGCCTTGACCTCCTACCGCAGCGCGCTCGCGGCAAGACCGGACCATCCGGCGACCCATTACAATCTCGCCACTGCCTTGCTGCTGAAAGGCGACTATGACGAGGGCTGGCGGGAATATGAATGGCGATGGAAAGGCGGCGTCCGCAAGCTCCAACCCCGCGTCTATAAGGAACCCTATTGGAACGGCGAAGATTTGACCGGGCGCACGCTGTTGGTGCATGCCGAACAAGGTCTGGGCGACGTTCTGCAATTCGCCCGTTATGTTCCGCTTCTGGCCGCCCGAGCCGCTCATATCGTCTTCGAGGTCCCAGCGCAACTGAAACGGCTGTTGGAGAGAACCTTGCCCGGCATCCAATTGATCGCGGCGGGGAACGCCTTGCCGCCGGTCGATTACCATCTGCCGTTGATGAGCGCTCCTCTGATGCTGGAGACGTCATTGGAAACCATCCCGGCGAGCGTCCCCTATCTGAGCGCCGACGTCTCCCAGACGATGCTCTGGGCCAAACGCCTCTGCCGGCTCGCCGGGCTGAAAGTGGGCCTGGTTTGGGCGGGAAATTTCAGTCCGGATGATCCCCCTGCCAATGCGATCGACCGCCGTCGCAGCATGCCATTGGCAAAACTCGCGCCGCTGCTCGCCCTCCCCGGGGTTTCCTTCGTCAGCCTGCAAAAAGGCCCCCCGACCGCTCAAATCACATTGCTCCCGGCCGAGTCGCGGCCGCTCCACCTTATGGAGGATGTCTCCGATTTCGCCGACACCGCCGACTTGCTGGCCAATCTCGATCTGGTGATCTCGGTCGACACCTCGGTGGCCCATCTGGCCGGCGCCATGGGCAAGCCCGTGTGGATTCTCTCGCGTTTCGACGGCTGCTGGCGCTGGCTCACCGGGCGCGATGACAGCCCATGGTACCCGACGGCCCGGCTGTTTCGTCAGACGACGCCCGGCGACTGGGACGCGCCGGTCCGGCGCGTTGTCGCGCAAATGGAACATCTGGTCGCCCCATGAACCGCAAACAGCGCCGGGCCACGGCACGACAGGAAACGACGCCCGTCAGAAAGCCTCCGAACACGCTTTCGGCGCCGGCCTTCGCATTGGCCGTTCAGCTTCACCAGAGCGGGCGTCTGAGCGAAGCGGAACATATTTATAAAACGATTCTGGCGGAAGATCCCGATCACGCCCTATGCCTCAATCTGCTGGGCGTCGTCTTCGCTCAAACCGGCCGTCACGACATGGCCATCCGCCATATCGGTGACGCCATCTCCCGCTCCAACCACAATGCCTCCTTCCACAACAATCTGGGGGAAGCGTTTCGCCTGCGGGGCCTCTTGTCCGAAGCGGCACAAGCCTTTCGCCAAGCCCTTGTCCTTGACCCCGCCTATGCCGAAGCCCACAACAATCTTGGCGCCACCCGACATGCCATGGGCCTCCTGGACGAGGCCACCGGCCATTACCGGCACGCGATCGACCTTAAGGGGAATTATCCGGAAGCCCTCAACAACATCGGCGCCGCCTTCCAAGAGCAGAACCAACTCGACGCGGCAGCGGCCCACTATCGTCAAGCCATCGTGCTGAAACCGGCCTATGCCGAGGCGCACAGCAACCTGGGGACGGTCTTGCTGTGCCGAGGACAATTCGCCGAAGGCTGGCGGGAATATGAATGGCGTCATCACATGGGACATGGCGGCCAAACGGCGGCCCCCGCCCTGCAACCGCATTGGGGCCCTGATGACTGGTCTGGACGGACCGTCTTTCTTCAAGGCGAACAAGGCTTGGGCGATTCATTGCAGTTTTCCCGGTTCGCCACCTCCGTGGCGGCGCTGGGCGCCAAGGTCGTTCTGGAGGCGCCTCCGGCGCTCGCACGATTGTTGTCCGGCATCGAAGGCGTCTCGCAGGTGATCGTCAAAGGCGAACAACCGCCGCCCTTCGATCTTTCTTTGTCATTGATGAGCGCCCCCTTCCTCCTTGGCACCACGTTGGAGACCATCCCCGCCACCATTCCCTATCTCGGTCCCGACCGCGCGACCGCAGCCAAATGGGCAGACCGTCTGGCCTCCCTGCCGGGCCTGAAAGTCGGTTTGGTGTGGGCCGGCGCTCCGCGTCCGGAAGATCCGCGCAGCAACGCCATCGATCACCGCCGCAGCATGGCGCTCGCCGACATGGCGCCTTTGCTGAAAATTCCGGGAATGAGCTTTGTCAGCCTGCAGATGGGACCGCCCGCCGCCCAGCGCAGAGACATCGCCGACGAGCAAAGACCTCTCGATTGGATGGGCGACATCACGGATTTCGCCGATACGGCCGGTTTGCTGTCGCATCTCGATCTGGTCATTTCCGTCGATACGTCGGTGGCGCATCTGGCCGGCGCTATGGGAAAGCCAGTCTGGATCCTGTCGCGTTTTGACGGCTGCTGGCGATGGCTTGCCGATCGCGACGATTCGCCTTGGTATCCGACGGCGCGGCTGTTCCGTCAAACCACTGCGGGCGATTGGCGAGCGGTGATCGAACGGGTCACGACGGAACTGGCCGCTCACGCCAATGGAAAGCCTCTCCCCTTGTGGGAGAGGGCCGGTGAGGGGGCTGACCGCCGTCAGGCGGGACAAAAACTCAACGATTCTTCTGCAAAGGCCTCCCCCTCACCCCGCCCCTCTCCCATAAAGGGAGAGGGAGAAGAACTCTATGCCCGAGGCGTCGCCTTGCAGACCTCAGGTCTTCTCTTGGAAGCGGAGGCGGCCTATCGCGCCGCTCTGCTCTCAGCCCCCGGCCACGCCCCGGCATACAACAATCTGGCCAATGTGCTGACAAGCCTGGGCCGCCATGACGAAGCGCTGGCCGCTCTACGATCAGCCATCGTTGCCCAACCGGATTACGCCGAGGCGCATTACAATCTCGGTGTCCATTTCCATAAGGCCGGGCGACTGACGAAGGCGACCGTCGCTTACCGAAACGCATTACGCCTTAGACCCGCGTTCATCGAGGCTTTATCCAATCTCGGCGCGGTTTTACAGGACCAGGATCGCCTCGCCGAAGCCGAAAGGATCCACCGGACTTGCATCGTCCTGCAGCCGGACTATCCGCGCGCTCATCTCAATCTGGGGGTCGTTCTCAAGCAGCAGGACCGGATCGTTGAAGCGATCGATGCTTACCGCCAGGCCCTCGCGCTTGAGACGAACTATCCGCTGGCCCATGTCAATTTAGCCCATGCCCTGCTGCACAACGGCGACTTCGAAGAGGGATGGCGGGAATATGAATGGCGATGGAAAGGCGGTGTCGAAGGTCTGATCCCGCGATATCCATCCGACCGGCAATGGAACGGACAGAAGATCGCGGGGCGGACCATCTTGCTGCATGCCGAACAAGGATTGGGCGATACGCTGCAATTCGTTCGCTACGCCGCCTCTTTCTCCCGGCGCGGCGCGTCCGTGATCGTCGAGGTCCAGGCCCCCTTGGTCCGACTTCTGTCTGGTCAACCGGGCATCCACGCGGTAACGACGATGGGCAGCGAGATCCCACTCTTCGATTACCACCTGCCGATGATGAGCGCGCCTTTCGCCTTGAAGACGCGCTTGGACGGCATCCCCGCCGACATCCCTTACATTGCGCCCAGTCCCGAATTGGCCACCGCCTGGGGACGTCGACTGGCTCGCCTGGAGGGGCGAAAAGTCGGTATCGTCTGGGCGGGAGATCCTCGCCCGCACGACTATCGTCTCACCGCCGCCGACCGCCGCCGCAGCATCACGCCCTCCCGCCTGACGTCGCTCTTGTCGGTTTCCGGCGTAAGCTTCATCAGCCTGCAAAAAGGCTCCGCCGCCTCGCAACAGGATGATCTGCCGCCCGAACTCCGCCCCCTCGACCTGATGGATGACGCCACCGATTTCGCCGATACGGCAGCCCTGATCGCCAATCTCGATCTCGTCATCTCCGTCGACACCTCGGTGGCGCATTTGGCCGGCGCCATGGGAAAACCGGTATGGGTTCTCTCCCGCTTCGACGGATGCTGGCGCTGGCTCACCGAACGCGACGACAGCCCATGGTATCCCACCGTCCGACTCTTCCGCCAAACGACGGCCGGCGACTGGACCAGTGTGATGGACCGCGTGGCCTTTCGACTGCGAAAATGGCTCGACGAAACCAAGCGATGATGACGATGGAAAATAACAACGGCAGCGATCCGGAGGTCGCAGGGGAAGCCCAACGAAAAGCCTTGGTTGCTCTGGAAGCCCGGGCGCATGCGTTGCTGTCCAAACAGCTTTGGGCATCCGGTGCCTTTGCCGAAGCGGAGGCCGAGCTTGCGCAGGCAATCGCCCTGTCGCCCGACGACGGCTGGCGCGTTCGCCAGTCCATTTTTTTGCCCAGCGTACCGGCCTCGCGCCAGCAGATCGACGAAGTGCGCGCCAGGATGGAGGTGCGTCTACAGGCTTTGCTGTCCGAACAGTTGCATATTGTCGATCCTGTCCGGCAAATCGACTGGACGTGCTTCCTGCTCGCCTATCATGGCTCACATGGCAATGCGCATCTGCATCGGCTGTTTCATCAAGTGTGTTCGAAGGCTTCGCCCGATCTCGATTGGCGCTCCCCCTACTGCGCCGCGCCGCGTAGCCCCGGACGACCGCGCGTCGGATTTGTTTCCTGGTTCTTCTCGGACCACACCATCTCCCGGCTGTTCACCGGTCTGGTCGAACGTCTGGATGGGGACAGCTTCGACGTGAGCGTCTTTGCCGTCGAAGGCAACGACGACTACCTTCGGCAAGCGAACTTGCCCGGAAAGCGTATTGTCCCCCTCCCCACCGACTTAAGCAGCGCTCGCCTGCGAATCGCCCAGGCCCAGCTCGACGTGCTGGTCTATCTCGATCTCGGGATGGACCCCTTCACCTTGTTTCTCGCCCATGCGCGCCTCGCCCGAATGCAGGCCGTCTTATGGGGGCACCCCGATACCACCGGCATCGCCACCATCGACGCCTTTCTCACCAGCGATGCCATGGAACCGGACGACGCCGAAGAGCATTACGACGAAAAACTCGTCCGTTTACCGGGAATTGGCAGCTGGATCCGCCGGCCTATCATCCCCGACGATATGGGAACGGCTGCGGATTATGGGTTGCCAGAGGATGCGCTGCTCTATTTGTGCCCGCAAACGCCGCAAAAATTTCATCCCGACTTCGATGACGTCATCCGGCGCATTCTGCAGGGCCAGCCGGCCGCCCATCTGGTCCTGACCGCAGGTTGGGCACGACACGCGATGGATGCGGTTTGCCGCCGTATTCTTGGGCCCGCCCCGGAACTGGCATCACGCCTGCATGTTTTGGGACCGCTGGATCGCCCACGCTTCATCAATCTGATGCGGCTTGCCGATCTGCTGCTTGATCCGCCGCATTACAGTGGCGGGCACACGACGCTCGAAGCCTTCGCCTGTGGCGCGCCGGTCATCACTTGGCCAGGGCGGCACATGCGCGCGCGTCACACCTACGGGATCTATCGGTTGATCGGCATCATGGATTGCGTCGCCGTCGACCTCGACGCCTATGTCGAATTGGCCATTACACTCGGCCGAGACGGGAAAGCACGCAACAACTTGCGTCAGCGTATCGCGGAGAGCAGCGATATTCTTTACGAAGACGACATGGTTGTCCGTGCTTTTGAGGCTTTCCTCTGGTCAGGGATGAGTCGGCCGTAAGCCTCAGTTCGCCGTGACTTTCGGCATGCCGCAGATTTCCGCCCAGGCGTTCCGGGTATCGCGCATCGCCACGATCAGCTTCTCGCAAGCCTCCTCAGCCGACGGCTTGCCAACCGAACGCAACAAGGCGCGGCTGACCGATTCATACATATCGCGAAGATTGAGCGCGACTTGCCCGCCCTCTTTCATATCGAGACAACGGTTCAGGCCGTCGACGATTCGAGTGGCGTTCATCACTTCGTCGAATTGCACCTGGAAATCACCCTTGTGTGCCGCTGCCGCGGCCCGGCCGACATGCAATAAGATGGTGTCGTAGAGTTGCACCACCGCAGTCGGCGAAGACTCGGTAACCACCGAGGAATCGGTCTGAGACATCGCTTATTCGCTCCCCAACGGCAGCACAGTCTCCGGCCATCCGGAGGCCACCCAAGCAACCGCATTGACTCAATCATGCCGTTCGGAAGCTTAATGAACAGTTAGCAAAAGGAGATGAATTTCAGGGATCGCGCCATGTCTGAGATCAGTTGCAGAACCAGACGACGTTGTCCATCGGAGGATCAAGTTCAATCGCCAAGGCAACGATATGGTCGGAGAAACAAGCTGGCGCATCCGGCCCCATGCCCCGAAGCTCGACGCGCAACAGCCGCGCCTGAGCAATGATGTCCTTCGCCTCCGCACAGACATCAATCAGTTCCTGCGCCGGAACGCGATAGACTGTCGGCCATTCCGACGGATCTTCGCCGTAACGATCGACGATGTCTTGCAGTTCCTGTGGAGACACGACAGCGTCCAAAGCTTATATCCACCCAATGATGGCATGCCCCTTGGAAGCACACCGTTGGTTGTCGAAGGCTGTGCCACAGCCCTCACCATTTTCAGCCCGATGCCCCACCCTTATTGAGGGGACGTCACACGGCCTCGGACGTTGGTCCCGGGCGCGGCCCCTCAGGAGCGGACGGCGACGGCGAGCCTCCGGCGATTTCCGCCCAGGCATCCCGCAACTCGCGCACGGCCACAAGCAATCGATCACAAGCCTCCGCGCCGGTTTCCTTTCCCACAGAACGGAATAACGCACGCGCTGTCGCCTCGTAAGTCTCGCGAAGCCCCTTTGCCACCTGCCCCCCCTTCTCCATATCGAGATGGCGGTTCAGGCCGTCTATAATTCGCGCGGCACTCATCACGGCTTCGAACTGCTTTTGGAAATCACCCTGCCGCGCCGACTCGGCGGCCCGAGCGATCCGGATCAAGATCCCGTCGTAAAGCATCACCACGACCTTAAGCGGTGGAATGGTGAGCTGGGCCGCTTGATAGGCGGAGATGGCATATCTGGTCTGGCTCATCAAGGTGCTCCCAAATCAACTGCTCGTCTGCATGGCAAACATTTCGTTTAACACGGTGCTGGTATAGCTAGCCGACTGAATCTGCGTCGTCAATGCGGCATACTGGGACAGCAGGAACGTCGTGTAGCTGTTCGCCTGACTGATGATCGTATTATATTGGGACGTCATACTACTATCTTCATCCTGAAGATTCTGTATTAAATTTTGGACGGACCCGTTGAGCGTGTTTCCGTAGTTTTTTGTCGTCGTATACAGTTGATTAGCCAACCCCAATGTCGTCGACACCGTCACCGTGCTGGAGGTTGACGCAGCGCCGCTATAGGTGAAGGACATCCCGGAATAAATCGAACCGGACACCCCGGTAATCGTGTTTCCGCTATAGCTGAAGAGGCCGGAAGCCGAAGAGCCGTTTAGTTTAAGGTCCGAAATCGCCCCACTCGAATTCGTGGTGACGGACAGCGAGAACGTTCCGGCATAGGCGCTGTAATCCGTCCCCAATGTTTGCAGCGTATAGGAACTGGTGCTGATCTGGGACTGAAACAGGCTGACGATACCGTTATAATTGTCTTTGAGAGCGCTGGTCAGCGTCGTGCTGTCGACCTGCAATGTATTGCTGCTGTCCAACGCAATGCCGATGTCCGCCAGGGACAGCTTGTTGATCATCGCCGTCATCGTCGAGTCGACTTCCAAGCTGACTTCGCGCAACGTCGAATCGCCGAACAATGTCGCACTGCTGGACGCCGTCCCGCTGCTTGTGGTCGCCTCATTCTGCTGAACGAAGGATTCCCAGGTGTTGTAAGCGGTCACGAACGCCAAAATAGCGTTACCGGTGCTCGTGGTGTCCGGTTTGACGGTGATGGTCACAACGGTATTGGCGTCGGCGGCCGTCAGATCAAGCGTAACGCCGCTCAAAGCGTCGGTAATCGAATTGCTCGTCCGCGTAATGCCCGCCACGCCATCGATCGTGAGAACGGCACCCTGTGCCGCGGACACCTGGTCGACAGCCCCATTGGCCGCCACGGCGGTAATCCCCAGCGTAGACAGCACGTCGCCGGTGACACCGGAAAAGGTCAGAGCGGCGGAGGTCCCCGAAGCGATCGTTAACTGGCCCCCCGCCACGGAGGCCAAGGGAGTTCCCGTGCTGCCCGCGGTGGTGGCGGCCGTATTGATGGCGGCAGCGATATCATTGAGCGACATGGACGACGTGACGGTGACGCTCAACGGGGTGGCGACGCTGCTCCCATTGACCGGGCCGTTGATGGTGAAACTGCCAGACAAGCCAAGCGCCGACGTATTATCCGCCTGAGCCACGGTCCCGGTCTGGTTGGTTTCCGTCGTATAAAGACCGAGGTTGGCCAGGATGCCGCTGGTATCGCTGAATTGCAACGTGGTATCGGCGTCCGCCCCCGACACGACCAGAACGGAATGGCTGCTATCGATCGAAACGACCGACGCGCTCACTCCCGTTTGGTCTGCCGCGCCATTGATCGCACTGGCGACATCGGTCAACGACATGGATGACGTCACGGTGATGGCGAGCGCAGTCTTTCCCGTCTCGGAAATGGAAAAGCTGCCCGTCTGACCAAGGGCAGCGGTGCTCGCCTTATTTTGTGTGGCACTGACGTCCTCTTCGGCGGCAGCCAATTGATTGACCACCACCGTGTGGGTTCCGGAATTGGTCCCCGCACTGACCGTCGCCGACAACAGCGTACTGGCATCCGATGGCGTCGAGCCGCTGACAGCGGATTTCGACGTCAGGCCCGCCGTCCGGCTATTGAAGATGCTCGATCCTTCGGTCGATTGGGAACTGAGATTCGACGCCGCCGTCTTCATCGCCAGCAGCAACGTCTGCATGGACTGATAGGCGGAGATTTTCGTCTTGTTGGTGGTGATCGCCGTGGCGATCGTGTCGGCGCGGTTTAGATAGGGCTGAACCTTCGTCGTAACGGCTTCAGCGGTTGACAGTGAATATTTGCTGCCCGAGAGGCTGGAGACGTCCGTCGAGTTTCCGGTAGAGACAGTCGAATTGGTGGAAACAGTGGATGTCATGGCGCCTTCTCCGCTTGACCGGCCTTGGGGTCGCTTTGGCGTGGAACCAAAATCGGTCCCACGCCATAAACTATCATCGACGAAGCCGGCGGCCTAGTCTCCGATGCCGCCAAGTCCCGCCAAATCCCCATCGACCAGCAGACCAGACACGTCCAGACCCAGTCAACAAGAGATTACGACTGGATCAATCGCAGCAGTTCCTGCGGCAACTGAGACGCCTGTGTCAGTGCGGCGACCGAAGCCTGGGTCTTCACGTCGGTGGCCGACAAGGTGGCCTTCACCGAGGCGACGTCGGCGTCGAGCACCACCGAGGCGGCGGACGAGATGTTCTGGATGTTGGTTTCGATATCCTGACCGCTGAAGGAGAACTGCGATTCATAGGCGCCGATCTTGGCACGGTCCTGGGTAATGGTGTTGATCGCCGAATTGATCGCGTTGATCGCCGTCAACGCCGAGGCCGACGTGGCGACCGAGGCGGCATTGGCCAGCAATGTGCCGACGGAGACCGTCGCCACCGAAACGGTGATGGAGTTCGTCGACAAGGTGCCGACCAGGAATTTCACATTGCTGAGGAAGGAGCCCGACAACAGGGTCTGACCGGCATAGGTCGTGCTGCTGACGATGCTGGTGATTTCGCTCTTCAACTGCCCGTATTCTGTATTGATGTCCTGGGAGCGCTGGTTGTTGGTCACCTGGCCGGAGGCGGCTTCGGTGGCCAGCGCCATCATGCGCTGCAAGACGTTGCTGATCTGCGCCAGGGCGCCGTCGGCCGACTGCAAAATCGCCGTGCCTTGGCTGACGTTGGTCGCATCCTGGGTATAAACAGTGGTGCTGGCTTTCAACTGCGTGCCGATCGCCAAACCGGCCGCGTCATCCGACGCCTGCACGACACGGGAACCGCTGGCCAGCTGCGACAGCAGACTGGTTTCCTTGCTCGAGTTGTTGTTCAAATAATTCAATGCTGAATTGGCGGCATTGTTTGTGGAAATGACGGGCATGCTGGCCTCCTACAGATCATCGCCGCCTCTCGGAGGGAGGAAAGCGAGTTCAATTAACCACTCGTTCATCGATAAAACGGTCACGCCACGGAAATCAGGCGCAAAAATTTAAAGATCTTTCATCAGTCGGCGAAACCGACCCGGATTTCGCTTTCCTCGCGCCGCAAAAGCTCGCGCAAACGCTTACGTCCGCGCTTGAGAAGCGACTCGACGGCGCCAACGGTCGTCCCCATGACGTCCGCCACTTCCAGATTGCTCATGTCCTCGTAATAGGAAAGCACCAACGCCGCACGCTGCTGGGTCGGCAACCGCTGCAAGGCATCTTCCAGCCGTCCGTAAACCCGCTGACGATGAATGACCGTAACGGCATCGGTAATCTCGGCCGCGGGCTCCTCGACATCGTCCAGCCATTCGGTCTTCACGAGGCGCTGTTTATCGATACACCGGTTGACGATGACCCGATAAAGCCATGTGCTGAATTTCGCACGCCCGGCATCCCAGCGGCGTCGATTCATCCAAGCTTTGACGAAGGCGTCTTGCGTGACATCCTCCGCATCGGCCGGATTCTTCAGGATGCGCATCGCAATAGCATAGCCATGATCGATATGCCGCTCCACCAACGTGCGATAAGCGTCCACGTCGTCCAACCGCATCCGCTCAAGAAGAGCCTCATCGTCCCCCCCAAGCGGAGGGAGCGCGACTGTCGTACTGCTGGCGAATGAAAGCATCTTATTCATGGCGCCGTCCGCTCCGGAATGATCCTAGGCGCCTCGGCAACTCCATCGAGTCGCCAAAGCCAACCTCCCGTCAGTCCAATGCAACAGCTATGCCAGTCGTTATTTTAAGTAAAAATAAATATTAAATAGAGGCATTAACTATTAACACTAGGCACAATATGCCGTATCTGAATATTTATCTAGGTAATTTTTGCCTATATGACTATATACCCCGAAAATTCATTATAATTCACTTATGCTGTAATTCAAAAAATATCAATCATTGCCAAACCGCCCCCCCTGCCAAAACAAGTTTCAGTAGAATTTTGATCCGCAGATGACACAGATGGACGCAGATTGAGGACAAAAACGGTTATGCAAGAGGCGTGGCGCACCAAAATTGAGAAGAATCGCTCTCTTTAGGCCCGACACTGCCCATTTAAGAGAGAGAGTTGTCATTGCGAGCGAAAGCGAAGCAGTCCAGAAAATATCGTTGTCGCTGGATTGCTTCGCCTCCGGCTGGCAGTGACGGAGCTTACGTGAACAGCATTGTCTTTAGGCCGGAGGCCTTGAGGCAATGAATGATTTGCGATTCTTCAATGTCTGACAGGCGCTGTATTGCCTTGACCTCAACCACGACCGACATCTGCATCCATCGGCGTCATCTGCGGGTAACCGCATTATCTCACATCACTGATCACAACATCACCTTTTCCGCTTTACCTTGCACAGATCCCCATTCAGCCACCACACAGCGATACGATCGAAACGATATATGACGCCGAATGCCCCCGACCGCGCGATATGGAAACGAACCGCCACGGCGCCGCCCGGAAAAATTTGCCGCGCACAAACCGCGGCCCCCGAAGGCGTTGCGACACCGAGAACGCGCAGCAATCCCACTTCTTGGAACCCATCGTTTGGGTTATTCTCTCCAGAGAGCCGCCCCAACGCCCTTCCACGAGGGAAGTTTAAATAATGTCTGACAGAATACTTTTTACACAGTGCCCACTGTGCGAGTCGAAAAATATATCACAGCATAAAACAGCAGACTGCTCACATCATCCTCTATATAATACGTTACTAGATAACATTATAATTTGGAACATGTGCATAGATTGTTCTCATGTATTTACCAATGGTTATTACAATAACGATTCCTGCACTATCATTTACAGCAAAACTCATGAACACCAAAAAACCGGCGCAACCATAGAGCAAAATAGAGTTATTTCATCAAGGATGGTCGAAAAAGTCCTGCCTTACGCGTCAAAAGGGGTCTGGCTTGATGTCGGATTTGGCAATGGGGCCCTTTTATTTACCGCACAAGAATATGGTTTTACGCCCGTCGGCATTGATCTGCGCATTGACAATGTCAACTTAATGAACTCATTGGGCATAGAGGCCTACTGCAAAGACATAACCGACGTTGAGTTAGAGGAAAAGTGCTCCGTAATTAGCATGGCCGATGTTTTA
>Ga0209415_10003270_pt1 | contig 30156 bp, 26 predicted proteins | sample PeaSoiSIISIP2007_FD_187696 | JGI IMG/M metagenome (GOLD analysis project Ga0209415, IMG submission 187696) | Peat soil microbial communities from Weissenstadt, Germany - SII-SIP-2007 (SPAdes) (version 2) | ecosystem: Environmental > Terrestrial > Soil > Wetlands > Peat | place: Germany...
GCCCCGCTCGACCGCAAGGCGCTGCGCCCGCTGCGCCGGCAGATGCAGATGATCTTCCAGGACCCGTTCTCCTCGCTCAATCCGCGCATGACCATCGCGGAGATCATCGGCGAGCCGCTGCTGGTGAACGGCATGACCGACAGCACGGCGCGCAACGCCCGCGTGGCCGAGCTACTGGAACTGGTGAATCTGCCGAGTGCCTACCTGAACCGTTTCCCGCACGCCTTCTCCGGCGGCCAGCGCCAGCGCATCGGCATCGCCCGCGCCCTGGCGCTGAACCCGGCGCTGATCGTGGCGGACGAGCCGGTCTCCGCGCTCGACGTTTCGGTGCAGGCACAGATCGTCAACCTGCTGCTGGAGCTGCAGGAACGGCTGGGCCTGTCCTACCTGTTTGTCGCGCATGATCTGTCGGTGGTGAAGCATGTCAGCCACCGGGTGGCGGTGATGTACGCCGGCCGCATCGTGGAGATCGCCCCGACCGAGGTGCTGTTCTCCACGCCGCGCCACCCCTACACCCAGGCGCTGCTGTCCGCCGTGCCGGTGCCCGACCCGCGCCGGCGCGCGCACCGCATCATGCTGGAAGGCGAGGTGGCGGATCTGTCCAATCTGCCCACCGGCTGTCACTTCCACCCGCGCTGCCGCCATGCGACGGAACGCTGCCGGCAGATCGTACCGGATCTGGAAGATGTGGCGCCGGGCCACGCGGTGCGCTGTCTGCGGGCAAAGGAGCTGTCATTGGCGGGAGTGGCGGCCCCAACCTGACATGGTAACAGCCTGACAGGCTCGCAGGGGACGCACATGGAGCAGACCACCGCGATGAACCAGGCCGAACCCGTCGTCAGCAGCGGCGCCGTCATTGCGTTCCGGCTGTTCGACGTCGCCTACGCGATCGATCTCGCCAAGGTGGAACAGCTATGGGCCGCGCGGGCGCGCACCGCCAGCCGCAGCCGGCTGACGGCGACGCCGCCCAAGGCGGTAGCCTTCGACGTGCCGCCGGTCTCGCTGGTGCTGGACCCCGTGGCGCTCACCCTGGACGGCAGCGCGGCGCAGGCCGACGTGACCGCGCGGGTCTACGATTTCGGTGCCGTGTCGATCGCTTTGCGCGTGCCGGTCCGTGACATCCCATGGTCGGCCTTCGTCGCGCAGGTGAACGCGGTGGACCGCAGCGTCGGGCAGACCCAGGGCGGGCCGTGGAACACTCTGTTGCAACAACTGCGGACCACGATTGCCCCCGCACTTGTCCGCCCCGAATCCTCCTCGGCGCTGCAGGAGGACTATCTGATCGGCGTCGTGCATGGTTTCGACCAGGAGATGACCGCCGTCGAGCTGCAGGCGCGCGTCGACCTGGTGCCGCTGCTGTCCGGCGAACGGCGCATGCTGTCGGACAACGCGCGCCAGGACCTGCTGCGGCAGCGTTTCTCCTATTACACCGACGATCTTGTCGTGCTCACCTGGGATCGTGCCTTCATCTACGAGCCGCGCGGTGATTCCGACGTGATCGACGTGCTGGAAATTGCCAACGCCCAGCTATTGGAGATGCGCTACTACGACGAACTGCTGGATGCCGAGCTGCCCCGCATGTACGACCTGGTGGAAGCCGAACGCCGCAGGCTGCCCCCGCTTGCCGCGCGGCGCTTCGCCAAGCTGGCACGTCGCTTCCACACGTTGGTCGCGGAGGCGACGGAGCTGACCGAGAAGGTGGACAACGCCCTGCAGGTCACCGAGGATGTCTACCTCGCCCGCGTCTACAGCGCGGCGCTCGACCTGTTCCGCGTCTCCACCGTCAGTGCCGCGGTGGATCGCAAGCTGGCGATCATCCGCGACACCTATTCGGCGCTCTACGACGAGGCCCAGAGCAGCCGCGCCGAACTGCTGGAGGTGCTGATCGTGCTGCTGATCGTGGTCGAGATCGCGCTGGCGATCATCCGGCCGTAGCGCGACGACCGCCGCCTGAAGGAAGCACGCCGGGGGTTAATTTTCTCCCCCTCCCCTTGTGGGCTTGGGCCGCGAAGCGGACCGAGGTTGGGGGGAGGGGTCGCCGCGGAAGTCCAATCGCAGCACCTTGCCGCCGCACCCCTCCCCCCAACCTCGGTCCGCTTCGCGGCCCAAGCCCACAAGGGGAGGGGGAGAAGCTTGTCCCCCCGCCCGGCTTTGCTTCCTTCAAGCGGTGGTTGTTCGCGTCATCGCCGCGGTCATTGCCGGTGTGTAACCAGGCGTCACGTGCACATCCACGACCGCAACCCCACCCGCTTGCACCGCCGCGATCGCGGCGACAAAGGCCGCCTCCAATTCCGCCGCCTCCGTCACCGGCCCGAATCCCGCCGCGCCCTGCGCGCGCGCCAGCCCGGCGTGGTCGATGTCCGGATCGGAAATCCGTTGGCCGATCCAGCGGTTTTCCACCGGTCGGCCACGCATGCGCGCCACGCGCTCCTGGTGCAGCTCGTCGTTGAAGAACGAGCGGTTGTTGGCGACGACCAGCAGCAGCGGGATATGGTAATGCACCGCGGTCCACAGGGCCGTCGCGCCCATCAGGAAGTCGCCGTCGCCGCAGACCGCGACCGGCAATCTGCCGCTACCGATCAGCGCCAGCGCGGCACCGACCGAAATCCCCGGTCCGGCACCGATCCCCGCGCCACCATCACCGCCAAGGAAATCGAGCGGATAGCGGAACGGCCAGGACGCGCTGTCCCAACCGATCGGCAGATGCAGCAGCGAGACGCGCTGCCCCGTGACGGCGCGGCGCAGCGCCGCGGCCAGCAGCGGGACATTGATCGGCCCGGCAGGCGGCGCATCGGCCGCCGCGACCGCCGTCTCCACGACCGCACCGACCTCGCCCTGGCCCAGCCTCTCCAGCATCGACGCGACCACTGGATCGGGCTCCGCCGCCAGGAACAGATCGACCGGCGGCAGGCCCTGGTGGTCCATGCTCCAGCCGTTGTGCAGCGTGTGATCCAGCGACACCTGGATCACCTTCGCCGCCGGCATCGCCCCGCCACACGCGGCACGCAGCGTTCCCGCCAGATCGACCCAGTCCAGGCTCAGGATCACGTCCGCCTCGGCGATCGCGCGCGCCGTCTCCGGCACCGCGAAGGTGGCAGGCGCCGCGACATGCAGCCGGTGCTCGGTCGGGAACGCCGCGCCGAGCTTGAGGTCGGTCGCCACGCGCGCGCCCAACGCCTCCGCCAGCGCCACGCGGCGCGACCAGGCGGTGGGGTCGCGCGTCACCCGGCCCATCAGGATCAGCGGCCGCGCGGCGCCACGCAGCATCGACACGGCCGCATCCACCAGTGCCGCCGGCGCCGCCGAGCTCATTCCGGGCACGAAGCGTGACGTGTCCATCGGCGGCAGCGGCTGCTCCAGCGGCGCCTCCTGCAACGCCGCATCCAGGTTGACATAGACCGGTCCCATCGGCGCCGTGCGCGCCATCCAGGCGGCACGCAGCAGTGCCTCGCGCGCCGCCTCGGGCGAGGCCGGCTGCGCGTCCCACTTCACGTAGTTGCGCACCAACGCGCCCTGGTCCTGCGCGGTGTGCAGCCAGTCGATCCATGGGCGGCGTTTTGCGGCGTCCACCGGCCCGGTGGCGCCCAGCACCAGCACCGGCATGCGGTCGCCCCAGGCGTTGAAGATCGCCATCGTGGCGTGGAACAACCCGACATTGGAATGAACCACCACCGCCATCGGCCGGCCGGTCACCTTGGCCCAGCCCTGCGCAATCGCCACCGCGTGTTCCTCGTGCAGGCACAGCAGCATCTGCGGCGTGACGTTGCCGAGATGGTTGACCAGGCTGTCGTGCAGGCCGCGATAGCTGGCACCGGGGTTCAGCGCGACGAACGGAATCTCCAGCGCGCGCAGCACGTCGGCGACCACGTCGCTGCCGAACAGCGCGTTGCCGCCCGGCAGGGATGCCGGCCGCTCGATCGATCCGGCTGCCGTATGGTCTGGCATTGTCGTGTTCCCCCCCTCCGCGTTTGCCGGAACGACAGCTTGAACGTCCCGAACGTCGCCGGATGCAGCAGCGCCGAATCGCACATGCGCTGCCGCCGCTTCGTGCGGTGGTGCGGCGCGCGGCTTGCCTCACACCATCGGCAGCATCCGGCGCAGCACGCCGTCACGCAGGATGAAGTGGTGGAACAGCGCCGCCGCCGCGTGCACCCCGGTCAGGATCAGGATGGCATTGGCCGCCAGCGCGTGCCAGTCACCGATCAGCGCCCGCAGCGCCTTGTTGCCGGGATCGAAGGCCGGCACGGTGAGCAGGTTGAAGATCGCATCGCCGCGCACCCAGACATTGGCGAGGCCCAGCCCCAGCGCGCTCAGGATCAACAGGTACAGCGTCCAGTGCGTCAGCCGGGCCACGAGCTCCAGCAGCGCGTTACCAGCACCCGGCAGGCTGCGCCCGCGACGCAGGCGCCAGGTCACGCGGGCGACGAACACGCCAACCAGCGTGACGCCCAACAGCATGTGCAACGACCGGTAGTCAACCCGCAGCACACCTTGTGGCGCGAAATCGATGGTCTGGCCGATCACCCACAGCAGCCCGATCAGCACCGCGCTGGCCCAATGCAGCGCGATGGTCACAGGATCGTAGTGCAGGTCCCGCGTGGCCGCGGTCTGCGTCAACGGCGCGATATGCATGCCAATCCTCTAGCTGGAACCGATCAGGACCCCGGTGGCGAACACCAGGGCGCCGCCGAACATCACCTGGAACGCCGCGGAGACCGGCGGCGTGTCCATGTATTTCCAGCGCACCCAACTGATCACCGCGAGCTCGATCACCACCACGGCGAAGGCGATCGACATGGCGGTCCAGAACGCGGGGATCAGGAACGGCAGCGTATGGCCGATGCCGCCCAGCGTGGTCATCAGCCCGCAGATGCCGCCGCGGATCCACGGCGCACCGCGCCCGGTCAGGCTGCCGTTGTCGGACAGCGCCTCGGCGAAGCCCATCGAGATGCCGGCGCCGATCGAGGCCGCCAGGCCCACCACGAAGGCGTCCCACGATCGCCCGGTGGCGAAGGCGGCGGCGAACAGCGGCGCCAGCGTGGACACCGAGCCGTCCATCAGCCCCGCCAGGCCCGGCTGGATCACCCGCAGCAGGAACAGCCGGTGCGCCGCCGCGTCTTCCTGCTGGCGGACGCTGGTGGGAAGGTTTTCCGCCTCCAGGCGGGCGGCCGTGTGTTCGTGCGCGACCTCGGCTTCCGCCAGGTCACCGAGCAGGCGGCGGATCGAGGCGTCGGTGGTGCGCGAAGCCGCCCGCCGGTAGAAGCGCAGTGTCTCCACCTCCATCGTCTCGGCCAGTTGGCGCACCGAGTCGAGGCCGAGCGGGCGGATCTGCCAGACCGGCTTGTGCTGGATGAAGCCGCGGATGTCCTGGCGGCGGATCAGCGGGATGTGCTCGCCGAACTTCTCCTGGTACAGCTCGATCAGGCGGCGGCGGTGCTCGCCCTCTTCCGCCCCCATCTCGGTGAACACCTTGGCGCTGGCTGGATAGTCCGCGCGCAGGCCCTCGGCGATGTCGGCGTAGATGCGGCTGTCCTCCTCCTCATTGGCGATCGCCAGAGCGAGGACTTCGCGTTCGGTCAGGTCGGAGAAGTTGCGCATCGCGGCAATTTGGCCGGCGCGCGGGAAAGGTCAAGCGAAGAACGTCTTGGCGCGAACGCCACGTCCGCGCGCCCGGCGTGGCCTGCCGCGCCAACCCCGGATGCGGGGACGCGCACGCCGGCCGGGCCGATCCCACCGAACGCGGCGCCAGATGGGTCGCGCCGGTCATGCCGGTTCGGCGTGGCACAGGCAGGGCGCGCGCCGGATCAGACCGGTCGCGAACCAGATTTCGCGCGGCACTGCGCGGCAAGGACGGCGACGGCCCGCCCCGGCACGCGCCGCGTGCCGGGGATGCCAGCACTCCTGTCCGGGTCAGGGCCCCGGCGGCGGCGGCGGCGGCGGATAGTAGGGCTGCGGCTGCGGCCGCGGCGGCGTGGTGATGACACCGGTGGCCGCGCCAACGCCGCCGCCGACCAGGGCGCCGATCCCCGCACCTTCCCAGCCGCCGACGGCGCCTCCGATTGCGGCGCCGCTACCGGCGCCAATCAGTGCGCCACCCGCAGCGCGCTGGCCGGGATCGTACGGATCGGTGCAGGCGGAAACCGCCAGGACAAGGCCGAGCGCGGCGGCACATTGGATGCTTTTACGTAACATCGGGACACTCCTTCCATATCCATGCTGCGCCCCAGAGGAGATATCCAAATAGTGGCAACACCCCGGATGAGCGCGGTGCCGGGTTATTCACGTCGCTGTGATCACGACAATGTCATTGCCGAACCACCGCGGATGGCGGCGTCACTCCCGGCCGCGCGGCGCGGCGTCACCGTGGCCCTGCCCGGGGCGATCAGGCCGCCGTCAGGCCATTTTCATGCTGAACGGAAACGGTACCTGTCGCGCCACCAGCTGTCATTGCGAGGAGCGCAGCGACGAAGAGGAATCTCCCGTGGCGGGAGATTGCTTCGTCGCTACGCTCCTCGCAATGACAGCTCGTGGACAGCAGGTGGGCCGGTGACTCCGGTCTGCGTGAACGCGCTCTACCCCGCCACCGCCGCATCGACCGCGGCGCCGAGACGATCGACGATCGTGTCGATATCCGCCGCGGTGGCGATATAGGGCGGCGCGACAATGACATGGTCGCCCTGCGTGCCGTCGATCGTGCCGCCCATCGGATAGGTGGCGACGCCGCGCGCCAGCGCCTCCCGCTTCACCCGCTCGTTCATCTTCAAGGCCGGATTGAACACAAGTTTCGATGCGCGATCGGCCACCAGCTCGATCGCCCAGAACAACCCGCGGCCGCGCACCTCGCCGACATGGCGGTGATTGCCGAACCGCTCGGTCAGCGCGGTTTCCAGCCGTGCCCCCATGGCGCGGACGTTGTCCAGCAGATTGTCCTCGCGGATGATCCGTTGCACCTCCAGCGCCGCGGCGCAGGCGACGGGGTGCGCCTGATAGGTCTGGCCGTGCATGAACCCGCCGGAGCCGGCGTGCAGCGCCTGCACGATCCGCCCGGCGATCAGCAGCCCGCCGATCGGCTGGTAGCCGGAGCCCAGGCCCTTGGCGATCACCTGGATGTCCGGCGTGATCCCCTCCTGCTCCCAGGCGTGCATCGTGCCGGTGCGGCCCATCCCGCACATCACCTCGTCGAGGATCAGCAGCGCGCCGTGGCGGTCGCAGATTTGTCGCACGCGCTGGAAATAGCCGGGGACCGCGGTGACGCAGCCGGTGGTGGCACCGACCACCGTCTCGGCCAGGAAGGCGATGACGCTGTCCGGGCCGACGCGCTGGAATTCCCAGTCCAGCTCGCCGGCCAGCCGATCGACGTATTGCGCGTCGGTCTCGTCGTCGCGCTTGAAACGATAGGTGAAGCAGGGCGAGACCAGGCTGAACGCGTGGCTCAGGATCGGCTCGTACAGCGCGCGGCGCATCATGTTGCCGCCGGCGGCGAGCGCGCCGAGCGTGGTGCCGTGATAGCCCTGCCGGCGGCCGATGAAGCGGGTGCGCTGCGGCTGGCCGATCTCCATGAAGTACTGCCGCGCCAGTTTTAGCGCCGCCTCGTTGCCCTCGGAGCCCGAGGAGCAGAACCAGACACGCGTCAACCCGCCCGGCTCGTCGCGCAGGATGATGTCGGCAAGGTCCTCGGCGGGCTGGCTGATGAAGGTGCCGGTGTGCGCATAGGCCATGGTCGCGGCCTGCCGGCCGATCGCCTCGGCGATGCGCCGGTTGCCGTGGCCGAGGCAGGCCACCGCGGCGCCACCCGAGGCGTCGATCACTTTTGTCCCGTCGGCGAGATGGAGAAAAATGCCTTCGCCGCCGACCGCGACGGGAGGGATGGCGCCGGAACGATGCAAAACGCGGCTCATGCGGAAACGACCTTCCGTGGTGTCAGATGCGCGACTTTTGGCAGCACCTCCTGCGCCAGCAGGCGCAGCGAGGTGTGCCAGGCGTCCGGGTTGTCGACATAGTCGAAGCCGAACACCAGCAACTGGCCGAAGCCGCCGACATCGTCGTAGACCCGCGCCAGTTTTTCGGCCACCGTCGCCGGCGAGCCGACCAGCCAGTTGTGCTGGGCGCAGTACTCCACGGTGACATCGGAGTCCGGCACGTCCGGCCGGTGCTTCAGGTATTCCAAAAAACCGAAATTCGCCAGCAGCGGCAGGAAGTACTCGCGCATCATGCGGCCCATCATGCCGCCGACCGACAGCTGCCAGGCTTCGGCGTCGGTGTCGGCAACGAACACCTCGCGCACCAGCCGCCAGTCGCCGCGCCAGGGCGTGCGCCCGGAGCGCGCCGCGCCGGTCTCCACCGCGTCCCAGTGGCTGCGGACGTAGCCGGGGTTGAGGTTCAGGCTGAGGGGGAGAAAACCGTGCTCGCCGGCGAGTTTCAGCGTGTCGGAGTTCTTCGACAGGCCGGCGACGCCGATCGGCGGGTGCGGCTTTTGCAGCGGGCGGATGTGCGGCTTCAAAAAACCATACATCGTCGCCGGCTTGGCCACCTGCCAGAACTGGCCCTCGTAGTCGAAGGTCGGCTCGTCGCTCCACATCCGCAGGATGATGTCGAGCGCCTCGCGGGTCATCTCGCGGTTGACGCCGCCCATGCCGTCGACGTGGAACATCGCCCAGTCGCTCGGCAGGCCGGACGCGGCGACGCCAAAGTTCAGCCGTCCCTCCGACAGGTGGTCGAGCATTGCGACGCGGTTGGCGAGTTCCGCGGGGTGATGGTACGGCAGCAGGAAGCCGCCCGGGCCGATGCGGATCCGCTTGGTCTGCAGCAGCGCCTGCGCGACCAGGAGGTCGGGCGCCGGGTGCGGTTCCCACGGCGCGGTGTGGTGCTCGCCGATCCACGCCTCGATGAAGCCGAGGTCGTCCAGCCAGCGCAGGACCTGCAGGTCCCAGTCGTGGCCGGGTTTTAGCCCGCGCTCCGGCGGATGCGACGGCATGGCGAAATAGCCGAACTGCATAGTGTCTGTCCCCACGCGCGTTTGGATGTTCCGGCGTTGCGCCCGCCGGCTGCGCGCCAGCCTACACCTCCGGGGCGGGGAGGGCGACCCGGGTGCGTTGCGGCGTATGCCCACCCAAATTTGGGCGCCGAATCACAGGCATGTCCGCATGTGGCAATAGCTGCGTGCTGATTTAAGTCGGTTCAGGGGCAGCGAACGCGGAGCTGATCTCGCGGGGGCGCGCGGCGATGGCCACCAGGTAGGCGGCAGCCGGCGCGTCTGGGTGGCGGCGGCCCTGTTCCCAATTTTTCAGGGTCGGCAGGGGAATCCGGTAGGTTGCCGCGAATTCATGCTGGGACATATGGAGCTTCCGGCGGATCGCTCGCACGTCAGGCACCTCGACCGTGTGAACGCGCGCGCCCGACTTCTCGCCCCGCGCATGGGCGAGGGCGTCGGTCAGGCTCTCAATCAGGTCAGTGCCAAACTTGCTCATCGCTCTATTTCCTCCGGTGCGCCTGTTTGAGGCTCGCCGTCATAGCCTGCGCGCGCCGCTTCTCTTCCTGCGTCCAGTTCTCCCGCTGCGCCTTCGCGTAAATCAGCAGCAGGTAAAGAGGCGTGGTGCCGTCGTGATAGAAGTAGATCACGCGCACGCCGCCGCGTTTGCCCGTGCCTGATCGGCTCCATCGCACCTTGCGAATACCGCCGGAGTCCGGGATCACGTCGCCGGCCTGCGGGTTCGCCGCGATATAGTTCACGAAGGCATCGTGCTCCGCCTCGCTCCACAAGCCGGCCGCCTGGCGGAGAAAAGGAAGCGTCTCCGCGACAGTGATCAGCCTCATGATCATGCTCTAATATTATACGCCAACGGCGTCCTTTGGCAAGAAAAAGAATTCAATGACGCCTAGTGTCGGTGTGGCCGGCGGTGCCCGAGCCCAGTGATCCCACGGCCGCCGCCGGCGGATGAACCCCGCCGGTCAATCGGCTCCGTCAGCGGGCCAGGGGCGCTGCACGGAGGTTTTGACGGGTTGGCGGCGCAGTTATCCTGGCTTGTCAGCCGCAATACCGCTGGGTTCGGGTCCCGTTCGGGCGGACCGCCTTGGGTGGGTCGCGGCTGTAGCCGCCGTGGTCCCTGCCGGCGCTTTGGGTGGAAAGCAGACTCCGGTGTCGTTGCGCGCGGAGAGCTTCCGGTGTGTTTCGGCGCAGCGGTTTGACCCTCTATCGGCGTCCAAATTTGATCGCTGCAGTAAGACGTATTCATGAATGAAAACAATTGCGATGGATGCGTGTTCGGGGGGTCAATTTTCGACGCCGGTCGTCGATCGATACAAAAGCCAGAAGCTTAAATTATATCAAAGAGATAACCGAAAATGTGGCAGGGTCAAATTTGGACGGCGGATCACACTCAGTTACGCCGCCGCCCGCTTGACAGTGGCGAACAACGGCCCGTCAGGGCGAGCGGTGAAACGCGCATACTCTGACTCACGACGGAGTTCGGCGGCGAGCTTCCTAATGCTCAGACGCCTCAGGAGATCAACCGTGATCGGCCGTTTTTCGTCCCAATGGGCCATCGAGTTATAGAATTCGGTCGCCGGCGGCGAGTTAAGCAGATCATCGAGAAATGCCGCCTCTTCCTCCGACCAGCAGGGCAGAAGGTAAACCGTATCATCGAACACCACAGGATTGCCCCTCGCCGGGGGTCCTATTCGCAGGAAGCGCAATTTCTTGTAGAATCCAGAGATTGCGATCTTCCAAGGCGAGAAGCTGTAGCTGCCCACGCCAAAAATGGAAAAGGGAGGTTTGTTACGATATATCGAACTGCCGCGCCTCTCGAAAAGGTCCTGGTGCGCTTTCAAGTAGGCCCAGGTCCGGGGCGCTTCCCGTTGGATAATGGAGGTGTCCTCCCCAATGGTTCGTTGGGTCACGAGCATCACACCGCGACTGTGATGCCTACCGTTGCCGATATCCGAACTCTTGAACATGGGGAACAGGAATCGATCTTCGATGTTGACATGCTCACCTAAGCCGTTTGTATAGCCGGTCGGCGATTGTATGAGCTCCATAACCTTGGAGCAGTCATGCTTGATGCCCGAGCGCCAGATGTAGTGCGCCTCTGGTCCGAGAAGCCCGCTACGACGCTCAAAGGCGTTCATGTCCGCGATCAGGTGCCCGTCGCTGAATCCGATGGTTGTGGTTGGTGCCTTGGCTTCCAGCGAGGGGAACACGTCGCACGATGTGGTGCCGCGCTCTTTGGTAGTCTCGACGACAAAGAAGCAGGCATCGACAGCGGCACCGAAATGCGACAGCGCGTCGATCCCGTAGATGCGCGCGGACCTGATCGGGTATCGCCGTTTCCAGGCTTGAAGAAGGATCTTCCGCGCCACCGCTGTCTTGCAGAGCACGGCGAAAGCCCCCTCGCTAGCCTCAAGCCAGTCGAGATAGCGAAGCAGCATCCACTCGGATATATCGAAGTTGCTCTTGCCGGTGATCGCATCGATTCCAGCGCGGCCATGGAAATTCGACTTCTCCGGAAGATTCTCGCTCTCAATCGCACCCAGCTCCGCACTCGTAACCCACGGCGGATTTCCGACGATTAGCCAGGGGCCGGCCGATTCACGCAAAACCTTAGGCCAATCAGTGTCGAAGAAATTTCCCTGCTGAAGTTTGATACGAGCCCCTGTCTCGGGGTGACCTGTCTGCAAAGCCTTCCTGGCTGCGGCAAGATGGGTGTGGTTGATGTCGACGCCGACGATCAGCTTCGCATCCGGGAACGCTTCAGCCGCGGCGGACACGAATGCGCCCTGGCCGCAGGTCGGCTCTAGAACGCAGTGCGGGCGGATATTGAGGTGGGAAAGAACCCGCATGGCTGACCGGGCGAGTTGCCTCGGGGTTTGAAAATCCCCGAACTCCGCTACGGCTTTTGTCTTGGGTAGCTTCATGCGTCACACAATCCGCACGACACCGGGCACCATGCCGGCTTGCACGATCGCACGTCCGTATTGGAGCCGCCATTGCAGCGCGTTTGAAATCGTCAGATAGCCCTGTTCAGGCTTCTCCTTCATGATCTGCCGAGCGATGTTGTTGGCCTCGATATCCTCGACCGGAAGATTCCTGTCCTGCATAAAGGCAACCAGGTCTTCCTCATTGCCGTCCCTCTCCAGAATCTCGCGAATGCCGCGTGTCATCTGGTAGTCACCCGTGCGCCCTTTCTCGACAAAGATCGTGTGGCGCATGTCGAGCCGCGCGGTGCGCTGCCTGGGGTCATCGGTTTTTTCGTAAACGAAGACAATGAGGCCGTAGCCGAGGCCGAAAATCTTCTGACGCGCGAACTTGAATGGACATGACGACTGAGGTTGTTTGACGCTGGTCACCTTGATATCGACGTTGACGCTTGGGAGATCGATGCCGGATGCGGAGTTGCCGCTGGCGAAAGAGTAACTGTCCATGAGGTGGGCGACGAACTTGTGTTCAAGATAGGCTCCAACCGCCTTCCCGTCTGTCACACCAAACAGCGACGACTCATCATGGGCGCTTTCGACGCGCGAAAATGCAGCCGCCTCTGATAGCAACGTTTCTATGCTCAGTGGTTGGTTTGCCATCCGGGTCTCATATCTGTGGTTCTGTGGTCACTTCCCTTGCTGACTGGCCGAGCAGCCCATAGCGGTGAACCTAACCCTACGACTTCGCGTCGGCGCAAGGGCGCTGCGCTACTCGGCGCGCAGAAAGAGCCGGCACGTCGCCGCGCCGGGCCCATTTCCTTGACGGTCATCGCCTTCCCAGGCTGCGCCGTGCGAGCAGCGTAGCACCACCCGCCGAGTCGGTCATCAACCAGCAATTTCCTTGGCGAAAATCCTAGCGGGTGCGGGCCGGCAATGCGGCTCGCGCGCCGCACCGCAGCGCTTTTGCCACAGCTGGCAGCAAAATCCGCGCCGGGCACATCGCGATCTTCTCGACCCGACTCGTTAGCTCGGTCAAACGGACTGACGGCGCGGGTGATTCGTCGCGCGCGCCGCGTCGTCAACCATCTGGAGAAAACTAAGCCCCAGAGACAGCAAACCCCGCCAGTGGCGGGGCTGCATACCGGCCGAGGCCGGGGGAACTCGTGGTCCATGGCAAGACCAAGCCTCCGCGAATTCAAGTCCCCAGTCAAGCGAAAACGCTAGCGACAGGGTCAAATAGCGACGCTGCACGGCCCACTCGTCACTTTGTTCGAGCAAGATGGCACCGACCAGTCGCGTGATGGCGTCTTCGTTTGGGAAGATGCCGACGACGTCAGTACGGCGCTTGATCCGGCGGCGGACCAGCCTTGCCTCCCTACTCCAGCCAATTCTCCACGTTCAGCCCACGGACACGCCGGAACGCACCGATTTTTGCCGTCACCACGGTCGCCGCCACTGCGGAGGCATGCGCGGCGATCAGCAGATCGGTCGATCCGATCGGGCGGCCGGCGGCCTCCAGTTCGGCCCGGATGCCACCATACGCGCTGCCAGCCGGGACATCGAACGGCAGCACCGGCACCTCGGAGAGGAATTCCTCGACCCGGCGCAGGAGCCGCGGCGACCCTTTCCTGGCGCAGCCGTAGCGCAGTTCCCCCGCCACGATGACGCTGATGCAAACCTGCTCTTGCACTGCCCTGGCGTGCTGGGCGGCGCGCCCGGCGGGATTGCGGATCATCTCGCTGACGATGTTCGTGTCCAGCATGTACCGCATGGTCAGAAGATATCCTCCGGGGTCGGCGGCGGATCGGCAATCTCCGGGAACTCTTCGCCTAGGGGCTCCCAGCTATCCAGGAGCGCGGCGAGCCCCTTGCGGCGCACCGGCTCGATGACGAGGCGGTCGCCATCGCGGCTGATGATGGCCTCGCTGCCGGGCAGCTCGAACTCCACCGGGATACGGATGGCCTGGTTCCGATTGTTGCGGAACAACCGGACATGACGGGGGGCGGGGTCAGGCTGGCGCACGCAAGCGGCCTCCATGGGATATGTCGATAGCATATGCCACGGTGGGCGTCGGTTCAAGGCTGCGGCATTCGTGTCCGGGTCCCCACCCATCGCCGTCATCAACCGTAGTCTGGTGCCTCCGCGGCTGGGGATTGCCGCGTCGCTGCGCTCCTCGCAATGACAGGTGGTGTGTCCGGTCGGCGTGAGACGGCTCTGGCTTGCTTCCACAAGCAACCTAGTATATATTCCTAAAGACGTCAACCAGTTCGCAGCCGGAGCCGCATCATGCCCCCCACCGAAGCCGAACTCGCCTACCGCGCCGCGCTGCGCGCGCTGCCGGACTTTCGCTTCGGCCGCGACCAGCTCGTTGACCTGCTGCGCGCCCTGCCGGCACCACCGCCGGACGCGCCCGGCGCCGTGCGGCATGCGCACATCCAGGGGGTCATTCAGGAGGTCCGCGCGCTCGATCCGCGCGACCCGATGGAGGCCACCCTGGTCTCGCACATCATTGCCGCCCGTCACGCGGCCGCGAACTTGGCGCGCCTGTCCCTCAATCCGGCGCTGTCGGCGCGGCAGATGGACCAGTCGCGCCGCGCCGTGGAGGGGGTGTTGCGGGCGGCCAGGCAGACGGAGCGCACGCTGAAGAAGCGGCAGGCGGGACGGGGCGCCCCGGGTCAGGCGCCGGTGGAGGTCGCGTTCGATCTGGAGGCGGTGGACGCGGCCTGGCGCGGGGCCGCCGGCCAGGCGCCTGTCCCGGGGGTTGAGCCGGTAGGACTGCGATCCGGTGGTCACGCGGAGGTTGGCGGACCCGCGCCCGCGGCACCGCGCGCGGCGTGGCAGCCCGCCGCGGCGCCCGGGCCCGCCGCGCGGGTCAAATATACAATGTGCGGGCAGCGGATCGACCAGGTGCGGCTTGCGACCATGCCGGCGGCGGGGACGGCGTGAGCATGGGCAGCCGGGAAACCCCGGCCCTCGCCGAGGCGGGTCTGGGCACGCCGCCGGTGCGACCCGAGCGCGGGACCGGCAAGCTGCGGCACGGCAATCCGCGGGGCAATCCGAACCTGGCTCCGCGTTGCGGGGCGCGCACGCGCTCCGGCTGCGCCTGCCGCGGGCCGGCGATGGCGAATGGGCGATGCAGGATCCATGGCGGGAAGAGCACGGGGCCGCGGACGCCGGCGGGGATGGCGCGGATGGCCGTCGCACACACGACGCACAGGTTTTTCAGCGCGTCCGGCGCGCAGCAGCGGGCGGCACGGCGGTATCTCCGGACGCTGATCGTGCGGTCTCGGCTGGTGGCGGCGGCGACGCGGTTGCAGGCGTATCTGCCGCCGGAGATGGCGGCGCGGCTGAAGCAGGGGCCGCCGGAGTTGAAGTGGCCGAAGCATCCGTCGCAGGTCGCGTTTGAAGCGAAGGCGGCATCGACCGCTTGTGACGTGAGCGCGGGCGGCGGCGGTGCGGAGCGGATGGCCGGCCGATCCCCGGGACAAGCGCCCGGGGACAAGCGGCGGGCCAGGCCGGAGAAGACGCCGTTGATGCCGAACTGGCGCGCCGCCGAGCGCGCGGCGGCTCTGGCGGAGGTTGCGGCGCGCGCGCCATGGCGGGAGGCGATCGCGTTCGCCCGCGCGGCGAAGCGGGCGGCGCGGGCCGCAAAACGGACCGACCGCGCGCGGTTGGCTCCCGTCAAGGCGCACCGGACGCGGTGCGAGCGCATCAAACGCGAGCCCGCCGCGCCCGTGGCGGGATCGCACGCCGACGGGGACGGACCGGCGACCGGGTGCGCGGTGGCGCCGCGGCCAGGACCGGACTCGCTGCTGGTCGAGATCAACCCTCTGTGGCGTGAGCTTGCCTTCCGGGCGGCTGGGTTGCGCGCCCGTTCCAACGGGCAGCCGGCCGACGCGCGGCGGCCAGACACGGTTTCGACGCTGTGCGACATCAACCCATTGGGACGTGAGGGCGGGGACGGAGCGAGCCTGGCCCCGCAGCCGGCCGTCGCGCCGCGGCCAGACCCGGTCTCGACGCTGTGCGACATCAACCCACTGGGACCTGAGGGCGGGGACGGACGGAGCCTGGCCCGGCAGCCGGCCGTCGCGCGGCCGCCAGACCCGGTTTCGACGCGGTGCGACATCAACCCATTGGGACGTGAGGGCGGGGGCGGACCGAGCCTGGCCCGGCAGCCGGCCGTCGCGCGGCGGCCAGACCCGATTTCCACGCGGTGCGACATCAACCCACTGGGACGTGAGGCCGGGAGCGGACCGAGCCTGGCCCGGCTCCGGCTGCGCTCGACCAAGGCGATGGCCCTGCGGAGCACCACCCTGGCCGGGACGTGGGCGCCGCGGGTGCGCGCACTGCTCGCGGCTGCGTTCGGGCACCCGACACCGCCGGGGTGGCGCGCGCCGCAGGTGCTGCCGGTGGGTTGGGCGGCAATACCGGGGGGTGGCGAGGTGCCTCAGCACGCGGGTCGCGTGCCTGAGGGCACGCGTCAGGTTGGGCCTGCCGCGGGCGGTCGCCCGGGTGGTCGGGAGTGCGCCCCTGGGATGCGCGAACCGGCCGGGAAACGGGGGAGGCACGGAGGCGGATGACTGGTGCCTCCGAGGCAGGGGATTGCCGCGTCGCTGCGCTCCTCGCAATGACAGGTGGCGTCTCCAGTCAGGGTGAAGCGGCGCTGGATCAGCTTCGTCCAGCGTCCGGCAGCATGCTCGCACGGCTACCGCTCGCCGCGCCCCGCCATCGTCAGATGCGCAATATAGCCCGACCGGCTCTCACCCGCGGCGCGTGCCTGGGCATCGAGGCGCAGCAGAACCCGGCGCGGCAGCGTGATGTTCACGCGCTCGACGCGACTATCGAGCGCGGCGGGGTCCACCGCGACGACGCCGAACGCCCACCCGGCATACTCTGCCCGCGCCCGCACCGCCTCGATCGAGGAAGGCGCCGGCACCGCGCCGCCAGCATCGAGCGTTGCGTCGATCCATGCCGCGGCCGCCTCCTCGGCGCCGGTGACCGCTTCGTCGAGCGTGTCTCCGGCCGAGAAACAGCCGGGCAGGTCGGGCACCACGACGCCATAGGCTGCGGTCTCGGTGCCGATTTCGATGGCGATCGGATAGCGCATTGCCGACTCCTACAATCCGGCCTGCTTGCGGATCGCGGCCAGCAACCCGATGCCCAGGTCGTTCATCGGGTGCGGAACCACCACGATGCCGGGCCGCGTCTGGTGCCTCAAGGCGTGGTGCGACCCACGGATGCGATCCAGCATCCATCCGGCGGCCTTCAGCGCCTTGATGAGGTCCGCATTTTTCACGTGTGTATCATACACATACGCCGGGGGTGTCAACGATACACACCGAAGCACTCGGATCGGGTCTACCAGCCCGCCGCCGCCGCGCTACCCGCCTTGACGCCACCCGGCCGCTTCGCCATAACCCCCGCCTTCCGAAGCCCAGGGGTTCCCGAGAATGTCCCGCCGCTGCGAGATCACCGGCAAGGGCGTGCTGACCGGCAACAACGTCAGCCACGCCAACAACAAGACCCGCCGGCGTTTCCTGCCCAACCTGCAGGAGAGCTCTCTGCTGTCCGATGCGCTCGGCGCCGCCGTCCGCCTGCGGCTGTCCACCCGCGCCATCCGCACCATCGAGCACAATGGCGGCATCGACGCCTACCTGCTCGGCAGACCGAACAGCCGCCTGCTGCCCGGCGCTCTGGCCTTGAAGCGGCGGATCGAGAAGGCCCAGGCGAAGCGCGCCGCCAAGGCTGCCTGAGGCAACCCCTCCCCGGATTAACCATTCCTTGCGTCGACCTGGCGTAGGTCGGCGGCATGGAACTCGGTTCCCTGTATCTGCCCGCCCTGACCGCGGCGCTGCTGATCGCGTTGTCGGCCGCCGGGCTGGCTGATCGCCGCCGCCAGCGTCGGGCGCTGCTCGCCGCCACGGCCGAGCGCGACCAGGCGCGGGCGAATGAGGCCGCCGCCGTGCGCGCGCTGCGCCTGGCGGCGATCGAGCTGCGCGGTCCCGCCACGACACTGCTTGGTCACGCCGATCGGCTGTGCGCGGACGGCGGCAACCTGCCGGCCGGGACGACGATTGCCGCCATCGCCCAACAGATGCTCGATCTGGCCGACGATCTGCAGCACCACGCGCTGGCCGACGCCGCCAGCCGCGTGCTGCGCGACGAGCCGATCCGCCTGGCCGCCATGCTGGATGACGCGGTTGCGGCGGTGCAGGCGGGCCTGGAACCCAGCCGGCGGCATTGGCGCCTGCCGCCGGAGTTCGACACGCCGGACCTTGACGTGCCCGACATTGACGGCATCGAGGTGATCGCGGATCGGCGGGCCCTGGCGCAGATCCTGGCGCGGGTGCTGGGCAGCGCCGCGCGCTTCTCGCACCATGACGACTGGATCGACATCGCGTTCGAGCGCGCCGGGGACCGCTTCACGCTGATCGTCGCCGATGAGGGCAACGGGCTGGCGGCAACCGACGGTGCCGGCACGCCCGGCCGTGCCGACAGCCGTGGTGTTGGCCTCGGGCTGGCGCTGGCCCGCGTGCTGATGGAAGCGCACGGCGGCACGCTGCGGGTCGAGGCCGTGCCGTCCGTCGGCACCCGGGTGACGCTCGACTTCCCGATGAGCCGCCTGGTCCGCGCCAGGCCGGCGCCCGGCGCTGCCAGCAGCCCGTCGGCGCCTACGCCGCCTCCCGCCACACCGGCGCCTGCCACACCGGCGCCTGCCACATCGGTGCCCGCCACATCGGTGCCCGCCACGGTTTGACAAGCCGCGCCGCCCGCCCCGAGACTACAAGCAGGGGACAGGCACGGAGCCATCACCATGATCGTTACCGCGGACAGCGAGCGGGCGCGCCAGACGCAGCGCCGCAAGACCGGCAACGGCTGGCTGACCACGTTCATCGGCGAGAACCGCATGACGCGCGATCCCGCCGCGCCGGAGCCGGATCGCGCCAGGCTGTTCCCGATGGCCTTCCTGGTCGAGAAGGACCCCGGCGCCGTCGTGCACCCGCACTTCCACCGCGCCGATCAGTACCAGGTGGTGGTTTCCGGCGGCGGCCGGCTCGGCAAGCACGCGCTGGACGGCGTCGAGGTGCACTACACCGACGCCTACTCCGCCTATGGCCCGATCGTCGCCGCCGAGGACGGCATCGCCTGGTTCACCCTGCGCAACGCCTGGGACCCCGGCGCGCGCTACATGACCAGCGCCCGCGCCGAGCTGCGCGCCGCCAGGGCCGAGAACCACGAGCACCGGGAGGCCGTGGCGGGCGCCATCCACGCCCTGTCCGACGCCGCACTGGCGGCGCTGACCGAGGTGACCTGCCAGCCGGTCCTCGGCCCGGGGCCGGACGGCCTGGCGACCTGGCACTGCAAGCTGCCGCCGTCGGCCGAGTTGCGCGGTCCCGATCCGGCCACCGGTGGCGGGCAGTTCTGGGTCGTGCTGGCGGGCAGCCTGGCCACCGATGGGTCGGCGCCCCTGCCGCCGCAATCCTGCGCCTTCGTGGCGCCGAACGAGGTGGCGCCGTCCGTGCAGGCCGGCGCCGGCGGGGCCGAGGCCCTATGCCTGCAATTCCCCCGCCGCCCCTGGCACTAGCGCCCTGTACCTTCACCTCGCCCGCGCTGGCGGGCGTGGGCCGCAAAGCGGACCAAGGCGCGGAGCACTTGCGGCGCGGGTGAGGGTCGTGCAGCGGCACCACCCTCACCCGCCTCGCCAGGACCCGCGCCAAAGCGCGTCGCCGCTCACATCAACGTCGTCGTCGCCCCATAGGCCTGCAGACCGCGCATCAGATCGGTGAGCAGCACGCCTCCCGGGGTCTGCTGGCCCGTGCTGTTGGCCCCACTGGCCGCACTGGTTCCACTCTGCGTGCCGGCCGCCGTCTGGTCATTTTGCGTGCCATTGGCGACGTTCGCATCGGTGTCCGATGCGTGGTGGCCATGGTGACGCTGCGCCTTGCCCCCGGGGTGCCGCGCCCCGGTTCGGTCTGGTAGGCGGTCGCCGCCGCACCGCTGGTGGTGCTGGAATGCCCTCCCAGCAGCGACTGCAATTGCGCCGCGAATGGCCCCCGCGCCGAGCTTGCCGACGCGCTGGTCGCGGCGCCCGCGGCGAGGGGTTGTGGAACCTGTGTGGTGCTCAGGCTGGCGATGCTCATCGTGTGTTCTCCTGCTCACGCCGTCCGCCGGCCTGCGCTGCACCTCGCGTGCCAGCCCACGGCCGCGGAAATCTGTGCAATTGACGCGCTGCGCGGCAGTTTATCCCCGGCAGGTCCTGCCGACCGACCCGGGTCTGCCGGGCCACGGTGATGGCGACGACGCCGATGGTCCGCAGACGCCGGACCACGAGCGACTCACCGTCCTCGCGCCGGCATGGCACAGTCCGCTACGGCGTGGCGCCGAGGCGCTTCAGACCGTCCTCCGCCTCCTGGTGGTGGGTATCAAGCGCCAGCGCCGCGCGATAGTCGGCGACCGCCTTGTCGCGCTGGCCGAGCTTCTCATAGATTTCCGCGCGTGTGCCGAAATGGTTTGCCTCCTTCGGCGCCAGCGCCACGGCCTTCTCGGCGTCGGGCAGGCCTTTGGCGTGCTCGCCCTTCAGGTGATATGTCCAGCCACGACCGTTGTAGGCTCTGGCGTAATCCGGCTTGAGCGCGATCGCCTGGGTGTAATCGGCGATGGCATCGTCGTAGCGGTCCTTCCTGGCATAGACAAAGCCGCGCAGGACGTAGGCGACGGCGTGATCGGGCTTGACCGCGATCGCCTTGGTAAAATCGGCGATGGCCTGGTCGTAGAGGCTCTGCTTGCCATAGGCCAAGCCGCGATTGGAGTACGCCTCGGCAAAATTCGGGTTGATCTCGATCGCCCTGGTGTAATCGGCGATGGCGTCGTCGTAGCGGCCCTTCCTGTCATTGGTATTGCCCCGATTGAAGTACGCGGTGGTGAAATTCGGGTTGATCTCGATCGCCTGGGTGTAATCGGCGATGGCCTCGTCGTCGAGGTGCTTGCTGCCATAGGCAAAGGCGCGACCACCGTAGGCATTGGCGTCATCGGGATCGAGCGCGATCGCCTTGGTGTAATCGGCGATGGCCTCATCATATCGGCCCTTGTGGGTATAGCGGTTGCCGCGATTGGCGTAGGCGTGGGCGTAGTCGGGGTTGAGCGCGATCGCCTTGGTGTAATCGGCGATGGCCGCGTCATCGAGGCCCTCGCGGCCATAGTCGTTGCCGCGATCGTAGTAGTAGATGGCCAGGTTCGCCGTGGTCTAGTAGCCGGACTGGATCAGCGCGGTGCACCCAGCGGGATCGTTGCCGACGCATTTCGCCACATTCGCGCTTCTGGTATGGGCCCCGATGAAATACGCGGCCGCCGTCAGGGCCAGGAACCCGGCCGCCACCGCGGCCAATCCGATCAAAACCCTGCGCATGCGCGTGCTCCGCTCCGAGGCCCGCATCGATGCGAACGCGCAGTCCGCGGCCTGGCGGCACTCAGCTCACCACACGATCTGTTGCAAAATCGTTTGCCAGGCCGCACCGGTCAGGAACGCCGCGGGACCATCGCGAAGTGGTCTGCAGCCGGTTGCGGCTGCCGACTGGTTGATGCCCAGGCTGCCACGCCGCCAAACGAACGCACTGACCGACACGGCAGCGTGCCCCGGAACGGCCCACGCCCGTCGGCCACCCGCTCGCCCGGCGACCCGCGCGCGCGGGGTGGGGCTCCGCCTCTCACCTGTGGCTCCACCTCTCACCCCGCCGCCGCCAGACTCCCCGCCAGCAGCGCCGTGACCCGTCGCGCGAAGCCCGCCGGATCGTTCGGCAGATCGCCCTCCTGCACGCGCGCCAGATCGAGCAGCGTCGCCGCCACCTCGGCGATCGCCGCCGTGTCCTCATGCCGCCCAACCAGCGCGGCGATCAGCTTATGACTCGGATTCACCTCCAGCACCGGCAGGCTCGCCATCATCGCCCGCCCGGCGCGGCGCATCAGCCGCTGCATCTGCAGATCCGGTCCCTTGTCGGACGCCGCCAGCACCACCGCGCTGTCGGTCAGCCGCGCCGTGGCACGCACCTCGGACACTTCGTCCTCCAGCGCCGCCTTCAGCGCCGCGGTCAGCAGCGAGATGTCCGGCAGCTCGCCCTCCTTGCCGAGATCACCCACCGCCTGGGTGACGCTGCGCAGGGGCTTGCCCTCGAACGTATCCAGCCGCTCCGGCCAGAACGCGTCGATCGGATCGGGCAGCAGCAGCACCTCGAACCCCTTGGCGCGGAAACCCTCGAGCTGCGGTGACGACTTCAGCGCCTCGGCACTGTCGCCGGTCAGGTAGTAGATCGCCTCCTGCCCCGCCGGCATGCGCGCCACATAGTCCGCCAGGCTGGTCAACCCTTCCTGCGTCGACGAGTGGAACCGCAGCAGCGGTGCGAGCTCGGCGCGGTGCTCGGCGTCTTCCCAGACGCCCTCCTTCAGCCAGGCGCCGAAATTGCCCCAGAACTTCGCGTAGTCGTTGGCCTCCCCTGGGACCTCCCCTGCGGTCTTCCCAGGGGACTCACCGGCGGCTTCACCCGCGGCTTCCCCTGAAGTTTTCCCTGGGGTCTCCCCGGGGACCGCCTTCGCCCGTACCTTCAGCTCGCCCAGCACGCGCCCGATCAGCGCCTTGCGGATGCGCGCCAGCACCGGCGTGGCCTGCAGCATCTCGCGCGAGACGTTCAACGGCAGGTCCTCGGTGTCCACCACGCCCTGCACGAAGCGCAGCCAGTGCGGCAGCAGCTCGGCCTTGTCGGTGATGAACATGCGCCGGACGTGCAGCCGCACATGCGACTCGCGGTCGGCCTCGATCGGCTCGAACGGCCTGGCGCCGGGGATGTACAGCAGCGCGTAGTACTCAAGCGTGCCCTCGGCCTTCCAGTGCAGCGTCGACCACGGCGTGTCGAAGTAGTGGCCGAGATGGCGGTAGAACTCGTTGTAGTTCTGCTCCGTCACGTCGGCCTTGGACTTGCGCCACAGCGCGGTGCCCTCGTTGGCCGCCTGGTCCTTGCCATCCTGCGCGATGGTGATCGGCACGGTGATGTGGTCGGCCCATTTGCGCACGATCGCGCCGAGCCGGATCGGATCGAGGTAGTCCTCGGCGTCCGCCTTGATGTGCAGCACGATGTCGGTGCCGGCGGTCTCGCGCGCCGCCGGTGCGAGGGTGAACGCGCTGCCGTCCGACGACCAGGTGAACGCTTCCTCGGTATCGGCCTTGCGCGAGGTGACCTCCACCCGGTCGGCCACCATGAAGGCGGAATAGAAGCCGACGCCGAACTGGCCGATCAGGTTGGGCCGCTCCTCCGGCTTCGCCTCGGCGAGGGTCTGGCCGAACAGGCGGGTGCCGGAACGCGCGATGGTGCCCAGGTTGTCGATCAGCTCCTGGCGAGTCATGCCGATGCCCTCGTCGGCGATCAGCAGGGTGCGGGCGGCCTTGTCGGGGACCAGGCGGATCTTGGCGTCCGCCGGGGAGGCGAGGGCGGGGTTGGTCAGCGCCTCGAACCGCCGGCGATCCATCGCGTCGGCGGCGTTGGCGACCAGCTCGCGTAAGAAAATTTCGCGCTCCGAGTAGAGCGAATGGACAACCAGGTCGAGCAGCCGGCCGACCTCAGCGCCAAAATCGTGTCGTTCCGCGGCTAATGTGCTGTCGTTCATGCGATGGCTCCCTATGCGGGCCGCGATATGCGTGCGCTGGCGAGACGTTTCAACCCGGATTTCGCCGATTGATGCCGGGGATCGGCGTCATGCTCGACCCGCCGGACGGTTGCCGGGAGACCCGCGCCCGCGCGTGGGGCCGCGGATGCGCAGGCGCGCTTACCCCGCCATCGTCGCGCGGGGGGGCGGGCTCCGGCGGGGCCGCCTGACGGGGCAGCGGCTGCACAATGCACTTTGACCAGCCACCGGCCATTCTCGCTGTCATTGCGACCGCGAGCGAAGCGTGGCGGGAAGCCATCCCCCTCGCGCTGTCATTGCGCGCGCAGCGAAGCAATCCCCCTGTGGTTCAGCAGTTCTCAATGCGGACGAATCGCAGTTGCAGGATGCGGCCCGGCGGGGTTCCGGCGGACTGCGTGGCGTCTGGTGACGCCGGCGCGTCGGCCAGGCCGGCCTGACCGAGTCCGAATTGCCACATCCGGGGATAAATCGGCACCGCTCCCCCAATAGGGGATTCGCAACCTCCGCGAGTTGCGATTCAACGTCGGCGTGCAACGCCTCGATTCCCTCATCGGCCGACTGCGCCAAAGCTGCGAGACGTTCCCCGACAAGCGCCGGGGGATGAACGTGACCTATTCCATCGCCGACATCGGCATGGCCGCGTTCTCGGTGTTCTTCATGCAATGCCCGTCCTTCCTGGCGCATCAGAGACATCTGCGGGAGGGCCACGGGCGATCGAACTGCGAGAGCCTCTTCGGGCTGAGCAAGATCCCCACCGACAACCATATCCGCGATATGCTGGACCCCGCTGACCCGGCGCTGCTGTACCCGATGTTTGGCCAGGTGCTGGCAGAACTGGAGCAATCCGGCGGCCTGTCCGCGTTCCGCCGGCCCGGCAATCACCTGCTGATCGCCCTGGATGGCTCCGAATATTTCCGTTCCAACGACATCAGCTGCGCGCACTGCTCGACGCGGCTGCGCGGCAAGGACAATTGCAAGGCCGAATACTTCCACGCCATGCTGGGTGCGACACTGGTAGCGCCGGGGCATAATCAGGTCGTGCCGTTGGAGCCGGAATTCGTCTTCCCGCAAGACGGCGCCGAGAAGCAGGATTGCGAGACCCGGGCAACGAAGCGCTGGCTGGCCGCACATGGCGTCCAATACGCCCGGCTCAACCCGATCTATCTCGGCGATGATCTGTATTCCCGCCAGCCCATGTGCGAGGCGGTTCTCGCCGAGCGCGGCCACTTCGTGTTCGTGTGCAAGCCGGACTCCCATCCCCTGATCCAGGAGTACATCGCCGCCATCAAGCTGCCGAGCCTCGCGGTGCCGGTCAAACGCGGCCGCAAGCGGTTCACCTACCGGTATCGCTGGCTGGCCGACGTGCCACTGCGTGATGGAAACGACGCCCTGAAGGTCAACTGGTTCGAGATCGAGATCCGCAACCCCGCCGGGGACGTCACCTACCGCAACAGCTTCATCACCGATCTGCCAGTCAACCGTGACACGGTCGCCGAACTTGCCGCCTGCGGGCGTGCGCGATGGAAGATCGAGAACGAGACGTTCAACGTGCTCAAGACCGGCGGATACCACCTTGAGCACAGCTACGGTCACGGCAAGCAAAACCTGGCCGCCCTGCTCGTCACGTTCAATCTGCTGGCGTTCGCCTGTCATACCGTCTGCGACCACGCCGAGGCATTGTGGCGACTGGCCAGATCGAAGGTCAGTTCCCGCGCACAGTTCTTCAGCCGGATGGTGGCGATCACCAGTTTCCTGATCTTCCCGTCGTGGGACGATCTCGTGCGGACATTGGCCTTCCTTCAGCCGCCGCAGCAACCGCCCTGATCAGCGACCGCATCCGCCAAACCCTCCGTCCCCTCCCAGACCATAAACCGCAGATGAGCGCCCAAAATGTCAAAATGAGAATTGCTGCCTGTGGTTGCACACTCTCGAGGCGACCGCCGCGCCAGCCCCAGGGCGCCTGGCACGCGGGGCGCTGTGCGTCTCGCAATGACAGGAAGCCGGGTCTCGTCCGCCTTTGCGCCGTTCACCCAATTGTCCTGATACGCCGTGGAATCTGCGTTATCTCCGCGTTAAAACCTGCCTGCTTGCGGTAGATCGACCGCGCGAGGCGCATCATCGGCGTGCCTCGGCCGATCCGCACAACAATATGTGCGGGCCATAAGACCAGGCCCGGCTATCACGGTGAGGCAACATATTTCACCTTATGTCACGACAGGAGCGTTGATAAATACATGCAGCGCCCCCTATCCTGCCCGTGAGACCGGTGAATGGGGGTGTCCATCCCGGAAATCCCCCTTGGTGATCTTTACATCCAGGTATCGACCGCATGAGCCAGACCGTCCTCGACCGCAACGTTTGGGTGAAGCGCGTGCTCGGCATCGACGCGAGCGCCGCCGTCATTGCGGCGGTTCATCCGCCCGATCCCGCCGCGGTGCAGCAGGCGCTCGACGCGTTCGACGCTGCGCAGGCGGCGGTGGACCAGCAGATCGCCCAGCTCCAGAGCAAGCTCAAGGGCAGCGACGACCCCGACCTGCGCCGGATCGCCGAGTTCGGCCTGAACGCGCTCACCGGCAACACGCGGGTCAAGGTCCAGGCCGCGCTGATGGGGCTGCGCCGCATGCTGCCGCGGATCGACGCAAGGCTCGCGGCCGCCGCCGGCGGGCTGGCCGAGGAGATGGCCGATCACCTCGTGCACGACGACAAGATTCGCGCCTTCGACAGCAATCCGTTCGGCGTTCGGGTGTCGATCGCCGCGACGCTCGGCGGTGCGCTCAAACAGCTTCATGCGGCGCTGCGGGGCGCCGCCGGCTGACCACGCGTCACGTCGCCCCCGCGTTACGTCGCCTCCGCGTCGGCTCGTCCACGCGTCACGTAGCATCCAGGGAGAGCAACCATGTCCGCGACGGTGAAGCAGGCGGAAGCGCCGGCAACGCAGACGCCACCCACGCCGCCCCCCGTGGCAAGCACGCCGGCGGCCTCGACCTCGCTGGCGCTGGTCGTGTTCAAGCAGCCGTTCGGCATGGTTTCGCCGACCGCCGGGGCGAGCGCGCAGGCGACCGTCACGGTCGCGACGCTGCAAGACCAGCAGCGGGCGATCGAGTTGGAACTGGTGGACGGCCACCTGCGGGAAGTCGCACTGGGCGTGCTGGACAAGCAGACGCAAGGCGCAATGAAGCAGTTGGCCGAGCTGGCGGCGTTGCAGAAGCTGGCGCCAATGGGCGGGTTCTTCGCGCTGGACAAGGCGGCGAAGGATTTTTCCACTGTCGATCCGAAGACGCTGGCCGGCCTGGTCGGTGCGGCGAACGCCGCGGTGAGCCGGCTGCCGGCGCAGGCACAGGGCTGGCTGCTGTCGCTGGGCCCGACCACGCGCAACCAGCTTCTGCATCAGATGATCAATGACGGCAACACCGGCGCGCTGGAGCGTATCTGCGCCGGCCTGCGCGTCGAACCGCCGGCGACATGGCCCAGTCCGGCCGACGAGAAGGGCTGCATGGGCTTGCTGCGGTACGCCGCGCGCGACCGCCGCGAGGACATGGGGCTGACCGCGGATCGCAAGCTGCAGTCCCGCATGGCCGCGCTGTGCAAGCGCATCGACGACGGCCGCGCGTTCCTGGAAGGGGTACGCAAGCAGGCCGCCGCGTCGGGCAAGTCCGCGCGCGAGCGCATGGCCGAAATCAGCAAGCACATCGAGACCTTCCTCAAGGTCATGTACAGCGAGGCGGCGGCCGAGTACGGGCTGAGCGACTACAGCCTGCTGGCCGTGGGCTCGTTGGCGCGCGGCGAAGTGTTTCCCTACTCGGACCTCGACTATTCGCTGGTGGCGATTGAAGCGGCCGAGTGGAAGCTCGACGAAATCGAGGCCTATCTGAATTGGCAGCTCAAGGCGATGCAGGAGCCGGCACTCGACAGCATCGGCAAGGGCACCCCCGAGGACGTCGCCGAACGGCACATGGCCACGGACATGGATGTGCTGCTCGATGCCCGCGTGATCCTCTCCGTGGGGGAGAAAGGTCCGGAGGCAGCCGACGAATATATCGAGGCGATCTCGAAGTACGTAAAGGATGAACCCAAGCGGAAGGCCGCGCTGCTGCAATTGATCGCCGGGGAGAAGGAGAAATACAGCCCGACCGGCGAATACCTCAACAAGCCGGCGAAGGACGTCAAGAACGGCCTGTTGCGCCTGCCGACTTTCACCATCCGCAACCTGGTCGCATTCTACGGGCTGGCCGGCGTGGCACCGGATCTCACCAAACGCTGCGAGGCACTGCTGCAGGCCCACCTGGTCGGACCCAAGTTCGTCCAGGACGTGCTGCGGGTAGTCGATTTCGCCGCCAAGCTGCGGCTGAAGCTGCACGCCCATTACAAGTCGGAGACGGAGGAGTTCTACCTGCCGGGTGGCGCGCCGCCGGCCCCGCCGGCCTATGTGCTGACCGCGGCCGAGGCCGGCGAATACGCCGCGGCGGTGGCGATCAACACGGATATCTACCGGCGCCTGACGCTGCTGACGAACGATCTTTACCTGACCGCCACCGAGCTGCTCAACGGGGCCACGCTCGCGGTCACCAAGACGGAGGGCGATTTCCGCACGAGCACGGTCACCAACATGGGTGCCTTGCCGGGCAAGACCGCGACCTTGCTGGAGTGGTCGCTGGACGGCGAGGTCAAGAGCCGGTTCTTCACGATCGATGGGGTGCAATACACGGCGGAGAACGGCGTCGGCGTGATCCGGGCGACCCGTGGCCGCACGAACCTGGTGAAACAAGGTTCAGCCAACCCCTTCCTGTGATGTCGCGGGAACGCGGCATGCAGGAAGGGGCGGGGCAACTCAGGCTCACTTGATTGCGGTAAGCGTCCGGCGAGGCGTCGCCTGGAGTCCGCTTATCTTTATCCCCGCCCGCAGCGGTGCGCCGGTAGCACCGCGATGCGCTGCCCTGCCGATCGTGCTACGCTGAACACCGGTCGGCCGCGTCGGCTGCCCGATGCCGGCCCAGGTCACAGTCCACCGGTTTGCGATGACCCAACTCTCCGACGATTGCTTCGCGTTCGGCGGCCCGCTGCTCTCGATCGAAGACGGCATCCGGCAGATCGGCGCGCGCGTCGAACCGGTCGCCGCGACCGAAACCGCCGAACTGCTGGCGGCGGACGGACGCATCCTCGCCGCTGACGTCGTCGCGCCGATCGACCTGCCGCCCGCCGACAACGCCGCCGTCGACGGCTACGCGGTGCGGCACGCCGATCTGGCGGCGACCGAGGCCACCACGCTGCCGATCGAAGGCCGCGACGTCGCGGGCGAGCCGGCGTCTATCCCGCTCGCCCCCGGCACGGCACGCCGCATCTTCACCGGCGCGCGCCTGCCCGCCGGCGCGGATACGATCTTCATGCAGGAGGACGTGGAAGCGCTCGGATGGCACGTCCGACTGCCGCCTGGCCTGAAGCGCGGCGCCAATACCCGCCAGCGCGGCGAGGACATCCGGGCCGGCGCGGTCGCGCTGCCGCTGGGACGCCGCCTCCGGCCGCAGGACATCGCGCTCGCCGCGGCGTTGGGTCTGACCCGGCTGCCGATCCGCCGGCGCCTGCGCGTGGCCATCTTCTCCACCGGCAACGAGATCGTCTCGCCCGGCCAGCCGCTCGGGCCCGGACAGATCTTCGACGCCAATCGCTTCCTGCTCGCCAGCTTGCTTGCCCGCGCCGGCGCGACCGTGACCGACCTGGGGATCCTTGCCGATGACGCGGCCGGCACGGCGCGGGCACTGGGCGCGGCCACCGCGGGCCACGACCTGCTGCTCACCTCGGGTGGCGTCTCGACCGGCGAAGAAGACCACGTCAAGGCCGCGGTCGAAGCCGTCGGGCGGCTGGTGTTCTGGAGGCTTGCCATCAAGCCGGGCCGGCCCGTCGCCATGGGCGTGATCAACGGCGTGCCGCTGGCCGGGCTGCCAGGCAACCCGGTGGCGGCCTTCATCACCTTCTCCCATGTCGTGCGCCCGCTGATCGCCCGGCTGATGGGCGAAACCTGGGAGAAGCCCACCGCCTTCCCAGTACGCGCCGCGTTCGCCTATCGAAAGAAGGCCGGCCGCCGCGAATATGTGCGCGTACGCCTGATCCCGGCCGCCGATGGCGCAATGGAGGCGCACAAGCACGCCCAGGAGGGCGCCGGCATCCTGTCATCGCTCACCGCGACGCACGGCCTGGTGGAGGTTCCCGAGGCCGTCACGGCGGTCGCCCCCGGAGACACCGTCGGCTTCCTGCCCTACGACGCGCTGACCTGATGCCAGCCGCCCCGGGCGTTGCCGCTGAGGTAAGCACGGCCAGGAGACCCACCAGCCGCTGGCCCAGCATGACCGTCCGTCATGACGAGATCACCGTGGGAGCGGGTGGACGCCCGAGGGCAGCCCGTGACGCCCACCCGCTATGCCCGGTGCAGGGGGAACCGGACGCACACAGTATCCGCGCTGAAGGGTTGCCGGCCGGTTGCCGACACATGGAAATCGGCTGAACGAAGCAAGGTCAGGGCTCTGCCCTGAAACCCGCCAGGGGGCTTTGCCCCCTGGACCCCCACCAAAGGCGGAGCCTTTG
>Ga0209415_10003271_pt1 | contig 30156 bp, 21 predicted proteins | sample PeaSoiSIISIP2007_FD_187696 | JGI IMG/M metagenome (GOLD analysis project Ga0209415, IMG submission 187696) | Peat soil microbial communities from Weissenstadt, Germany - SII-SIP-2007 (SPAdes) (version 2) | ecosystem: Environmental > Terrestrial > Soil > Wetlands > Peat | place: Germany...
CGCCAGCCAAAAGACGGGGACGCAGTCTACTCCAGACGCCGTAGCCTGTTCCGCCAGCTTGACCGCAGTCAGCGCCTTGAAAATCGAAAACAGCGGCCCGCCGAAAAGGCCAACTTGCTGCCCCGTAACCGCCGCCAACGCGCCGCGCCGCAGCCGCTCAATATTGGCCAGCGTTTTCGGAGACGCTCCCCACGCGCGATTCTGACGCTCGAGAATTTCGCTGACCTTGGCGCGGCGCTCGGCATCGTAAACCACGCGCTGGGCTTCGTCTTTCACCCACTCGGAGAAAATCGGTGACCGCGGATACATGCCGCGAACGGAAGGCGTGTAGGCAAGATAATCCAGGAAGAGGCGTGTGCTGTGCGGAATCTGCGTGAACGGCAAACACTGTGCCTTCATCGGCAGGTCTCCGTACATCTGCCGACAAATCTCTCGACGCACCGGCGTTCTTTTGTAATCAGCATATGTTCTCGTCGGTCTCGGAAACCCAGGCGTGGGAGATCCCGCTCGCGTTCAAAGGTAGCATTTTCCGGCAAGCCAACGCCAAACCCAACTAGATCAGATGACGCGGAAGCGCTTAGGGTGCAGAGATTGGGGTGGAATTCCGGACCATCGCCAGACAACTAACGCTTCTTAAACACCGTCGCAACTTTATCTTCGTAAACGACCCGCCAATCCCGCGGAAGCTCGCGGAGCATGTTGGCCAAGGTTGAGTCGGTGGGCAAGAGCGCGGTCCGAATTTGACACTGTTCGAGCACGCTCTGCCATCCCGGCTCTACTTGCGTCAGAATCAAGTACTGACGAATCCGGTCCGAGCCGTAGAGATCGTGACGATCGTCGACCACGACCTTGCGCTCGGGATACATGCGGTAGATGAGATAGCCTCCCCAGGAATCGGTCGAGAAAACCGGCTCCGTACCGGGCGGCTCTTCCACGTTCTCTTTCTGCAGGAATGTCACCGCCGCGGCCGGCACTTTCTTTGGATCAAACTGAGCGTGAATCAACTGCCGCGAGCCGAGCCATCCACCTTGAAGACAGATCGCCAATGCCGCAGCCACCGAGACCACCGGCCACAGGTGACCGCGAAGTTCCATTTCCTGCTCGCCCATGCGGTCGGAAAAGTTTGAAATTCGGGCAGCGCCGCTGCGCACCCATTGCCAGGCGCCGGGCTTATCCGCTAGGGAAATGAAGTTCTGCCACAGGATCGGCCCTGCGATCAACACTAGCAGCATGGAAGAGACCGGGAGATTGCGCGCCGAATAAAATCCCGCATACGTCGCTAGCAGCACCACCAGCAGGTGGCTCAGCCGCAGCTTGCCTTGATGATTCGAATTACGATTGTCCGAAGGACGACTACCCGCAAAGGCAATCAGCACCAGCAGCAGGATGATCGCAAACGAGCGCGGCGACCAGTCGTGAAAATCGGGCGATTTGAACTCGTCAATGTGATTCATCAGGAAACGGTCGCCCAAATAGCGATAGATATGCTCATGCAGCCGCCAGCCGTAGGGATTCACCAGCGTTGCCACCGCTGCGGCCACGAACGCCGAAGCCATCGCACGAGCGCGATGCGTGGCGCGAATCGCGGCAAATGGATCATTCTCCTGTGCGCGCACATTCTCGACCAATGCGGCTAGCGTATAGGTTCCGAGCAGCGCTAATCCAAAGAGCCATCCGCCATGCAGGTTGACCCACAGCAGCATCGAGGCGGGAAAAAACCAGGGGAGCCATCGTGGCAGGCGATTTGGCTCGTGGCGATCCGAATCGCTTGATCGCTCCCACCGTTCCAGCACCACAAACCAGAGCAGAGAAAAAAGCCAGCTGACAATGTGAGGGCGCGCGTAGAGATGAATCATGGCAGCGGTTTCGGCCAGCAGCATGAGCACGATCGCCAGGAGCAGACCGGTGCCGCGCCGCAGCAATTGCGAAAGCAGCATGGCGAAAACGGCGGCCACCAGCAGGGCGCACAGCCAGACCACTCCGTTCAGTCCGCAGGCCCGATGCAGAATTCCGAGCAGAGTGTCGTACAACCACTCCCAGGCAAACCAAGGCTGGCCCTGCATGGTGGAGGAAAACGAATCGGTGCGGGGGAGTGTGTGCGTCGCCAGAATCTGCTCGCCGGTGCGGATGTGCCAGCCGATATCCGCATCGCCGAGCGGCCGGTTCGATAGAGGGCCCGCCAGCACGGACCAGAAAAGAAAAATAAAAATGATGTCGCAAACGGAGGGCAGGAGAAAACGCAGGGAGGACGGACTGGGCTGCGCCGGAGTCATCAAAGTGTGCAGGACAAAGTGTGAAGAAGCAGTGTATAAGGTTTCAAAGTTTCAAGGTTTCAAGGTTCAGGGAAGTCAGCAAACCCGGCGACTGAATTGCGCTGCATCTTTGAAACTCTCAGACTTTGCAACCTTGAAACCTGGCTTTCATCAAAACATTCCGTCCGCGGGGCGCTTTCGCGAATCTCTATATTAGATGGATCTCAAGCTGCAACCACCGGGCGGCAAGCCGCGACCGCGTGTTGTGATTGTCGGCGCCGGCTTTGGAGGTCTGACTGCGGCCCGCCGAATTGCCCGGCTCCCGGTTCAAGTAACGGTGGTTGACCGGAGGAATCACCACACTTTTCAACCGCTTCTCTACCAGGTCGCTACGGCCGGGCTCTCTCCAGGAGAAATCGCGGCGCCCATTCGTTGGATCCTGAGAACCCATTCCAATGTTGAAGTGTTACTTGAAGAAGTGGTCGATTTCAAGCTGGATCAAAAGCAGGTCATCACCAAGGAACAGGCGCTCGATTACGACTTTCTGATCATCGCTTCCGGCGCGACGCATGCTTACTTTGGCCATGAGGAGTGGGAGCCGCTGGCGCCCGGTTTGAAGACGATTGAAGACGCTCTGGAAATTCGCCGCCGCGTTCTGCTGGCTTTCGAATTGGCCGAACGGCAGAATAAGACCAACGACGGCCAAAGCGCATCTCCGCTGCAGTTTGTGGTCATCGGCGGCGGACCCACCGGCGTCGAACTCGCAGGAACCTTGGCCGAAATCGCGCGCCACGCCTTGAACCGCGAGTTTCGCCATATCGACCCACGTCAAACCCGCATCCTGCTTATCGAAGGCGGCCCGCGAGTTCTGGCAGCATATTCCGAAGAGCTTTCCCGTAAGGCGGAAGCCCAACTGCAACACCTGGGCGTGGAGGTTCGCACATCTCATGTGGTCACCCGCATTGAGCCGGGCGCGGTTTGGACTGGCAATGAGAAGATTCCCGCGCCCGTCATCTTGTGGGCCGCGGGCGTGGCCGCTTCGCCGCTCGGCCGAAAATTGGGTGTTCCCGTCGACCGCGCCGGCCGCGTGCTGGTTCAGGCCGACCTCAGCATTCCCGGACACGCGAAAGTATTTGTGATTGGCGACCTCGCCGCCCTAAAAGACGAAAACGGCAAGATGCTTCCCGGCGTTGCGCCGGTCGCCATCCAGCAAGGAGACTGGGTTGCGGAAACCATCGCTCGCGACCTTGAAAAGCAACCGCGGCGCAACTTTCATTATCACGACAAAGGCAGCCTGGCCACCATCGGCCGCGCGGCTGCGGTCGCCCAGTTCGGCAAGTTCGAATTATCTGGCTTTTTCGCCTGGCTAGCGTGGCTGTTCGTGCACATTTTTTTCCTGATCGGGTTCCGCAATCGATTGCTGGTGATGATCCAGTGGGCATGGTCTTATCTCACGTATGAGCGCAGCGCCTGCCTCATCACCGGCAGCGACGAACTGCCTGGCTGGATTCAGCCCGACTCACAGCCCCGGCCCGAGGAAGTTCCACGCGAAAAAGACAGACCGGCGGAGCCTTTTGTTCCCGCGGACCAACGGCGCGCATGATGCGGCGTCTCCCCTGCCGATATAATCAACTTGTCGTGAAAAGCACCGTTGTTTTCATCTTTGTCGCTTCGTTGCTCTTCTGCTCGTCGCTCCGCGCCCAGGATTCCGCCGCCTCCGGACGAACTACAGCCGGACAAACTCCGACCGGACAAACTGCGGTCGGGCGAACCATGGTCGTGATTCCCTTCGAGAACACTTCCCCCACTCCAGGCTTGGAGTGGCTCGGCGAGTCCTTCCCTGAAACCTTGCACGAGCAACTCAATTCGCCGGTGCTGTACGTAGCCAGCCGTGACGAGCGCCTGCGGGCTTACGATCGCCAGGGCGTTCCGGCGGGCGTGCACGCTTCGCGCGCCACGCTTTACCGCATCGCCGAGCAGATGGATGTCGATTATGCGGTGCTTGGTTCGTATCGGTACGACGGCACGCTCCTGACTGCCACGGCGCAATTGCTCGACATGCGCTCTCAGAAACTCTTGCCCGCCGCCACCGAATCCGCGCCCCTGGCCGATTTCGGCAACTTGCAGTCTGAACTGGCGTGGGACTTGCTGCGCTCGATTCGCGCCGACTTCTCCGTGCCCAAGGACAAATACATAGCGAGCGTTTCCGCCATCCGCCTGGACGCCCTGGAAAATTACGTGCGCGGCATGCTCGCTACAACTGCCGAAGAAAAAGTGCAGTACTACCGCGAGGCCAGTCGCCTGAGTCCGGATTATGCCAAGGCTTGGCTCGAACTGGGCAAGGCCTACTACGCGCAGCGCGCGTACGAACCGGCGATCGCGGCGCTCGGCCATGTCCAGCAGTCTTCTCCTGTGGCGCGCGAAGCCAATTTCTATCTCGGTCTCGCCGCCTACGCTCACGGAGACTTTGCGAAATCCGAAAGCGCGTTTGAGTTCGTCGCCGCGCGCCTGCCTTTGGCCGAGGTTTATAACAACCTGGGAGTGGTTGCCGCGCGCCGCGGCCACAGTCCAAAATCGGCTGCCGACTATTTCGAGCGCGCGATTCAGGACGATCCGAGCGATGCCGACTATCACTTCAACCTCGGAGTAACTCTTACCCAGGCGGGCGATCGCGCCGGCGCGGCCCGCGAACTGCGCGCAACCCTCGATCATCGTCCGAATGATGCCGACGCGAAAACGTTGCTTGACTCTCTGACGCCTTCGCCGGGAAGTATCGTTCCGAGCAGTGTTACGTCGAAAGCTCCCGTCGAGCGCATCAAGCGCAACTACGAGGAAAATGCCTTCCGCCAGATGACGACGCAAATGGGAAGCTGGGCGGAACAGCAATTCATCCGCTCCGATCCCCGCACCCATGCGCGTTATCACCTCGAACTCGGCAAAGAACTCATGGCGCATGGATTCACCGCTGAAGCCGAAGCCGAGTTTCGTCATGCCGCTGCGGTCGATCCGTCTAGCACAGCGCCGCTCACCGCACTGGCCGAGGACTACGACGCTCGCGGAGATGTTCGCGAAGCCCGCGCCGAAGCCGAGGCTGCTCTGCGCATTCGCGAGTCGGCGGAGGCTTATCTGATTCTTGGGCGGCTCGATCTAAGAGAAAATAGAATGGATGCGGCGGCCCAAAACATCAACCGGGCCCTGCAGCTTGATCCCGGCAATTCCGCCGGCCAAGACCTGAAACGCACCCTCGCAGCCAAGCTCGCGGAGAAAGCGCAGCCGCTGCCGCAGCCATGAGTCTCATAAAAACGACATCAGCTCTCAGCTCTCAGTTCTCAGCTCTCAGAGGAGTTCGTGTGGGGACGGGCGCCCTCGCCCGTCCAAGCCGAGCGCAGCTCGGCAGCTCCCAGTGGCCATCGCAACTCTGGCTTCGCCACGCGATCTGCTCGCTGGCAGTGGCATTTCTTCTAGCCGTCCCATGCTCCGCCGAAGTCTTGCGCATCGCAGTCGACGACGCCATTCAGCCGGTTACCGCCGAATACATTGGCCGCGCGCTGGCCGTGGCTGCCGCCAATCACGATCAGGCTGTCGTGATCGAGATGAACACTCCTGGAGGGCTCGTCGATTCGACTCGCGACATCATCGAGAAAATCGTCGCCTCGCCGGTTCCCGTCATTATCTATGTCACGCCGAGCGGCAGTCGTGCCGCATCGGCTGGATTCTTCATTCTCGAATCTGCCGACGTTGCGGCCATGGCTCCGGGAACCAATACTGGCGCGGCGCATCCCGTCATCCTCGGCGAAAAAATGGATGACGTGATGAAAATGAAAATGGAGAATGACGCCGCGGCGCTGATGCGTTCCGTCGTCGCCAAGCGCGGACGCAACGTCGAACTGGCCGAGAGCGCCGTGCGCGAATCCAAATCGTTTACCGAGCAAGAGGCGCTTGACAAGAAGCTGATCGAATACATTGCCCCGAGCGAGCGGGATTTATTGCATCAATTGAGCGGCAAGAGCTTCAAGCGCTTCGACGGCTCAACCGTCACGCTCAACCTCGACAACGAGCCCGTGCGCGATTACCGGATGACGCTCAAAGAGCGCATCCTCTCCTACCTCATGGACCCGAACATCGCGTTCATTCTGCTGGCCATCGGAGCGCTCGCGCTGTACGCCGAATTCAATCATCCGGGCGCGGTCATTCCTGGAACCGTGGGCGTGGTCTTCATCCTGCTGGCGGCGTTCGCGTTGAACCTGCTGCCGGTGCGCTTCGCCGCGATTGCCATGATCATCGGAGCCTTCGCGCTCTTCGCCGCCGAAGCCAAGTTCGCGAGCCACGGCGTGCTTACCACCGGAGGGATTGCGCTGTTGACCCTGGGCGGACTGTTTCTGGTCGATGCGCCCATTCCGGAAATGCGCGTTCACCTCGTAACTGCGCTTGCCGTCAGTATTCCGCTTGGACTGATCACGGCTTTCCTGATGAGCATCGCCGTGCGCGCTCGGCGCAATAAGATTGTCACCGGCAAACAAGGATTGATCGGCGAAATCGGCATCGCGCAAACCCTGCTCGCGCCTGCCGGAAAAGTGTTCGTGCACGGCGAGCTTTGGGACGCCGTCTCCACCGTCCCTGTTCCTGCTGGAGAACGCATCGTCGTGCGGCAAATCGATGGACTTACGCTAAGAGTCGATCCCGTGGCGGCGGCGAAAGCAGTTATGGTGTAAAGCCCACGCAAAGTGGGCCGTCAACTCATGCCCGTCTTTCGCGAAAGACAGGGTTCGTATGGCGGCCCGTATCTCTCTCAACAACCGTGGATCTGGGTTGTCGCCGCCGATAACTGCTTGCGTGCGCTACAATCCGCTCATACTCTGAATTGCGAGTTGTGGAGGCATTTATGGATCTCGGGTTTCCGGTGATCACCGTTGTTGTTGTCATCCTCATCATTTACTTGCTGAGTTCCATCAAGATCCTGGCCGAATATGAGCGCGGCGTGATCTTCCGGCTGGGACGCCTGATTGCGGCCAAGGGGCCGGGCGTGATTCTGGTGTTCGCCCCGGTCGACCGCATGGTGCGGATTTCGCTGCGGCAGGAAGCGCTGGAGGTTCCTCCGCAGGACATCATTACCCGCGACAACGTCACGCTCAAAGTGAATGCGGTTATTTTTCTGCGCGTGATCGATCCCAATAAGGCGGTGGTCGAGGTTTCGAATTACGCCTACCAGACTTCGCAGTTTGCGCAGACTACTTTGCGGTCGGTGCTGGGCGAACAGGAACTCGACGAATTGCTGGCGCATCGCGACAAAATTAATTTGCGGCTGCAGAGCATCCTCGACACGCATACCTCGCCTTGGGGCGTGAAGGTCACCAACGTGGAGGTCAAGCAGGTGGATATGCCGGAGTCGATGCTGCGGGCCATGGCCAAGCAGGCGGAGGCGGAACGCGAGAAGCGGTCGAAGATCATCCATGCGGAGGGCGAGTTTTCGGCGGCGCAGCGACTGGTGGACGCTGCACATTTGTTATCTTCCGAGCCGGCCAGCATTCAGTTACGGTATTTGCAGACGCTGACTGAGATCGGGGTCGAGAAAAATACTACGGTTGTGTTCCCGGTGCCGATTGATTTCTTCTCCGGTTTGCAGAACTTGCTGGCTGGGCCGAAACCACCGGCTGCGCCGGCAAAGGGCTAGAGGGTCAACTTAATTTCCATGTCCACGGCGCAGCACGATACGGAGATCACGCTTGGCACGGGCCGCATGCTGGCAATTTTTTTCGGTTTTGTGCTGGTCTGCGCTTTCTTTTTTGCCATCGGCTTTTCGCTGGGCCGAAAAACCAGCCTGGTGACGGCGAGCAACTGGGCAGGTACTTCCGCGTCAGCTCCGGCGACGGTGGTGCGGCCATCGCCCGCTAAGGCCGATGCTGCGCCGGCTGCTAACTCCAGCGACTTCAGCTTTTATAAGGCGGTCGGCGCGAAGACGGCCGACGCGGGCGGGACGCCGGCGGAGGGCGCGAGTTCAACTTCCTCGACTCCTGCGGCCGCGACACCATCGGCACAAACGCAAACTACGGCGAGCGCTGCGGGCTCGTCGACGGAGGTGCCCGTGAATCCCGCCGCCGTCGTTGCGCCCACCAGCGGCGGCTACTACGTGCAGGTCGCCGCGGTCAGCCGGCAGGAAGATGCGGCCGCGCTGGTCGAGGCTCTGAAGAAGAAACAGTATCCCGCCTTCAGCTTGAACAATCCTTCGACCGACAAGTTCTATCATGTGCAGGTTGGACCTTACGCCGAGGTGAAAGATGCGGAGGCGATGCGCGTGCGCCTCGTCGGCGATGGGTACAATCCGATTGTGAAGAGATAGAGAATTTGTAATTGGTAGTTTGTAATTTGCAATTTACGAGCCTGAGAGGTTCGATTACAAATTACAAATCACCTATTTCCAATTTCCCCATGGCTTCTCCCGCTCCCAATTTTGATCGCTTTCTGCACGCTATTGCCGATCCTACTCGCCGGCGGATTTTGCTGGCGCTTAAAGAGAAGGGCGGATGCTCGATTGACAAGGAAACCGGGCTTTGTGCGGGCGATATCGAGCAGCGCGTCAAACTGGCGCAGCCTACGGTTTCGCATCACATGCGTATCCTGGAAAAGGCCGGGCTGGTGGAGGCCCAGAGAGAAGGCCATTGGCGCTGGTACCGGCGCAACGAGAAGCTGATTGCGGAAATGATGCGGGGATTGAAGGGACGGATTTAACGGCTCTCGGCTCTCAGCTGTCAGCTCTCAGTAAAAGCACATCGGTGATTAGTAGAAGCTAAGGCTATCTTCGGCTAAGATCCTGCGCCGGCGGTTTGGGCTTTCTCTTCGGCCTTATCTTCTTTCGCGGCTGCCGTCGTAGCTGCGGATTTCCCTTCTCTCTGGCTCAGGGCGCGCACCTGGGAAATCAGGTCCGCTACCTCAAACGGTTTCGCCAGCGATGGGACGCCGTGTTCGTGCAGGAAACTTCTGGTCTCGGCGTCGGTCACGGTGGAGAACATCAGCAGCAGACCCTTTTCGAGGCCGGGACAGTTGGTAGCGATCCACTCATACATTTCGCGGGCGCTGCATCCGCCGGGCATGCGGCCATTCATTACCACTACATCGAAAGAGCCGTTGCGAAGCCGCTGCTGCGTGTCTTCCACGCTCATGGAGGTGGTAACGTCGGCGCCGGCGCCGACCAGCACGTCTCGCTCAAATTCCATCACCGCTTCTTCGTCTTCGACGAGGAGGATGCGGCCCGCCAGCAGCGACTCTCGCCGCACCGGAGCCACGGTCTCGGGCAGCGCGGGTCTCTCGCTGGCAGGAAAACGGACGGTAATCGTCGCCCCGCCTTCATCGCGGTTGCGCGCTGCGATTTCGCCGCCGTGTTCCTTGACGATGCCATAGCAGATGCTCAAGCCGAGACCGGTTCCCTTGCCCACTGACTTGGTGGTGTAGAAAGGATCGAAAATGCGGCTTGGGTCCTTGATTCCGGGGCCGCTGTCCTCAAATTCGACGCATACGTGAGCGTCTTTCTTGAACACACGCACCTTCAACAGACCGCTGCCGGCGTTCTCCACCATGGCATCGAGCGCGTTGTTGATGATGTTCAGAAAGACCTGCTCCAACTGGTGGGGATCGCCGACTACCGAGGGCACATCTTCGGGAATCTCGCGTTCCACGGCAACATTGTTGACCTTCAAATCGTATTCGCGCAGCATCAGTGACTCTTCCAGCACCTTGCGCAAGTCGACTTCCTGCTTTTGCGGCTTGCGCTGGCGCGCGAAGGAAAGCAGGTTCTGCACCACACGGTGCGTGCGCTGCGCTTGCTTGAAGAGCTTATGCACGTAGTCGGCGGAACGGTGATCGAGGCCAGCGCCTTCGAGCAGTTGCGCGTAACCGAGAATGGCCGTGAGGGGATTATTCAACTCGTGCGCCACGCCGGCAATCAGTCGGCCGACGGCCGACATCTTCTCGCTTTGCAGCAGTTGTTCCTGAGTTCGGCGCAAGTCTTCGTAGGCGCGGCACGTTTCTTCGTAAAGCTGAACTTTTTCGATGGTGGTGGCTAGTTGCCGGCTGATGGCGACCAGCAGATTCTCGTCGTTACTGGAATAGTGGCGGTCTTCCTTGCTGGCGATTCCCATGATGCCGATGGGCTTCTCCTTGCTCCAGAGGACCACCCAGATCCAGTAGGGCAAGCGGTCGGCACAGACAAACTCGACCACCGCGGGGGGCAGGTGCGGGAGAAAGTCCTGCGTCACTACTTCCGCTCGCGAGCGCACCACCAGGTCGCCGAGGCCATCGGGAAAGACAACTTCGGACATACGGACACGCGCTTCACTGCGCGGTCCCCAACCGGCGCGGCGGCGGAAGGTGTCCGCCGGTTCGGCGGCCAGATAGACGGAGCCGGTCTCCGAGCCAAATAATGAAATTACCTGGCGCAGGGTGAGGTTCAGAATTTCATCCAGATCGAACGACTGGGTGGCGATGACGGCCAGGGCGTTGAGCGCGTTCAACTCGCGATTGCGGCGCCGCATCTCATCTTCCGACCGTTTCTTTTCGGTAATGTCGAGAACGAAGCCCTGGTAGCGCTCAATGTTGCCGCTGGAATCGCGCGTGGCAAAGCAACTTTGCGCCACCACCAGCAGGGTGCCGTCTTTGCGGCGCACGGTGATTTCGAAATTGCGCACGTAGTTGTGCGCCTCGATTTCCTTGCGGAACGCCTCCCGCTCCTCGGGAACGGCATTGAACACGCTGCCCACGTCGAGCGCCATCAATTCGTCGCGGCTGCTGTAACCGAGCATGGTGACAAAGGCATCGTTGCAGTCGAGCAAACTGCCCTCAGGCGTGGCTACGAACACGCCTTCCTGCGCCTGCTCGAAGAGCATGCGGTATTTTTCTTCCGCCACCTGACGCTCGGTGGTGTCGTGCACCACATGGATGATGCCTTTCTGCTGGCCTCCCTGCTCGGCATAGGAGGAGGTCGAAACCACCGACTGGCCGCCAAAACACGGGTCCATGCCTTCGGTGAGCCCCGAGCCGCGTTCGCAATAGGGGCATCCGCTCCAAGTGTGGCTTTGCGGCAGAACTTCTTTGCAGAGATTGCCCAAGACATCGGCTGGGGCTTTTTCCAGGCGCTGCAGGAGGGTTTGATTGGTCTTGAGGATGCGGAAGTCGGCATCGTGCGCCAGAATCAGGTCCTGGATGGAATCGAAAGTATTCATCCACTGGTGCTGGGAGCGCAGCACCTGCTCGAGCAAGCGCAGATTCTCGACCGCAATCCCCAGAGCCTGGGCGGCCGTTTCCAGAAATTCGAGCTCTTCGTGCGTATGGCGGCGGCTGCCCGAGTAGCCGAGCGAGAGCATCCCGATGACCGACTTTTTGCCGAGCAGCGGGAGCAGCACCACGTGATGAATGCCGTATTTCCTGAGTTGCTCCTGGCCGGTGGCTGGCATCTCGGAGAGCTTTCGCACGGCCGCGCGGTTTTCCTGGAGGACGCTAGCTTCGGTTTCATCGCTTTCCGTTTGGGCGATGGCGCGCAGAAATTCCCCCGACAGGCCGGTGTGCTGCGTCGGCACCAGACGGTTGCCGTCCATCAAGTGGAACCACGCTGCTTTTGCCCCTGCGATGGCTTTCAGCTTTTCCAGGGCAATCTGCATCATGGGGGCGGGATTCTGGCTGCGCGCAATGGTCACCGTCAGTTCGTTCAACACCGCCAGGCGGCGGGTGCGCAGGCGCGAGTCGTCGAGCACGATCAACAGAAGGCTCGAACTGAACAACACTTCCGCCAGCAGATAGCCTTCGCCGGGAACATGGCTAGTGTATTTTGGCCAATTCAGATTGAGGGTCAGGAGGCCGGCGACAAACAGGAATGAACCCATTCCAATGCGCCCGAAGCGGTAGCGCAGGAATTCCGCGACAGCCCAGGCGGCGAGGATGCGGCAGGCGACATCCAACCCGAGCGTGAGGGTCTTCGAATCCAAGGAGTAGAGCGCATCGGGGAAATAGACTGGGCGCATGGCGGCGAAAACTATCAGCACCCAGGAAAGGGCGATCCACACGGTCAAGGCGCGCCTTGCTTGTGCGGAGAGCAGCGCCGCGGCTGCGAACAACGCCATGGCGAGCACAAAGTCGGCCTGCGCGAACGCGGTTACCGATTTCGACGCGGCGTGCAACTCACCGGCGCGTGTTATCCAAAGAAACGATCCGTAGGCAAGCCAGCCAGCGCCCCAGACGAGCAGACAGCGCTCGCGAAACGCGCGGAAGAAAAGCAGACTCACGACGACGGCGATGAGGGCGGCCGTTTCCCGCGCCGTCAGCCACGGGAGAGTCAAGCCGGAAGCGGACGGCCAGGGAGCGGTCAAACCGGGACTGGTCAAACCATGACTGGTCAACCAGGGGACAATCGACATGCCAACCGAATTCCCAAATAGCCAGGCAGAACCCATAAAAAGGCGCACGAACACCCAATCTTTTAAATATCACGGCGGCCGTCTCTCGAGGCTGGATTTCCGTCTCCCATTGGTTACTTTCGGAATGTGAAGTTGCGGCCTAAAATAAGAGATACATCTACTTAGCACCATGCCTAACGATCGCATATTGGTGGTAGACGACGAGGAGACAATCCGGGAGATTGTCTGCTCGATGCTGCGCGGTGCCCATTTTCAGACGCGGCAGGCGGCGAACGGGATTGAAGCGCTTTCGATTCTGGAATCGGGTGAAGAATTCGATCTGGTGCTCTCAGACCTGATGATGGCGGAGATGGATGGGATCGCCCTTTTGGAGCGTGCCAAGGAACGCTACCCAGACATGCCGATTGTGATGGTTACCACGGTCCACGACATCTCCGTCGCGCTGCAGGCGATTCGCAATGGGGCCTACGATTACCTGCCCAAACCTTTTGAGCGTGAGCAGTTGCTGGCCACGGTCCGACGGGCGCTGGAGAATCGGCGCCTGAAGCGCGAAAACGATGCTTATCGCACGAATCTCGAAGTGCTGGTGGCGGAGCGTACCCAGCAATGGAAAACGGCGCTTTCGAATCTGGCAAAGTCCACCGAAATGATGGTTGAAGTGCTGGGCGATGTGCTCGATCTCAAAGACAAAGAGACCGAAGGGCACTCCCGGCGCGTGACCGCATTCACCATCGCCATTGCGCGCAAAATGGGGCTGTCGAAAGAAGATATCCAGGTGATTGCCCGCGGAGCGTTTCTGCACGACATTGGGAAGATCGCCATTCCGGACGCTATTTTGCTTAAGCCGGGCAAACTCACGGAGGGCGAGACGGCCATCATGCGGGAGCACTGCTATCTGGGATACAAGATCATCTCTCGTATCCCTTATCTGGCGGAAGCGGCGGAAATCGTTCATGCCCACCAGGAGCGCTACGACGGACTGGGATATCCGCGGGGCCTGAAGGGCGATCAGATTCCGCTGGGGGCGCGCATCTTCTCGATCGCCGACACGCTCGACGCCATGACGGTCGACCGGCCTTATCGCCGGGCACAGTCGTTTGACGCCGCCCGCAAGGAAATCGAACTCTGGTCGGGACGCCAGTTCGATCCCGCGATCGTCAAGGTGTTCCTCGATATGCCCGACAATATCTGGCAGGATCTGCGGCGAGACATCAATGAGCAGAGCCAGTCTTTACTCGCCAAGGCGTGAGTAAGGACGCCGCTGGTTGAGCGGGCGCGGAAGCTTCCCTCCACAATTCGTCTCATTCTCGATTTTTTGATGGCAACTCTGGAGGCTTGCTGCGTTCTAAGATAGACGGGTGTAACGGATACCAGGAGTCGGATTCGACGCACGATGGAAATTGCGTCTCATTAGCATCCTGGACGCCCTATGAAGAGAGACCTTTGATGAAAAAAAACGTTGCGGTTTTTTGCACGGTTCTCGTTCTGAGTGCGCTCTCGCTGGCGCAGACTCCTACGGTCAACGCTCTGCCCAATACTATTTACGTGGGGGCGGATGGCAAGTTTGAAACCGCGCCGGATATGGCGCTGATCCAGTTCAATATCTTGGCGCAAGCGGACACGGCCAAAGATGCTTACGACCAGGCCAGCAAACAGGCCGAGGCCACTCGCCAGGTTCTGCGCGCCAACGGCATCGATCCGAAGGCGGCGGAGATCGGATTCTTCTCGGTGAGTCCCCAGTACGACTATAAGAATGCGAAGCACAAGATCATCGGCTACCAGGTGACGACCAGTGTCAGCTTGAAGCTTAAGGATTTTTCTAAAATTGGGCCGGTCACCCAGCAACTCGCCGACGGCAGCGTTGGAGAAAGCCAGTCGCTGAGCTACACACTCGACTCGACCGAAGAGGCCAAGGGCAAAGCCGTGGCCGATGCCTACCGGCGGGCTCGAGCTTCGGCGCAGTCGCTGGCCAACGCCAGCGGACGCACGCTTGGCGAACTCTCCTACGCTTCGGTCGATACCTTCGAGAACGTTCGCGTGTTCGCGCCTCGGCCTCGGGCAATGGCGATGGGAGCGATGGCAGCGCCGGCCCCTGCCCCGACCGAGGAATTCTCACCACAGAATGTGACGGTCACGGCACATGTGAACGCTATGTTTGTGTTGAAGTAGAAAACGGGGAGCCGGGTGTTGCCGCCGAGACGCCCGTCCCTCCACCGGAATCTGGAAACTACTCGTTGCGGATGGCCTGGCTTCTTGCGGGAATCCGGGTTGGATCTACCATTACTTCGCGCTGAATCTCCATTTGGATCGACGACCCAACTTCCAGCCTCACGTCGGCGCCGCGGGAGAGCATTCCGATCGCGAGGCCAACGGCGCCGCCAGCTGCCGCACCAATCCCGGCTCCCTTCAGGCCGTTGGTAACGCCGCCAATCGTCGCTCCTGTAGCGGCCGTGCCCGCAGCGGTCTCGGCTTTTCTGCGGGCGTCGCTATCCTGGCGAATGGTTCCTTCGGAATCTTTCATGGACGTCTTCTCGGCGCCGGGCGTGTTCTCGATGGAACCGCCTAGCATCACGGTGTAGCCGTTGGGGTAGATCATCGAGGTGAAATGGATCAGAACCTCGGCGCGTCCCTTGACGTGGCCGCCGCGCTGCACGCGCTCGATCTTGCCCTGGATATACGTTCCGGCGGGAATCACAACTCGTTCGTTCACCACAAAGGGAAAGGCAGTCTCGGCGTATACCGGGTCGCCGTCTTTGGCCGTCTTCGTCGAAATCGCCTGCTTGAGCGACAGCGGGACGGAGGTGCCGGCGGGAATGGTCAGCATCGCTTTACCCGATTCCACCGATGGCGCGGCGGGATCCGGAGCTACGGATGTTTGTGCCGTTGCGATTCCGATGAGCAGCAGAAAGCAAAGCGAAGCAGTCAGTATCTTCATCGAAGGACCTACCTTGTAAGAATCGCGTGCCTTACCCACTATTTCTCCGCGCGCGGTTTTCGATTACGTTGCCCATGAACTGGGACTGGAGTTTCTGCGCGCAACCCTCGCCGCAAACATGCAGCGCGCCTTCCTGCACGGCCAGCTTCTCGTCCCATGGCGCAAGGTGCATGACCGGCGCATTGTAATCGTCGAACGAGCTCCACATGATCCACCAGCGGTCGCTGACACCTTTCAGGACGCCGCAATTGGGACCGGCGCAACGGTAAAACGAACTTGGGATGAGAAGTACATTTTCGGGCATAGTCAACCTGCGTACTCCGCATTGTAGCTGAGGAGGAATTGCCGGGTCACCCGGCGTTTTGGGTGCGAAAGCGGCGACTATGTGCTGGCGGTGGCCGAAACAGTTTTCCGGGTGGTGGGCACCACGGTTGCTTCTTTGATTCCAGCTTGTATGGCGTGCTCCAGGTCGAGGTGGGGCACGGGAGATGCCGCCGCGGCGAGGTAGAACTTCAGGGCGTCTCCCGGGCGGTTGAGGCGCTTCAGGCAGATCCTGGCCGCAGCCATCTGCGCCATGAGGGCTTGACGCTCGGCGGGATAGGATTGGATCAGGTTTTCCAGTTCGCTCAGGGCGCGGTCGTAGTTTTCGCGTTCTTCGAGCATGCGGCAGAGTTCAAACCAAGTCGAGACGGGTAGTTTCTGGCCGCCCGAGTTCAGGAAGTCTTCATAATCCTGCCACGCTCCGTCGGGGTTCTTGGCCTTCAGGTGAAACTCGCAGGTCTTCGCGGTGGCTTCGTAATATGCGGGGAGTTCCTGCCGGCGCCAGTAGATCTGGCGCAGGGAATTCCATGCGTCCATCGAGTTGGGGTGGGTCGAAAGATATTGCTGCAACACGGTAACGGCCTCGTCGAATTGGCCATGTTCGAGGTGCTGGTTCGCGCGCTCAATCTCGGGATCGCACTCCCAAGTCAGCTCCTTCTCAACTTTCTGGTGCACGCGCGTTTCGAGCCCGGTATAGCGCAGCGCGACGGCTCCGATTGCGCCAAACACAAAACCGCCGACGTGGGCCCAGTGGGCAACTCCACTCATTTTGCCAAACAGAGATCCGTAGAAGATTTCCATGAGGACCCATAGGGGCAACAACCAATACGCCGAGGCTTTAAACCGGTAGGTGCGGAAGAAGCCAATAATCCACATCATCTCGATCTTCATCTTCGGAAAGCGAACGAGAAATGCACCCATCAGGGCGGCGATCGCGCCGGAAGCTCCGACGCAGGGAATGATGCTGCCCGGATTCGTCCAAGCATGAAATTGCAGGGCTGCCGCCCCGGCTACCAGATAGAACACGCTGAACAGAGGTCGTCCCCACACGTCTTCGAGCACAAATCCCGCTAGCCACAGAAACCACATGTTGCCGATCAGGTGCAGCCATCCGCCATGCAGAAAGTTCGCCGTGAGATAGGTGATCGCCCGGGGATGCGCTGGAATAAATGCATACTTTTCCTGCAGGGAGTCCGTCGCCAACTCCGAATATTTGACGCCCAGCGCGTCCATTTCCGCCTGCAACTTGGCGGGATCCTCCACCAGGCGGATTTTTGCGTCCCAGGCGTCGATCAGATTCCGGGTGGGGCTCTGAACCTGCGCCCACTCCGAGGGATTCTCCGCTTTGAAGTCTTCCACTAACTGGCTGGCAGCAGGCGACATATTGAGTTCGGGATGCATTCCGGCTAGCAGAATGATGTGAGCCTTGGTGTCGCCCAATTCGGGCGACTGCTGTTCCATGGTGCCATGGGTGAGCAAGAAGATCACGGTGTTGAGTACGATCAGACCAATCGTGATGACCGGCCACCGTCGTGCTTCCATATTCTCGTGCCGGATCGGAATCAGCATGGCTCGCTCTCCTCGCCGCCCCGAAGTCATGTCTGACCTTGCAGAGACGGCGTTTGGGCCAGCTTACATAAACGAGGTATGAAAGGGCAGGTAACAAGGGAATGCGACTTAGGTAACTCGGGACGTCATGCCGGGTGCCGTGCGCAAGCGGCCCCATGAGTTACTTATAGAGCAGATATTTTTCGCGGAGGCGCACAAATTCCTGCAGGCGCTCCTGCCAGTCTTCGGCAATGCGTCGCGGATCTTCTCCCGCGGCAAGTGCTTCGAACACTGTCTGATTCACCAGCAGATCCGCCATCTTTTCGAGTTTGAAATCATTCGGATACAACTTGTGCAAGGCCGACGCCAGTTCGATTCCCAACTCTGGCGAGTCCAGAGTGTTTCGATCGAGAATGATCAGGTTCACGCCCTGGCAGCCTTCACCGGCAAAATTACTCGATGACGGAGTAAATACAATCGGGATGAAACGCACACCTTGGATAGAGCGCGCGTTCAAGTACGCCGCCAGTTCCCTGCTTTTGATCCAGGGCGCGCCCACTAATTCGAACGGCGTGTCGGTACCTCGCCCTACTGAAACATTCGTGCCTTCGATGAGCGCCACTCCTGGATAAAGCGTCGCCTCGGCCAAACTTCGCAAATTGGGCGAGGGATTCACCCATTCCAGTCCCGTCGAGTCAAACCAGTCGCCGGGTTGCCAACCCTCCATCGGAACGACATCAAGCTTCGCCCCGATGTGGCGCTCGGCGTTAAACATTTTTGCCAGCTCACCTAAAGTCATCCCGTGGCGGACGGGGGCGGGGAAATAATTTGTGAACTTTTCCTGACCAGGATCGGAAACCGGGCCCTGGACAAACGATCCCGTGATCGGATTCGGCCGATCCAGAATGACGATTTCAAGGCCGGCTTTTGCGGCCGCTTCGAGAAAATATCCCGTGGTGGCTTCGTAGGTGTAAAAGCGCGCGCCGGCATCGGCCAGGTCGATTACGACTGCATCCAGCCGTTTCAGCACATCCGTCGGCGGGCGGCGCGCAGCATCGCTCGCCCCATATACGCTGTAGACTTCAATTCCGGTCGCCGCGTCCTTTGTATTCTTGACGTCGGTTGTATCGAGCGTGCCGGTCACTCCATGTTCGGGACTGAAAATTGCATCAAGAGAAATTCCCGGCACGCTGGCCAGCACGTCGATCGTCCGGCGGCCTTCCGCGTCCGCGCCGGTCTGGTTCGTTACTAGCCCAATGCTTCGCGGAGCACCCCCTTTGGCCGGATGCAGGGCAGCGAATTTGGTTTCTTCGAGTACGTCAATTCCCGTCTTCACGGTGGCATTGCGTGACGCCAACTTGCGCGCGCCGCTCTGCATTTCGTTGTAGCCAGTGATGGTTGCTATTCGCATCTTCTCGGCTTCGGCCGGATCGAGAGCCAACGCCGCGGCTACCGCGGTCGCCACCTTCGTTCTCAGCGCAACCGCGCTTCCTTTTTCTCTTGGCGGCACGACATTCATGTGCACAGCGTTCGTCAGCAGCACGATGTAGGTCTTGGTCGCTGGATCGATCCACAGCGACGTTCCGGTGAATCCTGTATGTCCGTAACCGCCGACTGGCAATAGCTCTCCGCGGTTGGTCGATAAAGGAGAATCGATGTCCCAGCCAAATCCCCGCACGGCCGTTGCATTTACTGGTTGCTGCGGCGCGGTCATTTTCGCAACCGTCGCCGGAGTCAGCATGCCGCGCCCGCCATCGAGCAAGGCCTGCGCGAAAATTGCCAGATCGTCGGCGGTGGAGAATACTCCCGCGTTTCCCGCTACGCCGCCCATCCGGCGCGCGGTAGGATCATGCACCACACCGCGCAGCAGGTGATGGTTCTCATCTTCTTCGGTGGGAGCAATGCGGGGCTCCCACGAATGCGGAGGATTGAACCGCGTCTCTTTCATTGCGAGCGGACCGAAGATATGTTTTGCTGCGTACTCGTCTAGCGATTCGCCTGAAAGGCGCTCCACCAACGCTCCCAGCACTACGAAGTTGATATCGCTATAAACGAAAACCGCACCCGGAGAGCGCTCTGGAGTCACCTCAAACGCCATGCGATAGGCCGCTTCCTTGCCTTCCCACGGCTTTGTCAACTCGAGATCGGGAGCGAGGCCGGAGTAGTGGACCAGCAACTGGCGGATGGTAATGTCTTGCTTTCCGTTCTGCGCAAATTCGGGAAGATACTTGGCGACCGGGTCGCTCATGCGAAACTTTCCCTGCTCCCACAGCTGCATGATCGCCGCTGTGGTTACGATGACCTTGGTCAACGACGCACAGTCAAACACCGTGTCGACGGTCATCGGCTCCCGCCGCGGTTCGAGGGCGCGGCTGCCATAGGCTTTGCGATAGACCACTTGGCCATCGTGGCCGATGATGAGGACCGCTCCGGGAATCTGCTGCTGGGCGATGGCTTCGTTGACTATGGGATCGAGGGCGGAGAGGCGGGAGTCAAGGGGAGTCTGGGAGAACGCAGCAGAGAAAAACAGCGGAGTCAGGAGCAGCAGAAGTGTCGGTAAGTGTTTCACGTCTGCTGTGACTGTACATGACGCCGGAGATGCGGCTCAAGACGGAAGAGTACCAACGATGCTCTCAAAGTAACTCCCGGATTGCCTCGGCTCCCAGCGTTTGCTATAACCGCATCAGTTCACAAAAAACCCTTGAACCTGGCGCTTCCAAATCCCGAAGCAGGCTTTTCCTTCCTGGTGCGCAATTTGTCTGCGCAGGATGGGCGGTTTCAGAGCGCTTTCGGCATCCTGGAAAAGGCCATCGCCGGGCGCGCTTTCCCGGCCTGCTCGCTCGCTGTTACTTTTCGCGGAGAACTTGTCGGCCACAAGGCGCTTGGCCGATTCACTTACGATTCAGCTTCGGCCGAGGTCATAGCCACGAGCCTCTTCGATGTCGCTTCGCTCACGAAGGTCGTCGCTACGACCACCATGGCCATGGTTCTTTACGAGCGCGGGCTGCTGGACCTCGAAGCGCCGGTCACGGCGATCGTCCCCGAATTCGCCGACAATGACGCTCGCCGACGCGAGGTCACGCTGCGCATGCTGCTCGCGCACAGCTCGGGCTTGCCCGCTTACGAAAAACTGTTTCTGCGCGCTTCGACTCGTGAAGAGTTGCTGCAGGCGGCCTTCACCACCTCTCTGGCCGCCGCGCCCGGGGCGCGCACTGAATACAGCGATATCGGATTTATTATTCTCGGCGTCGCGCTCGAGCGCCTGGCTGATGAAGCGCTCGATGTTTTCTGTCAGCGTGAAGTCTTCGGGCCGCTCGGCATGGCTCGCACGACCTTCCAACCCGCTCGCGCTTTGAAGGATTCCATCGTGCCCACCGCGGATGATCGCAGCTTTCGCCATCGCATCCTTCAGGGCGAGGTGCAGGACGAGAACGCTAGCGTCCTCGGCGGTGTTGCTGGACACGCCGGGCTGTTCTCGACCGCTGAGGATCTGGCCATTTTTGCCCACGCCATGCTCAACGGCGGCAATCCGATCCTGCGCCCGGAAACGGTCGAGCTTTTTTCGCGCCGAGAAGCCGCGCCGGAAAGCACTTCGCGGGCGCTTGGCTGGGACACTCCTTCGGCGCCGTCGCAATCGGGAAAATATTTTTCAGCACGTTCTTTTGGACATCTCGGTTACACGGGCACGTCTCTGTGGATCGATGCCGAGCGCCAACTCTCGGTGACTTTGCTCACCAACCGCACCTGGCCTGACTGCACGAACCAGGCGATCAAACAGGTGCGGCCGGCATTTCACGACGCGGTGGTGGAAGCCTTGGGGAAGACAACTTGAAGCGTAAGGCAACGACCACGGATCTTCGCCGCCTGGGCACCGAAAAAGCAAACTCCGCCTCTGCCGACCTCGATAGCAAGAGCGCACTCGAAATCGCGCGCATTATCAATACTGAAGATGCCAAGGTTGCGGGCGCGGTGAAGCGCGCTCTTCCGCAGATTGCGCAGGCCATCGAGTGGATCGCCGCGGCGCTCTCCCAAGGTGGGCGTCTGATCTACGTTGGCACCGGCACCAGTGGACGCATCGCCGCGCTTGACGCTGTCGAGTGTCCGCCTACGTTTGACGTCGACCCGCGCGTGGTTCAATTCGTCATCGCCGGCGGATCCAAGGCACTGGGCGCAGCCGTGGAAGCCGACGAAGACTCGCGCGAACTGGGGCGCCAAGCCGTCGCCAGCCGGAAACCCACCAGAAAAGATGTGGTTGTCGGCATTGCGGCCAGCGGACGAACTCCCTTTACTATCGCCGCCATTCAATATGCGCGCGCTCACGGCGCTCGAACGGTTGCGGTCGTCTGTAATCCGAAATCGCCGCTGGGCAAAGCCGCGCATGTGGCCATCGTCGCGGAGGTGGGCGCGGAAGTAGTCGCCGGCTCAACCCGCATGAAAGCGGGCACGGCGCAGAAGATGATTCTGAATATGCTTTCTACAGGAGCGATGACTCGTCTCGGCTACGTCTACGGGAATCTGATGGTCAACGTCCACCCGAAGAATGCGAAGTTGGCCGAACGCGGGGTGGGCATTCTGGAAAAGGCCGCCGCGCTGGATCGCCGAGCAGCGCGCAAACTGCTCACTGCTGCCGGAGGTCGCGTGCCCGTGGCACTGGTGATGGCTAAGGCTACTGTGGGACGGGTTCAGGCCGTGGCCGCCCTCAACAAATCCCAGGGGCAAGTGCGCAGAGCTATGGCGTTGGCGAAACGTAGCCGCGGTTTGGATTGCGACGGTGAAAAAGGCTTCACCGCAGGGGACACAGAGGTTCACAGGGGAACACGCTGGCCGGAGTTCAAATCGGATTTCCAGCCGCTACTGTAGCGCGGTTAGAATGAAAGCAAGCTCTGATTTTCGAAGACGCACTTTATGGATAAGCTCGTAATCCGCGGTGGCAATCCCCTGCTAGGAACGGTGCGCATCAGCGGCGCTAAGAATGCAGCGCTGCCTTGCATGGCGGCGGCTTTGCTTACTGAAGAACCGGTGATTCTTGAAAACATTCCGCAGGTGCGCGACATCGAGACTACGCGCAAGCTGCTTGCCGCCATGGGAGCTGAAGTTGAGCTTGGCTACGGACGCGCCCATCATCGAACTACGATTTGCGCGCGCACCCTGGCCGCTCCGGAAGCTTCTTATGAGCTGGTCAAGACCATGCGCGCTTCGACACTCGTACTCGGACCGCTGCTCGCCCGCTGCGGACATGCCCGCGTCTCGTTGCCCGGCGGATGCGCTATTGGCGCTCGTCCCATCGATCTGCACATCAAGGGGCTGGAACATCTGGGCGCTAAAATCACGCAAGAACATGGGTACGTTGAGGCGGTTACGGATCCGCTTAAAGGCAATCGCCTGCGCGGGGCTGAAATTGTTTTTGACAAGATTACCGTCACAGGCACCGAGGATCTGCTGATGGCCGCTACACTGGCCGAGGGCGAAACGGTGATGCAGAACTGCGCGCGGGAACCGGAGGTGGCCGATCTTGCCGCGCTGCTCAACGCCATGGGAGCCAAAATTCACGGAGCGGGCACGTCCACGATTCGCGTGAAGGGTGTTGAGAAGCTCCACGGCGCTCGGCACCGTATCATCCCCGACCGCATCGAAGCGGGAACTTTCATTATTGCTGGAGCGCTGACGGGCGGAGACCTCAACGTTGCCGGATGCGATCCCGCGCACCTTACCGCGATTTTGCAGAAGCTGGCGGAAACCGGCGTGAAGACTGCGGTGAAAGCCGACTCCGTTCGCGTGATGGGCGATCAGCCGCACCAGGCCGCGGATTTGAATACGGAAGAGTATCCCGGCTTCCCCACTGATATGCAGGCGCAGTACATGGCGCTTGCCACGCAGGCCGCGGGCACTTCGATCATCACGGAAAATATTTTTGAGAACCGCTTTATGCACGCGCAGGAACTGGTGCGCATGGGAGCAAACATCAAGATCGAAGGGCGTCGGGCCATTGTTCGGGGCGCGACTCCGCTTAGCGCCGCCGCCGTCCTGGCGTCGGATCTGCGCGCCTCGGCGTCACTCGTACTCGCCGCCCTGGTTGCGGACGGTGAGACGATCATCGACCGCGTCTATCACCTCGACCGCGGCTACGAACACATCGAGGAAAAACTCAAGGCCGTCGGGGCTGAAATCCGCCGGGTCGGAGACATCTTCCCCAAGCGCGCCGCGGCTCCCGCCCACTCGTGAACGGGTAACGATAGTAACCTGCGGACCTCCGCTGATCCAGTTGCTCCTTTTCGCGGACGACATCAGTCCCTATAGACCCCGCGTTGTTTACTTAGGATCACTCGCCTCCAATTGACGCCGCTCGGGTGACTTTCGTAATTCTGTTTTCCTCGTTCCCGTGTGGGATAACTGACTTGCGGGACCGTATAAGTCGCGCAAATCAAAGAGGCAATCGGCCTCTACCCGGGTATCACGCAAAAATCATGACGAATCGGCTGGCAAAGGATCTCGACTACATCCTCGAGCGAACCGAGCCACTGTGGCAGGAACTGCGCGGCCAACGCATCCTGATCACGGGAGCGACCGGATTTTTTGGATGCTGGCTGCTGGAGAGCTTTGCCTGGGCGAACCGGCGACTGGATCTTAATGCCCGTGCGGTCGGACTTTCGCGACATCCGGAAGTGCTCGCGGAAAAAGCGCCGCACCTGGCGCAAGATGGGGCGATTACGCTACACGCTGCCGATGTTTGCCGGGGCGATTTTCCGCAAGGCACATTTTCGCACGTGATTCATGCCGCGACGGAAGCCAGCGCGAAGCTGAACGCCGAAGCGCCGACGGTGATGTTCGACACGATCGTCGAGGGAACACGCCGTACGTTGCAATTCTCGCTTGCCAGTTCCGTTAGTAGATTCTTGCTGGTTAGCTCGGGCGCGGTTTACGGAAACCTACCGCCGGAACTTACACACGTGAGCGAATCCTTCGAGGGCGGGCCCGATCCTCTCAATCCTGCCTTCGCCTATGCCGAGGGCAAGCGCTCCGCGGAAATGCTGTGCACGCTTGCCGCATCTTCCGACCTGGAGATCAAAATTGCGCGCTGTTTCGCTTTCGTCGGGCCGTACATGCAGCTCGACGCGCACTTCGCCATCGGCAACTTTATCTCCGATTGCCTGCACCATCGCCTGATTCGCGTGCGCGGGGACGGTTCCGCGGTTCGTTCGTATCTTTACGCTTCCGATCTGATGGTCTGGCTGTGGACGATTCTGTTCAAGGGACAATCCTGCCGAGCCTACAACGTTGGCTCCGAAGAGGCTCTGAACATTGCCGCGCTCGCGCGCGAGGTGGCTGCGGCGTTGCCGCCCGCAGTGGACGTCAACCTTGGATCGGAGGCTATGCCGGGCGCCCCGTTGCATCGTTATGTTCCCTGCACGGCGCGGGCGCGCGAGGAACTGGGACTTAGCGCCCAGGTGCCGTTGCGCGATGCGATTCGGCGCACGGCTGCGTGGTTTTCCGAAACTAAATCTGCCGCACGAAAGACTTCTCGACCAAAAGTTGCCGCCCGAGGCACTCATGCATAGCGCGGCGACTCTAAGACCTCAACCGCATCGCGCATGCGGCGCCTGCGGAGCCAGCGGAGCCACTGTCTGCCACACCCAGCAGTTTGTCGTACCCGACGGCTATCCTTTGCCCAATAAGTACGCCGTCGTCGTGTGCCGGCGCTGTGGTTTTGTGTATGCAGATCCTGCGGCCACGCAGCGCGACTACGACCGTTTCTATTGCGAGTGGTCGAAGTATGACGACTCGGCGACGGCGACTGGCAGCGGTCTTTCACCTTACGACGCCGCGCGGCTTGCTACCACTGCTTCCGACATCGCGCGCGCTCTGCCTTCGCGCGCGGCCACCATCCTTGATGCCGGATGCGCCACGGGCGGCCTGCTCACCGCGCTTCGCGCTCAGGGATTTACGGCCGTTGCCGGACTCGATCCATCGCCGCGATGTGCGGCTGCGTGCCGGGATCGCGAGTTTGAAGCTTACGTCGGATCGATATCGTCCGAGGCGGCTCCCGCGCACATGCCCAAGTTTGATTGCGTCGTATTGAGCCACGTGCTGGAACATGTTTACGACATCCCTGCGTTCTTTGCAGCCGCCCGCCGCCTGCTCACGCCGGGAGGGTACTTATATCTGGAAACGCCTGACGCCACACGTTACGACAAATACCTCTACGCGCCGTTTCAGGAATTCAATACCGAACATATCAATCACTTTTCGGCGCGGGCGCTCGAAAATACGGGCCGACGCTTTGGCTTCGAGCCGGTTCTGGTGGAACAGAAAGTGATGCAGACGGCGGCAGACACGCTCTACCCCGCAGTTTTCGGCTTTTTTCGCGACTGCGGCGGGTTTGCTTCCAAACGCGCGGTCGTTTGCGATCAGGAACTCACATCTAGAATCGCCGCCTATATCCGGCATTCCGCCGAGCAGATGGACAGGATCAACGGGCAGTTAGCCAGCCAGCTTAGTAACACTCGGCGCGTCATTCTTTGGGGAGCGGGGCAATTCGCCATGAAGCTTCTGGCTCTTCCGGCTCTTGCGCAGATCGACGTCCGCGCGCTCGTAGACAACAATCCCGTGCTCCAAGGCAAGACAGTGGCAGGCGCACCGATTGTCGGCCCACAGGATATCACTGACACGCAGGAGCCGATCCTCATCGCCACCTTGCTGCATGCCGATGAGATCCGCGCTCAAATCCGGCGTCTCGGAATTCACAATCCCGTTCTCTCGCTGCAGCCGGCCTTGCTATCCAAGGAAGCCCACGCATGAAGCTTTCCGACTACATCGTGGGCCAACTCGCGGATTGGGGCGTGCGCCACATCTTCCTGGTGACGGGCGGCGGCGCCATGCACCTCAACGACTCTATCGGTCACGAGGCGCGCATGCAGTACGTTTGCAATCACCATGAGCAGGCTTCCGCGATGGCCGCGGAAGCGTATGCCCGCATTAGCGGCCTGCCGGGCGTAGTTAACGTCACGACCGGTCCGGGCGGCATCAACGCGCTCAATGGAGTGTTTGGGGCATGGACTGACTCGGTTCCGATGCTCGTCATCTCTGGCCAGGTTAAGCGCGAGACTTGCATGCGCGCACAGAAGATCACTGGCCTGCGCCAGCTCGGAGACCAGGAAGCCGACATCGTCGCCATGGCCGCGAACATCACCAAGTATGCCGTGATGGTCGACGATCCTCTGTCGATTCGGTATCACCTTGAGCGCGCCTGGTATCTCGCGCAGCATGGGCGCCCGGGTCCGTGCTGGCTCGACATCCCCGTGGACGTGCAGGCAGCAGCCATCGATCCTGCGGGCCTTCGCGGTTACGATCCCGCTGCGGATAGTCTCGCTGACAACAACGGGGTTGACGCTGATCCTTCCGAACTCAAATCGTCTTGCCGCGAAGTCCTTGCGCGAATTCGAAACGCCAAGCGTCCCGTGATTCTCGCCGGCACCGGTGTGCGAGCGGCTCATGCCGTCGCCGAATTTGACGAACTCTTTCACCGGCTCGGCGTGCCCGTAACCACGGCCTGGACACATGACCTTATCGCTTCTGACGATCCGCTTTTTTGCGGACGACAGGGGACCATCGGGGACCGCGCAGGGAACTTCACAGTGCAAAATGCCGACGTTCTTTTGATCCTCGGATCGCGTCTCAACATCCGGCAAACCAGCTATAACTGGCAATCGTTCGCGCCGCAGGCCTTCAAGATTCAGGTCGACATCGACGCCGCCGAGTTCTCGAAACCGACCGTCCAGTCAGACTTGGCTATTCCGTGCGATCTCAAACCGTTTCTGCAAGAACTCCTGCGGCAGTGTGACGCTGAAAACTACCGGCCCGGAGTTCATGCGGGGTGGCTCGCCTGGTGCCGCAAACGCGTCGAACGCTATCCGGTCGTACACGATCGCCAGCGCCAACCGGGACCGCCGCTAAATCCTTATTACTTCATCGAGCAACTTTCCGCTCGGCTCGCGGCTGACGATGTCATCGTCTGCGGCAATGCCAGCTCCTGCATCATGCCGTTTCAGGCGATGCATCTGCGCAAGGGGCAGCGGCTTTTCTCTAATTCCGGATCTGCCTCCATGGGCTACGACCTGCCCGCCGCAATCGGTGCGGCTTTTGCGCGTCCTGGCAAGCGCGTCGTTTGTCTTGCCGGAGACGGCAGCATTCAGATGAACATTCAGGAATTACAAACTGTCGTACATCACCACTTACCGCTCAAGATCTTCGTGTTGAATAACTCGGGCTATCTATCGATGCGGATGACGCAGTCCGGCTTCTTTGGTCGTCTTACGGGAGAGAGCGCGGCGAGCGGCGCTTCCTTCCCGGACATGGTCAAAGTAGCGTGCGCCTATGGCATTCCGTCGATTCGCATCGACCGCGAGGCGCAACTGGAGCAAATCGCTCGAGCGCTCGCGGCGGATGGGCCAGCATTGATCGATGTTGTACTCGATCGCAATCAGGAGTTCGAACCACGATCACGGGCGAGGCAGTTACCCGACGGGCGAATCGTTTCTCCTAATCTAGAGGACATGTACCCATTCCTGGACGAGACTGAACTAATGGACAACGTCATCCACGAATAAGGACATTACCATGTTACTAAACAGCGCTTTTGCAGCGGCTACGCTACCACAACGGGATGGGCGAGTAATATTATGACTGGCAACGATATATTTGACGAGTTATTCGTACTGGAGCTGGCTAATAACCACCTGGGCGACCTGCAGCGGGGCCTGAAGATCATCAGCAATTATGCGCAGGTGGTGCGATTTAATAATGTGCGCGCCGCCATCAAACTGCAATTGCGGGATGTGGATACCTTTATCCATCGGGATTTTCGCCGTCGCGACGACATCCGTTATATCAAGAAAACGCTCGACACGCGTTTGCAGCCGGAGGATTACGCCAAACTGGTGCAAGCCATCCGCGAGGCCAGCTGCATTCCGATGGCGACCCCGTTTGATGAAAGTTCTGTCGACTTTTGCTGTGAACTAGGCATCCCCATTCTCAAAATCGCCAGTTCGGACTGCAACGACTGGGTGCTGATCGAAAAGATCGCGAAGACGAAAAAGCCAGCGATCGTTTCGACCGGCGGCTCTTCTCTCAAAGACATTGACGACCTGGTTACCTTTTTCGATAACCGTCATATCCCGCTGGCGGTTAACCACTGCGTATCGATTTATCCCTCTGAGGATTCTGACATTGAACTGAATCAGATCGAGTTTCTTCGCAGCCGCTATCCGAACCACATCATCGGATTTTCCACGCACGAATATTGCGATTGGACTTCGTCCATGCTTATGGCCTATGCCAAGGGGGCGCGGACTTTTGAACGGCACGTCGACATTCAAACAGAGGGAATGACCGTTTCTCCCTACTGCTCGGTACCGGAGCAAATCGACACCTGGTTTAAAGCCTTCCATCGCGCGAAGAGAATGTGCGGGGCGCCGGGTACGCAAAAACGGCTGCCTCCGCAAAAGGAAATCGCATATCTCGACTCGCTCGTTCGCGGAGTCTATGCCAAGCGCGATCTTCCCGTCGGTCACGTTCTCCAGGACGCGGATGTCTATCTGGCGGTTCCGCTGCAGCAGGGCCAGATTTCTTGCCGCGAACTGATGCGGGGCGAGGTCATTCTGAAAGCTGTGCCCAAAGATCAGCCCATCTTGATCGACGCTATCGACAGCCCGTATGCCAATATTCCGTCGCTCACGGAACTGATTTACCACCGGGGCCTGCCATCGCAACCTACTGCGCGCGCGGCCAAAGCGGGCGGTGGCCAGTGAGTGATCTCCGCAACATGAAAACCATTAGCGTGGTTACGCCGTGCTTCAACGAAGAAGGCAATGTCCGCGAAGTCTACGAACGTGTGCGCGATTTGATGTTGAGCCTGGGAAAATACCGCTACGAGCACATTTTCATCGACAACGCGTCGCGCGACACTACCTTTGCTGTTCTTAGCGAAATCGCCGCCGCCGATCCAAATATCAAGGTCATTCGCAATGCTCGGAACTTCGGACATGTGCGCTCGCCCATGCACGCGCTGCTGCAAGCTCGCGGTGACGCCGTTATTGTGCTCATGTGCGATCTGCAGGATCCGCCGGAAGTGCTCGCGCAACTGATCGAACAGTGGGAAAAGGGAGTTCCCATCGTTATTGCCGTCAAGCATCAAAGCCGCGAATCGGCACCGATGTTCTTGGTTCGGAAAATGTTCTATCGGCTGGTCAATCGCCTTTCGGACGACATTGAAACTTACGAAAACTTCACCGGCTTTGGGCTGTATGACCGGCAAGTGATTGACCTCGTCCGCCAGTTTGGCGATCCCTACCCTTACTTTCGCGGCATGATCGCTGAAATTGGACTTCCCCACTCCGAAATTCAGTATGAGCAGCAGCGCCGCAAAAGCGGTAAGTCGAAAAACAATTTCTACACACTTTACGATCTTGCCATGCTTGGCATCACCAAGCTTTCCAAGGTTCCGCTGCGACTGGTGACATTTGCGGGATTTTTCGGATCACTCGTTTCGATGCTTGGGGGCACCGCCTACTTCGCATACAAACTGTTATTTTGGCACGACTTCACGGTTGGCATCGCGCCCATCGCTATTGGAATGTTCTTCTTGGGATCGCTGCAGCTTCTCTTTATGGGCATCATCGGAGAGTACATCGGGAACATCCATACG
>Ga0209415_10003272_pt1 | contig 30143 bp, 28 predicted proteins | sample PeaSoiSIISIP2007_FD_187696 | JGI IMG/M metagenome (GOLD analysis project Ga0209415, IMG submission 187696) | Peat soil microbial communities from Weissenstadt, Germany - SII-SIP-2007 (SPAdes) (version 2) | ecosystem: Environmental > Terrestrial > Soil > Wetlands > Peat | place: Germany...
CTGCCGAATCAGAGCGCCCACCGAATCACAACCCCCGCGTCAACACAAAATCAGCCCTCAAGGCCCGTTAACCTGAGCTCCCAGCCGTGCCCCGGATTCTCGTGCGGATTGACACGCGGCAACGATGGCCCCGACCATGGCTGACGCCTGACCTGAACGCATCGAGCCCGATCCGCACAGGCGACTGCCGGTTCGGCAAGGGCGGCTTGCCGGGAGGAGAACACGATGGATTTCGGCATTGCGCTGCCGGCAGCCGCGGATTCCTGGAAAATCGCTCAGCGCGCCGAGGAGCTCGGCTTCACCCATGCCTGGTTCTACGACACCCAGATGCTGAGCGCCGATTGCTTCGTCGCCATGGGCGCGGCCGCGGTCAACACGCGCCGCATCCGTCTCGGCACCGGGGTGCTGGTGCCGTCGAACCGCATCGCGCCGGTGACCGCCAACGCGCTGGCGTCGCTCAACAAGCTGGCGCCCGGCCGCATCGATTTCGGGGTCGGCACCGGCTTCACGGCGCGGCGGGCCATGGGGTTCGGCGCGATGAAAATCAAGGCGATGGAAGCCTATATCGGGCAGGTCTATGGCCTGCTGCGGGGTGAGACCGTCGACTTCGAGATGGAGGGCGAGCGGCGCCGGATCCGCTTTCTCAATCCCGAGCTGGACCTGTTCAACATCCGCGATCCCATCCGGCTGCATCTGTCGGCCTTCGGTCCGCGCACCCGCGCGCTGACGGCCCGGTTGGCGGCGGGCTGGATCGACTTCGTCGGCAACGTGGAGGCCGGCATCCGCGAGGTCGAGGAGATGCGCCGGGAGTGGGGCAACGCCGGACGCCCGCTGACCGATCTGTCCGCGACCGCCTTCGCGCTCGGCTGCGTCCTGCGGGACGGCGAGCCCGCCGACTCGGAGCGGGCCATGGCGCAGGCCGGGCCGCGGGCCGCCGTGATGCTGCATCGCGCCGCCGACGAGGCGCTGTCCGGTCTGGCGCCGGGAACCAGCATGCCGTCGAAGGCGCGCCCCGAGCTGCAGGGCTATGTCGCCCTGGCGCGCACGTTCGAGCCCGCCGACGCCCGCTATCTCCAGAACCATCGCGGCCACCTGATGGTCGTGAAGCCTGAGGAACGGCCCTTCGTGACCGCCGACCTCATTCGCGACACGTCGTTCACGGCGCCCGAAGCCGAGATCAGGCGGCGCATCGAGGCGATGCGCGGCGCCGGCTACACCCAGTTCACGGTCCAGATCGTGCCCGGTCAGGAAGCGGCGATCGCCGATTGGGCGCGCATCCGCCAGGCGTTCGCCTGAGATCGCGCCGGCGATTGACAGGAAACTCTGAATTGGGTACACTGTCTGGTGTCGGAGCTTTCGGGAATGGTCGGAAAAAGGGGTGCCCCCGAGCGGGAATTTTGTCCCGCAGCGGTGCCGCAGGCTCGACCGGGGAAGCAGGCGCGCGGATCGAGACATCTGTAAACCCCTGTAGATTCCAGTAAATGTTTCGGATCTACGGGTGATCTGCTCAAACAGTCCGGCGGCCTGCGGTGGTCTGTTCGGGCGCGCACGGCGCAGCCGAGGATGGCCCCGTGGTGACAGCATGCGGCCGTTGCGGGGAACGGAGGAGGAGCGGGCACGCGGATCGAGACATCGGTAAACCCCTGTAGATTCCAGTTAATGGCTCGGATTTACGGGTGATCTGCTCAAACAGTCCGGCGAGCCGCAATGGCGCTCAGGCGCGCATGATGCAGCCGAGGATGGCCCCGTAGTGGCAGCATGCGGCGAGCAGCACGAAGCCGTGCCAGATGGCGTTGTGAAATCGCAGGCTTCGCCAGGCATGAAAGACCACGCCGGCCGAGTAGAGCGCGCCGCCGACGGCGAGCAGCCACAGGCTGCCGCTCGGCAATGACGCGACCACGTGGTTCCAGACGATGACCCCGCTCCAGCCGAGCAGCAGGTAGAAGACGACGGCCAGACGATCGAAGCGGCCGGGACACAGCAGCTTGAGCGCGACGCCGACGGCCGCCGCCGACCACACGCCGACGAGAAGGCCGGCAGACACGAGGCTGCTCTTCAGCACGGTGATGAGCGGCGTGTAGGTGCCGGCGATCATCAGGTAGATGGCGGAGTGGTCGAAGCGGCGCAGCACCCACTTGACGCGCGAGATCGGCCAGATGTTGTAGGCGGCCGAAAACCCGAGCATCGACATGAGGCCGATCGCGTAGACGACGACCGCCGGGACGTCGATCGCCGGCATGGTGTCGAGCGCGATCACCACGATGGCGATCGCCCCGATCACGCCGAGGCCGACGCCGATCGCGTGCACGACGCCGTCGGCGATCATCTCGGCACGATCATAGGGCCAGGTCATCCGCAACGGCTTGCCGCCAGTGTCGACCATGATGGTTCCTTCAGCGCCGGACGACGCAGGCCGACGTCTGCTGCCGCCGTTCCCAGCCGGCGCGCTCCAGCTCGGGCTGGTCGCTCTCCGTCTCCGGATAGCCCAGGCAGAAATAGCCGATGAAGCGCCAGTCGACCGGAACGTCGAGCACGGCGCCGATGCGTTGCGGGTCGAGGATCGAGACCCAGCCCATGCCGACACCCTCCGCGCGTGCCGCGAGCCACATCGTGGTGACAGCCGCCACCACCGAATATTCCGCCATTTCCGGCATGGTTCGGCGTCCAAGGCCATGACCTGCCGTCGTCGCCCGATCGGCGAACACCGCGAGGTGGCACGGCGCCTCCTCCAGCCCGGCGAGCTTGAGCCTGGCATAGCGCGCGGCGCGCTCGCCTGCGTAGCACGCCAGCGCCTCGGCGTTGCAGTCGGAAAACATGCCGCGTACCGCCCCGCGCCGCGCCGGATCGTCGACCGTGACGAACCGCCACGGCTGGCTCAGGCCCACCGAGGGCGCCAGGCAGGCGAGCTCGATCAGACGCGCGATGGTTCCCTCGGGAAGCTGGTCGCGGCGAAAACGCCGGACGTCGCGGCGCCACACGATGAGATCGTGCAGCCGGCCGCGAAACGCATCGTCGAACACGGGATCGGTCACCGCTCGCCCTTTCCTCACGGTCGCGCCGCGGCGATCAGCAGGACCGCGATCTCGTTGACCTGCTCGACCGCGCCCAGCACATCACCGGTCTGGCCCGCGATCCGCCGCAGGCACAGCCGCACCAGCGCGGCGGTCGCGAGCAGCATGGCGAGCAGCGCCACGGCTCCGTGCGCCGGACCGATCAGGAGAAGGGCGACGAGGCCGAGCAGTGCCGCCGCGACGATGCTTCGCCACGGCGGCGCGCCGGCGCCCGCCGAGAGGCCGTCGGCGCGCGCCTGCGGGACGAGCCGCATGAACGCCGGGATCATGGCACGCGCAGCCGCGTGCGCCGCCACCATGGCGGGGGCGACGAGCTGCGGATCGCCGAGGCTCGCCAGCGCGCCGGCGCGCAGCAGCAGCGACAGGAACAGCGCGCAGGCGCCGAACGTCCCGAGCCGGCTGTCGCGCATGATGGCGAGCGCCTGCTCGGGGCTGGCGCCGCCGAGCCCGTCGGCGGTATCGGCGAGCCCGTCCTCGTGCAGCGCGCCGGTCAGGCCGAGCGTCGCGGCGAGCGCCAGCCCCGCCGCAAGCAGCGGTGCCAGGCCGGCCGCATGGGCCAGAGCGTAGATCGCGGCTCCGCCGAGGCCGATCGCCGCCCCCACCAGCGGCGCTGCCCAGCCCGCCCGCGCGATGTCGGCGCCGACGACCGGCGACGCATGGGACAGCGGAATGCGGGTGTAGAACACGACGGCCGTCGACACGTCCCGCGCCAGCCGGCGAACGAGCGTCGTCATCTCCGTGGGTGCTTGTTGCATCGCCGATCCATCAAGGCCAAAGATGCATCCTGACATGATCCAGCAGCCGTGATCTCCACATGACCAGCTTTTCGTCTCTCGCCGACCTGCGGGCGGCCTGCCTCGGTCTGCCCTCCGGCAACGCGCGGGCGGAGGACGCCGTCGCGGTCCGTGAGGCGCAGCTGACCAAGCCGCCCAAGAGCCTCGGCCGCCTCGAAGCGATCGTCGGCTGGCTGGCGCGCTGGCAGGGGCGGACGCGGCCGCGCCTCGACCGCGTCGACGTACTGGTATTCGCCGGCAACCACGGCGTGACAGCGCAGGGCGTGTCGGCCTTTCCGGCCGAGGTGACGGTGCAGATGGTGGCAAATTTTTCCGCCGGCGGCGCCGCGATCAATCAGCTCGCGCGCGCCGCCGGGGCGAACCTCAAAGTCGCGGCGCTGGAGCTTGGACGTCCGACGGCGGATTTCACGACAGCACCGGCCATGGACGCCGCCTCCTTCCTGGCGGGCGTGGCGACCGGCCATGATGCGGTTTCGCCCGATGCCGATCTGGTCTGCCTGGGGGAGATGGGGATCGGCAACACCACGGCGGCCGCAGCCATCGCGGCTGCGCTGTTCGGCGGCGGCGGATCGCGCTGGGCGGGGCGCGGCACCGGCATCGACGACGACGGCTTGGCGCGCAAGCAGCAGGTCATCGACGCGGCGCTGGCACGACACGCCGCGGTGCTCGGCGATCCGCTGGCCATTGCGGCGGCCCTCGGAGGACGCGAGCTCGCAGCCATCCTGGGCGCCACGCTGGCGGCGCGGCGTCGCGGCATCCCGGTCGTGCTCGACGGCTTCGTCTGCACGGCAGCGGCGGCACCGCTCGCCCGGCTCGCCGACGGCGCGCTCGATCATTGTCTGGCGGCGCACGTCTCGGCGGAGGCCGGGCATCGCGCCCTGCTCCAGGAACTCCACCTCGATCCGCTGCTCGATCTCGGGATGCGGCTCGGCGAGGCATCGGGCGCGGCGTTGGCCGTACCGTTGCTGCGGGCGGCGCTTGCCTGTCATCTCGGGATGGCGACGTTTGCGGAGGCGGGCGTGTCGGACAAGCCGGGCTGACGGCAAAGTCCTCGCATGGGTCTGGGTTACGCTTTGCCGCAACATGACGCGCTAATCGGCTCCGTCCGGCGCGATGGCGTGAAAGAACGCGCCGCTGACATGTCCCCGTCTGCCACCGGACCGGCCGAGCGCACGACCTTGCGCGTCGGTCAGATCGGCCAGCGGCTCGTCGTCAGCCGCCGCCGTGCAGGTCGCATAGTGGAACTCGTGGCCGCGCACGACCGCGCCGGCCGGTCCGATCGGGCTCTGCGCGAGCAGGCGCGCCTCGCGATAGCCGAGATTGAGCTTTCGTATGGCGAAGCTGGTGGCGTGGCCGAGCAGGCCGGCCATCGGGTGCCGGACGCCGTCGGCATCCTCGAGATAGTTGCCGAGCACCATGTAGCCGCCGCACTCGCCGTGCACCGGCCGGGTCTCGGCGAACCGCCGGAGCCCGTCGTGGAACCGCCGGGCCGCGGCCAGATGCCCGGCGTGAAGCTCCGGATAACCGCCGGGCAGCCAGCAGACGTCGCAGGCGCCCGGCGGCCGCTCGTCGGCGAGTGGCGAGAAGCAGGCAATCTCGGCGCCGGCGGACCGCCACCGATGGAGCAGATGGGCATAGACGAAGCTGAAGGCCGGATCGGACGCCAGCGCGATGCGCTGTCCCGGCGGTGGCAGCGCGGCGGCGTGTCCGGCCGCAGAACCGCCGGGCGGCGCGGCAAGGCGCAGCACGGCATCGAGATCGATGTGGCGCTCCGCCATGTCGGCGAGAGCAGACAGGCGTGCGGCGAGGTTGGCGTGCTCGGCGGCCTGGACCAGACCAAGATGACGTTCTGGCAAGACGAGCTTTTCGTCGCGCGGTACCGCGCCCAGCACCGGGATCCCCAGGAGCGCGATCGCGTCGGCGACCAGCCTGCGGTGCCGTTCGCTGGAGACCCGGTTGAGCACCACGCCGGCGATCCGCACCGCCGGATCATGGGAGGCAAAGCCGCGCACGGTGGCGGCGGCGGACTGCGACTGTCCCGACACGTCGAGCACGAGCAGCACCGGGAGACCGAAGCGAGCCGCCAGATCGGCCGCCGCGCCGGAGCGGCCGGGCGGCCCGGCCACGCCGTCGAACAGCCCCATCGCGCCCTCGACGACCAGACAGTCGGCATCCCCCGCCGCATCGCGCATCAGCGCCGCGATCAGCGCCGGCGCCATCGCCCAGGTGTCGAGATTGAATCCGGCAGCGCCGGTCGCCGCCGCATGGAAGGCAGGATCGATGTAGTCGGGGCCGGCCTTGGCGGCGCTCACCGCAAGCCCGCGCGACCTCAGCGCGGCGAGCAGGCCGAGCGTCACGGTGGTCTTGCCCGAGCCGGAGCGCGGGGCCGCAACAATGAGCGCGCGCGCCGTCATCGGAGCACTCCGCGGGCGACGGCGAGCAGGCGCTCGCGCACGCTTACGATGTCGCCGACCACGACGATCGCGGGCGCCGCCAGATTCTCATCGCGGGCATCGACGGCCAGGCGTTCGAGCGTGGTGATCCTGATGCGCTCCTCCGGACAGGTCGCCGACGCGATGATCGCGGCCGGCGTCTGCGGCGGCGACCCGCCGTGCATCAGCGCGTCGGCGATCTTGTCCAGGTTGCGCATCGCCATGTAGAGCACGATCGGCACCCCGGTCCGCGCCAGCGCCGCCCAGTCCGGCGCATCGTCCGGATCGGCGCCGTGGCCGGCCGCAAAGATCACCGCCTGGTTGATCCCGCGCATGGTGGCCGGGATCGCGGCGGCGGCGAGCCCGGCGAGCCCCGCGGTGACGCCCGGGACCAGACGGAACGGGATGCCGGCCGCCGCCAGCGCCATCGCCTCCTCGCCGCCGCGGCCGAACACGCAAGGGTCGCCGCCCTTGAGCCGGAGCACCCTGAGCCCGCTGCGTGCGAGCGCGACCAGGCGCTGCGAGATGTCCTCCTGGGCGGCGGACGGCCGGCCGCCGCGCTTGCCGGCGAATTCGAGCCGCGCCTGCGGCCCGGCGAGCGCCAGCACCCGCTTGTCGACCAGCGCGTCGTGGACCACCACATCGGCCTGGGCGAGCCCCGACAGTGCGTCGAGCGTCAGCAATCCCGGGTCGCCCGGTCCGGCCCCGGCGAGCCAGACATGCCCCGGCGCGAGGGTCTTGGCGTCGGCGCCGCGCAGGATGGCGTCGAGGCTGCTCATGGCGCCCCCGCCGCCGTTCTGCCGACTGGGCAAGGGCGCGACACGCGCCGTGCCCACCGAAAGCTCACTACATAACGCGCGGTTGCGGTGGGCACGCTACGCTTTGCCCACCCTACGGGCCGGTCTTCGCGATCACGGCCGAACGGCCTATAGGCAGGTCCATGGAGGCGCCCGAAAAACCCCTGCGCCGGGGCTGGACCACCGGCACGTGCGCGGCAGCGGCGAGCAAGGCCGCGTACGCGGCGCTGGTGACCGGGTCGTTTCCCGATCCGGTCGAGGTGACGCTGCCGCGTGGCGAGCGGCCGGCGTTTGCGCTGGCCCTGTCGCGCCAGGACGAGGGCGCGGCGACGGCCGGCATCATCAAGGACGCGGGCGATGATCCGGATGTCACCCATGGCGCCCTGGTGGTCGCCACGGTGCGGCATGGCGCGCCGGGCAGCGGCGTGACGTTTCTGGCCGGCGCCGGCGTCGGCACCGTGACCCGGCCGGGGCTCGCGATTGCGCCGGGCGAGCCGGCGATCAACCCGGTGCCGCGAACGATGATCCGCGCCGCGATCGCCGAGATCGCCGCGGCGACCGGTCGGTCCGCCGACGTGGAGGTCGAGATCGCGATTCCCGGCGGCGAACAGCTCGCGGCCCGCACGCTCAACGGCCGGCTCGGCATCGTCGGCGGCCTGTCGATCCTGGGCACCACCGGCATCGTGGTGCCCTACTCGTGCGCCGCCTGGATCCACTCGATTCACCGCGGCATCGACGTCGCCCGCGCCATCGGCCTCGCGCACATCGCCGGCGCCACCGGCGCGACCTCGGAGGCTGCGGTGCAAAAGCTCCACCGGCTGCCGGAGACGGCGTTGATCGACATGGGCGATTTCGTCGGCGGGATGCTCAAGTACCTGCGCAGCAAGCCGGTCGCCTGCGTCACCATCGCGGGCGGCGTCGCCAAGATGACCAAGCTGGCACAGGGCCTGCTCGACCTTCACTCCCGGCGCGGCGCCATCGATCTGGCGGGCCTGGCGGATCTGGCACGCCGCACCGGCGGCACCGAGGATCTTGCGCAGCGCATCGCGTCGTCGAACACGGCGGCGCAAGCCTTTGCGCACGCGGCCGATGCCGGCATCGCGCTCGGCGACCGCGTGGCGCAGGCCGCCTGGGACACGGCCGCAGGCGTCGTCTCCGGCACCGGCATGGCGCTGGAAATCCTGGTGTTCGATCGCGATGGCCGTCTGGTCGGCCGCGCGCCGCTGGCGCCCGTTCACCATCAGTCCCTTCCGCGAAATCGGCGCTGATAGGTCGCGTCATAGAGCGCGCTGTCGCGGAAACCTTCCGCCCCAAGCGCACGGCCGATCAGGACGACGGCGGTGCGCTCGATCGGCTCGGCCGCGACTTTTTCCGCGATGTCGCCGAGCGTGCCGCGCAAGGTTCGCTGGTCCGGCCAAGTGGCGCGCGCCACGACGACGGCCGGGCAGTCGGCCCCGTAGTGCGGGGTCAGCTCGGCGACGATCGTCTCGATCGACTGGATCGCCAGATGGATGGCGAGGGTGGCTCCGGTCGCCGCGAACGTCGCCAGCCGCTCGCTCTCCGGCATCCGCGACGCGCGGCCGGGCATCCGGGTGAGCACCACGCTCTGGGTCAGTTCCGGCACGGTGAGCTCGCAGCCGAGAACGGCGGCGGCCGCCGCGAAGGCCGGCACGCCCGGGGTCAGCGTATAGGGAATGTCGTGGCGCTGGAGACGGCGGATCTGCTCGGCGACGGCACTGAAGACCGACAGATCGCCGGAATGCAGCCGCGCCACGTCGACCCCGGAGGCATGCGCGAGCACGCACTCGGCCTCGATCTCGTCGAGGCTGAGCGGCGCGGTGTCGACCAGCCGCGCACCGGGCCGGCAATAGCCGAGCATGTCGTTGGGGACGATGGAGCCCGCATAGAGGCAGACATGACATCGCGCCAGCAGGTCGCGGCCGCGCACCGTGATGAGATCGGCCGCGCCCGGACCGGCGCCGATGAAATGCACCGTCATGGCGCAACCGTGGTGGCGAGCGCGCAGGTCGCGGGACCGACCGAGATCTTCGTCGCGACCAGGCGCGACGCCGGCCCGCCGACCGCAAGTGCCGCGGCTTCGGCGACCGACGGAACGCCCATCAGGGCAACGACCCGCTCGGACCGGCTCGCGGTTCGCGGCGCCTGCGCTTCGAGATCGCGCTGCGGCACCAGCACGAGCGGCACGCCGAGCAACCGCGCGGCCGCCGAGATGCCGGGCTCGCCGCCCTTGCTGGCCGCCGTGGCCACGAGGTCGAGCGCGTGGTCCGCGAGCCCCGCGCGATCGAGCGCGGCCGCGATCGCGGCGCGCACCTGGTGGGCGGAAGCACCTCTGCGACATCCGACGCCGGCGACGATCATCTGGTCCATGTCCATTGGGTGACCGGCAGCGCCGGCCGCCAGCCTGTCATCGTACCGACCGCCTCGGCGCGCTCGACCGAGAGGCGGGTCAGCTCACCGCCGAGCGCCTTGCGGCGGCCGATCAGCAACGCCTCGGTTTCCAGCGACACCGCATTGACGGCGAGGCGTCCGCCCGGCGCAAGCGCTCCGATCACCGCGTCGAGCACACCGGGATCGCCGGCGCCGCCGCCGACGAAGACCGCGTGCGGTCGCGGCAATTCCCCCGCAAGGGCGGCAGGCGCCTCGCCGTCGATCACCACCAGTCCCGGCACGCCGAACGCGGCCGCATTGCGCCGAATGCGTGCCGCGCGATCGGGCCGCGCCTCGATCGCGATCGCGCGCATCGACGGATCGGCCAGCATCCATTCGATCGCGACCGACCCGGCGCCGGCGCCGACGTCCCACAGCAGCTCACCGCGACGCGGCGCCAGCGCCGACAGCGTTACGGCGCGGATCTCGCGCTTGGTCAGCTGACCGTCGTGCTCGAACAGCCGGTCGGGAAGACCCGGCGCGCGAGCGAGCACCCGGGCGTCCGGCGCGGCGACGACCTCGATCGCCACCACATTGAGCGGATCGACGGCACCGAGATCGAAGCGCTTTGCGGGCGCCGCGCGGACACGTTCGCGCGGTCCGCCAAGGGCCTCGAGCACCGTCACCCGGGACTCGCCAAAGCCGATGTCGGCCAGCAGCCGCGCCAGCGCGGCCGGCCCGTCCTGGTCTGAGGTCAACGCCAGCACATGGGCGCCCGGTTGGAGGCATGGACGAATCAGATCGAGGTCGCGGGCGTGCAGCGACACCAGCGCGGTCTCCGGCAGCGCCCAGCCCAATCGGGCCGCCGCGAGGTTGAACGCGGAGGGCGCCGGCAGCACCATGGTCTCCTCCGGCGCAACATGACGAGCGAGCACCGAGCCGACGCCGTAGACGAACGGATCGCCCGATGCGAGCACGCAGACCTGTCGGCCGCGATGAGCCAGCACCTCGTCGACCGCGAACGGGCTCGGCCACGGGCTTGCGGCGCCATGAACGAGCTTTGCGGCGAGCGCCAGGTGCCGCTTGCCGCCGAACACGATATCGGCGGCCGTGACCAGGCCGCGCGCCACCGGGGACAGCCCGTCGGCGCCGTCCTCGCCGATGCCCACGATGGACAGCCAGCGGCGCGCTGCGGCAGTGTCGGGGCGAAGCGGATCAGCGACCGGCATGCAGAAAGTCCTCATTCTCGGCGGCACTACCGAGGCCCGCCAGCTGGCCGAGCGATTGGCCGGGCATCCGCGATGTTCGGTAACGCTGTCGCTGGCCGGACGTACCGCCGCGCCCAGGTGCCAGCCGGTGCCGGTGAGGATCGGCGGGTTCGGCGGAGTGGACGGGCTCGCCGGGTATCTGCGCGACCACGAGATCGACTGTCTGGTCGACGCCACCCATCCGTATGCGGCCGTGATGTCCGCCAACGCCGCGAGCGCCGCCGCGAAGGCCGGCGTGCCGCTGCTGGCGCTGCGGCGGCCTGCCTGGCAGCCGGTTGCGGGCGATCGCTGGACCGAGGTCGCAGACGCGATGGAAGCCGTGCGCGCGCTCGGGGCGGCCCCGCGACGCGTCTTCGTCGCGCTCGGACGCAAGGAGCTGGCGCCGTTCGCCACAGCCCCGCAGCACCACTATCTGATCCGCAGCGTCGATCCGGTCGATCCTCCGCTCGCGGTCCCGCGCGCCAAGTATTTGCTCGGACGCGGGCCGTTCGCCGAGCAGGCAGATCGCGAGCTGCTGGCGGCCGAGCACATCGAGGTCGTCGTGGCGAAGAACAGCGGCGGCGGTGCGACCGTGGGAAAGATTGCGGCGGCGCGCGCCCTCGGCCTTGCCGTCATCCTGCTGCGGCGGCCGGCCCTGCCGCAGGTGGCGGGCGTCGAGACGATCGAGGCCGCGGTCGCCTGGCTCGATCATGCGCTGGCCCTTTCGGCCGATCGCGGCGTGTAGACCAGCGGCGCGCGCCCGTCGTCGCGGCGGATGAGGCGGGTCTCCGCGGAGCCGACGATCACCAGCGTCGCCATGTCGGCCTGCGACGGATCGGCGGCCTCGAGCGTGGTCACCACGATGCTTTCGTCCGCCCGGCCGACCGCGCGACCGAAAACGACCGGCGCCGCACCAGGCAGTATCCCGCGCAAACGCGCGAACGCCGCGCCCAGTTGCCACGGCCGCGCCCGCGACAGCGGATTATAGAGCGCAATGACGAACCCCGCCGCGGCGGCCGCATCCAGCCGGCGCTCGACCAGCGGCCAGGGCTTGAGATTGTCGGACAGCGACAGGGCACAGAAATCGTGGCCGAGCGGCGCGCCGACCCGGGCGGCCACCGCCAGCATCGCGGTAATCCCCGGGACCACGACGAGGTCGATCGCCCGCCATGCCGCCGGGCCATTCTCGATCTCCTGGCACACCGCCGCCGCCATGGCGAACACCCCGGGATCGCCGCCGGAGACGATCGCGACATTGGCGCCCTTGCCGGCGGCCTCGAGCGCCGCTGCGGCGCGCACGCCCTCCTGGCGGTTGTCCGAGGCGTAGCGATCCTGATGCGCCCGCGGCGGCACGCGATCGAGATAGGGACCGTATCCGTAGAGCGCATCGGCTGCGGCGAGCGCGGACGCCGCATCCGCCGTGAGGTAGCGAGGATCCCCGGGGCCGAGCCCCAGGACGGTGAGACGGCCGGTCATCTATCGCTCCTGCCAGCCGGGGACCAGCACGGTGGCGAAATAGGGCGCCGCGTCATCGGGCTTGTCGGCGAGCCGCATGGTGACACCGTCGCGCATGGTGCCGCGCTCGACATAGACCGCATGATCGAGTCGCCGCGCACAGGCGAGCGCCCGCCGGACCTTCGGCAGATGGCGGCCGATCTTCATGATCACGGCCGCATCGGCGTCGCCGAGACGGCGCACCAGCTCGGGTTCCGCCAAAGTGCCGGGAAGCACCATGAACACGTCGTCGCCCTGCGCGATCGGCAGGCCGGTCGCCGACCAGCAGCCCGACATGCCGCTGACGCCGGCGATCACCTCGGTCGGATATCTGGATGCGAGCCGGACGTGAAGGTGCATGAACGAACCATAGAACATCGGATCGCCCTCGCAGATGACCGCGACCACGAGCCCCGCCTCCAGACGTTCGGCGACGCTCGCCGCCGCCGCATCATAGAAATCGTGGATCAGCTGGCGGTAGCGCGGCTCGCACTTCGGGATCTCTGTGGTGACCGGATAGATCAGCGGCAGCTCGGCGACGCCCGGCGCCATATGGCTCGCCGCGATGGTCCGGCCATTTCCCGCATGCCCGCGCTTGGCGAAATGCGCCACCACGTCCGCGCCGCGCAACGCGCGGATCGCCTTCAACGTCACGAGTTCCGGATCGCCCGGCCCGACGCCGACGCCGATGAGTCTCGCCGTCATGGCCCGGCCTTCGCCAGCGCGTTGACGGCTGCCGCCGTCATCGCACTGCCGCCCTGACGGCCCCGCACGATCAGATAGGGAACTCCGCGCGAATCGGCGGCCACCGCCTCCTTCGACTCGGCCGCGCCGACGAAGCCGACCGGAATGCCGAGGATCGCGGCCGGTTTCGGCGCTCCGCCATCGATCAGCTCGAGCAGGCGAAAGAGCGCGGTCGGCGCATTGCCGATCGCCACCACGGCGCCGGCGAGCCGATCGCGCCACAGGTCGAGCGCCGCGGCCGAACGGGTCGTGCCGAGCTGCTCGGCGAGCGAAGGCACCCGGGCGTCGCGCAGGGTGCAGACCACGTCGTTGCTGGCGGGAAGCCGTGCGCGGGTGATGCCGTGTGCCACCATCTCGGCATCGCACAAGATCGGTGCGCCGCCCTGCAGCGCGGCGCGCGCCGCCGCCACGAGGCCGCCGCCGAACACGATGTGCTGAGCCACCTCGACGAGACCGCAGGCATGGATCATGCGCACCGCAATCTCGGCCTCGTCCGCCGAAAAGCCGGCGAGGTTGGCCTCGCCCCGGATGATGGCGAACGACTGCGCGTAGATCTTCGACCCGTCGCGCAGATAGGCGAGACCATCAGCCATGGCGCGCCTCCGCGACGATCGCTGCGACATGGGCGCTGCCGATGCGCGCCAGCACGTCCGCCGACGTCTCGCCGGGCCGGCGCGCGCACGCCACCTCGGCCGCGATCTGGCCGATGGCCGCCGGCACTGCGTCGATCGCAACAGAGCCTGCCGGACGATCGCGCGCGGAGCCGTCGACCACCAGACCGCAGCCGTCATCGGTTCCGACGAACGTGAGGGTGGCGGAACCGGGCTGCGCACAGCCCTTGTGGCAACCGGACAGATGAACCGTCACCGAGCCATCGAGCAGAGGCGCCGCCCTTGCGGCGACCGCCGACGCGACCTCGCGCGCCGGAATGATTGCCGATCGGCAGATCGGCGCGCCCGCGCAGGCGGCGACAAAGCGCCGCGGATCGTCGGGGCGGACGACGAACCCAAGCCGCGCCGCGGCCGCGCGCAGGTCTTCGACCGCGATCGCCGTGAGGTCGACAAACAGCAGCACACGGCCCGGCGCCGTACGGGCGCCGCTCGCGCCTGCCGCGCGCGCCGCATCGATCAGACATTCGAGCTCGGCCGCGCGGGAGTGCCCGAACGGCAGCCCGAGGCCGAGCGCCACGCGCCCGTGGCGCACCGCGTGGATCGCAACCGCATCGACCGGTCGCCGCGGCGGTGGAGATGACGCCTCGACAACGATTCCCGCCACTGCCCGAAGCAGGCCGTCGTCCCGCCTCCGGACCAGATCGACCGCACGCGCGGCGGGCCCGTGCGCCGCGATGGTTCTCAACAATCTCGTCACGACGTCGACGGCGTGGCCGGGCGCCGCGACCCCGAGAGCACATGACTGCGCTGCCGCCCCGCCAACCGCGACATGCCAGACGATCGCGTCGCGATCCGCCACCGCACGAAGTCGAACGTCCGCACCGAGCAAATCGAGGCCGAGCGCGCCGCCGCCGTCGATCACGACCGCGATCTTCGGACTGAGTCTCAGGCGTTCCGCGGCAAGCGCGGCGCGCAGCGTGGCGGCGGGCTCGCTCGCATCGGCGGTCTCGGCGGGATCGAGGCCGGACAGCGGACCGGCGATCACCGGCACGCCGTCAACCGTGTCGATATCGAGCGCGGCGACATCGTCGGCCAGCCGGGCCGCGGATGCCGGAGTCAGACCACGAATCTGCATGCTGCCGCGGCTGGTGATCTCGAGGACGCCGTTGCCGTGACGGCGCGCCGACCTACACAGTCCCGCCAAGGCGTCGAGCCCGACGGTTCCCACGGGCGCCAGCCGTGCCAGAAGGCCGTCGCCCGTCGGCATCGGTGCTGCAAGGCGCGGGCACGCGCCGCGGCGCATGGGCGCGTTCATGACGAGGCCTTCGCGGTGAGCCCCGCGAGGTCGGCATCGACGTCGTTGCGGCGCGGATGCCAGAGGCCCTCGTGGCGGGCGGAAGCGAGCCGTTCGGCGATCGCCCGGGCGGCGGAAAGATTCTCGTGCTCGAGGAAGGCGCGCACCTCGGCATCGGCCAGGTAGGCGTCGTACACCAGGTCGAACAAATATCCCGGCACCGCATCCGTCGTTCGGGCGAAAGCGACCAGGCGGTCGACGGTCTCGGCAAGCTCGGCGGCGCCGCGCGGACCGTGGCGCATCTGGCCGGCGATGAAGCGGGGGTTGACGGCGCGCTGGCGGACGATCCTGGCGATCGCATCCGCGAGCGGGCGGGCTCGCGGCCTGACCGGATCGGTGGTGTCGAGCATCACCAGATCCGGGCGCGTTCCGAGCGCCGCTGCGGCCGCGGCGAATCCGCCGACGAAACCGGCATCGGCGGAACCTTCCAGCAGATCGCGGCCCGGATCGTCGCCCGGGTGCACCAGCAGGTCGGCGTCCGCCACGCGGGCGGCGAATGCGCCGGGCGCCGGCGTGCCGGTCCCGTCGGCGCCGCCATAGGCATGAGAGGCGGCCGCAAGGTACGCGGCGCCGAGCGCGGCGCGATCGGTCTCGCGCCCCATCAGCTCCTCGATGCCGGCACCATAGGCGCCGGGCGAGGTGCCGAAGATGCGGGCATGCGCGCTCGGGCCGGCGCGCCGCCGCGCGGCGGCGAGCGGGTTCTCGTCGTCGGTCTCGTCGCGCGCCGCCACGGCAGTCACGGCCGCGTCGATCAGCGCAATCTGTGCCGGGAAGAGGTCGCGAAACAGCCCGGAGACCCGCCATGTCACGTCGATGCGCGGGCGCCCGACGGCGGCCGGCGGCAGCACCTCGACACCGGTCACGCGACCGGTCGACTGATCCCACCGCGGGCGGCAACCCATCAGCGCCAAGCCGTGGGCGATCTCCTCGCCGCCGGTCCGCAAGGTCGCGCTGCCCCACAGGTCGATGACCAGCGAGCGCGGCATCTCGCCGTGCCGCTGCAGATGAAACCGGATCACCTCGTCAGCAGACATCCTTGCGAGCTCGGTCGCCGTCGGGGTCGGCAACGTGCGCGGATCGGAGGTGTACAGGTTGCGCCCGGTGGGCAGAACGTCGCGCCGGCCGCGCGCCGGACTGCCGGCCGGGCCGGGCGCAACGCGACGGCCGTCGAGCGCCGCGACGAGCGCGCAGCGCTCGGCCTCCGCGCTCAACCGCCAGGCGGCATCGTCGGCCTCCGCGCCGGTCACCCGGCCGAACACGTGCAGGCCGTCCTTGATACGCAGATCCTTGAGGTCGCACAGCCAAGCATCGATGCGGCGCAGGGCTTCATCGGCATCGACGGCATCCGACAAGCCGGCCTCGCCGGCAAGTCCGCCGCGCCGCGCGGTCTCGACGATGAGACCCGCCAGACGCTGGCGGCGACGGCGGTCGAGCCCGTCGGCCTGCGCATACTCGTCGACCAGCTGTTCGAGCGCGCGCGCCGCGCCGGACAGTTCGCTGGTCCCGATGGGAGGAGGGACGTGCCCGACGGTGACCGCCGCGATCCGCCGCTTGGCCTGGGCGGCCTCGCCCGGATTGCTGACGATGAACGGGTAGACCAACGGCAGCGCACCCGCCACGATCCCTGGAAAGCAGGTGTCGCTCAGCGCCACCGCCTTGCCGGGCAGCCATTCGATCGTGCCGTGCGCTCCCATGTGGACCACCGCATCGACCCTTGCGACGTGGCGCAGCCACAGGCCGAACGCGATCAATGCGTGGCGCGGCGGCAGGCTCGCGTCGTGATACTCGGCGCGTCGGCTGTCGCTGCCGCCGCGGTCCGGCGCGAGCGCCACCGCGACGTTGCCGAACCATCTGACGCGGAAGCGGAACGCGCCGTCGCGCACATCCGGATCGCCGGCGGGTTCGCCCCAGGCGGCGCGAACGTTTCCGACTGCTTCGGCCGGCAACGCGGCCAGAAACCAAGTGTACTGATCAAGCGAAAGCCTCGCCGCACCCTCTTCACCTCCCCCTGGAGGGGGAGCATGAGCACACGTCTTGTTTGGTCTTTGATTGGAAGCCGGCTCAGCCCCTTCTCCCTTGGGGAGAAGGGGCGCGCGGCAGCGCGGGATGAGGGGTGACAGAGCCTGAGGGGGCGGTAACCCCCTCGCCCCAGCCGTCTCCCCGAATGGGGAGAGGGAGTCCGGCCGAGTCGGTTCGACCGCCTCGACTCCCGGACGAAGCAGATGTGGGCCCACGCCAGCCCCTGGAGCCGAAGGGTGGGCCGCGTTTCGCTCAGCCGCAAGCGACTCGATCAGATCGCGCGAGGTCGCCGGCGCGTCGGAGACCGCGTATCCGGCGGCGGCCAGATCATCCAGCAGCGCCAGAACGCTGGTCGGCACGTCGAGGCCGACGGCGTAGCCCGTACGGCCGGGGGCTCCGGGGTAGTCGGGCATCAGCACCGCGATACGCCGCCCGGCGCGGGGCTTCTGCTGAAGGCGGACCAGCGCGGCCACCCGATCGGCGAGGGCCCCGATGCAATCCGGCTCGGGCCGGTTGGCCAACGCCGTGAAGGCGAGCCCGGCCTGTGGCGGCAAGGGGTCCTTGAACGAGATCGCGCCGGCAAGCACCCGGCCGTCGAGCTCGGGCAGCACCACGTGCATGGCGAGATCGGAAGCGCCGAGTCCGCGCGCGCTGTCGGTCCAGGCGGCGCGTCTGGTGGTGGCGATCACCGCCTGCAGCACCGGCACACCGGCGGCGTCGAGCGGCGTCGGCTCGCCGGGCGCGCCAGCCGCCGCGAACGCCGTGGTGGTGACCACCACGGCGGGACGCAATCGTGCCAGCGCGCCGCGAACGAATGCCGCGGCCGCCGGATCCTTCAGGCTGGTGATCACCAGCGGGGCCGGTGCCAGTCGTCGTGCGGCAAGCGCCGCGCACAGGGAGTCGATCGGCGCGGTGTCGGCGGCGAGCAGCACCGAACGGTAGAACACGATCGGCACCACCGATCCGGCGTCCGCCTCACCGGAAAGCCGCGCGACGAGGGTCTCGAGATCGACTGCGCCCTCGCCCGGCCAGTATGCGGCGAGACGCGGAACCGGCTGCGGCTCGCCGACATCGAGGGCTGCGCCGGCATGGCGCGCCAGCCGGCACAGCAGGCCACGCAGGTTCTCGCGTCCGCCCTCGCGGAAAAACGCGAGCAGCGCTTCGAGCTCGTGCGCCGGCAAGGTGGAGGCCTCGGCGAGCCGCGGGTCGTCGCGATCCTCGCCGGGCAGCAGCGCCAGAGCGGTCCCGTTCCGGCGTGCGAGCGCGGAGAGCCGCTCGACCCCGTAGCTCCACCACTCCTGGCCGCCGAGCAGGCGCACCAGGATTACCTTGGCGTGCGCCGCCACGCCATCGATCCACAGGTCCACCGACAGCGGATGACGCAGGTCGCGCAGCCGGGCGAACCGCATGCTCGGCAGCCGGTCGCGATCGAGCTCCCACGCCGCCGCAAGCCCGGCCAGATCGCTGTCGGCGAACGACAGCACCGCCACGTCGCCGGGCGGCTGCTCAAGATCGATCGGCTCGACGAACTCGTCGAGGGTCACCGACGTGGTGGCAAGCAGATGCATCGCTCAGCCGGTCAACGAGCGGGTGACGGCGGCGCGATCGAGCCCCTTCAGGCCGATCACCACCAAATGGCCGTTGCGCGTCTCGGCGGAGGTCCAGGCGCGGTCGTACTGCTGGGCCACGCGCGCGCCGACCGCCTGCACCAGGAGGCGCATCGGCTTGCCGGCGACCGCGACGAAGCCTTTCATCCTCAGCACTTGATGGTGCTCCGCGACGGCGGCGACCTTGCGGGCGAGCGCCGCCGGATCGGAAATTTCCGCCATCGTCACGACGAAGCTGTCGAAATCGTCGTGATCGTGGTCCTGCTCCGCGTCGTGCAGGGTGCGGCGATTGACGATGTCATCCTCGGTGCCGACACCGAGGCCGAGCAGCGCGACCGGATCGACCTTGCCGTCGGCCGCAGTGATGACCTTCACGGCGCGCGGCATGGCGGCGCCCACCGCGGCGATGGCCTTCTGGAGTCCCGCCGCGTCGAGCAGATCGCGCTTGTTGAGCACGACCAGATCCGCGCAGGCGATCTGGTCGGAAAACACCTCCTCGATCGGATCGTCGTGATCGAGCGCGTCATCGCCGGCGCGCTGGCGCGCCAGCGCATCGAGGTCGGCGGCGACGCGGCCGTCTGCGAGCGCGGCGCCATCGACCACCGCGATCACGCCGTCGACGGTGACGCGGCTGCGGATCGCCGGCCAGTGGAATGCCTGGACCAGCGGCTTCGGCAGCGCCAGCCCCGAGGTCTCGATGACGATGTGCTCGACCCGCGGCTCGCGCGACAGAATCGCGTCGAGCGCCGGCACGAACTCGTCCGCCACCGTGCAGCACAGGCAGCCATTGGCAAGCTCGACGATGTTCTCCTCCGGACAGGCTGCGTCGCCGCAGCCCTTGAGTAGCTCGCCGTCGATGCCGACGTCGCCGAACTCGTTGACGATCACGGCGAGCCGGCGCCCCGATACGTTGCCGAGCACATGGCGGATCAGGGTGGTCTTTCCGGCGCCGAGGAATCCGGTGACGATGGTGCAGGGCACGCGGGCGAGCGACGTCATTCGGCATCCTCATAGGCGAGCGGCGGGACGCGGGCGATCATGCCGCGCTTGAGCGGCTCGGGCCGGCCGCGCCAGGGCATCAGCCCGTCGGCCGAGCCGGACAGCAGCCTGGCGCCTTCGACCAGCGCGCCGGCCGCGCTGGCGGCATCGAGATCGCCGAACACGTAGGCCCAGCCGCCGACGCGGATGATCGCGGCGCTGCAGCCACGCTTGCAGTTGGCGAGACACTTGACCCGGCGAACCGTCAGGCCCGCATGGTGAGCGGCCCGCGCCGTGCTGGTGGCGAGCGCCGCTCCCGGGCGCGGCGCATCGTCCGGATCGCCGGGATGGCGGCAGGTGGTGCAGACCACGATGGTCGTCGCCGGCTCGGTGCCGCCGGGCGCAATGTCGGTGATCGTCACCCGCAACCTCCCTGAGGGGGCATCCACTGACGCACGTTCTGCAGCGTCCACGTCGCCGCAACGTGCGCTGCCCTCGATCCGGGTGCATGAGCGGAGGTCCAATCCGCGACGAATCCCGACCGTCGCCGAGGCACCCCGCCCGGCGCGCGACCGAATCGACGGTAGGTCTCCTGGCTCGCGGGTCCTTGCCCGTCACCGCCTTCCCGTGCCTTGCGGCGCAGTGGCATTGTGGGTTCGGGCTCGCCGCATACAGTTGCGGGGGCAGCTGCGGCCTTGGGATCACCATCCCGCACCGCATTCCCTGTTGGCTCTTCCGATCATGAAAGAGACCGTCGATCGCCGCAATAGAGGCGCGGCTGGAGGGTTTGTCAACGCGGTGGGACCGGCGTGCCGGGCCGGCGCTTGCCGCGGTCGCCGTCTACGGCCTATCCCGGCGGATCGTCGAAATCGGACCCGGCATGCAGTCGCACGATCAACCCCATCGGCCTCGACGCGCTGCGCTCCTGGCAATCATCGGGACAGCGCTGTTGAGCTGCCCGGCGGATGCCACGGCGCAGACTCCCGTGCCCCTGCCGCATCCGCGCCCGGAGGCGGCAGGGCCGCGCGCATCGCCGCCGCCGGCAGCGACGACCCCGGAGAAGGTGGACGAGAATGGGAAGAGCGAGGTTCCCGACGAGGCCGCAGCCTGCCTCGGCCGGCTGCGGGCGGCCGGCATCCGATTCGACATTCCGACCATGCCGGCGGCAGCGAACACGGCCTGCGCCATCGAGGTCCCGGTGCGTCTGCAGTCGGTCAGATCGCGCTCACGCGGAGGAGCCGATATCCGACTGTCCGACCAGCCGGTGGTGTCGTGCCGGTTCGCCGAGCGTTTTTCCGGCTGGCTCGGCGAGCTCGCCGCCCCGCTGATCGCCGGACGCCTGTCGGCCGAGGTGGCGGCGGTGCGCACCGGTCCAGGCTATGAATGCCGCAATCGCAATCGCGCGACCACCGGAAAGCTCAGCGCTCACGCGGTCGGCCAGGCGGTCGACGTCGCCGGCTTCGAGCTGTCGAACGGGAAGACCATGCACGTGAAGCCGGACGGCGACGAGGCCATGCAGGCGGCGGTCGGCGCGATCCGCAGCGCCGCGTGCGGATGGTTCACCACCGTGCTGGGGCCGGGATCCGATGCCGCCCACACCGATCACATGCACGTCGATATCATGCAGCACGGACCGAGCGATCGCTACCGGATCTGCCAGTGAGGTCGGTTTCATGGAATTCTACGACTCGATCAGCCATGCGATGCGGCGCTTCACGCACTGGCTCCTGTCGCTGTTCGGGCACATCACGCCGACCAAGGCGATCATTATCGCGATCGCGTCGGCGGCCTTGGTGCGGGTGGCAGCCAGCGCGAGCTCGGCGGGCTTTCTGTTCTACGCGCGGTACTGGCTCGCCTGGTTCTTCCACCGGCGCGCCGACAACCGCAACCGCATCAGCTTCCTGTGCATGGCGATCATCGACGGCGAGCTGCACCTGGTCGCTCCCGAGAAGGACTTTTCGCTGATCGAGGTGTTCGACGACACCTTTCTGGCCCATCAGGTCAGGCGCTCGGCGAATACCATTACCGACAAGAATCCGCTTCCAAGCTTCCGCGGCGATCCCGCCGCCAAGCTCGAAGAGAAGCTGTCGTCGATCGCCGATTCTTGGCCGGCCCATCAGGTCCGACGAGTCCGGCGCTTCTTCCGCCGGCTGCTGACCCGCGGCCGCGCCCTGAGCGGTGGCCGGAGGGAGCACGTGCCGAGGCGCCCGAACGTCCGCGACGACGTCTACATTCACCTCATCAAGAAGATGAGCGCGCTCGCCAACGGCTCGTTCGCCTTCGACGTCGGCCGGGTGCCGATGGACATCTTCAGGTATCGGATCATCCTGACCTGCGACCTGATCAGGGGACGCACCCGCCACTTCCGCTGCATGGCGATCTGGGAGGACGTGCTCGACCGCATGCCGTCGACGCTGCGGGTGCCGAACCCGGCGATGGCGCACTTCGTCAACTATTTCCCGACGGTCGCGCACATCGCGGAGCAGCACCGGCTCAATCCGGAGCGCTTCAAGACGATGCTGGTCTACCGGCCGAAGGGCGCGGCGGCGGCTCCGCCTGGCGCGGCCCCCTGACGGTGGCGGATCGCCTATCTGGCCGTTCGTTCCGAACCGGCGGCATCTCAACCCTCAAACGCGAAGGCGGCGAGGTCGAACCGGGTCCTGCCGTCGATCGCAATCTCGGCGAGCGCTTCGCCGATCGCCGCCGAATGCTTGAAGCCATGGCCGGAGCACGGCGACGCGACGATGACCCGCGGCGACGCCGGATGGACGTCGATGATGAAGCGGGCGCGATCGACGCAGGTATAGAGGCAGACCGCCGTCCTGACGCAGGTGGCGCCGAGCCCGGGAAAGAACGGCCTCACATAGGTGGCGTACATGTCACGGACCTCTTCGTCCGATACCGTCCGGTCGACTGCTTCCGCCGTCGTCTCGCGCAGGTACTGCTCGGTCGCGATCTTGACGCCCTGCTCGGGCCCCTCGATCGCCGGAAAGCCGTAGATCGGCTGCGCCGCCGGAACCTGCCAGATGAAGACGGGAAACTTCTCCGGCCGGTGGTCGGAATGCACATAGACTGGATCGTCGGCCCCACGGAACCAGAACAGCACCTGCCGCCTGATCTTGAACCGGGATGCCTGGGGCTCACCGATCAGCGCCGGTAGCCAGGGACCGGCGGTGATCACCAGACTTCTCGCCGAATAGGTGCCCTTGTCGGTGACGACGGTGACGTGGCCGGGCGACGGGTCGAACGATTGGACGGTCTCGCCGGTGTGGATCTGCGCTCCGAGCCGGCCCGCCACCTCCAACTGCGCGCTGACGCAGGCTTCGGGCCGCACGAAGCCAGCTTCCGGCTCGTGATAGACCACGTCGTCGTCGTTCAGTTTGAAGGCCGGGAAGCGCTCCCGGGCGCGGCGGCCGCTCAGCACGTCGTGCGTAATGCCGTTCTGCCTGGCGATGTCGATCGTGACCTCGAGGAAATCCGGCTTTTCGTGATTGGCGGCCCGTGGCCCTGCGCCCGAAATGACGATCAGGCCGTTCTGGGTCAGAAGCTCGCGTCCGGTCAAGCTCTCGAGCTCGCGCCAGATCTCATGGGACCGTCGGGCGAACTGGGTGTACATCGGCCCTTCGCCGCAGGCGAGCCGCGTAACCCGCGTCTCGCCGTGGGTCGACCCGTAGACGTGCGGTGGCACGAATCGGTCGATCCCCAGCACCTTGCTGCCCCGCTTCGCCAGCTGGAAGGCCGCCGCCGAGCCCATGGCTCCCAGTCCCAGCACGATTGCGTCGAATGATGGCATTGCAGTCGCGTTCCATCGTAGTGGCTCAGTCGTCGGACATTAGTCTGCGGCCTGCCGGAGGAAAGAGTTGATTCGGCGCAGCCGGCCGCTGCAAACTCGATGTCTGGCAAACGGAGAAGCTTCATGCGTGAATGTCGGCGGGCGCGCCGCACGGCAGGGCAGTTGCGGGCGCCCTTGTGGCCGCAAGCAGGGAGAGGGAGACGGGGCGCCGGACGGCTGTGCGCGATGCTGGCCGCGGGCGTGCTGGCGGCCGCCGGCGGCGGGCCGGCCGGCGCCCAGTCGACGTCGCTGGATGAGCTGGTTTCCGCCGTCGTGCACATCAAGGCGACGATCAACCGCGACGGCACCACGGTGCGCACGCTCGGCCCCGAGCGCGAAGGGTCGGGCATCGTCATCGATGCCGGCGGCCTGGTGCTCACTATCGGTTACCTGATCGTGGAGGCCGAATCGATCGAGGTCAGCACCAATGCGGGCCGGACATTGTCGGCGGACGTGGTCGGCTACGATCCGGAGACGGGATTCGGCCTGGTGCGGACCAGCGAGGCGCCGAAGCTCGAGCCGATCGGGCTCGGCAAGTCGGCGGCGCTGCGCGAGGGCGATCCGGTTCTGGTCGCGAGCGCCGGCGGCGCCGGCAGGGTGGTGCCGGCCCGGGTGGTCTCGCGGCGCCCGTTCGCGGGCGGCTGGGAGTATATGCTCGACCAGGCGATCTTCACGGCACCGCCGCACCCGGAATGGAGCGGCGCCGCGCTGATCGGCCGCGACCGCAAGCTCGTCGGGGTCGGGTCGCTGATCGTCCAGGACTCCACCGGAGACAATGACAAGAAACCCGGCAACATGTTCGTGCCGATCGACCTGCTGCCGCCGATCCTCGGCGACCTGATCGCGGACGGCCGCGCTTCCGGACCGGCCCATCCGTGGCTCGGCATGTACACCGAGGAGACCCACGGACGTCTGGTGGTGAGCCGCGTGACGCCGGGCGGTCCGGCCGAAAAGGCCGGCGTGCACTCCGGCGATGTCATCGTCGGCGTCAACGGCGAGGTCGCGAAGAGCCTCCCCGAGCTCTATCGACAGATCTGGATGCAGGGAACCGCGGGCGCGAACATCCGGCTCGACGTGCGACAGGGCGGCGACACCCGCCGCCTCGACGTGAGGTCGATCAACCGGCTCGATCTTCTGAAGCTGAAATCGACGCTGTGATGACGGTCGCGTCGGCGGGGCGCCTGACGCTGGTGCTCGGCGGCGCGCGGTCGGGCAAGAGCCGCCACGCGGAGCACCTGGTGACCGGGCTGCCGCCGCCATGGATCTATGTCGCGACAGCGGAGGCGCTCGACGATGAGATGGCGGCGCGGATCGCCGAGCATCGCGCCCGCCGCGACAGGCGCTGGCGCACCGTCGAGGCGCCGCGCGATCTGGCGCGGACGATCGACGGCACCGATGGGGCGCCGGTGCTGGTCGACTGCCTGACCCTGTGGCTGACCAATCTGATGCTGGCCGACGCCGACCTCGAGACGGAGATATCGCGACTCGAGGATGCGCTCGGGCGCGCGAGCGGCCCGGTCGTCCTGGTCGCCAACGAGGTTGGGCTCGGCATCGTTCCGGACAACGCGCTGGCACGACGGTTTCGTGAGGCGGCGGGCCGGCTCAACCAGCGCATCGCCGCGCGCGCCGACCGCGTCGTCATGATGGTGGCGGGTATTCCTCTCGAGGTGAAAGATGACAAAGCCGGTCGATGACGCCGCCGTCGAGCGACACCGCGCCAAGATGGCCAAGCGCAAGGCGGTGCAGGACGCCGAGGTCTCGGAGAAGAGCATCGAGAAGGGTCTGCTGATCGTCCACACCGGGCCCGGCAAGGGCAAGTCGACGGCCGCGTTCGGGCTTGCGTTGCGCATGCTCGGTCGGGGCCATCGGGTCGCCGTCGTGCAGTTCATCAAAGGCGGCTGGCACACCGCGGAGCGCGACGCCCTGGCGACGTTCGGCGACCGTCTGGTGTGGCACACCATGGGCGAAGGCTTCACCTGGGAAACCCAGGATCTGGCGCGCGACATCGCGGCGGCCGGGCGGGCGTGGGACAAGGCGCGCGAGCTGATGGCGGATCCGAGCTTCGGGCTCGTCATCCTGGACGAGCTCAATATCGCGCTGCGCTACGAATATCTGGACCTCGCCGCCGTGGTCGCGACGCTCGGCGGCCGGCGCGACGGGCTGCACGTCGTGGTGACCGGCCGCAACGCCAAGCCGGAGCTGATCGCCGCCGCCGACCTGGTGACCGAGATGACGCTGGTCAAGCACCATTTCGCCGCCGGCGTGAAGGCGCAACCCGGCATCGAGTTCTGATCGCGATGGCGGCACGCGCGCTGATGTTCCAGGGCACCGGATCGGACGTCGGCAAATCGCTGATCGTGGCGGGGCTGGCGCGCGCGTTCGCCAACCGCGGAATGGCGGTGCGGCCGTTCAAGCCGCAGAACATGTCGAACAATGCGGCGGTGACGGCGGACGGCGGCGAGATCGGGCGCGCCCAGGCGCTGCAGGCCCGCGCCGCCCGCGCGGCTCCGAGCGTGCACATGAACCCGGTGCTGCTCAAGCCGCAGAGCGAGATCGGCGCCCAGGTGGTGGTCCACGGCCGGGTCGTCGGCAGCGCCCGGGCGGCCGCCTACCAGCAGATGAAGCCGGGCCTGATGCGGTCGGTGCTGGAGAGCTTCGAACGTCTGCGGCGCGACGCCGACCTGGTGCTGGTCGAAGGCGCCGGCAGCGCCTCGGAGATCAACCTGCGCGCCAACGATATCGCCAACATGGGCTTCGCGCGCGCTGCGGATGTGCCCGTGGTGCTGATCGGCGACATCGACCGCGGCGGCGTGATCGCGAGCCTCGCCGGCACCCGGGCGGTGCTCGATCCGGCCGACGCCAAGATGATCTGCGGATTTCTGATCAACAGGTTCCGCGGCGACCCGAAACTGTTCGACGACGGCATGCGGACCATTGCGCAGATCACCGGATGGCCGGCGCTCGGCCTGGTGCCGTACTTCGCCGACGCGCGACTTCTGCCCGCCGAGGACGCGCTGGCGCTCGACCGGCCGCGCCACCGCAACGCCGCCGCGCGGATCGTGGTCGCGGTGCCGATCCTGCCGCACATCGCCAATTTCGACGACCTCGATCCGCTCGAGGCCGAGCCTGCGGTCGACCTCGTGCGGGTGAAGGCACCCGGCGCGCTCCCGGGCGACGCCGATCTCGTCGTGCTGCCCGGCTCGAAGGCGACGATCGCGGACCTCGCGGCGCTGCGCGCGGCGGGCTTCGACATCGACATCGCGGCGCACGTGCGGCGCGGCGGCCTGGTGCTCGGCATGTGCGGCGGCTACCAGATGCTCGGTCGCACCGTATCGGATCCTGACGGCGTCGAAGGACCGCCGGCGACGGCGCAAGGCCTCGGCCTGCTCGATGTCGCGACGGTGCTCGCGGGCGACAAGCGGCTCGAGCCGGTGACCGGCGAAGCCGGCGGGGCGCCGTTCGCCGGCTACGAGATGCACATGGGGGTCACCGCGGGGCCGGATTGCGCAAAACCGTTCGGGATGCTCGCCGACGGCACCCCGGAAGGGGCAGTATCGCGCGATGGCCGGGTGATCGGCACCTATGCGCACGGACTGTTCGCCGACGACCGGCAGCGTTCGGCATGGCTCACGCGGCTCGGCGCCGGACCGGCCGCGATCTCCCATGATGGGCTGATCGAGGACACGCTCGACCGGCTCGCCGTGCATCTCGCCGCGCATGTCGACCTCGACCGCGTGCTCGCGCTCAGCCGATGATGAGCGCCAGCGCGGCGACGAGGCCGATCAGGACCGCATCGGCCCGACGGTAGAGCGCGAGCGCCGCGCGGATGTCGGCGGCCGTGGCCGCTGACCGGCCGTCACCCATGACGGCGTCGTTGACCGGCACGCCGGCGTAGACGCGGGGGCCGGCGAGCCGGAGCCCGAGGGCGCCCGCCATGGCGGCTTCCGGATAGCCCGCATTGGGGGAGCGGTGGCGTGATGCGTCGCGGATCACGGCGCGCCAGGCCGCTGGCGCCGATGCACCGCCGGTCACCGCAGCGGCCGCAGTGATGAGGAGTGCCGCGAGCCGCGAGGCCGGCAGGTTGACGAGATCGTCGAGCCGCGCCGCCACGCAGCCGAACGCGGCATGGCGGGGGGTGCGATGGCCGATCATGCTGTCGGCGGTGTTGACCGCCTTGTAGGCGGCGCCGCCGGCGAGCCCGCCCACGACGAGCCACAGGACCGGCGCGACGATTCCGTCGGAGAAATTCTCCGCCAGGCTCTCGATCGCGGCACGCGCGACGCCGGCCTCGTCGAGCACGTGCGGATCGCGCCCGACGATGTGCGCCACCGCGCGGCGGCCGGCCAGGAGGCCCTCGGTTTCGAGCGCGCGCGCCACGTCGGCGACGTGCCGATGCAGGCTGCGCTGGGCGATCAGCGTGCTGGCGACGAGGGCCAGCGCGACGAGGCCGTACGGGAGCAGCAGCAGGCCGCGCTCGAGCGCGACCGCCACGCCCGCCACCACGGCGAGGAGAACCAGGACCGCGGCACCGCCCGCGGCCTGCCGGGCCGCATCGCCGAGCGTCTCCCGGTTGAGCACTCTGTCCAGGGCAGCGATCAGGGCGCCGATCCAGGTCACCGGATGGCCGATTGCGCGCACCAGCCGATCCGGATAACCGACGACAACCTCGATCACGAGTGCCAAGAGGGTGAGCAGCGGTGACATGAGGTCGAACCTGCTATCAGGAACTCGAGGCCGTCGCATGGATTATTCAAACAACCCACCGCTGCTGCACGGAGGCAATCTCGGCGCCGCCGCGGCGCTGTTTCCGGGCGCCCCGAGACCTTTCGTCGACCTGTCGACCGGGATCAATCCCCTCGCCTATCCGCTGCCGCCGCTGGCGCCGGAGATCTTTGCGCGGCTGCCGGAGCCGGACGCGCTCGCGCGCCTGCAGGCGGCCGCCACCCGTCACTATGGGGCGCCATCGCCGGCCCATGTGGTGGCGGCGCCAGGCACCCAGAGCCTGCTGCCGCACGTCGCGGCGCTGCTGCGGCCCGGCGGCGCCGCGATCCTCGGCCCGACCTACCGCGAACATGCTCGCGTCGCGGCGGCCGCCGGGCACCGGGTGGAGGAGGTGGCGGACGTCGGCCGGCTGGACGCAACGCTGTCGGTCGTGGTCAATCCAAACAATCCGGACGGCCGGCTGGTGCCGAAGGCCGTCCTCCTCGATCTGGCGCGGCGGCTGCGCGCCGACGGCGGGCTCCTCGTCGTCGACGAGGCCTTTGTCGACGTTGTCGGCGAGGATCACAGCCTCGCCGCGGAGGTGGGGCGGGGCAGCCTCATCGTGCTGCGCTCGTTCGGAAAGTTCTTCGGCCTCGCCGGCCTGCGCCTGGGCTTCGCGCTCGCATCGCCGGAGATCGCGACGCGCCTGCGGAATGCGCTCGGTCCCTGGGCGGTGTCCGGGCCGGCGCTCGCGATCGGCACGACCGCGTTGGCCGATCAGGAGTGGATCGAGGCGACGCGAGTCCGCCTCAACGCAGCAGCGGCCCGGCTGGACGGCCTGCTCGGCGAGGCCGATTTGGCGGTCGTTGGCGGGACGCCGCTGTTCCGTCTGATCAGGACGGCGCGCGCCGCGCAGGCGTTCGACCGCCTCGGCGCCGCCGGCGTCCTGGTGCGTCGCTTTCCGGATCGGCCGGGGCTGTTGCGCTTCGGTCTGCCCGGGCCCGAAGCCGACTGGGAGCGGCTGCGCATGGCGTTGGCGCGGATGGGTTAGGCCCCTTGAGCGGCGCACGCTTTCATCACGCCGCGACCCCGCGCGTCGCCATGACGTGGCGCATGCGCGACGCAGCCAGATCCGGATCGGCGATCAGGCCGGCCGCATCGGCCCGGCGAAACAGCTCGGCCAGATGCAGGGTCGAGCGCGCGCTCTCCTGGCCGCCGACCATGACGAAATGATCCTGCAGGCCATTGAGATAGGCCATGAACACCACGCCGGTCTTGTAGAACCGGGTCGGCGCCTGGAAGAGGTGGCGCGACAGCGGAATGGTCGGCGCCAGGAGGTCGTGGAATTCCTGCTGATCGCCGCGGCTGAGCGCACCGAGCGCCGCGGCCGCCGCCGGCGCGATGGCGTCGAAGATGCCGAGCAGCGCGTGCGAATGGCCCTCATCGTCGCCGGCGATGAGCTCGGCGTAATTGAAGTCGTCGCCCGTATACATGCGCGAGCCCTGCGGCAGCCGGCGGCGCATCGCGATCTCCCGGTCCTTGTCGAGCAGAGACAGCTTCACGCCGTCGACCTTGTCCGCATGGGCAGTGATGACGTCGACGGCGACGTCCATTGCCGCATGGTGGTCGGCGTGGCCCCAGTAGCCGGCGAGCGCCGGGTCGAACATCTCGCCCAGCCAATGGATGATCACCGGCTCTTGCACCTGGGTGAGGACGCGCGCATAGACCTTCAGGTAATCGTCGGTCGACCGCGCCGCCGCGGCGAGCGCGCGGCTCGCCATCAGCACGATGCGGCCGCCGAGCTTCTCGATCGCGCCGCACTGCTCCTCATAGGCGCGGACCACGTCGTCGATCGTCACGTCGGGGCCGGGCCGCAGATGATCGGTGCCGGCGCCCGACACCAGCAGCGCGCCCGGATGATCCCTTGCAGCCTCGATGCTGCGGCCGATCAGCTCGAGCGAGGTCGCCCAGTCGAGGCCCATGCCGCGCTGGGCGGTGTCCATGGCCTCGGCGACGCCCAGACCAAGCGACCACAGGTGGCGGCGGAAGGCGATGGTGCCGTCCCAGTCGATCG
>Ga0209415_10003273_pt1 | contig 30143 bp, 25 predicted proteins | sample PeaSoiSIISIP2007_FD_187696 | JGI IMG/M metagenome (GOLD analysis project Ga0209415, IMG submission 187696) | Peat soil microbial communities from Weissenstadt, Germany - SII-SIP-2007 (SPAdes) (version 2) | ecosystem: Environmental > Terrestrial > Soil > Wetlands > Peat | place: Germany...
CCCCCGAGTGAGTTACCCCACTAACGGTTTTCAAGACCGCCGCCTTCAACCGCTCGGCCATTCCTCCACTCTCGATTTTACACTGCCCGAGATCGCTAAGCCACGGCCGACCCTCTTAGCGAAACGCTGTCCGCCGTTGGGGCCGGGCATGCCCGGCCCGCGCCGCCTTCACGCTCCGCTCCTTTCGGCCAGCAGCCGGTCAATCTTGACGCTCAGTTCTTTCAGCCGCCCCATCACCTCGCCATGTTGCACTTCGTCCGCCGGCGGCGACTTCCGCTGGATATAGAAGATCCCTCCGGGTTCGAGCACGCAGCGCTCCACATCGTCGAGGCCGTCGAAACCCTGGCGGTGCAAGACGGTGACCAGTTCGGAACTGGTGAGCAGTTCCCTGGCGAGCGCTCCCTCGACGACTCTACCGTGTTCCACCAGCGTGCTGGGCTTGCCTTCGAAAAGCTGGTCGAGCCGGCGGTGCTGAAACAGGAAGCGCACCACGATGTAGTTCACGCCCAGGAGCGTGAAGGCGCCGATCAGCCCGCCGGTCAGCGAATTGTCGTTGCCGATGATGGCGTTTTGCACCGTGTTCGAAAGCGAAAGCAGCACCACCAGGTCGAACGGATTCAATTGCGCCAGCTCGCGCTTGCCGAATGCCCGCAGCAGCAGCACCAGAAAAAGGTAGACGATGATCGGGCGCACGATCTTTTCCAGAACCGGAACGCCCACCCCAAAAATGTCGTGCCACATGCCGTTCGAGAGCGCCCAAGTGGGCATGCTGTGATTCCTCCTCCAGCGATTATGCCGGATTTGCGGGGGCGGCGATTGGAGCGCCCGTTGATCCGCCCCTCCAAAACATAACACTGGCATCTTGTAGTAGAATCCGGTACAAAAGAAGAAGATATTTCCGCCCAAGGTGGAAAGGCTGTGGAAAGTAGGTGCACTGTTGCGGAAATCCAAATGGGATGCGCTGATTGCGCGGGAGTTGCGGGGCGGTGCGCGCGAGGCCGAGAGGGCCTGTTTTATCCTGAGCCTATCTCCGTCAAAACGCGGACCGTGTTTTCCCTGTTACAGCGCACTGCAAGAAGCTAAGCTAGGTCGGTTGCCATGACCATTCCCAGTGCCATTGAGAAGGGACTTCCCGTGAACCTCGACGCCGAGCGGTTCGTGCTCGGCTCGATTCTGCTGGACGAGAGCATGTATGTCCAGGCAGCCGGGATGCTGGAGCCCGACGATTTCAGTCTGGAGAAGCATCGGCGGATCTTCCGGCGCATGGGCGAGCTGCAGGAGCGCGGCGAAAAGATCGACCGTGTCACGGTGGCCAATGAGCTCATGAAATTCAACGAGCTCGAAGCCTGCGACGGCCTGAGCTACCTGGTTTCGCTCGACGACGGCCTGCCGCAGCTTCCCAACCTCGACAGCTACATCCGCATCGTCAAAGACAAGTCGATTCTGCGGCGCATCATTTTCGCTTCGCAGAATATGATGAGCCGCTGCCTGCTGGGCGAAGACGAACCGGACGACATTCTCGCCGGCGCCGAGGAAACGCTGCTCAAGCTGGGCGACACGCGGGTCAAGAGTGGCCTGGAGCAGGCCCACGACGTCGTCGCCGGCTACGAAGGCGGTATCAACGCCTTTCTCGACCCCAGCAAACGCATCAAGGGAATCGGCACCGGCTTCACCAAGTTCGACGAGCTCTCGGGCGGGATGCACCGCGGCGACCTGCTCATCCTTGCCGGACGGCCGTCGATGGGAAAGACTGCGATGGCGCTGAACATCGCGCAATACGTGGCGCTCAAGCTGAAACAGACGGTGGCCATCTTTTCGCTCGAAATGTCCAAGGAGTCACTGCTGACGCGCATGCTGTGCGCGGCGGCGCGGGTCGACAGCCAGAAATTCCGTGCCGGCTATCTCAACCAGGAGGAACGGCGCAAGCTGCACCACGCGCTCACCGAGCTGGTGGAAGCGCCTCTGTATATCGACGACACCGTGGGAGTCCACCTGATGGACATGCACGCCAAGCTGCGGCGCCTGCAGGTGGAGCGGCATAACATCGGACTCGTCATCGTGGATTATCTACAGCTCATGACCGGCCGCGGCCGCTTCGAAAACCGCGTCCAGGAGGTGAGCGCGCTCTCGCGCGGCATGAAGCTCCTGGCCAAGGAGCTCAAGATTCCCATGCTGGTACTTTCTCAGTTGAGCCGGGCCGTGGAGACACGGGAGGGCGACCACCGGCCGCAGTTGAGCGACCTGCGCGATTCCGGCTCCATCGAACAGGATGCCGACCTGGTGGGTTTCGTCTTCCGCGAGGAAGTCTATAAGAAGGACAACGAAGAACTGCGCGGTAAAGCGGAGTTGATTGTGGCCAAGCAGCGCAACGGCCCGGTGGGGACGGTCAAACTGGCTTTCCTCCACGCGCACACCAAGTTCGAGAACCCCGCCGAAGACATCCGGGAGCTCGAGGAGTAGAGGCGCCCGTGGCGCGGGCTGTCAAGCCTGCAGCGTCGCCAGTCGTGGCGACGTTTCCGGGGAATGGCCACAAAGAAATGTCGAGATGACTCTCGACACAGCAGGCAAGACTGCCTGCGCCACGACCAACTATCGCACCGTGTACACTTCCACCACCGCGAACGCTTCCGATTGAATGCGATCGCGCAGCGATGAGTGGCGCAGGCTCTGTGCGGCGGCGCGCAGGCGCGCGCAGGTGCCTGCAGTCAGCAGGCACCGGTACCGGTCGGCCGCGTCGCGGTACGAATACCCGGCATACACCGGTCCGGAGCCGCTCACCATCTGCATCAGCTCCTCCCAGAATCCGCTGCGCCGGAACACGCCACGGGTGGCCGCCGCTTCACGGCCGATCTCTATCGCCTGTCTGCCGCCGGTCAGCACGGCTCGCACGCAACGGCCGGGCGCAAACTCGCGCGCCGGGTCCGGATCGGGGAAGGTCGCCAGCAGCTCGCTCAGGCTTTCGCGGTCGGCCTCCCATCCCGTCCAGCGGAAGCGCGATGCGCCGCTCACCAGCGAACCGCGCAGCAGAATCTCGCGCAGGCGCGCCTCGTCCTTGCCGGCGATGGCGAGCATGTGCCCCACCAGCTCGCGGATGGGCAGTTCCTGCACCACCACCGGGGTGATCGCAATCGCTCCGGCGGCTTCCGAGCTCAGTTTGACGCGAACGGTAGCGGGCAGCGCCATATTTGATTTCACGCTAGCATAGGTCCGTGACGGAGCTGGAAAAGGTCGAGGCGGAAATCGCGCGCTACGACCACGCGCTGTTGCGTTTCTCGGCGCGCCAACGTAACGGCGGCGTCGAACTGGTCATCGAGCTCAAGCAGCCGCCTCCCGGAACCCACACCTATTACGCGCCGGTTCACGCCCGCGATATCGAACACCCTCAATTCGCCTGGACCTTCCAGCGCTACCTCTACGATTGCATGCACGACTACCTGGTGGAGATGTTCCTGCGCACGCCGCAGAGCCGGGAAACCGGCCCGTGACTCCCGCTGGCGAGATTCTGGCCGCTGAGATCGGCCGCGCCGGCCCGGTGAGCTTTCGCCGGTTCATGGAAGTCGCGCTCTACCACCCGCTGCACGGCTATTACCGGCGCGCGCGCGATCCGTTCGGCAAACAGGGCGATTTCTATACCGCCGAACAATTGCAGCCGGTCTTCGGGTTGCTCATGGCCGCCTACGTGCGCCGGCTTTACCGTGCCACCGGCGACCCGGCGGACTGCACTGTGGTGGAACTGGGGGCAGGACGCGGCGAGATGGCCGCTGCGTTCGCGCCGTGGCGCTACGTCCCGATCGAGATCGGCGCTGGAAAACTGCCAAAACATTGGAGGGGTGTCTTGTTTTCCAACGAATTCTTCGATGCCCTGCCGGTGGAAGTAGCCGTCTTTCGTGGCAGCGAGTTCCGCGAGCAGCGCGTAGGATTTTCCGACGGACGATTCGTCTGGCAAACCGGCGAGGCCGTCGGCGAGCGGACCGCCGATTATCTGGCGCGCTACTGCCCACCGCCGGAGGACGGCAACTGGTATGAGATCGGCCTGGCCGCGCTCGAATGGATGGACCGTATCGCCGCGGCCCTCGATGCGGGCTGCGTGATCACTGTCGACTACGGATACACGCGCGCCGAAGCCGTGCGGTTCCCCATGGGCACGCTGATGGGGTATCGCGCGCACCTCGCGCGGGAAGACGTGCTGACCGACCCCGGCGAGCGCGACATCACCGCGCACGTCAATTTCACGGCGCTCGAAGAGCGCGGAGCGCAGAGGGGACTGCGCCGCGTCAGTTTTCAAACCTTGGTGCGAACGCTGCTGGACGCGGGGGAAGAAGACCAGTTCGCGTCCGTGCTCGAGGCGGACGATCCAGCCGAGGCATTGCGCCGCCGCATGCAACTCAAGACACTGCTGGCGGGAATGGGAGAGACTTTCCGGGTGTTGGTGCAGCGCAAAGAGGGAGCGGCTGAATCGGAGGGAAGGGTCTGAAACAATGAAAAAGGCCCCGAAAATCGGGGCCTTGGAGTGGAACTTGTTTGGAAGCCCTTCTTCAGGGCCGTACCCGGACTACTTCTTTTTCTTCGGAGCAGCCTTTTTCTTTGCGGGTTTCTTCGTTGCGCTCTTCATCGATTGATTCTCCCTAACATCAGATTTTGCGACGTAAAAAAATCGCAATGTGATTCATATATAAGGTTGTTCACGACGAAAGTCAAGAGAAAAATGCATTCCGGGCAACCGAGGCGCCGGTCGGAGGCGCACCCTCGCGTCCGGCTTGCCCGCAACGCTCGCGCCATTCCGTCCGCGGATGCGCGGCGAAGCGCTCGATCGCTCACTCGGAGTCGCCCCATCGCGTCACGCGGTCGACTTGGGCGATACAATATCGAACTGTGACCCGCTTCGTTCGCTTTCGCGCCGGCTCGGCCGAGTCCTACGGCATCCTGGAGGGAGGCGCCGTTCGTGAGATCCGCGGCGATCTGTTCGGCTATACCGAAACAGCCGCTGTCCGCCCCCTTTCCGAAGTGAAGCTGCTGTGCCCGTGCCAGCCCGGCAAGATTTTCGCAGTAGGGCTCAACTACAAGAGCCACCTCTCCGGACGGCCGCAACCAGCGCAGCCCGGCATCTTCTTCAAACCGGTGAGCGCCCTGCAAAATCCGGACGATCCGATCCGCATTCCGCGCGATGCGACCGACGTTCACTACGAAGGCGAGCTGGCGGTGGTGATCGGCCAGCGGCTCCGCGACGCCTCCCCGGAAGAGGCGCGCGCGGGAATCTTCGGCGTGACGTGCGGCAACGATGTCAGCGAGCGCAACTGGCAGCACGGACCCGGTAAAGACCTGCAGTGGTGGCGCGCCAAAGGTTCGGACACTTTCGCGCCGCTGGGACCGGCAGTGGTCACGGGCCTCGATTACGGAAATCTGGCGCTCGAAACGCGGCTCAACGGCGAAATCGTGCAAAAACAAACTACCGCCGATTTGATTTTCGATTGTCCCGCCATCGCGAGCTGGGCCAGCGCCTGGGTGACGCTCGATCCGGGCGACGTCATCTACACCGGCACGCCCGGCAGCACCCGCAAGCTCGCGCCCGGCGACGTGGTGGAAGTGGAAATCGAAGGCATCGGCATCCTCCGCAATCCGGTGGTGCGGTAGGGCACGCTTTAGCTTGCCCGAAAATATCGAAACATCATCAGTGCGGATCAACGCGGATGAACGCTGATTGAGAATATTTTGTCTTATCCGCGTTCATCTGCGGCTGATCGGCGGCTCGATGATTGTTTTTTCGGTTTTGGGGCAAGCTAAAGCGTGCCCTACCGCCACAGGCCGCTATGCTATACTCAAAGCGTTTCCCGTTCGCAAGGACCCTCGGAAATTCTATGCCTAAGCTCAAGACACATAAAGGTGCGGCCAAACGGTTCAAGAAGACCGGCACGGGGAAGGTGATGCGCAGTCACGCTTTCGGCCGGCATATCCTGACCTCAAAACCGCACAAACGCAAGAAGAAGCTGCATCAGAGGGTGCTGGCCGATCCTACTAACCAGCCGGCTCTGAAGCGCATGCTCCCCTATTAAAAGGGTGAGCAGTTTGCGCGGACGGTGCGCGTGGCACGTGCCCGTTCCGCCAATTCCATTTCAAAGGAGATTGAAACGTGCCTAGAGTCAAACGTGGTACCCACCGCCGGGCTGCCCGGAAAAAGACGCTCGAACAGGCGTCGGGTTACTTCCTTACTAAAAGCAAGCTGAATCGCGCCGCGCAAGAGGCGGTTGAGCGCGGCCTGAAGTTCGCTTACGTCGGGCGCAAGAACAAGAAACGCGATTTCCGCGCGCTTTGGATCGTACGCATCAACGCCGCCTGCCGCGAGGCCGGCATTTCCTACAGCAGGTTCCTCAACGGCCTGAAGGCCGCGCGCCTGGAACTCAACCGCAAAGTGCTGGCCGAAGTGGCGCTGCATGACGACGCGGCGTTCCAACAACTGGTTTCGGTGGCCAAGACCGCGCTGGAAGTCAAGGATTCCGCCCGCGCGGCGCTGGAAAAGAAATGACGGCTACCCACCAGCAAGATGCGCTCGCCAGCCTGGAAGACCGCATTCAACAGGCGGTTCAACTGGTGGGCCGTTTGCGTCAGGAGAAGGACGCGGCGCTCGCCCAGGCCGCCGAGGCGCGGACCGAAGCCGGGCGGCTGGCGGATGAACTCACCGCGCTGCAGGCCGAGCGCAAACAGGTGCGGGGCCGCATTGAAAAGTTGCTCGAACAGATCGATCAGTTGAGCAACGTATAGCGGACTTTCGCTTTCCGGAGCAAAGTATGGAAAGCCCTCCTCCCGAAAAACAGACGGTACGGGTCACCATTCTCAACCGGCAGTACACGTTGCGCGCCGCGAGCGATCCCGGCGACATCGAACGTATGGCGGCGCAGTTGGACGATCTGATGCTGGCGCTCGCCGCCAAGGCGCCGAGTGCCGATTCCACGCACATCGCAGTGCTGGCCTGCCTGCACCTGGCCGACAAGTTGACCGCTCTCGAGAAGGAGATCGAGGAACTGCGGTTGAGTGTGGATCAGAAGTCCGAAAAATGCCGCAGCATGATCGAGGAGTTGATTGCGTCGGCCGGAGAAAGCCTGTGATGCCGCGCTTGCTGCTGGGCCTCGTCGCCATACTGGCTGTGGCGGCGGGGCCGGCACTCGAAGATGAAATCGCCCGGTGGCGCCGCGAGCGCGCATCCGCGCTCCAGGCCGAGGGCGGCTGGCTCACCGTGGCCGGCCTTTTCTGGCTGCATGACGGCGCCAACTCTTTTGGCAAGGACCCCGCCAGCGAAATCGTGCTCCCCGATGGACCCGCCCGGGCCGGCGTTTTCGAACTGCGCGCCGGCGCCGTGGCGGTGACCATGAAGGGCGACAGCGCGCCGCGTGAGTTGCAGCCGGATTCCTCCGAAGCCGTCAAGGCCGGCCGGCTGAGCCTGTTCCTGATCAAGCGCGGCGACCGGCTCGGCATCCGCCTCAAGGACCCCGAGAATCAGGCGCGCAAGGAGTTTCACGGTCTGGATTATTTCCCGGCGAGTTCAGCCTATCGCATCACCGCGCGCTGGGTGGCCGAACCGCGCCAGATTCCGATTCTCAATGTCCTGGGCCAAACCGAGCCTTCCGAGTGTCCCGGTTACGCCGCGTTTCGCATTGGGGCGCAGGAACTACGCCTCTACCCCATCCTGGAAGCGCCGGATGCCCAGGAGCTGTTTTACATTTTTCGCGATCGGACCAGTGGCCGGGAAACTTATCCCGCCGGGCGGTTTCTCTACTCGGCCCTGCCCAAAGAAGGCCGCGTGACGCTCGATTTCAATAAAGCCGTCAATCCGCCCTGCGCTTTCACGCCCTACGCCACTTGCCCGCTGCCTCCCCCGGAAAATCGCTTGCCGGTGCGGATTGAGGCGGGCGAAAAGAAATATCATTAAACTCGATTCGCGTTGCGGCCACGCCTTACTTCACGATGTAGCTCTTGTGGATCCAGGCCGCGCCTCCGCCTTCAGCCCGGGTTTCGAGCAGTAGAGCATCCGCCGAGTCTTTCCGCTCCACCGAGGCCCGCCCCGCCGTTGTGTGCGACGATTCTCTGCCGCCATCGGCCGCGGCCATAGCGCTACGCACACTGGCCACCGTGGGCGCCTCCGGCGCTGCTTCCGCGCGCGTTGCCACGGCCTCGGTGGCGCCGGCCTCGATCAGCTTCGGCCACATGCGGCGGAACAGGGCGGCGGAAGAATATACGTCGGCGCCGCTCAGTTTTCCATTGACCGCGTAAGCGAACCCCACCGCATCGCTCTGGCCCTCCAGCACCTTGGACAGCGCGCGCACGTAAGACCCGGTGGCGGCGACCACCTGCCGGCTTTCGAGCGCCAACTGCATGCTGGACGGTGACGGCGACGCCGCCCGCGCGGCCCCGACGCTCGCCGCCAGGCCGTGTTGCGCTGCGGCCACCTGTTCCCAAACCTTGCTCTGATCCCTGCCGGCGACTACCGCCATCTTCAGGTCCTTGAATGCCACCGACCGGTTAGAGGCGCTGAACTGGTCGGCCGCTTCATTGCCGCGCCGGCTCCAGCGCCCGTGTTCCACGCAAAACGCGCCGATGGGAACCCGCCCGGAGTTTGGCACCAGCAGAAAATCGATGGGAAACACGCGGTCCTGTTTACCGCCCTTCACGATGTCGCCGGCTTGAATGTAAATCGTTTCGGCGGACAGATTCTCGATCGCCAACTCGTTGACACTGCTGGTTTCATAGACAACAACCTTCTTCTGCTCCATGGCTTCCTCCAGCGTCAGAAGCCTGGCGTGCTCCGCACCGGGCGCGGCGTGAATCAGATAGATGGATAGATTCTCATAGGTGTAGGGTCCCGAAATCGCCGGCTCGCCCGGCGCTGCCGGCGCTGGAGCCGCGGCGCAAACCGCCAGGCCGAGCAGGGGCGCCCATCGAAAACGTGTCGTGTGGAACATAAATCGTGCACCTCTCGATGGGGAAATTACGCGAAGGAGGAAAGACTTTCAGCCGGCGCGAAAAAAAAGTGAGGGCGATTCCCGCTTTTCCGCCCCGCTCCCGGGCTTTCCGGGCGTCCACGCCGAATCATGTTGCAGTGAAACTGTGGCGCACGCACTCGTGCGTGCCGCGTCGAGACTCTTCTCGACGCCTGGCGGCGGTGGAGCGCAGCGCGCCGGCATGAGTGGCGGCACGGCACGTACGGCATGCGCCACATCAGCGGGCTTACCCCGCTGGGGCGTACCGTTTCATCTTGTTGATCAATCCCTGCCGGCTCAGGCCCAGCAGCCGTGCTGCCTGCTGCTGATTGTTGCGCGTCTCGGCCAGTGCCTGCTGGATCATTCCTCGCTCCAGTTCCTCGACCGCATTCTTCAGGGAGGTGGCGGGCGGCCGCGCCGCCGGGACGGCCACGGCAGCGGTGTTTTCGCTGGGCGCGCCAGGCAAGCCTTCCAAATCCTCTTCGCCAATCACGCCCGACCGCGCACACGCGGCCATCCGCATCACTTCGTTGCGTAACTGGCGCACGTTCCCCGGCCATGGCGCCAGCACCAGCCGCCGCTGCACTTCGGGAGCCAGTTCCATATCGGGCCGGCCCATCTCGCGGCAGTATTCCCGCAGAAAATGGTTGGCCAACAACGGAATCTCTTCGCGGATCTCGCGCAGCGCCGGCATCCGGATGTGGATCACGTTGATGCGATAATACAGGTCTTCGCGAAAGCCGCCCCTGGCGATTTCGGCCTCCAGATCCTTGTTGGTGGCCGCCAGCACGCGCACGTCCACCGGCGTGGGGCGGCCGCCGCCCACACGCTCCACCACGCGCTCCTGCAGTACGCGCAGAATCTTGGCTTGCGCCGCGAGGCTGAGGTCGCCGATTTCGTCCAGGAACAGGGTGCCCCCATCGGCTTTTTGAAACTGGCCCACGCGCGACTGCACTCCGGTGGCGACGCCCTTCTCGATGCCGAACAGCTCGCTTTCCACCAGCGTCTCAGGCAGCGCGGCGCAATTGAGCGCCACGAACGGCCGGCGGGCGCGCGGGCTGGTGTAGTGGATAGCCTTCGCCGCCAGCTCCTTGCCGGTGCCGCTTTCGCCGGTGATCAGCACGCTCACTCCGCTGTCGCGAATCCGCTCCACCAGCCGCACCACCTGCTGGATCTTCTGCCCGGTGCCGATGATGCCGTGCGACGAATAGCGCTGCTCCACTTCGCGCCACAGGTGGGCATTCTGCTGCACCAGCTCGTCCTGGCTGCGCCGCAGCTCGCCTACCAATTGTGCGGTCTCGATGGCGATGGCGGCGTGCGACGCGAGTGCCGCCAGCGACTCCTCATCGCGCGCCGTGAACGCGCCCGCGTTCTTGTTGAGCGCTTCGAAGGCGCCGATGATCTGGCCTCGCTGGTTGCGCATCGCCACCGCCAGCACGTTGCGCGTCCGGTACCCCGTCTGCCCGTCGATCGCCGTGTAGAAGCGCGGATCCGCGTACGCCTCCTCCACGTTGATGGTCTGCCCGGTTTCGACTGTGTGGCCGGCGATGCCCATGCGGGCGTCGAAGCGCAGAATCTCTTCGCTGCCCAGCGCCACCTTCGACCACAGCTCGTTCCGCTCCGCGTCCAACAGGAACATGCTGGCCCGGTCGCACTCCAGCAGGTTGGTGGCTTCACGCGCAATCAGGTCGAGCAACGCGCCCAGGTCGCGCTCGGAGTTCATCTTCTGGCAGATCGCCAGGATTTCGCCGAGTTTTTCCGGCAAACCGGGCTGGGAGGCGGGCACGGATCCAGTCTAACGCCATTGGCATTTTACTGTCTACAATGTTGACTACACTGACTACATGGTTAACATCGCGCCATTGAAGAAGCTCAACTTGACTTAGAACCCATTCATTATCAATAAACTGTGATCCGTATGGTCCTGGCACGAAACGTGCCATTTCCTTAGTACAACAAGCACTCCGGCGATCGGAGGGAACCGGGAAAGTGGATGGAGGTCACGACCCGGTTCGCCGGGGGGCATTGTTGTACTGCGAACACTACTACATCCGGGGAAGGCTGGCGGGCCGATTCGAGAGCCCTTTCCGGTAACCACTAGCCCGCACAGGTCGACCATCATCCTGCGCTCCCGCGCCGATCGGGAGCGCAGGACTCTCCATTTCTCTTACTCAGCTTGGCATTTCGTATTTGCGAGAGCGCTGTGTCATGCGGACGCGCGGGCGAGGCATGCCTCGCCCCAACAGCCGGGCTGCACGTGAGGCCGTTCTGGCACTAGGATAGAGAGGGTGTGGTCTGAAATTTGTCGAGGAGATTCGATGAGCGATTACCGACGCCATGTGAGCGCCGCTTGTGGCGTTCTGGCATTTCTGGCATTGCTGCCGCAAGGGAATGCGGCCGTCCCGACGATTGCGCTTTCCGGGGAGCGCCGCCTCAGCTTCAACGATGGCTGGCGGTTCTATAAAGGTGAAGCCGCGGGCGCCGAGAAGCTGGAGTTCGACGATTCCGCGTGGCGCCCCGTGCGACTGCCTCACGATTGGGCGATCGAAGGTCCGTTCGATTCCAAGCTCAACCCGCACACCGGCGCGCTGCCCATCTTCGGCACCGGCTGGTATCGCAAGTCGTTCGCCCTGCCCGACAGCGCCAAAGGAAAATATTTCAGTATCGAGTTCGATGGCGCCATGTCCAATTCCACCGTGTGGTTGAACGGGCACAAACTGGGCGGGCGTCCCTACGGCTACAGCGGCTTCAGTCTGGACCTCACACCGTACTTGAATTTCGGCGGCGCGGCCAACCTCGTCGCGGTGCGGCTCACGCCCGAGGATCACTCGTCGCGCTGGTATCCAGGTGCGGGCATCTATCGCAACGTGTGGCTCGACATCACCACCGCGGTGCACGTCGCCCACTGGGGCACCTATGTCACCACGCCCAAAGTGAGCGATGACCAGGCCACTGTGTCGGTGAACACCGAGCTGCGCAACCGCTCCGGCCAGGAGGTCAAAGCCACGCTGCTGAGCTCGGCGCTCGATCCCGCCGGCACCATGGTCAGCCGCAGCATCGTGCAGGTGACGATTCCAGCCGAAGGCCCGCGGACGGTTCCGTTGATCGTCCCCTCCCTGTTGACCGTGAACCACCCGCTGCGCTGGGATATCGACCACCCCTACCTATACACGCTGGTGACCGAGGTGCTGGAGAACAACCTGCCCGTGGACCGCTACACCACCTCGTTCGGCATCCGCACCATCGGTTTCGACAAAGAAAAGGGCTTCTCCTTGAACGGCCGGCACCTGAAACTGCAGGGCGTCTGCGACCATTCCGATCTGGGCGCGTTGGGCACCGCCGTCAACCGCCGCGCCATCGAGCGCCAGGTGCAGATTCTCAAAGCCGCCGGCGTCAATGCGCTGCGCACCAGCCACAATCCGCCCGCGCCGGAGATTCTCGAGTATTGCGACCGGCTCGGCCTGCTGGTCATGGATGAGGCCTTCGACATGTGGCGCATCCCCAAGGTGCCCAACGGCTACAGCAAATACTTCGCCGACTGGTCGGAAAGCGATGCGCGCGACCTGGCGCGCCGCGACCGCAATCATCCCAGCGTTATCCTGTGGAGCATCGGCAACGAGATTCCCGAGCAGGACCACCCGGAGGCGCAGGGCTGGCGCGAGGCGCGGCGCCTCACCGGTTTCTTCCACGAGGAAGATCCCACGCGGCCCACCACCTCGGCGTTCAACAGCTGGGGCAACGCCATCAAGAACAAGATGGCCGCCGAAGTTGACATCCCCGGCTTCAATTACTCGCCGATGCACTATGAGCAGATCCTCAAGGAGCACCCGGACTGGACTATCGTCGGTACGGAGACGGCATCCTGCGTCAGTTCGCGTGGCGTGTATCATCTGCCGATCGTAGCTTACGAGGCACCCCGGTCGCTCCAGATTTCGAGTTATGACACCGTCGCCCCGGAGTGGGCCATGTGCCCGGACGTTGAGTTTACGTACCAGGACAAATTCCCGCAAGTGCTCGGCGAATTCGTCTGGACCGGCTTCGATTATCTCGGCGAGCCGACGCCCTTCTGGAGTCGGCGCGACAAGGAATCGAGTGACTGGCCGTCGCGCAGCTCGTACTTCGGCTTCGTCGACCTGGCCGGATTCCCCAAGGACCGCTACTATCTCTACCAGAGCCAGTGGACCACCAGGCCCATGGTGCACCTGCTGCCGCACTGGAATTGGGAAGGCAAGCAGGGCCAGGCGATTCCCGTGATGGCTTATTCCAACGCGGAGGAAGTCGAGTTGTTTCTCAACGGCAAATCGCTCGGTAAGAAGGCGCGGTTCTCCGATCTCTGGGAGATGCCGGTGAATCAGAAGGTCAGCGGAACCGGGAAGTTCGAGACCAGGTATCGCCGCATCTGGCAGGTGCCGTATGAGCCGGGGACACTGAAAGCTGTGGCCTTCCAGAACGGCAAGGCGGTCGCGATCGACGAAGTGCGCACCGCGGGCGCGCCAGCCAAGGTGAAACTGGCGGTGGACCGCGCCGTGATCCAAGCCGACGGCGACGACCTGTCTTTTGTCACGGTGCGGATCGAAGACCAGCGCGGCAACCTGTGTCCGCTGGCCGATAACCTGGTGCACTTTGACGTTACCGGCGCCGGCACCATTGCAGCCGTGGATAACGGCAACGCCGCCACCGACGAGCCCTTCCAGGCCGACCACCGTAAAGCGTTCAGCGGCATGGCGCTGCTGATCGTACGTTCCAAAGCGGGAGAAGCCGGCAAAGTCAAGATCGTCGCCACTTCCGAAGGCCTGGCGAAAGACACCACCGAAATCACCACCCGCCGCCGAAAGTAGGCGGAAGAGGAAGTCTGGCGGTTGGTAAAGGCGCCGCGCTACTTGCTGGTGACGACGTCTTTGACCTGGGGTGTACCGGAGCCGGAGAACCTGCCGGTGGCGGAGTCCGCGTCGACCTCGGTGATGGTAACGGTGCCGAGGGGGTTATCCACGCTGCGCAGCACTTTGCCGGTGGACGGATCCTTGACGTCGCGCACGTGACGCTTGACGGCGAGAACGTCGCCCACCTTGACGCCGGACTTGGATCCGACATTGATGATCAAAGTGCCGTCGGGCGCTGCGTCTGCCACCATGCCGCTAATGACAATGGTGACTGTGGGGAGCGAAGCGGCTTTGGCCTCCAGGCCTTTCGCCAATTCCGTGACTGCCTTGTTGGTGGCTTCGCCGAGAATCGTGGCGCCGAAGTTCGACGATTTCATGTTGATGCCGCCGCCGGCCTCCGGGCCGTAGACGCTGCCGCCGCCGCCCAGCAGGCCGGTGCCGGACCGCGAGGATGTGCCCGTGCCGGGACAACTGGCCAGGATCTCCGCGGTACTGGTGTCGATCATGCGCGCGGTCACCTGCACCACCGCCGTGGCCTGGCTCTTATGCACGCCGCCCACACCGAAGCGTCCGGTCACGTTGCCCAGCGCGCCGCCGCCGACATTCGTGCTCTTATCGTCGCGGCCGAATTGGGTGATGCTGCCGATGATGATGGCTTCCAGGCCGAGAATGCGGCCGATCTTGGCCGCGGTCGACGGATCGGCGCGGTCGCTATTCGAGAAATTCTGCTCAGCCAGAATCTTGTCGAGCTGATTGCGTTCGATGACAGAGTAGACGCCGTCATTGACCAGGCGGTCAACCAGCATGTCCGAGATGCCTTTGCCGACGTCCTGATTGCTCCCGAATATGGCCTGGACGCTCGTCTGCACGGTGCCGTAGTCGAAATTCATCACGGCCACGCGCTTCTTCTGCTGCGCCTCAAGGCCGCAAGCAAACGCCAGCAGGACCGTAACCGCTACAACAGATTTCTTTATCCCCATAAGTCCAACGTTATTAGACTCCTGCCCGCGAGTCAATGGGAAAGGTACTGGAAAACGCCCGGGGGTTGCGGGCGAGTGGTTACAGCGCCTGGCCCACCGCGAGGCGGACCTGGGCCAGCGTGGCTTCCACGTCCGGGTGGTCGACCCGGATCACATGGGCGGCGGGGGTAACGGGGCGCCAGCGGTCGAACATGCGCGGGGCGGGAAAGCCGGCAAAGATCGAGATCAGCGGGACGCCTGCGGCAGCAGCGACGTGCTGGCCGGCGGAATCGTAACCCACATAAAGCCGGCTGGCGGCGATGAGCGCGGCGAAACCGGCGAATGAGCCCTCCCAAGACGCTGCCTGGACGCCGGAATCGTGGCAAGCCTGTTCCACTCGGGCGGCTTCCTCGCCGCCGGCTCCCTTGTCGATCGTCAGCGGCAGGCCGGTGACAGCCAGCAGGGCCAGCAGCTTTTCTTCGAACGGATCCGGAAGGCGTTTGGCGGGATTTTCGCCCACGCCCAGGCTGACGGTGATGCCCGCCCGCGGCGGTGCCGGCGCAGCGAGCGCAAGGTAAGGGCGGGCGCCATCCACCTCCAAGGTTTCGCGCGCCCACGCGGCGGCAAGCTCGGGCAGCGATTGGCAGCCATCGCCGCCATACGAGCGGCTTTCAAACAGGTGGTAGCGCTCGTCTGGGCAAACCGGGAGCAGGCCCAGTTGCGTCAACCGCGAATCCGGATCGAGGACCAGGGCGTCTGCGACGCTGCACAGCGCGAGCAGTTCGTTCCACACGGCGAGCCGGCTGCGGAGGCTCCCGCGCTGGTAAGCCACCGGAGCGTGTTCGAGACGAGGATCGCCGGCGAACAGCTCATAGTTCTTCTGCGGGCCCACGAAGACGATGCGCGCCAGCGGGAAGCGGCGTTTGGCCGCGTCCAGCAGCACGCTGGTTACGGCCACGTCGGCGCCCAGGGTAACGCGCGAAAGCACGAACACGCGCTGCGGCTCCACGGCGACGGCGCGCGCGCGTCTCACGTGCTGGTACCGGGCCTCGAGCGCGGCGGCATCGAAATCGCCGGCCGTCTGCGCGATGGCGCTCGAAAACAGGCGGACGTAAGCGTCGCACAGCGCCGGCTCGAAGCGGTCCGCCAGTCCTTCCACCAGGATGGAGAACAGCGCCGGAGCGCAGGCTTCTTCGAGCAGCGCCGGTGGCAGGATCGCCGGCGGATCGCCCGCCAGGCACCGCGCCAGGACTTGTTCCGCGATGAGCTTACACGAAGTACTTGTCAACCAGAATCCCCAGCTTTTGGCGCGTGGCCTGGCTCACCAGCTTACGGTCGGTGATGATGGCGTGGGCCAGCGCCTCGCCGCACTTGCAGGAACGGCCCGCGGGCATCCGGGCCACCGCCGCCGCCACCACCTTGCACGCGTTTTCGGCGTTCTTCATGAGGTTGGAGATGATTTCGTTCACGGTGACCGCGTCGTGGTGCGGATGCCAGCAATCGTAATCGGTCACCATGGCCACCGTCACATAGCAGATCTCGGCCTCGCGGGCCAGCTTGGCTTCGGTGAGGTTGGTCATGCCGATAACATCCATGCCCCAGCTCCGATAAACGTTGGATTCGGCCTTGGTGGAAAATGCCGGGCCTTCCATGCAGAGATAGGTGCCGCCCGACTTGGCGGACACGCCGGATTCGTCGCAGGCCTTGGTCAGGACGCCCGCCAGCTCCGGGCAGATGGGATCGGCGAAGCTGACGTGGGCCACCAGGCCTTCGCCGAAGAAAGTGGCAGCGCGGCCGCGCGTGCGGTCGAAGAACTGGTCGGGGAGGACGAAATCGAGCGGGCGGTGCTCTTCCTTAAGCGAGCCGACCGCGCTAAGCGAAATGATGCGCTCCACGCCCAGCGATTTCATGGCATAAATGTTGGCGCGGAAGTTGAGCTCCGAGGGCGAAATGCGATGGCCGCGGCCGTGGCGCGCCAGAAAAGCGACCTGCCGGCCAGCCAGCGTTCCCACCACGAAGCTGTCCGAGGGCGCGCCGAAGGGAGTGTCGATGGCGGCCTCCTGCTGCGCCGTAAAGCCCGGCATGGAGTAGAGCCCGCTGCCGCCGATGATTCCGATTTCTGCTTTCACTGGATGATCTCCTGGATGATGATGAACCGATGCCGTGGCCGGGTGGCCGGCCTGCGAAGCGGATTCCCCGTTCGGCCCCGAACCCGCGCTGCCGCCGAGCGCGTCCGCCAGCTCCGCCACGCCTTTGCCTTCGGTGGCGATGGCGCGCAGGATGCGCGGCCTGACGCCGCCGGCCAGGCTCAGCGCGCCGGCGAGCTCGCGCTCGGCCTCATCGGCGCCGGGGTGGTCCGCCTTGTTAATGACGAAGATGTCCGCGATTTCCATGATGCCGGCCTTGAGTGCCTGGACTTCGTCACCCATGCCGGGGACCAGCACCACCACGGTCGTCTGCGCCACGCCGCGAACGGCAACTTCGTCCTGCCCCACGCCCACGGTTTCGATCAAAACGAAATTCCAGCCGGCCGCATCCATCAGCCGGGCCAGATCGGCAGTGGCGGATGCGACGCCGCCCGAAGCGCCGCGTGTGGCGACGGAGCGGATGAAGATTCCGGGGTCGGCGTGGTGCTGCAGCATGCGGATGCGGTCGCCCAGAATGGCGCCGCCGGTGACGCGGCTGGAAGGATCGACAGCGATGACGGCGACCGTGCGGTTGCGGGCTCGCAGTTCGCGGGCCAGCGCATCCACCAGCGTGCTCTTGCCAGCGCCCGGCGGGCCGGTGATGCCGATGATGGCAGCGTGGCCGGTGTACGGCGACAGTTCGCGCAGCAGCTCCACGGCCCGCGGATCGCCATTCTCAACGGCGGTGGCGGCGCGGGCCAAGGCGCGCGCGCTGCCCTCCCGAATCTGCCGCGCCCATTCGTTCATGTAGTGAGGAGAAGCAACCGCAGTTGGCAGGCGGAAGCGCCTGCCCCACCCATATGCCAGTCATCGCGGCCCAAAGTGGGACAGGCGCTTCCGCCTGTCAACCTTGTAGCCTCGGCGCGGCATGTGCCCGGACGGCGTGAAGAGTTCATTTCGGGCCGCAGATCGACGCAGATGGACGCGGATAATATCTCTTGTTTTCTATCGGCGTTCATCGGCGTTTATCTGCGGCTATCATTCTGTTCGCGGCCCCGTTAGACAATCTCTTCCTTCGCCGAATCCCAGCTCACCGTGCGCCCGCTGCGGTAACTGTCTACCGCCATCCGGCAGGCGATGGCGACGCGGTAGCCCAGCTCAAACGGGCAGTTCACTTCGCGCGCGTTGCCGCGGATGTGATCCACGAAGTTCTGCATGTGCGCTTTCGGATCGGAGCGCGTCATACCCGCCATCTCGGTTCCGTCCGGGCGGTTCTTCTTTTCCGGCTGGTAGCGGATGCTCTGCATGGTATGGGCGATGGCGCCGTTGTCGCCCAGCACGTCTTCGGTGACGCCCAGGCGTTCATTGCCGAAGCCGGAATCCCAGCTGTAGAGCAGCTCTTCGGTGTGCTCCATGGAAACGTTCATGGTGTCGGGCACTTCGCGGCCGTCTTTCCAAAGGTAGAGGCCGCCGGTCATGGTCACTTTGCGCGGAATGCCGAGGCCCATTGCCTTGTACCAGAACGAAAGCTGATGGCACATGTTCTCGTAGACGTTGCCGCCGGAGTAATCCCAGAAGTAGCGCCAGTTGATGTACCGGTTGGCGTCGAAGGGCCGCTCGGGCGCCTCGCCGAGGAACGATTTCCAGACGATGTTCTCGGCCGTCATGTCCGGGTAGATGGCGCGCGACCACTGCGGCTTGCCGTGCGGCGTGTTGCGGTACATGTGGCCGTGGATGAAAGTGATTTTGCCCATCAGCTCGGGCTGCAGGAAAGTGGCCGCGTCGGCGAGCTGGCCGGTCGATGTCCACTGATGGCCAATCTGCACCGTACGGCGCGCGCCGGCGCGCTGCCAGGCGGCGCGCATTTTCTTGGCATGCTCCACGGTGAACGCCATCGTCTTTTCCTGGTAAACGTGTTTGCCGGCGTCTAGCGCAGCCACGAAATGCTCGGCGTGCAGGTGCTGCGGCGTGGCGATGAGGACGGCGTCAATGTCTTTGTCTTCGAGCAGGTGCCGGTAGTCAAGGTAGGTCTTGACGCCAGGGGCGATCTGCCGGACCTCATCCAGCCGGCGGGTATACACGTCGGCGGCGCCAATGCATTCCACATTGGTGAGCGCCAGTGCCTGGCGGAGAATCTCCTTGCCGCGGTCGCCGGGCCCGATGATGCCGATGCGGAGGCGCTCATTCGCGCCCATCACGTTGGACGCCGCCAGGGTGCCGGCCAGGCCGGTTGCTACCTTGCTGATAAACAGACGCCGGGATTGCATTCCCATCGCCTCCTTCGATTCACGTTCGCTAATCTCGCGGGGAACACAACGATTATATCCGGGCCGGGAAGCGAGTTGCCGGCGCGTCCCCCCCGCGGTTCGTGCGTTTCGCTGATACGGGCTGTCTGTTAGAGTGTTCGATATGTCCGGCCTCATTTATCTGATTGCCAGTGGCGATCTGCGCCTTTCCGCCAACCGTGTGTGTTGGCCCGCGCAGCAGGACGCCGAGAACGCCCTCATGAAGGCCATCCGTAGCGAAGGCCACCAGATCGAGCGGGGCCATCCGTTCGATTCCTCGAAACAACACGGCTTCATCGACAGCCAGAAGTACGGCATCGAAGTGTTCCGGCACATCCCGAAGGATGCGCCGCTGGTGGTGTGCGAGGCGGTTTGGCAGTACAGCCACCATGTGCTGCCTGGGCTGGTGGGCCACCGGGGTCCCATTCTCACCGTGGCGAACTGGAGCGGCCAGTGGCCCGGCCTGGTGGGCATGCTCAACCTGAATGGCTGTCTCACCAAGGCGGGAGTTCCTTACTCCACGCTGTGGAGCGAGGATTTCGGCGATGACGCATTTCTTACCGGCCTGCGCCAGTGGCTGCGGGGAGAAACCGTGCGTCACGACGTCAGCCACGCGCGGCCGCTCGCGTCCTTCCAGTTGCCCGCGGAACCGGAGGCGGCCGGCGTTCAATTAGCGCGCGACCTGCGCCGCGACCGCGCCATTATGGGCATTTTCGACGAAGGCTGTATGGGCATGTACAACGCCATCATTCCCGATGAAATGCTGATGCCGCTGGGCGTGTTCAAGGAACGGCTCAGCCAGTCCAGCCTCTATGCCGCCATGTGCACGGTGAGCGACGAAGAAGCGCGCGGCGTGCGCTCCTGGCTCGACCATAAAGGGATGGAATTCCGGGTAGGACCGAACCCGGAAACCGACCTTACCGACGATCAGATTCTGGGCCAGTGCAAGATGTATATCGCCGCGCTGCGCATCGCCGACGATTTCGGCTGCGACGTGATCGGCATCCAATACCAGCAGGGGCTGAAGGATCTGGCGCCCGCTTCCGACCTGGCCGAGGGCCTGCTTAACAACTCCGACCGGCCGCCCGTCAACGCCGCCGGTAACGGCCGCGTGCTCTATGCCGGCCGCCCGCTGCCCCATTTCAACGAGGTGGACGAATGCGCCGGACTGGACGCACTGGCCACCAACCGCGTCTGGAACAAGCTCGGCTACGATCCGGAAACTACGCTGCACGATGTTCGCTACGGCGAAGCATACGATGGCGATTTCGTCTGGGTCTTCGAGATCTCAGGCTCCGTACCGCCTCGCCACCTGACCGGCGGCTACGCGGGCGCGGTGAGCGAGCGCCAGCCGCCTATGTACTTCCGCCTGGGCGGCGGCAGCATCAAGGGTGTCTGCAAGCCCGGCGAAGTCGTCTGGAGCCGGATTTACGTGGAAGGCGGCGGCCTCCACGCCGATATCGGCCGCGCCAAAGCCATCGCTCTGCCGGCGGAGGAAACCGAGCGCCGCTGGAAAATCACCACCCCGCAATGGCCGGTGATGCACGCTGTGATGTACGGCGTTTCCCGCGACCAGATGATGGCCAAACACAAGGCCAACCACATCCAGGTGGCTTACGCTCCCGATGCCGCCGCCGCCAATCGCGCGCTGGCCGCCAAAGCCGCCATGTTCCGCGAAATGGGCATCGAGGTAAACGTCTGCGGCACCGGGCACGGCCTGGCAGAAGCGTAACCAGCCCTCCGTGGCGCAGGCCGCCAGGCCTGCTGAGTCGAGAGTCCTCTCGACTCTTCTTCGGGGTTGACATTCACTCAGCCGCGGCGCACCGCAGCAAGAAAAGCCGAGACGACTCTCGGCTCAGCAGGCTTGACACTTGTCAGCCTGCGCCACGGACCCTAGACGCCCGGAATCTTCTTCAGCGCGGCTTCGATCTTTGCGATCAGGGCTGCGGTGTCCTTGGTCTCGGGAACCGAGCGCAGCGCGACCAGGGCTTCGTCGCACATCACCTTGCGGCGCTGCGGCTGGTCGAGCTTGTTGGACGTGAAGACGTCGGAGGCATCGAACAGCGTCTTGGCGGCGGCGTAGAGGAAGGTGTCGCGCGGCGTCTTCACTTCGCCCGCTTTGAACTTCTCGAGCACCTGGGCCGAATCCTCCGGCGTGCCGGTGGCCAGGCACAGCATGCGGATGACGCCGCGCTCCACCATCGCCGTTTCGAGCGACTGCGTCTCGGCGTCCTGGAGTATGTTGCCGCTGTACGCTTTTCGCAACCCGGGAGGTTCGACGGCCGAGCCGGGTGGCAGGTCGAAAGCAAGCTGAACTTCGGCCGACGGGTCTTTGGCGGCGAACGAGTGCACCGCCTGCGTGAAGTCCATCGCGGCGTGGCTCGCCGCCGCTCGCAAGTCCGTCACCTGTTTGTGGAACGGCAGCGAATTCGCACGCGTGAGCTTGGCGCCGGATGCGTAGCCATCGGCCAAATCGGAATAGCCTCGCGCCATGCCGCCGGCGAGCACAATCTGCCAGATCCGCGCCCTGGGGGTGAACACGTTGTCGCTTTGCTGCAATTCCGATAGGTCGTCGTTGGCCTTCGCCATGTCGCCATCGCGATAGGTTTGCCTGGCGGCACTCCACAGAAAGGCCGGCGTCCCCGGCTCGGGAGGCGTAGGCCCGCTGGAACAAGCGGCCAGAAAAACGGCCGCCACACCAGCCAATAGAAGTACCTGCATTCTCATGCGAATCTCCGCGATAGCGCCGGACCCTGGCTGCGGGGCGTACTTCAATCGCAACCAGAGATTCCCAGGGTGGCGCACGTCCGCGCGTAACGCCCCGAGCCCCGATTGTGTGCTTGACTCCCGGCTGCCGGTCTTCAGCCAGGCCCGCCAGAGCCCGGAATTGGGCTCTGTCAGTTTATCCTCACTCCTGGCGAAACAGATTTCAAGGCCCCTTATGTCATATATGCGGGGATAGCATTGTACTGGAGGTACTAGAAGAGTGCGCCGGCGCGGCCTCAGAGGCCGTGCGCAATCACCGGCTCTCGCACCAGCGAAACCACGGAAGGTTGCGTCAGGCGGCGGAAATCGATCATCTTCATGTGCAGGACTTCGCGGTGCGTGCCGGCATTGAACGCGATGCGGTCCTCGCCGTTCAGGCTGCTGTCCAGGCATACCTGCATCCGGTAAAGGCTTCCAAAGGGCGGCATCGCGCCCAGTTCGCAATCGGGAAAGAGCTTCCCCAGTTCTTCCTCAGTCGCCAGGCGCACCTGGTTCGAGCCCAGAACGAGCCGGGCTTCCGGCAAGTCCACAACCTTGTTGGCTGGAATCACCACCATGAGGTACTCGCCATCGCCGAAGAGCACGACGGTCTTCGCCAGTTCCCGCGGGGGCAAATGTTCGGCCACCGCCACTTCGCGCGCGGTGTATGCCCTGGGATGAACGGTGACGCTATACTCCACCGAGTGGGATTCGAGGAAACTACGCAGTCGCTCGGAAAGCGGCATAGGAACCTCCGTCCGAATTGTACGCCCAATGGCAAGCGGGGGCCAGGGGCGCTGTCCGAATCGATAGGCCATGCCGTGAGTAACCACGAGGCGACCACTCGCAGGCGATCACGAGAAGGCCCTGGTCGGCAGCATGAGCCGTCGCGAATCCCGACATAACAGGCGCATCGCCATCATGGTCCACCGGCAAACTCCTCACTGTGGGAGCAGGCGTACACTTGTTGATAGACGGACGCAGCCATTCGAGATCCACCTTCAGGCCCACCGAATGATGCGAACTGCTCAAAATCCGAAGATTGCGGCAGGTGTGGACGGTCCCGCTGATGGCGGCAGGTTGATCGTTTTGACGGCTCCGCTCACCGAAACGGTCGATCACGCCGGTTACTTCATCCAAATGGCGCTGGCTTCCATGCCGAAGCGTATGGAAGCCGCCATCGATCAGAAGTACCCGAAGTGGCGGGAAGTCGAGCACAACCCGGACGGGTCGGCCCGGTACATGCCGGCGGGCGTCAGGCTGGTGGAGGCATCCCTCCTGCGGGAATTCCCTGCCGCGGACGTGGTCTGCTGCTACCCCGATGACCTGTCCAAGTTCATCGGCGAGCGGACGCGTGTCGTCGGGGTCTCAGCACACAATCCCCTGGGGGTGACGTTCGCGGCCGGTGTGTACGCCTCGGTCTTTGGTTCCTCACGGGAGCCGATCAATGCGCATTACGCGAAACAGATGTTTCGTGCGCTGCGGGAGAGCCCGTACCGCTCTACCTTCCAAGTGATCGTTGGCGGGTCGGGCGCCTGGCAGATTTCCCAAACCGACAGCTACCGAGACCTCGGGGTCGATTGCGTTGTGGAAGGCCGCAGTGAATCGGAGCAGGCGCTCGAGCTGTTTCACAAGGCGATCCGGGGCGACGCACTGCCCCGCTTCGTAGAAGTTAGCCATCCGGAAACCCGCGAGGCGCTGCTGACCCCTGCCAGGCGAACCACCTTCGGGGTGGTCGAGATGACCACCGGATGCGGGCGGCGTTGTCAGTTCTGCCTGCCGGACCTCAACCCGCAGCTTGATTTCCCGAAGGACAAGATCATGGACGCCGTGCGGGCCAACGTGCGTGAAGGCAATGACCTGATCTCGCTCGCCACCGAGGACATGTTCCTATGGGGGCAAGTGCGCACGGGCACGCCGTTCTACTTCCCCAATCGCGAGGCGCTAGTCGACCTTTTCACGGGTGTGGTGAACACACCGGGCGTCAAACACCACCTGCTCAGCCACAGCACCATGGCACCCACAGTGGTGGACCCGAAACTGATCGAGCAGTTGTCGGCGGTGCTGCTCGATAAGAGTCCCCTCAAGCTGCCGAGCCTGAGTACCCATCCGGAGGGGCGAATCCTCTCGCCGCTGATCGGCATGGAGACCGGCTCGGTTCGCATGGCAAAACAGATCATGCCGGGGAAGGCGGCGCCGTTTCCCATCGAGGAGTGGCCCAGCGTGGTCATCCAAGGTCTTACCATTCTCAATCGAAACAACTGGTTACCCGTGCTGACCCTGATGATCGGGAACCCGGGGGAGACCGACGCAGACTCGATGGCCACGATCGATCTGATCTACGAGGTGGAGCAACGCGGGCTTTTCGCCTTCTTCGTCCCGTCGATCTTCACGCCGCTGCACGATACGCGGCTGGCTACGCAAAAAGGGGTGATCGAAAGCCACGAGATGACCCCGCTGCAGTGGCAGATCCTGATGAAGTGCTGGAAGATGAGCGTGAATGCGGCCCTGCGTAGCTGGTGGGGACCGCCGGCATGGCGCCTGGGAGCGTTTCTCCTCTGGCTCTGGAAGTTGCGAAAAACCAATGGGCCGGCTTTCACCTGGCCGCTGCTGATGTTCACCAGCGCCTTCCCGGAACGGCTGATGGAAAAGATGGGGAAGATCTACCGCGGCCGGGCGCTCGCGGTGAAGAGCCGGAAGGAATTGCTGGCATCAATCAAGCCGCAGCACTGGAAATACCTGCGGGAGGACAACGGCGACCTCCCCGACGGTTGGGATCGAGCGGTCGGAGCGACTCCGCCGCTGCGCATCATCTAATCCGATGCCGGCTGCGATAAGGCGGGATTGAGAGCGGCGATCAACGGTGTGCGATAGATCCACCTGCGGAATACCCTCCACGAGAGACAGCGGAGCGTCTCCAGCTAGGACGTATGGTCGGCATCCCGGACGACCGCCGCTGCGTTCGCGCTTTCCGGCCTTTACGCGGTCATCCTCAAATGCCACATCGGCATGCCCGTATCGTCTGGAATCATGTGACGTTGATTGCCACAGCGGGGAAGACCTCCTGTAGGCCGGACGCGCCTGTTCCAGCACGCACTCTCGCGGCTTTCCGCCGGAATTGAACAGGAATGAGCCGAGCCCATACAGCCGGATTTCCGCGAATATACTCGCAATCGAGTATTCCGGCGCCCGGCTCCGGTTCCTATGCTGGCCATTAGGGGGACCACTTGACCGGGAACCACGAACACGCGTTGCCATCGCAAGTCCTGGACGCCATCCGGCAATTCGACACATGCAACATCGCCAATGCCATCGAGAAGTTCGGTATCCGGCTTCGCAATGAGGGCTATACCAGACCCGGCTTGCAGTGTGTCACTGGCGGTTTTCCGCACCTGCTGGGTTATGCGGCTACCGCTAGAATCCGTTCCTCCGACCCGCCGGTGACGGGAAATGCCTACTTGGATCGCACCGATTGGTGGGTCGGCATCCAAAGCCTGCCCGCGCCGCGGATTGCCGTCATCCAGGATCTCCACGCGGAATCCGGCCTGGGGTCCGTAGTCGGAGAAGTGCATGCGGCCGTTCTCAAGGCCCTGCAGTGTCAAGGGGTGATCACCAACGGAACGGTGCGCGATATCCCTGCTGTCGCTCGCATGCAGTTTCCCATGTTCGCCCGCGCGGCCGCCGTGTCGCACGGCTACACCCACATCGTGGACTACGGTCAGCCCGTCCGGATCTTCGGACTCGAAATCCGCCCGGGCGACTTGCTTTTCGCCGATTGCCATGGCGTGGTTTCCATACCGCACCAAATCGCGGCGCAACTCCCCGATGTGGCCGCCCGCATCCGCGTCCAGGAGCAACGCATCATCGACCTCTGCCAGTCCCCGGAGTTTTCGACCGAAGGACTCCTGGACGCTATCCGCGCCACGGATTAAGGAAACTGAATGCGCAAATCGACCGCTCCGATCTTTCCCTGGCTGCTCGCCGCCTTGGGTGCGTTTCTAGTCTCTTCCTGCGGCAGCAACAAAGACGTGCAGGCCAGCGCCTCGGCCGCCTCTGAAATCCCCACCGTCGCCGTGGCTAAGGTCGCCACCGGGGACCTCTCGCGCGATCTGATCCTCACCGCGGAGTTCAAGCCGTTTCAGGAAGTCGACGTGATGGCTAAGGTCTCCGGTTACGTCAAGGAGATCCGCGTGGACGTGGGCGACCGCGTGAGGGAGGGCGACCTCCTGGCCACCCTGGAAGTCCCCGAAATGGCCGATGACCTTAGAAAGTCCCAAGCCGGCGTGAGGCACAGCCAATCCGAAGTGACGCGCGCCCAGGATGAGATCGCACGAGCCAAGTCGGCCCACGATATCGCGCACCTTTCCTACAGCAGGCTTTTCCAGGCGTCGGAGAAAAGACCCGGCCTGATTGCCCAACAGGAAATCGACGACGCTCAAAGCAAAGACCTGGTCACCGAAGCCCAGCTCGCCGCCGCCAACTCCGCTCTCGCCGCTGCCGGACAACAAGTGGATGTCGACCAGTCTTCCACCGCGAGAGTCCAGACCATGATCGATTATGAACGCGTCACCGCTCCCTTCACCGGCGTCGTGACCAAGCGCTATGCCGATAAAGGCTCCATGATCCAGGCTGGCACCGCCTCGCAAACCCAGGCGATGCCGGTGGTGCGGCTCTCCGAAAACGGGCTGCTCCGCCTGATTCTTCCCGTTCCGGAGTCTGCCGTCCCCACTATCCACATCGGCCAGCAGGTGGAGGTGCGGGTGCCGGCCTTGAACCGCACCTTTCCAGGGAAAGTGGCGCGATTCGTGGACAAACTGTCCTTGGAAACACGGACCATGGATACGGAAGTGGACGTCCCGAACGCAGACCTGGTACTGATACCGGGAATGTACGCGGAGGTCACGCTGACGCTCTCGCGGCGCAACTCGGTGTTGACCATTCCGATCACAGCGGTGGATGTCGAAGCGGAAGCTGCGGCGCAGAATGGTGCCTCGGGCGCGCCTGCTGTAGGCCGCGTGATGGTGATCACTCCGACCAGCCGCGTGGAAGTCCGCAAGATCGACCTGGGCCTGGAAACCGCCAATCGGGTGGAGGTTCGCTCCGGCCTGAACGAGGGAGACATGGTTGTGATCGGGAGCCGCTCAGGACTCCAGCCAGGCGAAGAGGTCAAGCCTCAGGTCACAGCCATGGCCGAGTCGAAGCAATAGCGAGGATTCGATGTCAGGTTTCGCAATTCGTAACCCGTACTTCATCGTCGTAATCTGTCTCATTATTGCGGTCGTCGGCGTAACCAGCCTCGTGCGTATGCCGGTGGACATGTTTCCGGCCATGAACATCCCCGTGGTGGTCGTGGCCACATTTTATTCGGGGATGCCACCGGAACAGATCGAGACTGACATCACCAGCCGCTTCGAACGATTCTTCACGCTGGGGAGCGGAATTGGGCACATCGAATCGCGTTCCCTGCCGGGGGTCAGCGTGATTAAGGTCTATTTCCAGCCCGGCACCAACCCCGATTCCGCCGTCACCACAATCTCCAACCTGGCCATGGCGCAGTTGCGCCGCTTGCCGCCCGGTACATTGCCACCGGTTGTCTTGAAATTCGATGCGTCCAGCTTGCCAGTCTGCCTGGTCACGTTCAAGGGCGAAGGGCTCGACGAGACCCAGCTTCGCGACCTCGCTCAATTTCAAGTGCGGAACCAGATCGCCAGCGTCCCAGGCGCCAGTGTGCCGCAGCCGTTTGGCGGCCGCTACCGCCAGATCATGGTCTATACCGATCCTTACCAGCTTGAGGCGCACCAACTGAGCTTGATGGACGCGGTCCGCTCCTTGAATCGAGCCAATCTCATTCTGCCCGCCGGCGATGTCCAGTTGGGCCAGTTGGATTACAACATTTATACCAACAGCCAGTTGCGAACCGTCGGTGAGATAGATCAATTACCCCTCAAGACAGTGGGGCAGACGCCGGTTCGGGTGGCCGACATCGGCCACGCCGAGGATGCGCAGCAGATCCAGACCAATATCGTCCGCGTGGATGGACAACGCTCGGTTTACGTTCCGGTCTTGAAACAAGGGGGCGACACCAACACCATCGCCGTGGTGGACGGTATCAAGCGCGCGGTCCAACATCTCTTTGATGTGCCGAAAAACCTGGTCACGCGCGTGGTGTTCGACCAATCCGTCTTTGTAAAGACCGCCATCGAGACGTTGCTCCGCGAGGGCGCTATCGGGCTGTTCCTCACTTCCGTAATGATCCTGATCTTCCTCGGCAATATGCGCGCCACGTTGGCGGTGTTTTTCTCGATCCCTCTTTCCGCGCTCACTGCCTTTATCCTGCTCTCGCTCGGTGGCGGCTCCATCAACAGCATGGTTCTGGGTGGTCTGGCGCTGGCCTTTTCGCGCTTGATCGATAACTCCGTCGTGGTGTTGGAGAACATTTACCGGCACCTGGAACTGGGGGAGACGCCCGAAGTGGCCGCCCACAAGGGCGGCCAGGAAGTCGCGTTGCCGGTGCTCGCATCCACCCTCACCACCATCGTGGTGTTCTTTCCCGTAACCCTGCTGTATGGCGTCAGTAAGTTCCTGTTCTCGGCGCTTGCCCTGGCGGTGGTCCTTTCGCTGATGGCATCTTTCGCGGTCGCCATGACCGTAGTGCCGCTGTTTTGTTCGAAGTTCATCAAGCCGCAACATGTCTTGCACCACCATGAGTCCCACGAGCCGGAGCCCGCAACGTCCTCTGTGCGGCGGCGGAGGGGCCTGCTGGAGCGCTTCAACGGCTGGTTCAATCTCAGGTTCGAAGGCTTCTTGAGCTTCTACGATGCCGTCATTGGCGTGGTGCTGAAACGCCCGGTGGCGATTCTGTTTGTGCTCACGGGCATCATTGCCGTGAGCCTTTTCTTGTTCCCGCTGCTCGATCTCTCCTTCTTCCCGCGCACCGATCCGGCCCAGTTCATGATGAACATCAAACTTCCTTCCGGCACGCGCCTCAGCGAGACCGAACAGGAAATCGCGAAGGTGGAACAACTCGTGCGCCACACGGTCTCTCCGCATGACCTGGGCATGATTGTCTCCAACATCGGCTCCACGCCGGACTTTTCCGCCATCTATACCACCAACTCCGGCATGCACACCGCAACCGTCCAGGTCAGCCTGAAGGAAGATCACCAAGTCGGCAGCTACGAATACATGGGCCTGGTGCGGAATCGAATTGCCAGGGAGATGCCAAGGATTACTGCGTACTTTCAATCCGGAGGCTTGGTGGATGCCGTCCTCAGCCTCGGCATGCCCGCGCCCATCGACGTCCAGGTCTCCGGCTCGAATCTCGCCGCCAGCTATCGCACCGCCTTGCAGCTCGCGCGGCAGATCCGCAAGATCGATGGTGTCGGCGATACGTTTGTCCCGCAGGATATCGATTACCCGGCGCTTCAGCTGGACGTGGATCGCACCCGCGCGCGCGAACTCGGGCTGACTCAAAAGGAAGTGGTGGGCAACATCATCACCGCCTTGACCTCCAACGCCATGATCGCTCCCAGTTTTTGGATCGACCCAACGACGGGTAATGACTATATGCTGACTGTCCAATACCCGGAGCAGCAAATCCAGAGCTTCGACGACCTCCGCGCCATTCCGATTCACGGAAAGAACATCGCCCAGTCCACGCGTCTCGACGCTGTCTCCAGCATCCATGAAATCAAGTCGCCCACTGAAGTGGATCATTATCAGCTCCGCCGCGTGATCGACATCTATGTGCAGCCGGTTGGCGAGGACCTGGGCCGCATTGCCAGCGCCATTGATCGCCTCACTGCTCGAACCCAGCTTCCCGGTGGGGTGACTGTGACGTTGCGCGGGCTGGTGCAGGGCATGCGGCAAAGTTTCCGCAGTTTTGGGATCGGCCTCATCCTGTCGGTTGTCTTGCTCTATCTGATTCTGGTAGCGCAGTTCCGCTCTTTTCTGGACCCGGTCTTGATTCTCACCGCTGCGCCGCCCGGTCTCGCAGGGGCCCTGGCGATTCTTTACATCACGGGCACCAGCCTCAATGTCATGTCGTTGATGGGGCTCATGATTCTGATCGGGATGACCGTCTCAGACAGCATTCTGATCGTGGAATTCACTCGTCACTTGCGCGGCCACGGCATGCCCGTGCGGCAGGCGGTGGTGACAGCGGCCCGGGTCCGTCTGC
>Ga0209415_10003274_pt1 | contig 30142 bp, 31 predicted proteins | sample PeaSoiSIISIP2007_FD_187696 | JGI IMG/M metagenome (GOLD analysis project Ga0209415, IMG submission 187696) | Peat soil microbial communities from Weissenstadt, Germany - SII-SIP-2007 (SPAdes) (version 2) | ecosystem: Environmental > Terrestrial > Soil > Wetlands > Peat | place: Germany...
ACATCCTTTGCGACGCACCCGCGCATGCGCCACCCGCGTTACCGCAATTTCTGCCCGCCAGAGCGCGACGATATTTTTGCCCGCTTCCGCAGCTGCGCGCGCGAGTGAGCAGACACTTCCGTGAGCCGGCCTTGATCCCCCAGCTGTGCTCGGTTCGACGTCCTTGGGGCCGTAGAGCACGGGCTCCGGTGTACGCGTTTAGTTGGCAGCCCAAAATACGCCGTAGTAGCGCAGCGGGTCGGTCCAATGCCGCTGCCGGCGAAATCCGGCGCGTGAAAGCAAGTCGGCGAAGGCGCCGGTGTTCCACTTGTATGAGTTCTCCGTGTGGATGCGCTCCCCGCGCCCGAAACTTCGTGCGCCACCGGGCCAGTGCACGCGCAGTTTGCGCCGGGCCTCCAGGTGCATCTCGATGCGGCCGGCGGCCTGGTCAAAAAACGCCAGGTGCGACCAATCCCGCAGATCGAAGTCGGCACCGAGCAGTCGATTTGCATGCAGGAGCACATTGCAGTTGAACGCGGCCGTGACGCCGAGCGCGTCGTTGTACGCGGCTTCCAGGATCGAGACCGGTTTCGCCAGATCGACGCCGATCAAGAGACCGCCGCCGTCGCAGATGGCGCGCACCTGTTCGAGAAAGGACGCGGCCTCGTTCGGCGAGAAGTTGCCGATGCTCGATCCCGGGTACAGCACTACGCGCGGCCCGCCGCCGGCTTGGTCCGGGAGCCAAAGCCGTCGCGAAAAATCGATGCCGACGCCCAGGATATCCAGGTCCGGGTACCAACACTGCAGGCGCGCGAGCGCCGGGTGCAGCCCTTGCAGGGCGATGTCGACGGCGACATACTGCGCGGGCTGCAGAGCCGCGATCCACGGCCCCGCCTTTTCGCAGCTGCCCGCACCGAGATCGACAAGGGTGCAAGCCTTCGGCACGTCGCAGCCCAGGTCCTGCCGGATCTGGCCTCCGATATCGTCGCGATGGACCTCGACCAGCGCCGACTCGGCACGCGTCAGGTAGTACTCCGGCAAGCGAGTGATCGCATCGAATAGGCTCGCGCCGAGCGGATCGTAGAAAAACTTTGGTGCGATCGCCGCCTGGGGCGAGCACAGCCCTCGGCGGAGCTCGGTAATGGCATCCGAGGCATCATCGACCCGAAGGTCGACGAAATGCGGCGCACGACGCGATCGGGCGCGAGGCGAATGCGGCTCGATCTGCCGCGCCGGCTCGCTAATTTCGGTGGCCGGCGTGGCGGCGGTGATTGCGGTTTTGTCCATTGCGGGGGCACTGGCGCCGATAAGAATATACGTGTTGCTGGCCCGGCCGGGTCGGTTGGGAGGAATCGATGGTGCAGATCGCGAAGGCTAGGGCCCGGACGGCATCGCGGCGGTGCGCTGGTGGCCCTGGCGCTTTTCTGGACCAGAGTGGCGGTGCCCGGCCTGGCCTAGGCAGCTGCCAGGTAGCGGCGCACGAGGCGCTCGGCGCAACTGAACAGGAATTCGAAGCATAGGGCCAATGCAGCTGCCGGAATGGCTCCGGCCAGGAGCATCTGATTATCGTTGAGCGCAAGCCCGATCGAGATTCGTTCGCCGAAGCCTCCGGCGCCGACAAATGCGCCGATCGTCGCGGTTCCGACACTGATCACCGTCGCGGTGCGGACCCCCGCAAGGATGACCGGGGCAGCAAGAGGGAGCTCGACGAGCCACAGGCGCGCCCCGGGACGCGCGCCGAGCGCGGTTGCTGCCTCCCGCAGTGTCTGCGGCACTTGGCGTAGCCCGACTGTGGTGTTGCGCACGATCGGCAACAGCGCGAAGACGAATAGGGCAACAAGCGTGGGTGCCGTGCCGATGGTGCCCATGATGGGAATGAGCGCGGCCAGCAGCGCCAATGCCGGTATCGTCTGCAGGGTGCCGACGGTGGTCAGGATGAAGTTGCCGGTCCACGGCAATCGCGCCGCGAGTATGCCGAGCGGGATGCCGGCAAGCGCTGCGGCCATGACCGATGCGGCGACCAACGTGAGGTGCTGGATCGCAAGCCGCCAGAAGTCATCGCCGAGGAGACGGTCCCAGAAGCCCGCATGCATCGGTGCCGGCGTCGCGGCTCCAAGAAAATCCCGCGCGATATCGGCCGCCGGCCGGTGCTCCAGTTCGGCTTCACTGTTGAGTTCGGCCATCTGCGTTGCGCTGATGCGACCGGACAGCGACTGCAGCGCGGCCCATGCGGTCGCAAACCGGTCCTTCACGTTTCGCCGGTACAAGACGACCGCGTCATAGCGGGGGAAGTAGCCGCGGTCGTCGGCCAGCAGCTCGATGTCGTAGCGTCGGATCTTGGCGTCCGTCGTGTAGACGTCGATCAGGTCGATCTGGCGGTCGGTCAGCGCCTCGAAGGCCAGTCCGTGATCGAGGCCGTACGCGGGATTGTGCAGCCCGTAGTGCGCCGCAAGACCCGGCCAGCCGTCGGCGCGCCCGAGAAATTCGTGCGAAAGCCCAGCACGCAACTGTGGATGTGCTGCCAGATCGCTAAGGCGGCTCAGGTGCAGCGAGCGCGCGGTTTCACGGCGCACTCCGATCGAGTAGCCGTTCTCGAATCCCAGCGCGATGGCAACGCCCAGACCCAGCGGCGCCAATTCCCGGTCGAGCTGATCGATCGTGGCTCCGGGCTTTGCGTGATGCAGGATGTCGAGTTCGATCGTCCCGAGGTACTCGGGGTACAGGTCGATCGTGCCACTGCGCAAGGCCGCAAAAAGGATCGCAGTGTTGCCCAATCCGGGCAAATGCTGCGTTGGCGTGAATGGACGGGCGGTCTGGGAAAGAACCTCTCCCAGGATGGTCGATTCGGTGAAACGCTTCGACCCGATTCTGAGTACTTCGGATGCCGACGCCGGATGCGAACAAAGAACGAGCGCCAACGCCGGGCCCAATCCTATCGCCATGATGGTGCGCAAGGGCGCAAATTGCCGCACGCTGCGCCCGGGGCAAAGAATGCCTAGCCGCCAGAACGCCCGATCCCGCCAAGTCGTCGAATGCGAAGGCACCAGCAACGCTCCACCTGAACCGCGTGACGTCCCGGACGCTCGTCAGGCCCCAGTCGGCCGTCTCCGGCGAGCGGCCAGTCTAGTACGGCGACCCCTGGATCCCGGCCGGGCCTGGCTGGCCGGGCCAGGAAAATGGACCAAAAATACTGTTGCGAAATCCGAATAGGACGAACGGCTCGCACCATGCATGGCCTAGAAGGCAGAATTAACTTGTCCCCAATTTAATCCGCCCATTTGATCGCCATCAAATTAACTTACTCCGACCCTATATAATTACATTGTGGATTCTGGTGCGATGCAGTACATTTTCTAAAAACAACGACGCGCGCGCGCGCGGCGGCCTTTGATGGGCAAGGTCGCGGGGTGGGGTGCGCGCACATCCAGCAGGAACCCGGCTAGGAGCAACAATGCAGCATTTGAACAAGCCAGTGATCGCTCCGGCGCAGGAAGATCTGCCAGGCACGGGCGTGCAGACTCGGACCGAAGCTGCGCGCACGGCGGCCGAGCAATATGGCCTGTACGCCAGGCGCCATGAGCACGATTCCTGTGGCGTCGGATTTGTCGCCAACATCCGCGGCGAATGCAGTCACGGCCTGGTGGAACAGGCCCTGCTGATCCTGCGAAACCTCGATCATCGGGGCGCCGTCGGAGCCGATCCCCTGTTTGGCGATGGTGCCGGCATACTTCTTCAGATTCCCGACGCCTTTTATCGTAAGGAGCTATCGGCCAGCGGCTTGGAACTACCGCCGCCGGGGGAGTACGGCGTCGGCATGATTTTCCTGCCCCGCGAAAGCGCTTCGCGCCTGGCCTGCGAACAGGAACTCGAGCGCACCGTGCGCGCCGAGGGCCAGGTAGTGCTGGGCTGGCGCGATGTGCCGGTAGACCGCGATATGCCGATGTCCCCCCTCGTGCGCGAGCGCGAACCGGTGATTCGCCAGATCTTCATTGGGCGCGGCGTCGACGTCATGGTGCCCGATGCGCTCGAGCGCAAGCTGTATGTCATACGCAAGGCCGCTAGCCACAAGATCCAGGCACTGCAGCTGCAGCATGGTAAGGGCTATTACGTGGCCTCGATGTCGACCCGCACGATCGTGTACAAGGGGCTGCTCCTCGCAAACCAGGTGGGCCGATACTACCGAGACCTGGCCGATGAACGCGTGGTCTCTGCCATCGCTCTCGTTCATCAGCGCTTTTCCACCAATACCTTTCCCAGCTGGGAGCTAGTGCATCCGTACCGACTGGTCGCGCACAACGGCGAAATCAACACGGTCAAGGGCAACTTCAATTGGATGCGCGCGCGCGAGGGCGTGATGTCCTCGCCCGTCCTGCGCGGCGACTTGCAAAAGCTCTACCCGCTGATTTACGAGGGACAGTCCGACACCGCGTGCTTCGATAATGCCCTGGAGCTGCTCGTCATGGCGGGCTATCCCCTGGCGCACGCCATGATGATGATGATCCCGGAAGCCTGGGAACAGCACGCGCTAATGGACGACAGCCGCCGCGCATTCTACGAATATCACGCGGCCATGATGGAGCCCTGGGACGGCCCCGCATCGATCGCCTTCACCGACGGCGTGCGCATCGGCGCAACGCTCGATCGCAACGGTTTGCGCCCGGCCCGCTACGTGATTACCGACGACGGCATGGTCGTGATGGCTTCGGAGGTCGGCGTGCTGCCGATTCCGGAATCAAAGATCATAAAAAAATGGCGCCTGCAGCCCGGCAAGATGTTCCTGATCGACACGGAACAGGGCCGCATCATCGACGATAACGAGCTCAAGACCCAGCTGGCCGCCGCCAAGCCGTATCGTGAATGGAATCGGCGCATCCGCATAAAGCTCGACGACCTCGCCAAGCCGGCGATCGAACCCGAGACCGGCACGGCCACAGGCAAGGGTGCGAGCCTGCTCGATCGCCAGCAAGCCTTCGGTTACACGCAGGAGGATTTGCGCTTGCTGCTCACGCCGATGGCAGCCGACGGCGAAGAGGCGATCGGCTCGATGGGAAACGATGCCGCGCTGGCGGTGCTGTCCAATAAGAACCGCTCGCTCTACGGTTATTTCAAGCAGTTGTTCGCCCAGGTCACTAATCCTCCCATAGACTCGATTCGCGAACAGCTGGTGATGTCGCTGGTGAGCTTCGTTGGACCCAAGCCCAACCTGCTCGACATCAACAACATCAATCCGCCGATGCGCCTGGAGGTATCGCAACCCGTCCTCGATGCCAGCGACATGCGCAAGATCCGCTCGATCGCCTCCTTTTCCTCGGGCAAGTTTCGCAGCTACGACATCGACATCTGCTACCCGCTGGCCTGGGGACGCCAGGGCGTCGAGGCGCGCCTCGCGTCCCTGTGCGCCGAGGCGGTCGATGCCGTGCGCGCCGGCAACAACATCCTTGTCGTGACGGACCGGCGCATTGACGCCGAGCATGTTGCTATTCCCGCGCTGCTGGCCACGAGCGCGCTCCATCAGCACCTGATCCAGTCCGGGATGCGAACATCCACCGGCCTCGTGGTCGAGACCGGATCGGCGCGCGAAGTCCACCATTTCGCATTGCTGGCGGGCTACGGTGCCGAAGCCGTTCATCCCTACCTTGTGCTCGAATCGTTGCGCGAAATGTTTCGCGACAAGCCCAATGGGGTGGACCCGGAAAAAGCCATCAAGAACTTCACCAAGGCAATCGGCAAGGGCCTGCAGAAGGTGATGTCCAAGATGGGCATTTCAACCTACATGTCCTATTGCGGCGCGCAGATCTTCGAAGCCGTCGGCTTGTCGCGCCCCCTGGTTGATCGCTACTTCCGCGGGACCGCCAGCGCCGTGGGAGGAATCGGGCTGTTCGACGTGATGGAGGAAGCCGTTCGCATGCACAAGTCCGCGTTCGGCTCCAATCCGGTTTTGGCCAACATGCTGGACGCCGGAGGCGAATACAACTACCGGGTCCGGGGCGAGGAGCACATGTGGACGCCGGATGCGATCGCCAAGTTGCAGCATTCGACCCGCGCGGGCAGCTACCAGACCTACAAGGAATACGCGCAGATCATCAATGATCAGTCGCGGCGCCACATGACGCTGCGCGGGCTGTTCGAATTCCGCGTTGATCCGCGCAAGGCGATCGCCCTGGAGGAGGTCGAGCCGGCAAAGGAAATCGTGCGCCGCTTCGTCACCGGGGCCATGTCCCTGGGTAGCATTTCCACCGAGGCACACACGACCCTGGCGATCGCCATGAATCGCATTGGCGGCAAGAGCAATACTGGCGAGGGCGGCGAGGACGAGCGGCGCTACCGCCAGGAACTGCGCGGAGCCAAGATCCACGACGGCGACACCGTTGCCACCATCCTCGGCAGCGAAGTGGTCGAGGTCGATATTCCCCTGCGCGAGGGCGACTCCCTGCGCTCGCGCATCAAGCAGGTGGCGTCCGGACGATTTGGTGTTACCGCGGAATATCTGGTATCTGCCGATCAGATCCAGATCAAGATGGCGCAGGGGGCCAAGCCGGGCGAGGGCGGCCAGTTGCCCGGCCACAAGGTCTCGGAGTACATCGCCCGACTGCGATTTTCCGTCCCCGGCGTGGGGCTGATCTCGCCCCCGCCGCATCACGACATCTACTCGATCGAGGATCTGGCGCAACTCATTCACGACCTGAAGAACGCCAACCCGCAGGCATCGATTTCCGTAAAGCTGGTCTCGGAGTCCGGCGTTGGCACGGTCGCCGCGGGAGTGGCCAAGGCCAAGGCGGACCATGTGACCATTGCCGGCCACGACGGTGGCACGGGCGCCTCACCCCTGTCCTCGATCATGCACGCCGGGACTCCCTGGGAGATCGGCCTGGCCGAAACCCAGCAGACGCTGGTCCTGAACCGCCTGCGCGGCCGCATTGCAGTACAGGTCGACGGCCAGATCAAGACCGGCCGTGATGTTGTGATCGGTGCGTTGCTCGGGGCCGACGAGTTCGGCTTTGCGACCGCGCCCCTGGTGGTCGCCGGCTGCATCATGATGCGCAAATGTCACCTCAATACCTGTCCGGTCGGGGTCGCGACGCAGGATCCTGTCCTGCGGCGCCGGTTCAAAGGGCTGCCCGAGCACGTGGTCAATTTCTTCTTCTTCGTTGCCGAGGAAGTGCGCGAAATCATGGCGCAACTTGGCGTGCGTCGCATCGATGAGCTCATCGGGCACAGCGAGTTGCTCGATACCCGGCGCGGAATCGAGCATTGGAAGGCCAAGGGCCTGGACTTTTCGCGCATCTTCTACCAGCCCAGCGTGCCGCCGGAGATTGCCCGCCGCAAATGCGAGCAGCAGGATCACGGCCTAGCACGGGCCCTGGACCACCGGTTGATCGAGCAAAGCCGTGCTGCGCTCGAGCGCGGCGAGCGGGTGAGCTTCATCCACCCCATTCGCAACATTCACCGCACGGTCGGTACCATGCTCTCCTCGGAGGTCGCCCGTCGCTATGGTCACGGCGGATTGCCGGACGACACGATCCACATCCAGCTGCAGGGAACCGCCGGCCAGAGCCTCGGCGCTTTTCTGGCCCGCGGCATCACGCTTGACCTGGTCGGCGATGCCAACGACTACACCGGCAAGGGTTTGTCCGGGGGACGCATCGTCGTGCGTTCGCCCAACGATTTCCGCGGCTTCGGTCCGGAGCACATCATCGTCGGCAACACGGTTCTGTATGGAGCAACGGAAGGCGAGGCCTACTTCAACGGCGTCGCCGGCGAGCGCTTTGCGGTACGCAATTCGGGCGCCGTCGCCGTGGTCGAGGGCACCGGCGACCACGGTTGTGAATACATGACGCGTGGTACCGTGGTGGTGCTCGGCGGCACGGGTCGCAATTTCGCCGGCGGTATGTCGGGTGGAATTGCCTACGTCTTCAACGAGAACGGCGATTTTGCCGCCCGCTGCAATACGGCCATGGTCGCGCTCGAGCCGGTTCTTGCGCACAAGGACCAGGAGGAGCGCATCGAGCGGGCGCTATGGCACTCGCTGGGAACGGAGCCGAACAGCGATGAGTTCATCCTGCGCGAGTTGCTGGAGCGCCACTTCCGATACACCGGAAGCTTTCGCGCCAAGGAGATTCTCGCCGACTGGGACCGCTACCGCGGCCGTTTCCTGAAGGTGTTTCCGCACGAATACCGACGGGCTTTACGGCAACTTTCCGAAGCATCGCGGGCGCTGCCGTACGCGCGCTTGGCCGCCTGAGGCGCGCCGCGCCCCACGGTGCTTGAACTGCAGGTCGCGAACCACCGGAACGATCATGGGAAAAATAACCGGATTTTTGGAATATCCGCGCCAGGAAGAGGCGGCTCAGCCGCCGGCGCAGCGGATACGGCATTGGCACGAATTTCTGGCGCACCTCGATCCGGAGCATGCCCGCATCCAGGCCGCCCGATGCATGGATTGCGGCATCCCGTTTTGCAACAGCGGCTGTCCGGTGAACAACATCATTCCGGATTTCAATGACCTCGTGTATGCCCAGCAGTGGCGCGAGGCAAGCGACGTGCTGCATTCGACCAACAACTTTCCCGAGTTCACCGGCCGCGTCTGCCCGGCGCCGTGCGAGGCCGCCTGCACGCTCAACATCAACGACAGTGCCGTCGGCATCAAGTCGATCGAACATGCCATCATCGATCGGGCCTGGAACGAGGGCTGGGTTGCCCCCCAACCCGCGCCGCGCTCCACTGGCAAGAAGGTTGCGGTCGTGGGCAGCGGACCGGCTGGCCTGGCCTGTGCGCAGCAGCTGGCGCGGGTCGGCCATGCCGTGACGGTGTTTGAAAAGAACGACCGCGCCGGGGGCCTGCTTCGCTACGGCATCCCCGACTTCAAACTGGAAAAATCGCTGATCGACAAACGCATTGAGCAGATGACCCAGGAGGGAGTGATCTTCCGCACGGGCGTGCTGGTGGCCGCAGCAGACAAGACCGATCTTGGGACGGTCTTGCGCACGGGAACGCAGCAGGTACTGCCGCAGCAGCTCACCGATGATTTCGATGCCGTAGTGCTCGCCGGAGGCGCCGAGCAGCCACGCGACCTTCCGGTCCCGGGTCGCAGCCTCAAGGGAGTGCACTTCGCGCTGGAGTTCCTGACGGCGCAGAACCGCGTCGTCGTTGGGGAAAAGCTGCCCGACCAGATCCTGGCCAAGGATAGGCATGTCGTCGTCATCGGCGGCGGCGACACCGGCTCCGATTGTGTCGGCACCTCCAACCGCCACGGCGCCAAATCGGTCACCCAGTTTGAATTGCTGCCACAACCGCCGCTTGCCGAGAACAAGACGCTTACCTGGCCCTACTGGCCGGTGCGGCTGCGCACGTCCACTTCGCACGAGGAGGGCTGCGAGCGTGACTGGTCGATTACCACAAAGTCGTTTCGGGATGATGGCAAGGGAAACGTGCGCGCGCTTGTCGGGGCGCGGGTCGAATGGCAAAAGGATCCGGTCACCGGCCAGTCGAAAATGGTCGAGGTGCCCGACTCCGAATTCGAGATTCCTGCCGACCTGGTTTTGCTGGCGATGGGATTTGTGTCGCCGGTCGGTTCGGTGCTCGACGCCTTTGCGGTGGACAAAGACGCACGTGCCAACGCCCAGGCGTTAACCGAGGAGGGTCGGGAGCGGCCGGCCTATGCCACCTCACGGCCGAAGATATTCGCCGCCGGCGATATGCGGCGCGGCCAGTCGCTCGTGGTTTGGGCGATTCGCGAAGGCCGTCAATGCGCGCGTGCCGTGGACGAATTTCTTATGGGATCTTCGGAATTGCCGCGGTAAAGCGCATGGGGCGCCCGGCCTAGCGGTAGCGGCGCGCGAGGATTTGCGCGCCGGGGCTCGCTGGCGCTGATTGCGCCGTCGGCAATGCAATTTGTACCGGTTTTGCTTGTGCGACAATCGCGTGCTACCGGCGAGCCGGGTACATGAGAAGACGCGATGCGCGGCTTTTTTTTGGCTGCGGCATCGGCCGGCGGTGGTTGCAACCGGCCATCCGCCCGGCAAATCGCAACAAACACGACGGGAAGGAAGTTTCGTTGTTGCAACCGCGTCCATCCACCGCTGCGGCGGTCAGCAACTCGCTGGTGAGCATTCAGGGCCTTACGTTCGGCTATGACGCTCGCGCGATCTTGTCCGATGTCTCGCTCGAATTTGCCAGCGGCAAGGTCATCGCGATCATGGGCAGTTCGGGTTGCGGCAAGACGACGCTGCTGCGGCTGATCGGCGGCATCCTTGCGCCGCAGGCCGGACGCATCCTGTTCTCCGGCGTGCCGGTCGATACCGGTGACCGCGTGGCCTTGTACGCATTGCGCCGGCGCATGGGGATGCTGTTTCAGTTCGGCGCGCTTTTTACGGACCTCAGCATTTTCGAGAATGTTGCCTATCCCTTGCGCGAGCACACCGAGCTGCCCGAGTCGATGATCCGCGATATCGTCCTTATGAAGCTCGATGCGGTCGGCTTGCGCGGCGCGGCATCACTGGGAATCGGCGAAATCTCCGGCGGCATGGCGCGCCGCGTGGCACTGGCGCGGGCGATCGCACTGGATCCGGAAATCATCATGTATGACGAGCCGTTTACCGGGCTCGACCCGATAGCCATCGGGATCATTGCAAACCTGATCCGCCGTCTGAACGATGCCACCGGCGCCACCTCGCTGATCGTCTCGCACGACGTCACGGAGTGCTTCCAGATTTGCGACTACACCTACTTGCTGTCGGGCGGGCGCGTGGTTGCCCGCGGCACGGCGCAGGAGCTGCAGGCCACCCAGGAACCGGAAGTGCGCCAGTTCATCCGCGGTGAGCCCGATGGGCCGGTCCATTTCCACTATCCGGCCTCCCCGATCGCGCAGGATCTGGGCATAAGGGTATGACGGTCACCGAAATTCCCGCCGCCCTGGGCCGGCGCGCGCTGGCCATTTTCGCGACGCTCGGGCACTCCGCCGGTTTCTTTGTGGGCCTGGTGCGAAGTACACCGAGCGGTCTGCGCCGGTTCTACCTGACCATCGCGCAGGTGCACGCGATCGGCGATCGTTCGCTGAGCATCATCGCCGCGTCCGGTGCGGCGGTCGGTCTGGTTCTGGCCTTGCAGGGGTACAACATCCTGAGCCGCTACGGGCAGGCGGAGTCCTTGGGGCTGATGGTCGCCTTGTCGCTGGCGCGCGAGCTCGGGCCCGTCCTCACGGCACTGCTGTTTGCGGGCCGGGCGGGGACCTCGCTGACCGCGGAGATCGGGCTGATGAAGGCGGGCGAGCAGCTGGCCGCGATGGAGATGATGGCGGTCGACCCGCGCATCCGCGTCCTCGCGCCGCGCTTTGTGGCCGGCATCATCTCGATGCCGCTGCTCGGTGCAATTTTTTCCATGGTGGGCATTCTTGCGGCCTATGTCGTCGGTGTTGTCATGATCGGCATCGATTCGGGCCAGTTCTGGTCCCAGATGCAGGACGGCGTCGACGTGATCAAGGACGTTGGCAACGGCGTGGTTAAGACCGTTGTCTTCGGAATCGCAACGTCCTTTATCGCACTTTATATCGGCTACGAGTCCAAAGCCACGCCCGAGGGCGTGGCACTGGCCACCACGCAAACGGTCGTCGTCTCGTCGCTGTCGGTGTTGTTCCTGGACTTCATCCTGACGGCACTCATGTTCAGCAAGCCGTAAGGGCCCGGATCCGCCGGGCGTTCGGATCGATAGGACAAAAGGGAAATCGCATGACAAAAAGACAGACGGAAACCCTGGTCGGACTGTTCGTGGTGCTGGGGATGCTGGCGATCCTGTTCCTTGCGCTCAAGGCGGCCAACCTCACCAGCTTCTCTTTTGATGCCACGTACCCGCTCCTGGCCCGTTTCGACAATGTCGGCGGCTTGAAGGTGGGGTCGCCGGTCAAGAGCGCAGGGGTGACCATCGGGCGGGTCGCATCGATCTCGTTCGACAACAAATCCTTCCAGGGCCTGGTGACCATGCAAATCGAGCGCAAGTATGATTTCCCGACGGATTCCTCGGCCAAGATCCTTACGGCCGGTCTGCTCGGCGATCAATATGTTGGAGTGGATCCGGGCGGCGAGGACAAGAATCTGCAGCCGGGCGATACGATCAAGATGGTCCAGTCGGCCGTGATCCTGGAAAATCTCATCGGCCAGGTCCTGTACAGCAAGGCTGCCGAGGGCCCGTCCAAAGAAAGTACCAATAAAAAGTGAAAGGCCTCGCAAACTGGCTTGCCCGCCTCGGCGGATTGGCCCTACTGGCCGGCCTCGGCGCTTGTGCAAGCGTGCCGCCCGATGCGGGCCGCAATCCGGCCGATCCGTTCGAACGGGTGAACCGGCAGGTCTACTCCTTCAACGATCATTTCGACCGGGCGATCGTCAAGCCTGTTGCCAAGGGCTACACCGCGGTGGTGCCCAAACCGGTGCGCCAGTGCGTCTACAACGTCTTTGAGAATATTTTCGAGATCACCAGCATGGTCAACTTGGCGCTGCAAGGCAGGCCGAGGGATGTCGGTATGGAATTCGGCCGCTTCGTGATGAACTCGACCTTCGGACTGTTCGGCTGCTTTGACGTCGCGCAGCATATCGGATTGGAAAAAAACCGGCAGTACTTCGCGCTGACGATGGGCAAATGGGGCTTGACGCCCGGGCCCTACCTGGTTCTTCCGTTCCTGGGACCGAGCAGCGTGCGCGACGCCCTGGGCGAGATACCGGACTATTTCACCGACCCGATTTCCTACATCACGCCAGTCAAGGACTCCGACTTCGTCTACGCGGGTCGCTACGTTGTCAAGCGCGCGCAGCTGCTCGATGCCACGAACCTGCTCGAACAGGCGGCGCTCGATCCGTACGTCTTCGTGCGCGACGCCTATATGCAGCGTACGCGCAGTCGGGTTTACGATGGCAATCCGCCGCCTTTGCCGGAGGAGGAGGACCCCGATAGTCCTGCCGCCGACCAGCCGCCTGGCGGCGGATCGGCTCCGTCGCCGGCGCGGCGTTCGGGATCGGACCCACCGGCGGACCCGCCGCCGTCCGCCAGCGAGCCAGGAACGGATTTCGCCAACTGAGAAAATGCGAAAGGAAGATGCGATGGACATCGCGCTAGCGGGCGCCAGCAGGGGCTGGCCCGCAATGGTTTTCCGCCGGCCGGCTCGGGCCATGAAAGTGGTTTCGGCCCTGCTCGTGGCGGTGCTAGCTGGGAGCGCCGTACCGGTGGCGCTTGCCGCGGCGGATGCGGCTGCGGACACGCCACCGGAGACGATGATCTTGAACGTATCGACGCAGGTTCTCGACGCGATCCGCTCCGACAAGGGCATTCAGGCCGGCGATTTCGAACGGGTCCAGAAACTGGTGAACGAGCTGATCCTTCCGCACGTTGATTTCGACAAGATGACGCGACTGGCGGTAGGGCGCGCGTGGCGCGGCGCTACCGCGGAGCAGCGGAGCACGCTGACGGACCAGTTTCGCATTTTGCTGCTGCGCACGTACAGCGGTGCCCTGTCCAAGGTGACCGATCACAAGGTGCGTATTCGGCCATCGCGAGGGCAGGACAGTCCCAACGACGTCATCGTGCGCACGCAGATCGTGCCCTCGCAGGGCGATGCCATCGACCTGGACTACCGGCTCGAGAAAATGGCCGACGGCTGGAAGATCTACGATCTCGACATCCTGGGGGTCTGGCTGGTGGAAAACTACAAGAACGAGTTCAGCGAAGCCCTGAACCAGGGTGGTATCGACAACCTGATCAAGGTACTGACGGAAAAAAACCGCAAACTCGCGAGCGGCGCGAAACCGTCCTGAAGAACCGGTCCGTGAAGCTCGACACCGACTCCATCACGAACCAGAATGCCGCGTTCATCGTCGAGGCGGGGCAGGCGGCGATCCGCGGCGGTGACCTCGTGATCGACTTTTCTGCCGTGGTTCGTTGCGATACTGCTGCAGTGGCCTGTGTCCTAGCATGGATCCGCCTCGCGCAGTCGAGCGGCAAAAAGCTCGTCCTGGTCGCCCTGCCCAAGGACCTGCTGAGCCTGGCTAAGCTATACGGCGTGGAGACCCTGATCGGCGGAACCTGAGCGGGTCCGCCAATCGTGTTTCATTCCTTGATTGGTGCCTGCGCGCCGCTGTCCCGCCAGCCGCTTTCGCGGCTACCCTACAATAGCGATCTTGCCGGGTCTGGCCCGGTGTCTTGCCTGCCTCCATGTCCACAGCCGCCATCGACGTCAGCGCCCTGACCAAGCGCTATGCGCGCATAACTGCGCTTGACGCCATCGACCTGGTGGTCGGGCAGGGCGAATTCTTCGGCCTGTTGGGGCCAAACGGAGCCGGTAAGACCACGTTGATCTCGATCATCGCTGGGCTGACCCGCGCCACTAGCGGGCGGGTCCGGGTCATGGGGCACGATGTGGCCGATGACTACCGGAGCGCGCGCCGCAGCCTTGGCGTGGTGCCGCAGGAACTGGTTTTCGATCCGTTCTTTACCGTGCGCGAAATGCTGCGTATCCAGTCCGGGTATTTCGGACTGACGCACAACGACGCGTGGATCGACGAGATCATGGCCAACCTCGATCTGGTCGGCAAGGCCGAGGCGAACATGCGCACGCTGTCCGGCGGCATGAAGCGGCGCGTGCTCGTGGCGCAGGCGCTTGTGCACCGGCCTCCGGTGATCGTGTTGGACGAGCCCACAGCCGGAGTCGACGTCGAGTTGCGCCGGGGGCTGTGGCACTTTATCGAGCGGCTGAATCGCGACGGGCACACGATTGTATTGACGACGCATTATCTGGAAGAGGCGCAACAGATGTGCAGCCGCATTGCAATGCTCAAGGCCGGTCGCATTGTTGCGCTCGAATCCACACGCGATTTGCTGCGGCGTATCGGCGGGATCCAGGTGGCGATTCGCTTGCGTGGCGCATTGCCGCCGAAACTGCGGGACCAGGTCATCGAGGAAGAGCCGGAGCGCGTCGTGCTGCGTCTGTCGCATCCTCGCGACGTCGGCGCGGCGCTGCAGGCCTGCCGCGACTTCGGCAGCGACGTCGAGGACCTGGAGGTCGGACCCGCCGATCTGGAGGACGTCTTTCTGCGCGTCATGTCGGAAAATCCGGCGCGGAGCCTCGCGTGATCGTCCCCGGGGCGAGCTCCTCCTTGCCGGCCCCGTCCATGGCCGAGGGCGCTTCCTGGATCGGGTTTCGTACATTGCTCTACAAGGAAAACCTGCGCTTCTGGAAAGTCAGCTTCCAGACGATCGTCGCGCCGGTGCTCACCGGAGTGCTGTACTTGCTGGTATTTGGTCACGTGCTGGACGCGCGGGTTCAACCCTTTGCCGGCGTTCGCTACAGCTCGTTTCTCGTTCCCGGCCTCGTGATGATGTCAATTCTGCAGAATGCCTTTGCCAATTCCTCTTCGTCCTTGATCCAATCCAAGATCATGGGCAACCTGGTGTTCCTGCTGCTGCCGCCACTCTCGGAGCTGCAATTCTTCTGCGCCTATGTGCTCGCCTCCGTTCTGCGTGGCCTGGCGGTCGGGCTGGGTGTGTTCGCCGTAACCGTCTGGTTTGCGCCGGCCTCATTCGAGGCTCCGATCTGGATACCGGTATTTGCCTTTGCCGGGGCGGCCTTGATGGGCGTGCTGGGTCTGATCGCCGGGATCGTTTCGGACAAATTTGACCAGTTGGCCGCATTCCAGAATTTCATCATCGTGCCAGCGACCTTTCTTTCCGGGGTGTTCTACTCGGTCCACGGTTTGCCGGCGTTTTGGCAGGCCTTCTCCCATGCCAATCCGTTCTTTTACATGATCGACGGATTCCGATATGGCTTCTTTGCCCAGTCCGATGTTTCCCCCTGGTTGAGCCTGCTGGTCGTGACGCTTGCCGTCGGCGTGGCCTCGGCGATCGCCCTGCTCATGCTGCGCCGGGGATACAAGTTGCGCACATGAGCCAGTTGCCTACTCCCGAGTCGATCCAGCACGCAATCGCTCAGGCCCTGGCCTGTGAGCGCGTCGAGGTCGAAGGCGACGGCCAGCACTTCCAGGCGCTGATCGTCAGCGCGGCTTTCGAGGGGCAATCGCGCATCGAGCGCCACCGCCTCGTGTATGCGGCGCTGGGCGATAGCATGCGCCAGGAGATACATGCGCTATCCATGCGCACCGTCACGCCGCGTGAATTCGAGGCCCTGGGCGCGGATGTGGCCACGGGCGTGCGCCGCCCCTCCGGCAGCTGAGCGCGAATGGACAAGCTTCGGATCCGCGGGGGCAATCGGCTGCAGGGCACGCTGCAGGTCGCCGGCGCCAAGAATGCCGCCTTGCCGATCATGGCTGCCGCGCTGCTCACGCACGACGAGCTGCAGCTCGAAAACGTGCCGCGGCTCGCTGATACCGCCACCATGGCGCGGCTGCTTTCGGGAATGGGCGTTGCCGTGGAGCGCGACGGTCAAGGTCAGCGCATCCACCTGCGGGCCAAAGATCTCGCATCGGTCGAGGCGCCCTACCAGCTGGTCAAGACGATGCGTGCCTCGATTCTCGTGCTCGGTCCGCTGCTCGCCCGCCAGGGCGAGGCGCGGGTCAGCCTGCCGGGCGGTTGTGCGATCGGGTCGCGCCCGGTCGACCAGCATTTGAAGGGCTTGCAGGCCTTGGGCGCCGACCTGCATATCGACCAGGGCTACATCGTCGCGCGCCGCAGTGCTGGCCGCCGCTTGCGCGGTGCGCACATCGTCACCGACCTGGTCACGGTGACCGGCACGGAGAACCTGATGATGGCGGCCACATTGGCCGAGGGCGAGACCGTGATCGAGAACGCGGCACGCGAGCCCGAGGTTGTCGACCTGGCCGCTTGTCTTAATCGCATGGGTGCCCGGGTTCGGGGTGCCGGCAGCGACCGCATCGTCATCGAGGGTGTGGAGCGGCTCCACGGGGCCTCCCACCGGATCATTTCCGATCGCATCGAGAGTGCGACCTTCCTGGTCGCCGTCGCCGCTACCGGGGGCGATGTCACCCTGGTGTCGGCCGCGCCCGAGACCCTGGATGCAGTATTGGACAAGCTGCGCGAGGCCGGGGCCGACGTGCAGCTCGGCACCGACTGGGTTCGCGTGCGCATGGATCGCCGACCGCGGGCCGTGAGCCTGCGGACGGCACCGTATCCGGGATTTCCGACCGATGCGCAGGCACAGTTCCTGGCGCTTAACTGCATCGCCGATGGCGTTGCCCGGATCAGCGAAAATATTTTCGAGAACCGCTTCATGCATGTCCTGGAATTGCAGCGCCTGGGCGCCCAAATCGATATCGAAGGCCACACCGCAATGGTGCGTGGGGTCGAACAGCTGTCGGGCGCGACCGTCATGGCTACCGACCTGCGGGCCTCGGCGAGCCTGGTGATCGCCGGCTTGATTGCGCAGGGGGATACGACGATCGAGCGCATCTACCACCTCGATCGCGGCTACGAGGCGATGGAGCAGCGGCTCAATGCCTTGGGCGCACAAATCGATCGCGTTCGGTGAGACATCGATGCTGATAACCCTCGCGGTGCCGAAGGGCCGGATTTTTGATGAGGCGCTGCCGCTGCTGGCGCGCGCCGGCATCGTGCCGGCCGAATCCCCCGCCGCGACGCGCAAACTGATCATTGGCACGAGCGTTGCGGACTTGCGCATCGTCGTCGTACGCGCATCCGATGTCCCGACGTACGTGCAGTATGGTGCGGCCGAACTCGGTATTGCCGGCGCCGATATCTTGATGGAGCATGGCGGAGGCGGCCTGTACCAACCGGTCGATCTGTTGATCGGACACTGTCGGCTGTGCGTTGCGGCGCCGGTCGGTTTTGATTACGCCGGTGCCGTGCGGCGCGGCGCCCGGCTGCGAATCGCCACCAAGTACGTGCAGACCGCACGTGATTTTTTTGCCCGCAAGGGGGTGCACGTTGATCTCATCAAGCTGTATGGGTCTATGGAGCTGGCACCGCTTGCGGGCCTCGCGGATGCGATCGTCGACCTCGTCTCCAGTGGCGCAACGTTGAAGGCGAATGATCTGGTGGAAGTCGAACAGATCGTGCCGATCAGCTCGCGACTCGTCGTCAACCAGGCCGCATACAAGACAGATCGTTCGCGCCTGGCGAGCCTGATCGGCGCCATCTCGCAGGCGGTGCCGCGATGAACATGCAGCTGTTGGACGCGGGCGCCCCGGACTTTGACCAGGCGCTGGCGCGCCTTACCGCCACCGGTGATGCGCCCGATCGCGCAATCGAGGCGCGCGTGGATGAGATTGTCGAAGCGGTGCGCCTGCGCGGTGATGCTGCGCTGCTGGAATACACGAAGCGGTTCGATCGCCAGACGGTCACGTCCATCAGCGAATTGGAGATCGGCGCTGACGAGATGCGGGCGGCGCTGGCCGCGCTGCACGCCGACGACCGCAGCGCGTTGCAGGAAGCCGCGCGCCGGATCCGCCGGTTTCACGAACACGGGCTAGCCGGTGACTGGGACATGGTCGATCCCGACGGCACTACGCTCGGGGTTCGGGTGACTCCGCTCGATCGGGTCGGAATCTACGTTCCGGGCGGCAAGGCATCCTATCCGTCCTCCGTATTGATGAACGCTATTCCCGCACAGGTGGCCGGCGTAGCGCAGATCATCATGGTGGTGCCGGCGCCCGACGGTGCGCGTAACCCACTGGTGCTCGCAGCGGCAGCGCTGGCGGGGGTTACTCGTGCCTTTGCCATCGGCGGTGCGCAGGCGGTCGCGGCGCTTGCCTACGGCACGTCCACCATTCCCTGCGTCGACAAGATCGTCGGGCCGGGCAACGCGTACGTTGCGGCCGCCAAGCGCCGGGTCTTTGGCGTCGTCGGTATCGACATGCTCGCCGGCCCCAGCGAGATCCTGATCATTTGCGACGGAACCACGGATCCGGAATGGATCGCCATGGATTTGTTCTCGCAGGCCGAGCACGACGAAATGGCCCAGGCGATCCTGCTAACACCCGATCGGGCCTTTCGCGACGCCGTGCAGGCGGCTATCGCGCGCCTGCTGCCGACGATGCCGCGTCGCGAGATCATCGAAACCTCGCTGCGCAACCGCGGTGCATTGGTCCTGGTTCGCGACCTGGAGCAGGCCTGCGAGATCGCCAATCGGATTGCGCCGGAGCACCTGGAAATATCGACGCTTGCAGCGCGTCGCTGGATCGGACATATCCGCCATGCCGGCGCGATTTTTCTGGGTCCGTACTCCAGCGAGTCGCTGGGCGATTACTGTGCTGGTCCCAATCACGTCTTGCCGACGTCGCGTACGGCGCGCTTTTCTTCCCCCCTCGGCGTGGTGGATTTTCAAAAGCGCAGCAGCGTGCTCGAGATATCCGAGGCCGGGGCACAATCGCTCGGCAGGACAGCATCGCGCTTGGCGCGGGGTGAGGGTTTGGGTGCCCATGCGCGCAGTGCCGAGCTGCGAATGGACCTGCCACCGCTCCGGCCGGCGCACAAGCCGCGAGGCGACCCATGAGCCGCCCGGCAGCGGTGCCGCTGTCCGTCATACGCGACGACGTCCGCGCCCTCCATGCCTACCCGGTGCCGGCGTCGGCCGGCCTGGTCAAGCTCGACATGATGGAGAACCCATATTCGCTTCCTGCCGAGTTGGCCCGCAACCTGGGCGAACATCTGGGCACCGTTGCGCTCAATCGGTATCCCCCCGGGGAGCCGGGCGAGTTCAAGCGGCGCCTGCGCGCGCGCAGCGGTGTTCCGGATGCCTGCGCAATGCTGCTGGGAAACGGCTCCGATGAACTGATACACCTGGTCATCCTGGCTTGTGCTCGGCCCGGCGCGGTGATCCTGTCGCCTTGGCCGAGCTTTGCGATGTACCGGATGAGCGCCTGCCTTGACGGCTGCCGCTTCGTTGGCGTCACGCTGCAGTCCGATTTCCGAATTGACCTGCCGGCAATGCTCGCGGCCATCGATGAGCACAGCCCGGCGGTGGTGTTCCTGTCGTACCCGAACAATCCCACCGGCAACCTGTTCGATCGCGCGCAAATCGAGGCCATCCTGGAGGCGGCCCCCGGACTGGTCGTGATCGACGAAGCCTACCTGCCGTTTGCGCGGCGGACTTGGATGGAGGACCTGCCCCGCCGACCGAATTTGCTCGTGCTGCGCACTTTGTCCAAGCTTGGCCTTGCCGGTCTGCGTCTGGGGTACCTTTGCGGGGCGCCGGTCCTCATCGAACAGTTCGACAAGGTGCGCCCTCCGTTCAATGTCAACGTGCTCACCCTGGCAGCCGTGGATTTTTTGCTCGATCACTTCGATGTGCTTGACGCCCACGCCGCAACCGTGCGCGCCGACCGGGAGCGCCTTGCGACCGAGTTGCATTCGATGGCTGCAATTCAGGTCTTCGATTCCGCGGCGAATTTCCTCTTGTTGCGCGTTGCCAACGCCGCCGGCGTCTTCGCGAAACTGCTGCAACAGGGTATTCTCATCAAGGACGTTTCAACGGTGCACCCCCTGTTGCAGAATTGCCTACGTGTAACAATCGGGACGGCCGAGGAAAACGCCAAGTTTGTCCATGCCCTGCGGGCCAGCATCTGATGGAATCGGGAATGTCGCAACGCAACGCGCAGATTGTGCGGGAGACCAAGGAGACTAGGATCCGGGTTGCCGTCGATTTGGACGGCACCGGTAGGTGCACGGTTTCGACCGGTATCGGCTTTTTTGATCACATGCTCGATCAAATCGCCCGCCACGGGGCACTCGACCTGACGGTCGAGGCGAGCGGCGATTTGCATATCGACGGCCACCACACGGTGGAAGACGTCGGCATCGCCTTGGGCCGGGCGGTTGCCGCAGCCACCGGCGATAAGCAGGGAATTCGCCGCTACGGTCACGCGTTTGTTCCCCTGGACGAGGCCCTAACGCGGGTGGTGGTGGACTTTTCCGGCCGCCCGAGCCTACATTGGAACGTGGATTTCGTGCGCCCGACGATCGGCGGGTTCGATGTGGAGCTGGCGCACGAATTCTTTCAAGGTTTCGTCAACCATGCGCAGGTGACGCTGCACGTCGATAACCTGCGCGGCGACAATGCCCACCATCAGTGCGAGACCGTCTTCAAGGCCTTTGCGCGCGCCCTTCGCGACGCACTCGAAATTGACCCGCGTTCCGTCGGAATCGTCCCGAGCACCAAGGGAGAGCTGTAATCGGCGAGCCGGTTTGCCAATGATGCCTGTGGATTTGCCAAGGTCGCTTCGTTGATTGCTATCGCTGATTTCGGGATGGGCAACCTGCGCTCGGTCGAGCAAGCGCTCGCCCGCGTCGCGCCACAGGTACAAACTCGCGTGAGCTCCGATCCGGCCGTAATCGACGCGGCCGAGCGGCTCGTCTTGCCCGGACAAGGTGCGATGCCCGACTGCATGCGGAACCTGGTCGCTTCCGGCCTCGAGCCGGCGGTACGGCGCGCGGCAGCTTCCCGGCCCGTTCTGGCGGTCTGCATTGGCGAGCAGATGCTGTTTGAACGCTCGGAAGAGGGCAATGCAGCAGGATTGGGGCTGCTTGGCGGGCGCGTGGTGCGGTTTCCGGCGACAATCGATGAGGACGGCCGGCGCCGCAAGATCCCGCACATGGGCTGGAACCGGGTCCGGCAGAGCCGACCGCACCCATTGTGGGATGGGGTGGAGGATGACAGCTACTTCTACTTCGTTCACAGTTACTATGTCGAACCGGAACGTCCCAGCGTGATTGCGGGGCAGACCGATTATGGCGGCACCTTTACCTGTGCTGTCGCACAAGATAATATTTTTGCTGTCCAGTTCCATCCCGAGAAAAGTGCCGCTGCCGGCCTCAGACTCTACGCCAACTTCGTAAGTTGGAATCCGTGACAAAGCGCTTGCCCGCGCCCGTTGCCTTTCCCGCCGTCGAAAACGACCACAACCTTTCATGCTGCTGATACCCGCAATTGATCTCAAGGACGGGCGCTGCGTTCGCTTGCGCCAGGGCAATATGGGCGACGCCACGGTCTTTTCGGAGGATCCCGTGGCGATGGCGCTCAAGTGGGCAGGATTGGGCGCCCGCCGGCTGCACATCGTCGATCTCAACGGCGCAAGGTCCGGCAAGCCAGTCAACGAGGGCGCGATCCGCAAGATCGTCAAGGCGGTCGGACCGGATGTGGCCGTGCAGCTCGGTGGCGGACTGCGCGACCTGGATACGATCGAGCGGTTTATCGATGACGGCATAGCCTTCGTCGTCATCGGCACTGCGGCGGTCAAGAACCCGGGGTTTTTGCACGACGCTTGCAGCGCGTTCGGCGGGCATGTCATCGTCGCTCTCGACGCGCGCGACGGCAAGGTGGCCACGGATGGGTGGAGCAAACTCACCGGACACGACGTTATTGATCTGGCGACGAAATTCGAGGACTACGGGGTGGATGCCATCTTGTACACCGACATCGGCCGCGATGGAATGCTCACGGGCGTGAACATCGAGGCGACGGTCGCTCTGGCGCGCGCGGTGCGGATCCCGGTTCTTGCTAGTGGGGGCATCGCGGACATCAGCGACGTCGACCGGCTTTGCGCGGTCGAGGGCGACGGTGTCGAGGGTGCGATTCTCGGGCGTGCACTGTACGAGGGAACGCTCGACTTCGCAGCAGCCCTGGCGCGTGTCACTGCGTTGGCACAGGAGTGAAACGGCCCGCGGCCATTGCCGATCGAACCGGGGCGCTGTCGTCCACCAAGCCTCGTCGCCGATGAGGCCCTGATCCATGCTCGCCAAGAGAGTCATTCCGTGCCTCGACGTGACCGCGGGTAGGGTGGTCAAGGGGGTGAATTTCCAGGGCCTGCGTGATGCCGGCGATCCGGTGGAAGTGGCGGCGCGCTACGATGGCGAAGGTGCCGACGAACTGACATTCCTTGACATCACGGCAAGTTCCGATCAACGGGAGACGATCGTGGATGTGATCGAGGCCGTTGCGCGCCAGGTGTTCATCCCGCTCACCGTGGGCGGTGGCGTGCGCAAGGTCGAGGACGTGCGTCGTCTGCTCAACGCGGGCGCCGACAAGGTCTCCATCAACACGGCGGGCGTGATCGATCCGCAACTATTTGCCCAGGCCAGCGGCCGGTTCGGCGCACAATGTATCGTTGCCGCGATCGATGCCCGGCGTCGCGTCAGCACGGATCCTGGGCAGGGCTGGGAGGTGTATACCCATGGCGGGCGCTCTGCAACCGGGCTCGATGCCCTCGTCTGGGCGCGTCGGGTGGTCGAGCTGGGGGTCGGTGAAATTCTGCTCACCAGCATGGACCGCGACGGGACCCGTCTGGGTTTTGACCTGGAGCTCACGGCCGCCGTGGCGGACGCGGTGAGCGTTCCGGTAATTGCGTCGGGCGGGGTGGGGTCGCTGCAGCACCTGGCAGATGGAATTTTGCTGGGGCACGCCGACGGCGTGCTCGCGGCCTCGATCTTTCACTACGGTGAGTTCACCGTGCAGGCGGCCAAGCGCTATATGGCGGGGTGCGGAATTGCGATGAGGTTGGCATGAGCCGTTCACTGGATTCGGCCCCCGCTGCCGGGGGAAACACCGCTTGGCTCGATCAGGTTGCCTTCAATGCCACCGGCCTGGTGCCGGTGATCGCGCAGCAGATGGAGGACAAGCGCGTGCTGATGCTCGCGTGGGCCGATCGCGCCGCGTTGGAGCAGACGTACCGCTCGGGCTATGCGACGTATTACTCGCGTTCCCGTGCACGCCAATGGCGCAAGGGCGAAGAATCCGGGCACACCCAGCGCGTGCGCGAAATCCGCATCGATTGCGACGGCGACGTGGTGCTGTACCTGGTCGAACAGCTTGGTGGGGTGGCGTGCCATACGGGGCGAGCAAGCTGCTTCTACCGCCGTCTGGAAGACGGGGTCTGGCAAGACGCCGATCCGGTCCTGGTCGATCCGGGGCAGATGTATCGTCGGGGCAAGCCGTGAAACCATCTTCCCACGCCTCCGTCCTCACCCAGCTCGCCGACATCATCGATGCGCGCCGTGGCGGCGATCCGGACCGCTCGTACGTCGCGCGGCTGCTGGCGCATGCGCCCGACGCCGTGCTGAAGAAGATCGGGGAGGAAGCCACGGAGACCGTGATGGCGGCCAAGGACGGCGATCGCGGGCGCATCGTCGCCGAGACCGCGGATTTATGGTTTCATTGTCTTGTGATGCTCTCCCAATTTGGCCTGCGTCCCGAACAAGTTCTGGCCGAGCTCGACCGGCGCGCGGGAATGTCGGGTCTGGAGGAGAAGGCGCTGCGCAAGGCGCTACGGCGCGAGGGCAGGCAAGACCTTCCACCGGAGGGGGAAAATGGCTGATCCGACGTCCACGTCCTGCCTCTTTTGCCGCATTGCGCGAGGCGAGCTTGCCTCTCGTTCGGTATACGAGGACGATGAACTCGTCGTCTTCCATGATATCCATCCGGCCGCTCCGGTCCACCTCCTGATCGTTCCCAAGTTGCATATCGATTCGCTGATCAGCGTTGAACCGGAGCACCAGGCGCTATTAGGTAAAATGCTGCTTCTGGCACCTCGAGTGGCCCAGGAACAGGGAGCGGCCGATGGGTTCCGCGTTGTAGTCAACAATGGCCCTGGCGGCGGTCAGGAAGTTTTCCATCTACATATTCACGTGCTTGGCGGCCCGCGGCCTTGGCGACAGATGTCTATCGGGAGGTAACTATGGGCTCGCTTTCCATTTGGCATTGGCTGATCGTTCTGGTGGTTGTCCTCCTCGTTTTCGGCACCGGGAAGTTGAAGAATATGGGCCGGGATCTGGGCGGGGCGATCAAGGGGTTCAAGGAAGGCATCAAGGAGGGGACCGACCCGGTTTCCGCGCCGCCTACGCAAAAGGTGGAAGACGCCTCCCATCCGGCAGGCAATACGATTGATGTTGCCGCGCGCGAGAAATCCGGTAGCTAAGTTCGGGCCCGGTCTTTGCAGAACAAGTGACGCGTATGGCCGCCCATGGGTCATAGCGAGAAGTATGGGTAGTCGCACCGAGGCCTTCGGATTTCATGCTGGATTTTGGTGAGATCCTGCTCATCGGCGCCGTTGCCCTGGTCGTGCTGGGACCGGAGCGCCTGCCGCAGGCGGCGCGCACCCTCGGGCAATGGATCGGCAAGCTGCAAAACTACGTCAGCCAGATGCGCGTCGAATTCGATCGCGAATTTCACCTCGCCGACCTGCGTCGGCTGGGCGAGGAAGCGCGCGCCAGCGCGCGCTCGGTCGAGACTGCGGTGCGCAGCGCCGCGACGGGCGTCGAGTCCGAGATCACCAAGGTTGCCACCGACGCCATGGCCCCCCTGGGCGACAATTCCTGGTCGAGCGGCGGACCCCCGCCGCCCCCGATGAGTTTTGCACGGCGTTACCGGCCGCGTCCGTCGATCGATGACCTGACACAGGAAATCGAACGCCTGAAGCGGCAGCTGGCCTTGCCCGACGGGGCCGCCCGGTCGCGCCAAAAATTCGCGCCGCGCGCCCGCATAAACCGTCCCCGCGTGCGACGCTAAGCGGGACCACGGATGACATTGCGCAGTGCGTTCCGGCCCCGGCCAGCCGCGTATTGGGGTGGCCGTTTGTGCGCCCCCGATGACCTGGTGCGTAACCGTTTCGTGGGGCGTAAGGCATGCCGGGTCGAGCGGGTGCACCCATGACGCAAGACGATCAAGAGCAGGGCTTCCTGTCCCACTTGATCGAGTTGCGTAGCCGCCTGGTGCGTGCTGCGGCATCGATCCTGATCGTGTTCCTGGCGCTTTCCCCGTTCATGCGGCGGATTTTCGATGTCCTCTCGCGGCCGATGATCGCGGCACTGCCGCAGGGCGGCAAGTTGCTGGCTACCGGTGTCATCTCTCCCTTCCTCGTCCCCTTGAAGGTCACGCTGTTCGCCGCTTTCCTGCTGGCATCGCCGTATGTCCTGTACCAGGCCTGGGCCTTCATCGCTCCGGGCTTGTACCAGCATGAAAAGCGCCTTGCGCTGCCGGTGATCGTCTCCAGCGTCGTGATGTTCTTTGCCGGAATGGCGTATTGCTACTTCGTCGTCTTCGGCGTGGTCTTTCGGTTCATCGCCACCTTTGCTCCGGAACAGGTCAATGTTTCCCCCGACATTGACATGTATTTCGACTTCGTAATGCGGATGTTCATCGCGTTCGGCCTGGCATTTGAGGTGCCGATCATCGTGATGCTGCTGGTGCGTACGGGTATCACCTCGGTTGCCAAATTGCGCCAGGTGCGGCCGTACATGATTATCGGGGCGTTCGTGATCGCGGCAATCTTTACCCCGCCGGACGCGCTCTCGCAGTTGTTGCTGGCGGTGCCGCTTTGGCTGCTCTTCGAGTTGGGCGTGTTGCTGGGCACGGTCGTTGGCGGCAAGCGGCCGGAAGAAAAAGCGCCCGTGGAATAGTTGCTGCCGCGGCCGGCGTCGGTCCAGCCGGAGAATGTGCCGCCGACCGCAGTCGCGCCGTGCGCTAACGTAATGACGCAGCGATGCATGCCGCGCGCCTCGGGCGGGATGTTAGTGCGCCAGGGGCGGAGGCCGCTCGCCGACGCGGATTTTCAAGTCGATCTCCTTGGCTTCGCGCAGTACGTGCACGGTCGCGGTCGCACCCGGATCGAGCTGCGCGATTTGGCTGAGCATTGCGCGTCTCTCGGCAATGCTGGTGCCGTTGATGGATACGACCACGTCGCCTGGCTCCATCCCGGCACGCCCCGCCGGGCCATTGCGCAGTACGCCGCGCACCACCACTCCCTCCGCGCGCTTGAGCCGCAGCGCGTCGACAAGCTCGGGCGTGATGTCGTAGAGCTCGATGCCGAAGTAGCCGCGCTTGACCCTGCCGTTTTGCACGATCTGGTCCATCACCTGGGTGACGATCGAGGTCGGGATCGCGAATCCGATGCCGATCGATCCGCCGGTCCGGGAGAAGATCGCGGTGTTTATCCCGACCAGGTGTCCGTTGCTGTCGACCAGCGCGCCGCCCGAATTCCCCTCGTTGATTGCTGCGTCGGTCTGGATGAAGTTCTCGAAGGTGTTGATGCCTAGGTTGGTTCGACCCAGGGCCGATACGATGCCCATGGTTACGGTTTGACCGACATCAAACGGGTTGCCGATCGCCAGAACCACATCGCCGACCTTGAGCGTCTCCGACCGGCCGAAGGTCATCACCGGCAAATTGGGAAGATCGATTTTCAGCACCGCCAAGTCGGTTTCGGGATCGGCACCGACCAGGCGCGCATCGACGCGGCGTCCATCGCCGAGCGCAACGGCGATTTCGTCGGCGGCCTGCACCACGTGGTTGTTCGTGAGTACATAGCCGTCCGTCGTGACGATGACACCCGAACCCAGGCGCGCGACGCTCTGCGGCTCGGTCGTGGCGGATTCGCCGAAGAACTGTCGCGCGATGGGGTCGTCCGCGCTGCCACGGGCGATTTGTTTGGCCGTGTATACGTTGACTACCGCGGGCATCGCGCGCATCGCAGCATCGGCATAGGAACCCAGGGCATTGACGCGGTTCACCGGTTCGTCGGCCGGGACCTGACGAATCGACGTTCCCGCGACCGGGCTGGGCGCTACCGGCGCCTCGATCGCCTTGCCTGCTGCCGGCTCGCGCGCGATCCATTGCGGCTTCAATGTCGAGACGACGAAAAGCAACGCCATGCCGACCGTAGTCGCCTGGGCGAAGATTAGCCAGATGCGCCGGAGCATTAGCGCCGCGCCCCCGGGTGGTGGCGCCGGGAAAACGTGATCGAACCCTTCATTTTGCTGCGTACCTCGAGTAACGGGCCGCGCGCATTGCGGGCGGCCGACCGATCCAGCCGTCCCTGGCCGCGCCTCCGGGAGATTCCTTCCATACCGTCGTATTTTCCGGCGTTCGGGTCGGCGATCTGCCTCCGATCCCCCGGGTGCCCGCGCCGGGAAGCGCATTTCCCGGCGCCTGAAGTAGAATAGCAGGCTCCCCGAGCCACTCCCGGTCCGTCAGGGAAGGCAAAATTCTCCGAATTCCCCCGCCTGCCGGCGAGCGGGACGATATGCAAAAGGCGATTTAACAATGGTGCTGTATTCCGGTACGACCTGCCCGTTCTCGCAACGCTGCCGTCTGGTGCTGTTTGAAAAGGGGATGGACTTCGAGATCAAGGACGTAGACCTGTTCAATAAGCCCGAGGAGATCTCGGTCATGAATCCATATGCGCAGGTGCCGATCCTCGTCGAGCGTGAGCTGACGCTGTACGAATCGAACATCATCAACGAGTACATCGACGAACGCTTCCCCCATCCGCAGCTGATGCCGGCCGACCCGGTGATGCGCGCTCGGGCCAGGCTATTCCTTTTCAATTTCGAGCGAGAATTGTTCGTGCACGTGCAGACGCTCGAAAACAGCAACAACCAGAAAGCCATCGAGAAGGCGCGCCTGCAAATTCGCGACCGCCTGACGCAACTCGCTCCCATCCTGCTGAAGAGCAAGTACATGCTGGGCGACGATTTCTCGATGCTGGACGTGGCGATTGCTCCCCTGCTGTGGCGCCTCGATCACTACGAGATCGAACTGCCAAAAAGTGCCGCGCCGCTGATGAAATATGCCGAGCGGATCTTCAGCCGCCCCGCCTACATCGAGGCATTGACCCCGAGTGAAAAGGTAATGCGCCGCTGATGTTCCCGCTGTGCGCCTCTTGCCGCCCGTCCGCTGCTTTGCCGGCGGCACGGCCCGCCGGGTACATTGCGGCCCGTGTTTCCAGAAATCGAGCTGGCGTTTTGCGGAATCGGTTCCATGCCTGAAATATCCACTAAGCCGTACTTGATCCGCGCCTTGTTCGAGTGGTGCAACGACTGCGGCTATACCCCCTACGTGACGGTGGCGGTCGGCGAGGCGGTGCTCGTCCCCTCCGAGTACGTCAAGGATGGCGAGATCGTCCTCAACGTCTCGCCGTTGGCGACGAATCGATTGTCAATCGGCAATGAGTATCTGGAGTTCCAGGCCCGGTTTGGCGGCGTGGCCCGTGACGTGCGCGTGCCAATCGAATTCATACGGTCGATCTATGCACGGGAAACGGGGCAGGGAATGGCATTCGAGGGGCCGGCGCAGTTGCTGACAGCCTCGCCCGCCCCCCAGCCTGCCGCGCCAGCAGGTGCGACGGGTAAACCCTTGCGGGTGCTGCCGGCGCCGGAAACCGATGGACCGCCGCCGGAGCCGCCGGCGGGACCCGGCGTGGCAGGAGATCGTCCCCGCCTGACGCGTATCAAGTAGGCAATCCAGGCCGGCATAGCTCAGTCGGTAGAGCAGCGGTTTTGTAAACCGAAGGTCGGGGGTTCGAGTCCCTCTGCCGGCACCAAGCACCTTGCCGCCCACAACGTTAGTAAGTACCTACGTTGTTTTCTTGGGCCAGAACTGGGGCAGCAGTAGGAGGCAAACCGCGCTTCCGGGCACGTCGGCGCATAGCGCGCCTTGGCTTTAGCGATACCGGCAAGGGCGCCAGCAGGGACGGGAGACTTTCGGCCCAGTGCGCGATCAGTGCGAACATCGGTCCGGCAGTGCCTAATCACCATCCCGAGATCTGTCCAGTGGAATATCCCGATGAAAGGTGCCTTGATAGGCAGCGCTACTCGACCATACCTGGCTAGGACGCTCAGCGCGAAGGCCATTCCGGCAATCGGCACGCCATAGAGCAGCGCGTTCTGGGGGCGGGAGCCAGGGGCAAGCGACGAATGATTTATGTAAAAGCACGGTACTGGCGGCGCTTGACGCGGAAGGGCATGCGCGTACAGTTGAGTTGCAACGATGGCCCCGAGCGAGTAGCACTCGACCGCCGGGATGGCGGAAAATGGGGTAAACGGGTCAAGACCCGCCACGATTGCAACGGCGCGGCCAAGCCCTGCGCCGTTTTCATTTTCATCGTGTCGTAGATCGGCTGTGCCTTCCGAGAGCGGGAACCGCGGGCAGATGACAACAACTAGCGCGGAGTCGTTCAGGATGTGTCAATCCGTCGGGCCGATCCACGCGAGGGAATAGCGGAAGCGGGTATGTGCCGCCCAGGGCAGAGGGCGGAGGGCCGATAATGCGAAGTTTTGAGCGCGGCAAGCGCGCTGGGGGTGGCGTTGCAGATCATCTTTGTGAATTGGCGACAAGGGCGGACGCGGATGCTGACGCTGACGCGCATGCGCATGGTCGTGGCGGCCATCGGGTTTAGCCTTGCGATCCTGCTTGCGGTTGCCGGCC
>Ga0209415_10003275_pt1 | contig 30136 bp, 23 predicted proteins | sample PeaSoiSIISIP2007_FD_187696 | JGI IMG/M metagenome (GOLD analysis project Ga0209415, IMG submission 187696) | Peat soil microbial communities from Weissenstadt, Germany - SII-SIP-2007 (SPAdes) (version 2) | ecosystem: Environmental > Terrestrial > Soil > Wetlands > Peat | place: Germany...
GGCCGCCGTTGTCGCCCTGGGCGCCACGGTCCATCGCGGGTCGCTCGACGACCTCGACGGCCTGCGCGCCGCGGCAGAGTCGGCCGACGGCGTCGTCCATCTCGCCTTCCGTCACGACCTGGCCTTCACCGGCGACATGGCCGGGGCGGCCGCCGCCGACCGCCAGGCCATCGAGGTGTTCGGTGAGGCCCTGGAAGGGTCGGACCAACCTCTCGTGATCGCCTCCGGGGTCCTCGGGATCGCCCCCGGACAGGTGGCGACGGAGCAGGACGCCACCAACGGATCCGGAAGCACCGACGTGCGCATCGAGGGTGCGCACGACCGGTTGGCCAACGCCCGCTACACCGCTTCCTTGGCTTCTCGCGGCGTCCGCTCGTCCGTCTTGCGGCTCCCACCGACGTGCCACGGTGACGGCGACCAGGGCTTCATGGCCATGCTGGTCGCCGTCGCCCGCGACAAGGGTGTCTCGGGCTACGTCGGCGACGGGTCCGCCCGCTGGCCCGCCACACACCGGCTCGACGTGGCGCGGGCCTTTCGGCTGGCGCTGGAGCACGCACCGGCGGGCTCGACGCTGCATGTTGTGGCCGAGGAAGGCGTTCCCGGCCGGGCCTTCGCCGAGGTGATCGGACGGAAGCTCGACCTGCCGGTCGTCCCGGTCTCCCCCGATGACGCGGTGGGACACTTCGGATTCCTAGGCTTCCTCCTGCCCCTGGACAGCGCAGCCTCGAGCGAGCGCACCCGCGAGGTGCTGGGGTGGGAGCCGACCCACCTGGGGCTCCTCGAAGACCTCGGTGAGGATCATTACTACGCCCTTCCCCAGGCCTGAGGAGCATCACGCCCGGGCACTGTTCCGCCAGACTGGCCCGGTGCGCCTGTTCGTCGCCGTCTCGCTTCCTGCCGACGTGACGGCGCTCGTCCGCGACCTGGCCCGCCCCGATCTGGCCAGCCTGCGGTGGACGACCGAGGATCAGTGGCACATCACGCTGCGTTTCCTGGGTGAGGTGGAGGACGCCGGGGCGGTGGCGGAGTCGCTGAAGGATGTGCCCGCGTCGCTCCAGGCGGCCGGGGTCGACGAGGTCGAGGCGGTGCTCGGGGCGGCCACGGTCTGGTTCCGGGGGCGGCGGATCCTGCACGTCCCGGTGGCCGGCCTCGACGATCTGGCCCGGACCGTGGGCGCCGCCACCGCGCCCTGGGGGGAACCCGACGACGACCCACCCTTCTCCGGTCATCTCACCCTGGCCCGGGTCCGGCAGCGGGCGACGGGTCCGGCCAACCTGGCCGGAGCAGCGATCTCGGCCGAATGGGCGGTGGACGAGTTCGCGCTGATCTCGTCGAGCCTCGGCTCGGGCGGATCGCGCTACGCCGTGGTCTCCACCGTGGCGCTCACCGCCGCCGGCGACCCTGGCGACGGGGGCGAAACGCCGTGAGCACCCCCCGCCTGCTGCCGTTGATCGGCGCTTACAACTTCCGTGACCTCGGTGGCTATCCGACCGCCGGCGGGCGGGCCACGCGCTGGGGACGGCTGTTTCGCAGTGACACCTTGCACGAGCTCACAGACGAGGACCTGGCTGTGCTGCGCGGCGTGGGTCTGGTGAGCATCATCGACCTGCGGACGCCGACGGAGGTCGAGCGCAACGGTCGCGGTCTGCTCCATGGCGAGCCCGTCCGGTACGTGAACCTCTCTGTGCTTGCGTCCGACGGAGTCGAGCAGCAGGCGGCGCCGGCGCCGCGGATCGACGACACGGCCGAGCGCTACCTCTCCTACCTCGAGCTGGGCCGGTCCGCGCTGGTCGGGTCCTTCCGGTTGATGGCCGACGCCGGCAATTACCCGCTCGTCTTCCACTGTCAGGCGGGAAAGGACCGGACCGGTGTGCTCGCTGCCCTCGTCCTCGGCTCCCTCGACGTGGAGCGCTCGGCGATCGTCGACGACTATGTGCTGACGTCCACGCGCATGGACCTGATCCTCGGCCGTCTGCGGCGCGATCCCCATCTCGGCCCCCGCGTCCATGAGTTGCCGCCGTCGGTCTTCGTCGTGGAGGCGGCCACGATGGAAGGATTCCTCGACGGTCTGGACGAACGCTACGGCGGGGCGCGCCGGTGGGCGCTCGACGCCGGGGTGGCCGAGGAAGAGCTCGACACCCTGGCCCGCCTGTTGCTCGAGGACGACGCCGGCGACCCCTGACCTTCTCGGTGAAAAGAGAGCTCTCACCAGGGACAACAACCTCTGACGACCCTGACGAGCGCCGATATCCCGCGACGCGTGATCTATCTACCACCGAACACCTGTTCGCAACTACAGTGCTGTAAGTAAGGAGAGCGATACACCCACTTCGTATGGTCCGCCGGGTCGGAGCGACGTACCCGGTGACATGCACACAACGAAGAGAGGCTGAAGGAAATGGAACGTGACAAGGCACTCGATGTGGCCCTGAGTCAGATCGAAAAGCAATTCGGCAAGGGCTCGGTCATGCGGATGGGGGAGAACCTCAACATGGGCATCGAGTCCATCCCGACCGGTGCGATGGCGCTCGACATGGCCCTCGGTATCGGGGGACTGCCCCGGGGACGGATCGTCGAGGTCTACGGCCCCGAGTCCTCGGGTAAGTCGACCCTGGCCATGCACGTGGTGGCCGAGGCCCAACGCAACGGCGGCATCTGCGCCTACATCGACGCCGAGCACGCCATGGATCCCGTCTACGCCACCGCCATCGGGGTGAACATCGACGACCTGTTGATCTCCCAACCCGACACCGGGGAGCAGGCCCTCGAGATCGCCGACATGCTGATCCGCTCTGGTGCCCTCGACGTGATCGTCGTCGACTCCGTCGCCGCCCTCACCCCACGGGCCGAGATCGAAGGCGACATGGGTGACGCCCACGTCGGTCTGCAGGCGCGGCTCATGTCGCAAGCCCTGCGGAAGTTGACGGGCACCCTGTCCAAGTCCGACACCATCGCTCTCTTCATCAACCAGCTCAGAGAGAAGATCGGAATTATGTACGGATGTTTTCAGTACTCGACCAGAGTGGTTCTGGCCGACGGGACGACGGAAAAGATCGGGAAGATCGTCAACCAGCGTCTTCCCGTCGAGGTGCTCTCCTACGATCCCAAGGCCGGAGCGGTCGTCCCCAAGCGTGTCGTCAACTGGTTCGACAACGGCACGACCGACACGTTCCTCCAGTTCACCGTGGCCAAGCCGGCGAAGAACGGGAAGTCGCAATTCGCCTGTACTCCCAACCACCTCATCCGGACACCGGCGGGATGGCGTGAAGCGCAGGAGCTGAAGGTGGGCGACAACGTGATGACGTCGCTGCCGCACTACCTGTCGCCCTTCCAGTGGCAGGCACTGCGGGGAACCCTTATGGGGGACGGAGCCGTGTCCCCGAATACGAACGGTCACGCTGCCCGGTTCCGATACTGCCACGGGGCGCGCCAGACTGCGTACGCTGACTGGAAGGCATCGCTGTTCGCCAACGTTGCCAGCACTCGGAACGTCCGCAAGGACGGCGTGGTCACCTACGACTTCGCACCGCTCACCGAGCTGGCCGAACTGCGGCGCTCGGTCTATACCGAGGGCAAGAAGACCTTCGACGACGACTACCTGAAGAGCCTGACGCCGTTGTCTTTGGCCCTCTGGTACCAGGATGACGCGTCGTTCACGATCCGCTCGCAAGGCAAGCAGACGCGTTTCGGTGGGATTACCGGACGGGCCGAGATCGTCGTCGAAGCCATGGAGCCGGCCACCCGAACTCGTCTGGTCGACTACCTGGCCGACACCTGGGGTATCCGGGCCAAGCTGATAGCGAAGGGTAAGGCGCAGAAAGCGGCCATCCTCTTCCCCACGGAGGAGACGCGGAAGCTGCAGATCCTGATCGCCCGGTTCGTCCATCCGAGCATGCAGTACAAGCTGCTCCCGCAGTTCCGGGGGCGCTTCGGTGTGGAGCCCGTCTTCACCCCGATGCGCTACGAGCTCGTGGCCATGCCGGTGACGGACATCCACGTGAAGCCCCCCACCCGGTCGATGCACCGCTTCGACATCGAGGTGGAGGACAGCCACAACTACATGGTCGATGGCGTCGTCGTGCACAACTCACCCGAGGTGACCCCCGGTGGTCGTGCTCTCAAGTTCTACGCCTCGGTCCGGCTCGACATCCGGCGGGTGGAGGCCATCAAGGACGGCGCCGACGTGATCGGGAGCCGGACGCGGGTGAAGGTCGTGAAGAACAAATGTTCGTCCCCTTTCAAGGTCGCCGAGTTCGACATCATGTACGGCACCGGTATCAGTCGCGAGGGTTCTCTGCTCGACGTCGGGGTGGAGCTCGGCTTCATCAAGAAGTCCGGGGCCTGGTTCACCTACGAGGGTGAGCAGCTCGGTCAGGGGCGGGAGAACGCCAAGCAGTTCCTGCGCGAGACACCCGAGCTGATGATCGAGATCAACGAGAAGATCCGGAGCCAGTTGGCTGTCGTGAACCTCCCGGCGGGAGCCGAGGTGGGCGTGGCCGCCAACAGCGACGGCGACTCGGTCAGCGTGGGTGCCAACAGCGACGACGCCCCGATCACGCTGAAGGACTGATACCCGAGGTGGGGCGGCGACGGGGGCCTGGTCCCCGGTCGCCGCTACCTCGGAGCGTTCGAGATCGGGTTGAGCGGTCCCCCCAGAAGTAGCAGGGCTGCCTCTATCCCGGTCCCCGAGTGTGGATCACCATGACCGAATGCGGACTCGTCGGTCGACTCTCCTCGTAGCGGTGTTCCTTGTCTTGTCGTGCGTCGCACCCTCTGTCCTGGTGGGCCATCGCCCCGGGCAGCAAAAGAGGCTCTCTTCGGGGCCCTCGTCAGGGTGTGGTTGACACCGGGATGGTCGAGGGCACGAGCTCGACCCATGTCTTGCCCGGCTGCAGGGTGATGGTGGAACCATCGGTGGCGACGAGCTTGGTCGGGTCGGACAGCGACGCCCGCTGCCAGGTGCCGCCGATCTCTTCGCCGTTGCGGAACACCGAGAGGGGACCGAATCCGACCAGCTGCGACTGGACCTCGAGACCACCCTCGCTGTTCTCGAGCCAGGGGCCGTAGGTGATGTGGACGGATTGGACGACGATGTTGGAGACTGCGATCCGGCCCTGGTCGGCCGTGTTGGCCGGTGCCCCGCCGATGGTCAAGAGCCAGTCGCCCGTGATCGGGCTCCAGGTCCAGACGTTGTCATTGGTGGAGGAGAAGGGGATGTGCAGCGACGACACCGGGACGCCCGTCGGTGCGGTGGCCGAGTAGGTGAAGAGCGGCGCCGGCGCAGTGGTGTCGAACGGGTTGAGAGCCCAGGCCGCCGCCGTCGGCGCGTAGGTGTCGTAGGGGGCGTAACGACCGGATGGATGCTGGACGATCGAGGCGTGGGTGAAGACGTCGTCGTTGATCAGGTTCGCACTGTTCAGAAGGCTGATCACCGGGTTGATGCCACCGGCGTGGACCAGGAGGGGCTTCGAGAGCTGATCGAGGATCGGCACGTCGACGGCCCGGGCCGAGCGGATGGGGCCCACCAGCTTCGCCTCCTGGCACTGGAAAACGGCCACGAGGCGGGTGATGCCACCTTCGACGGGCTCTTCGAAGACGACGTCGGCGCTCGTCAATCCGGACTGGGGGCGCGCCGCCGGGTAGTTGTCCACCTTGAAGGCGAGGGCGGGCCGTTGCGGCACTTGGCCACCGGGAGCCGGCAGGCCGGTGAGCGGGCAGACCGGCCCGGCGGCGACGGCCGGGATGTTGGTCGCCGCGCTGGACGGCAGCGGCGACGATGCCTTCGGGGTGTGCTTCGCCGGGGTCCCCGACGTGACGGCCAGGGCGATACCGGCCCCGGCGAGAAGGACGACGACGGAGACGATGGCGATGACCCAGGCGCGGCTCATCGATGCCCATCGACCTCCGGCAGCGGCATGACGCGGCCCGCCACCCGAGGCGGTCGAAGCGGTGGCCCCTGCAGCATCGGTGGCCCCCGCAGCATCGGTGGCGGCCGCAGCATCAGTGGCGGCCGCAGCATCAGTGGCGGCCGCAGCACCGGTGGCGGCCAGGACGGAGGTGGCGTCGGCGTCGGCCGGCCCGGAGCCCGCCGCTGCATCGGTGGCGCTCACGACCGACGTGACGTCGTCGGCCGGCTCCGGCGGGGGCACGCTCGGCGTCCCGGCCGGCGCGGTGGCGTCGAGTGCCGGTTCTTGGCCGGCGTCCTCGGTGCTGTCCGGGGTCTGGTCGTCGGGCATCTCGGCGTCGAGGCTACTCCCTCACATATCTCCCCCTGGGTGACCCTTTTTGCGTCGCCGGCCCACAAGGAGTGAGAGAAACGGCCCCGGAGCTGGCCGCAGACCCCGTCACGGGCCCGGCGCGTGTGTCCTTCCTTTGGCCCGGATCGGTGGCGCGCGCTAGCACGGTGTGATGGAGATCAGGGGCGTGCACCAGATGGCCACCGCCTTCGACGGCGCCGCCGCGGTGTACGAACAGGCCCGGCCGGGCTACCCGGCCGACGCGGTGGCGTGGATGATCGAGTCGCTCGAGCTCGGGCCCGGCCGCCGCGTGCTCGACCTCGCCGCCGGGACGGGAAAGCTCACGCGTGACCTCGTGGCGAGCGGTGCCCATGTGATCGGGGTGGAACCGGTGGAGGCCATGCGCCGGACGCTGGCCGCCTCGATGCGGGACGCCACGACCGGTGGCCCGGCTCCCTCGGTGGTGGCGGCGGTGGCGCAGGCCCTGCCCATGGGAGACGGGACGCTCGACGCCGTCACCGTCGCTCAGGCCTTCCACTGGTTCGCCACCGACGGGGTCCTCGGTGAGATGCACCGGGCGCTGCGACGCGACGGGGGACTCTGTCTGGCGTGGAATCGCCGGGACCAGACCGATCCGCTGCAGGCGGCGTTGACGAGGCTGATGGAGCCGATGCGCGGCGACACCCCGTCGTACGAGAGCGGACGGTGGCGGACGGTGGTCGAGAACAGTGATCGGTTCGTGGTCCGGGGCGAGACGCACGTGCCGTGGCGGCAGGCCGTCGACGCGGAGGCGGTGGCGGACCGGGTGGCGTCGGTGAGCTTCATCGCCGCCATGGCGGAGGACGACCGGGCGCGACTGCTCGACCAGGTGCGCGCCGCCGCGTCCGAGATACCGGCGCCGCTCGAGCTCGTCTATATCTCCGACGTGTTCTGCTTGACGCGGCGCCACGGGAAGTAGCGTCACCACGGTGGCACCACCGCAGCAGGTCCCGCCCTGGCTCCGACGATGGGCGTCGGAGGCCATCAATACGACATGGACGTGGGTGAGCCGGCTCGGTGCCATCGGCCCCGACGACCGCCGGGCCCGGCGCTTCGGGGCCTTCGGCGAGGGCAGCATCATCGCCTTTCCACCCGGTGCGATCTACAACGAGCGGTGGATCCGGATCGGGGCCCACACGATGATCGGGCCCCACGTCTCGTTGACGGCCGGGATGGCACCGGGGCAGGAGATGGTGAGCGATCCTGTGGTGTCCATCGGGGACAGGACGCTGATCGGGCAGGGCAGTTACATCGTGGGGCATTTCAGCATCGAGATCGGCGACGACATCCAGACGGGGCCGTACGTGTACATCACCGATCAGAACCACACCTACACGGATCCCGACGTGCCCATCGGCCGGCAGTGGCCGGTGGAGTCGAGTGTGTCGGTGGGCTCGGGCAGCTGGCTCGGGACCGGGGTGGTCGTGCTGCCGGGCGCCCGGATCGGCCGCAACGTGGCCGTGGGAGCAGGTTCGGTGGTGATCGGCGAGCTCCCCGATCACTGCGTGGCCGTCGGTGTGCCGGCCCGCGTGGTCAAGCAATACATGGAGGGCGACGGCTGGGTGGCGGCCGACGGATACCCCGACGCCGACGTCCGTCACAACAGCAACACCCGCAACAGCGACACCGCCGATATCGCCAACACCGACGACGCGACCGCTGACTCGACGAGTTCGGCCGCGCCGGTGACCGGTTCGCCGTCGACGACAGGCCTCTGACCGGGGACGCAGCACCGTCGGGAAAATGATTTGCAGGATGCGCGACTCGGGCGGCGAAACGCGCTAGAGAGAGTGCACGGCACCTTACGTTGCGCTGCGTTCACGAAGTGCGTGGAAACGCCGGGAAATCGGGAATTCTGCTGATCGTCCACAGCCTCATCCCCAGGTATTTCCACAGTGATCTCCACAGGCAATGATATTGCCGCGCGGTACCGTCCGCTCGGTGCGGACGTGTCGAAGAATGTGGACGCGGGGGTGCGCGCGACAACGTACTCTGGCGTTACCGACCGGGCGCGGTGAGACGTGCCAGAAGATGCAAGACCGTGCGATGTGCAAGACCGAGTGATGTGCAAGACCGTGTGATGTGCAAGACGGTGCGACATGCAACATGACGACGGATGATGCAACGGACGATGCGACAGACGAATGGTGCGACGAAGGATGAAGGAATGACGATGACAAGGCTCGGTCGGGGATTCGGTGTAGTGATGACGGTTCTCGCCGTCGTCGGCATCCCCTCCATGTCGGCGTTCGCCGACAGCACCTGCTACACGAACTGCAGCCCGCCCACGACACTGATCGGATCGGGCGGTGGTGGTGGGACGAGCGGAAGTGGTGGTGGGACGTCGCCGGTGACGGGCGGCCAAGGGTCGGGCGGTCATGGACCCGGTACCGGGAGCGGATCGGGCTCCGGCGGCTCGGGGTCGGGCGGCAGCAACGCCCAGACGGCCGGTGTGTCCACGAAAGCCTCGGGCGGAGGTTTGCCCTTCACGGGTGCCGACGTCGAGGAGATGACGGCGATCGGCGCCGGTGCTCTCGTGATCGGCGGGATCCTGGTGCGCCGGGGCCGGAACCGGCGGCGCGCCGAGAGCTGAGCCGGCTGAGAGCTGAGTCGCCCGGGGCTCCCACCTGGGGCTGACCCCGCCGTGGTCCCTCTCATCCTGGCGCTCCAGGATTTCGGCGAAATGACGATACATTTCGTGAGGCGGGTCGCCTGACGGACGCGCCCAGTGTTCTTTCGTCGAACGATGGGACCAGGCAGGAACAGTGGACGAGATTCTTGGCGGCGTGCGAGTGGGAACGGACCTGGTGCCGGTGGACCAGGTGGCCGAGTCCGTGGCGCAGTTCGGCGACCGGTATGTGGGTCGGATCTACACCGAGCACGAGGTGTCGTGCTGCCGGGGCACCCCGTCGGTGGTGGCGGCCGGCCTCGCCGCGCGCTTCGCCGCCAAGGAGGCAACGGTGAAGGTGTTGCGGCCTGTGGGCCACCAACCGGACTGGCGGTCGATCGAGGTGCGGCGCGACCCGGCCGGCTGGTGCAGCTTGTCGCTCTCGGGCGAGGCGGCGCGGATGGCCGACGAGCAGGGGATCAGCGACCTGGCCGTGAGTCTGACCCACGAAGGCGGGATGGCCGCCGCCGTGGTGGTGGCGATCTGCGGCGGCGACGGGCGATAGCGATGGAGGCGATGGAGGAGGAGATCCGGCAGATCCTGGCGCAGCAGGGACGACTGCCCGTCGACATCGCCGATCTCGACAACGACGCCGACCTGTACGAGGCGGGGATGACCTCGCACGCATCGGTCAGCGTGATGCTGGCCCTCGAGGACACCTTCGACTTCGAGTTCCCCGAGAGCATGCTCCGCAAGAGCACCTTCGAGTCGGTGACGGCCATTAGGGCCGCGCTCACCTCCCTCGTGGGTGCACCGGCGGAATGACCGACGAGGCGTTCGGGGCGTTTCGCGACGAGCTGATCGACTCGGGACTGGTGATCGACGCCGGCGCCGAGGGTCTGTACGGACGGTCTTTCGACTACGAGCGGATCGTGTCGGGGATCATGGGACTGACGACCCGGACAGGCGCCGACGAGGGGGCGACGACGGTGCACTTCCCCCCGGTGATTCCCCGGTGGCTGCTCGAGCGGACCGACTACCTGAAGTCGTTCCCCGATCTGACCGGGTCGGTGCACAGCTTCCGGGGTGACGACAAGATGCATGCCCGCTTGCTGGCCCTGGTCGACGCCGGGGACGACTGGGTGGAGGTGCTCGAGCCGGCCGACGTGGTGCTGCGACCCGCCGCCTGTCACCCGGTGTACCCGCTGTGCACGGGCGGCCCCCTTCCCGCCGGGGGACGGCGCTTCGAGGTGCACGGGTGGTGCTTCCGGCACGAGCCCAGTCGCGATCCGGCGCGGATGTTGGCCTTCCGGATGCACGAGTTCGTCTATGTGGGCGACCCCGGGGGGGCCGACGGGCACAGCGAGGTGTGGGTGGCGAGGGGGACCGAGATGTACGAGAGCCTCGGCCTCGAGATCGACGTGGTGGTGGCCAACGATCCCTTCTTCGGCCGGGCCGGGAAGGTGCTCGCCGCCAACCAGCGCGCCGAGGCGTTGAAGCTCGAGTTCGTGAGTCCCATCACCTCGACGGAGTCGCCGACGGCCATCGGTTCGGTGAACCGCCACCAGGACCACTTCGGATCGACCTTCGGGATCGAGTCGGCCGACGGGGCGGTAGCCCACTCGGCCTGCTTCGCCGTGGGGGTGGACCGGACGGCGCTGGCGCTGCTGCGGCGACACGGGCTCGACATCTCGTCGTGGCCCGCTGCCGTGCAGGCCCGTCTGTGGCCGTGAGCCCGGGACGGTGAGCGCCGGCGCCCTGTGGTTCGGTCCCGACGCGCGGCCGCTCTTCGGATGGATGCACACGCCGGACGACGAGCGGGCCCGGGGGGCCGTCGTGCTGTGCCCGGCCCTCGGGCTCGAGGGCGTGTGCAGCCACCGCGCCTACCGGCGGCTGGCCGAACGTTTCGAGAAGATGGGGATCGCCGCGCTGCGCTTCGACTACGACGGCACCGGGGACTCGGCCGGCGACGGCGGCGACCCCGGGCGGGTGCGGGCCTGGGTGGCGAGCGTGACGGCGGCGGTCGAGTTGGTGCGCGGCGCCGGGGCCGAGCGGGTGGTGGTGGTGGGCATGCGGGTGGGCGCCACCATCGCCGCCGGGGCGCTGTCCGGGTCGGGAGACGCGGGCCGACCGGACACCGGGCCGGTGCCGGTGGACGGGCCGGTGCCGGTGGACGGGCCGGTGCCGGTGGACGGGCCGGTGCCGGTGGACGGGATGGTGCTGTGGGATCCGTGCGCGTCGGGGCGGTCGTATCTCCGCGAGCAACGGGCGCTCGGGTTGATGAGCCTCGGGGGCGAGGCGAGCGGGGACGGATCGGTCGAGGTGCCCGGGATCGTGTACCGGGCCGACACGGTGGAGGAGCTGTCGGCGCTGTCGATCGCCGCCACCGGGGGGCCCCTGGCCGAGCGGGTGCTCGTGCTCACGCGGGCCGAGCGGACGGCGAACAAGGCGATGGTGGAGCGCCTTCGGATGGAGCATGTGGAGTGGGGCGAGGCCACGGGGCAGGCCGAGCTGGTCGACGTGGAACCGTGGCAGGTCCGGCAGCCGGTGGCGGCGCTGGAGGCGGTGGCGTCGTGGGTCGGCGGCGTGGTCGGGGGCGAGAGCGCTCCGTTCCGCCTGGACCGTGGAGACGAAAAGCGGGGGGCGCCGGCGGGCAACGGCGGGGCCGTGCGGACGGTGGCCGTGGTCGAGCGGGAGGGCGACGGCGGGGCGATCAGCGAGAGGATCGTGGCGCTGGGACCGGTGGGGCTCTTCGGCATCGTGACCGAGCGAGGGGAGCCGGCCGAAGTGGGCGAGACGGCGACGTCGGCTGGTGGGCCGACGGTGATCTTGTTCAACGCCGGGATGATCGACCACGTGGGGCCGTCGCGGCTGTGGGTGAACTTCGCCCGGGAGTGGGCCCGGTTCGGCGTGCGGGTGCTGCGGTTCGACATGTCGGGGCTGGGCGACAGCCCGGTGCGGCCGGGGCAGGCCGAGGACATCGTGTACCCACCCGAGGCGCTCGACGATCTGACGATGGTGGTGAAGGCCATGGGGCCCGACGGGGCGGGGGAGATCGTGTTGTCGGGTCTGTGCTCGGGGGGCTACCACTCGGTGGAGGGCGGGATCGCGCTCGGGGTGGGGGCCGTGTGTCTGATCAACCCCAGCTTCATCGCGGCGCCGGCCGAAGCCCACGGGGAGGACGGCGGGGAGAGGGCGGCGGAGATCGACCCCCGGCGCCAGGCCACGACGGCCCGGCGGAAATGGGTGCGGGCGCTACCGGCCCACGAATTTCTCGGGAGCATCGTCGACCGGCTGCCCGACCCGGCGTGGTGGGTGATCAACCGGGTGGCGGTGGGCAGTCCTCCGGGAAGGATCCTGCAGAAGCTGGTCGACGCCGGGGTCGAGACCTCCATCGTGTGCGGGGAGACCGAGGCCCGGGCCATGCGTCGCGGTCAGGCCGCCGCCTTTCGGCGGCTGGCCCGGACCGGACGCTTTCATCTCGAGGTCGTGCCAGGCATCGACCACGAGCTGTTCGCCCGCGTCTCGCGCGATCGGGTGCGCCCGATGGTCACCGAGAGGATCCAGCTATCGGTGGCCAGGAGCCCGTCCCGTCACGCGTGACGCGGAACACCTGATTGACGTAGAGCGAACTCCACGGAGAACTACTTCTTCGGCGGCTTCTGGAAGGTGCAGGCGGCCGTGAAGGAGCCGTTGGCCGTGACGACCTTGACGTTCGCCGCCGCCTTGATGCCGGTGGGAACCTGCGCCTTGATGGCCTTGGCCGTGTCCTTGATCGGCGTGACGGTCGTGCCGCCGATGGTGACCTTGGTGGCGTTGGCCAGATTGGTGCCGCGGATGGTGACGTTCTTGCCCATGGTCGCCGTGGCCGGCGAGCACTTGGTGATCGTCGGTGCCCCCGCAGTTGTTGGCACGGCCGAGGCCGATGTGCTCAGTGCCATGGGCACGGCGACGCCGGCCAATGCGGCGATGGCGACGCCGGACGCGACAATGCGAAATCTCACGTGTATCCCCCCCTGAGTCGTGACCCCCCTGAGTCCTGACATGAGCACAGTGAACGACGCGTATCACCGTGCGCCCAACTGAGGGTCAAAAATCCGTCACCGGGAGAGAACCGGTTGGGAGGGGTTTCGGACAACAGAGGCCCAACGAGGAACGAACGACGTCGGTGCGGCGGGCGATACGGTGCTTTTCCGGCAGAGCACGGGAGGGGGTGAGGGAGCGGGTGGGAATGGAGACGAAGCGGGGTCCGGTGGCCCTGGTGGGGTCGGGCGAGTTCCTCGATCGGATGGTGGCCGTCGACGCCGGGCTGTTGGCCGGTCGTCCCCCGCGGGTGGCCATCATCCCCACCGCCGCGTCGCTCGAGGGTGCCGAGCGGGTGGCGTGGTGGCTCGAGCTCGGCCGGCGTCACTACGAGGCGATGGGGGTGGAGAGCGTGGCCGTCGCCGTGGGTAGCCGGGCCGAGGCCGACGAGCCGGAGATGGCGCGGTTGATCGAGGGGGTCGGTCTCGTCTACCTGTCGGGGGGAGACCCCCACCACCTCGCCGCGTCCCTGCGGGGGTCCCGGGTGTGGGAGGCGATCGTGGCCGCTTGGCACGGGGGTGCCGCCCTGGCGGGGTGCTCGGCCGGGGCGATGGCACTCACGTCGGGTGCGCCGTCGGACCTCGGCCCCGGTGGGTCCCGGCGGGCCGCCGGGGAGGACGTGGACGGTCTGGGGTTGATCGGGCATCTGGCGGTGATCCCCCACTTCGATCTGCTCGAACGGCGGCGTTCGGACATCGTGGAATGGTTCGCCCGGTGGCAACCGGCGGGGACGACGCTCGTGGGGGTGGAGGAGGAGACGGCTCTCGTGGGTGACGGCGCCGGTTGGCGGGTGGAGGGGGTCGGCGCCGTGTGGGTGTTCGGGCCCGGGGATCCCGAGCGCTTCGCCCCGGGCGAGACCGTCCCGCTCGAGCCGGCCGCCGGCTGACCCCGAGCCCGCCGGCGATTTGCAGGGGCGGCTCGTCGCCACCGCGACGCGGCGTCGGAATGTCGGCACCGGCCGGGGTGTTGGTGTCGGTGTGCTTCGGGCGCCGGAGACGGCGGCCCGCCCCCCGGAAGGCCATCGCCGAAAGGAAGGTCCGCCATGCCGGCTGTGACCGTCGACGACGTCACCCGTCTGCCCAAGTTGCCCGCGCCCGGAGGGGTCGAGCGGCTCGTCGACTCGGTGACCAGCGCGCCGAGCGGGTTCGAGGGCGAGGGGTTCCCCGTGCGGCGGGCCTTCGCCGGGGTCGATCTGGCCCGGCTCGATCCGTTCGTGCACATGGACCAGATGGGAGAGGTGGATTACGCGCCGGGTGAGCCGAAGGGGACGGCGTGGCACCCGCACCGGGGCTTCGAGACGGTGACGTACATGATCGACGGGACGTTCCAGCACCAGGACTCGGCCGGCGGCGGGGGGCTGATCACGAACGGCGACACCCAGTGGATGACGGCGGGGGCCGGGATCCTGCACATCGAGGCGCCGCCCGAGGCACTGGTGACGAGCGGGGGGCTGTTCCACGGGATCCAGCTGTGGGTGAACCTGCCGGCCGCCGACAAATGGGTGCCACCGCGGTACCAGGACATCCGGAGCAATCAGGTGGCGCTGGTGTCGTCGGCCGACGGAGGGGCGCTCGTGCGGGTGATCGCCGGCGAGGTGGGGGGTCACGGCGGTCCCGGGGCCACCCATACGCCGATGGCCATGGTGCACGCCACCGTCTCTCCGGGCGGGCGGCTGGTGCTGCCCTGGCCGCGGGAGTTCAACGCCCTCGTCTACGTGCTGGCCGGGAGCGGGAGCGCCGGATCCCGGGGTGCGCCGGTGAAGACGGGCCAGATGGTGGTCTTCGGCCCCGGTGACAGCCTGGTGGTGTCGGCCGACGACCGTCAGGACGGCCCCGCCGGGGAGCTCGACATCCTCGTCCTCGGGGGCCGGCCCATCGGGGAACCGGTGGCCGCCTACGGCCCCTTCGTGATGAACACGCGGGCCGAGATCGCCCAGGCCTTCGAGGACTACGAGCAGGGGAAGCTCGGGACCATCCCGGCCGACCACATCGGCCACTGAACCCGGTCGTCCGGGTCGGTCCGGGGTCCCCGGTGGGGGATCCGTGGCCCGACCCCCGCTTTGTGGCAAGACTGTCGCGTGTCAATGGGTCGCGGCGGCCCCGAGAACGGATGGCGGCGACCGGTCGGAGGGAGGGTGCACATGCGTACGAAGCATCTCGTCGGGGCGGTCTTGATGTGTGGGCTGGTCTCGGTGGCGACACCGTTGGCGGCGTTGGCCGCCACCAGCGGGACCGAGCACTTCACCCTGGTCTTCGGATCCCAGACCGGTTCGGGGCCGATCTTCGCCTCGGGCGTCTTCACCGCCGGGGGGACCGACTACCAGGGCCACAGCACCGACGAGGCCGTGTTCGCCGACGGGGCCTTCAAGATCCACCACGGTGGGATCAAGGGCACCTTCACGTTCGACCCCACCACCTGCATCGGCCACCAGGGCGGGAGCGGGCCGTACACGATCAACGGCGGGTACGGCGCCTACGTCCACATCAAGGCGAGCGGCACGGCCCACATCAAGGGGACCATCGAGACCGGGCGCAACACCAACGGGACGTGCAACTTCCACGACATCACCGCCTACTCGTTGATCGTGCACGCCAGCGGGCCGCTCAGCCTCTGACCGTACGGCGCGGTCAGTTCTGACCCTTACGGCGCGGTCAGTTCTGACCCTTACGGCGCGGTGCCGACCCCGCTCATGGTGACCGTGATCGTTCCCTGACCGTTGGCGGCCCCGAAGGTGTAGCGACCGGAGAACGGCCCCGATGTCGGGGGTCGGAAGGTGACGGCCTGGGTCACCGCCGTGCCCGGATCCAAGGTGATGCCCTCGGGCAGGGGCTCGGTCGCCGAGAAGACGCCCGACGGGGCCGCCGCGCGCGAGATGGTGAGGGCGATGGTGCCGCGGTTGCCGACGCGAAAGGTGAGGGTGACCGACTTCCCCACCGGGACCGATCCGAAATCTAGGACGGTCGGGGTGAGCGTCAATTGGGCTGTCCCGGTGACCGCCTCTCCCGTCAACGGTTCGGTCACCGAGCCGTGGTCGCTCGTGATAGTGATCGATTGGGTGTCCGACCCGGCCGTCGTCGGGTTGTAGGTGACCGACGCCGTGAGTGCCTGCTGCGGGTTCAGGACGGTGCCCACCGGGGGGAGGCCGGTGACGGTGAAGGGAGCGCCGGCCGACGTGACGTTGGTGATCGTCTCGGGACGGTCCCAGGAGTTGGCGACGGTGAAGGTGAGGGTCTTGCCGCCCGCCCCCGTGTCGACGACGCCGAAGGAGTCCGGTGCGGCCGAGAGGATGAGGCCGGGTGCGGTGCCGTAGCCGGTGAGGGCGAGCGTGCGCGTGCCGGCCGTGCTCGTGACGGTGATGTTGGCCACCACCGTGCCGGCCGAGCGGGGAGCGAAGGTGACGGGGATGGTGATGCTCTGGCCCGCCGCCAGGGTGCGGCGGTACCGCCGGCCGCGCACGCTGAAGGTCTGGTTCTGCTGGTCGAGGGCGGCGGTGCCGGGGACGACGGTGGATCCCTGGTAGCCAGGAGCCGAGACGGGTGCTCGCCCCGGCACCGGGTGGACGTCCACGACGCCGGCGGCCGGTGAGACACCAGTGATGGCCAGGGAGCGGTTGGCCGTCACGGTGACGGCCACGGTCTTACTGGTGCCGACCGGGACATTGCCGAAGTCGACGGGGGCCGCCTGCAGCGGCCCGTTCGACTTGGTGCCGAAGGCGAAGAGCCGGCCCGTGCGGGTGCCGACGTAGACCATGCCGTTGTAGGCGGTGGAGACCGAGTACTTGGACGCCGTGCCGATGGGTCCGGACCACAGCAAGGGCAGGGTGCCGCCGCTCGGGATGGCGCCGTAGGCGCGCAATTGGGCGCCGTCGCCCGATATGCCGCCCGAGTAGACGACCCAGACGACGGCGCTGCCGGCGGTGGTGCCGTTGCTCGTGACCGTCGGCGACCCCGATGCCTGGCCGAAGCCGCCGGCACTCATGGCGGCCTCCGTCAACTGCGGGGTGCCACTCGAGCTCACGCCGTAGCTGAGAGCCTGGAGGCCGCCCTTCCCGTCGTTCTCGGCGATGTAGATCCAGCCTCCCTCTCCGCCGTAGACGGCCGGGTGGCCCCAGACGCCGGCGAAGGGCCCGATCATCTGGAGGGGGTTGTCCCCCCCCGACGGACCCTGGTCGCGACCGCCCAGATCGTCGCGGTTCAGGAGGAACACGCGTCCGTCCTTGCCGACCTGGATGAGCAGATTCGGATCCGCACCGGCGCCGAAGTACGGCGAGGGCAGGGCGACCGGTCCGCCCGAGCCGAGGTCATCGTCGTTCTTATCGAGGGTGGGGGCATCTGCGGGCGAGAAGTAGTCGGTGGGGGTGAGCTTGCCGTCGCTGCCGACGGTGAGGGCGACGACCGATTCCGACAGCGTCGGCGGAGGAGAGGTGCCGGCCGACGGCGGTGGGGCGATGCCGTTGCCGGTGGTGACGAAGATCCGGTTGGGGCCGTCGGACACGAGGCCGGCCCCGGACTGCCAGATGCCCGACTGCGAATTGGCGTCCGTGCCATCGCCCGACTCGTCGCTCCACATGGTGGTGATGGAGTGGGTGGTGGTGGACACCCCGACCACGACGCCCCGGTAGGGGGTGTGGTCGCAGTCGCTCGAGAAGGCGGCGTAGACGACACCGCCCAGGAACAGCAGGGCCGGGCGCTGCAGTTGGTTCCAGTCGTCGAATGGCACTCCCGGTGTGTTGTCCGGTGTGCCCTGGATCTCGACGGGGAAGCCGGCGACCTCCTGGCCGGTGACGGCCGAGATGGCCTGCAGCCAGGTGTGGTTGTTCGACGCGCCCTTGCCCGACTGGAGCCTGGTCGTCAGGTAGACGGTGTCCGTGGCCGGGTCGACCACGGGAGTCGAGGTGGATCCGAGGTCGGGGGCGAGGTCAGCGCAGGAGATGGTGGAGGACCGCAGGGGCTGGCCGAACTTGCGGCTCCACTGCACCTTGCCGGTGGCGGCGTTCACGCCGTAGGCCCGGGCCTTCTCGGTGGTGACGACGAGGGTTCCCTTCACGGCCAGGGGTTGGGCGTAGATGGACCCCTTGAGCTTGGTGGCGAAGACCTGGCCGAACGACCCGGACTGGACGTCGGAGGGGGACAGGTTCGGCTCGTTCGGATCCCAGCCCGTACGGAGGTTGTCGTAGGCCGCCGTGGTGACGTCGGGGGGTGAACTCGCCAGCGCCGTCGCCGCCAGGATGCCGGTGCTCGTGCCCACCACGATCAGGGCGGCCACCGCCGCGACCGCGCGGCGTGTGCGTAGCCGGCTCATGGGTTCCCTCCGCTTGTGCCCGTCCAGAAGCATCCGGTCCTCCCGAGCCTAGGGCCACGGGGAAACGTAGGACGGGAAAACGGCCGCCTAAACGCTCGAATGCTGGCGCAGGACCTCGAGAGCGCGATCGGCATGCTTCTGCATGCTCAACTCGCTCTTGATCACGCCGATGACCTTGCGGTCGGTGCCGATGACGAAGGTGTTGCGCTTGACGGGGACGAGACCGCCGCTTCGCTTGACTCCGAAGATCTCGGCCACGGTGCGGTCGGGATCGGACAGCAGGGGGAAGTCGAAGTTGTACTTGTCGGAGAATTCTTTCTGCTTCTCGACCTTGTCGGCCGAGATCCCCACCCGCTGGCCTCCGGCCTGTTCGAACTCCTTTTTCAGGTCACGGAAGTGGCAGCTCTCTTTGGTGCAGCCGTAGGTCATCGCCCCCGGATAGAAGAACAAGGTCACCGGGCCGGCGGTCAGCAGGTCGCTGAGCTTGCGGACGGTCCCCGTCTCGTCGGGCAGCTCGAAGTCAGGTACGACATCGCCGATATCCATGGTCGATGACCCTAACCGGCGGGTCGCGGCCGTGCTCGTCGGGCGTGCCCGATTAGGTGGCCGTCAGGCCGATGGGGAAGGTGCCTCGAGGACGAGACAGGCGTTGTGGCCACCCATGCCCAGCGACGACTTCATGATGGGCCCTTCGGCGCAGGCCGTCAGGCCGTCGAGGAGCTTCGGGTGGCCCTTCGAGATCCGCCGCGGTGCGGGGATCACGCCCGTCTCGAACCCGTAGAGGCTGGCCACGATCTCGATGGCCGCCGAGGCCGCCTGGGTGTGACCGACCAACGGCTTCATGGAGAAGATGCCTTCGGCGCCGGGAAGGAGCTCGTCGAACAGAGCGCTCTCGACGCCGTCGCACTGCGCCGTTCCGGTGCCGTGCGCGTTCAGGTAGGCGATGTCACTGCCGAGGACCCCGGCATCGTCGAGAGCACCGGTGAACGCCCGGCGGACCTGGGCGAAGTCGGGGGCGATGGACACGGGGTGGTAGCCGTCGGACGACATCGCCCCGCCGAGGACGGTTCCGTAGGACGCCCGGGGGCGACCCGAGACCACCATGGCCACCGAGGCCTCGCCCGGATTGAATCCCCGGCTGCCTTCCTGGAATGGCCGGCAGACGTCCCAGGGCGGCGCGTCCACGTGCAGGACGCCGAGGTTCCCGAAGGACTTGGCGTTCTCGGGGGAGACGGAGAGGTCCGAGGCGATGACCACCACGTCGGTGGCGAGACCGGCGTTGATCCACAGGCGGGCGGTGAGGAGACCCACGACGCCCGATGCGCACATGGCCGTCACGTTCATGGACGGGCCGTGGAAGTCGAATTCCTTCATGAACCCCATGAGCACGGTGGAGGGCATGAGCTCGAGCCAGTTCCGCCTGGTGGTTCCGGCGCCCCGGCGGTGGTGGTAGTCGGCCCAGTGGTCCACGTCGCCGAGCACGACGCCGTGGATGAGCCCGACATTCCCGCCCGGTCGCCACCCCCGGTCGAAGGCGTTGTGGACCGCCTCGCGCCCGGCGTGACGGACGGCCCGCATGATGCGGCTGGGCCCGTCCTCGGGGTCGCCGGCATCGTCGACCAGGGCCACCCAGCCCCAGTCGTCGTCGAAGGCGGGGGAGAAGCCGCGGTGGCAGCGGACCGCCGACTCGCTCGTGTAGAGGCCCTCCCGGAGGAGTTTCTCGCCCCAGCCGTAGCCACTGACGGCACCGATGCCGCAGATCGACACGGGTCGTTGGGGGAACGATGTTTCCAACGTCCTCGCCGGTCCCGTAGACATCTCCCACCCCCCTTGGCCCTTTGGTCGTTTGTGACTCATGAGCCACAATGGCAACAGTTGCCCACAGTAAGGGCTTCTGAGTACGGCGTAAAGACGCAAAACCGTCTTCGTGACGGGGGAGCCACGGTACAAGGGGTTTTTTCTACGAATGACAACGATGTCATTCGGGAATTGGTCGCAAAGTGCGGGGTTTCCGCGCGGATCGTGACCCCGGGCCGTGCCGAGGCACGTGTCGAGGTAAAGGTCACGGTGGCGCGCACCGATAGATAGGCATGCCTGATGCGCGCCTGGGCTTGGTTCAGAACGCCCCCGCGACGGCACCACACGGCGGCGCGCCGAACGGCGGTGGGCACAAGGACGTGTGGGGGGGATCGTCGGGTGCGTCGACGCCCACCGGGGGCGACACCCCCGAACGGCTGGCCCTGCTGTCGGGTCTGGCCGGCGTGGCCACGTGGGAATTCACCACCACCGGCCCGGGGCCCGTCTGGCACTCCCGTTTCGAATCCCTCGTCCGTAATCCCCCGGCCGGCGGTCGCTACCGCGTGCCACCCGGTCCCGACGGTCGCCCGGTGACCCTCGAGGACCTCGGCGACGTGCTCCTGGCACCGATCGAGGAGACCGTGCGCGCCGGTGTGGTGTGGGACAACTACGAGCTGATCCAGGAGATCGAGGAGCCGGGAGGCGTGGTCCACCGGATCCTCATCCGGGCCACACTGCTCCCCGACGCCCGCGGCTTCTTCGGGATCATGGCCGACGTGAGCGACCCGGGATCGGTGCCCTGGGTGACGGCCGACGTCGGGGAGCGGCTCGAGCTGCTGGTGGAGCACTCGCCGGACGGGATCATCGTCCACCAAGAGGGCATCATCGTCTACGCCAACCCCGCCGCACTGCACTTCGCCGGGCTGAAAGTGCTGACCGAGGCGCTGGGCAAGCCCATGACGCTGTTCATCAGTCCGACCGACATCGGGCCCATCGTCGCCCGCCTCTCGCAGCTGAACGAGCCCGGCGACGCCGTGAAGGGCACCGAGGTGACGATGGTGCACCCCGACGGCAGCAAGTTCGTCGTCGACATCGTGAGCGTACGGACCACGTGGGGCGGACAGCCCGCGTACCAAGTGATCCTCCGTGATGTCTCGGAGCGCAAGCGCGCCGAGGAGGAAGCGCTCGCACGCGCCGCCATCGAGCAGCGCTACGCCGCCGCGGTGGCCGCCCTCGAGGAAGGCGTGATCGTCTTCGACCGCGACGGCTCGGTGGCGGCGGCCAACGAGTCCGCCGTCCGCATCCTCGGCAGCCGCCTCGACGGCGGCCGGGGCGATGCCATCTTCACCGGCGGCGGCCCCGCCCAGAGGAACGACACGAGCCCCTTCGCTCCCGACGACCTGCCCCTCGCCGTGGCCCTGTCCCGGCACGAGGGAACGTCCGACGTCGTCATCGGCGTGCGCGACGAGGACGGCAAAGAGCAGTGGTTGTCGGTGAGCTCGCGTCCGATCGACGATGTCCAGGACTCGACGGCCGGAGCCGTCGTGTGCTCGGTGTCGGATATCACCGAGCGCAAGCTCCTACTGGACCGACTGGCCTGGGAAGCCCGCAACGACCCGCTCACCTCCCTGGCCAACCGCAGCGGTTTCCTCGCCGCGGTGGAGGGTGCGCTCAAGGTCAGGGACTCCGAGCGCGACGGGCTCGTGATGTTCTTCTTCGATCTCGACCGGTTCAAGCTGGTGAACGACTCTCTCGGTCACGCCGTGGGAGACGAGGTCCTGCGGGCCGTGGCCCAGAGGTTGCGGACGGCCATGCCCCGGGCGGTGAGCCTGAGCAGGCTTCACGGCGACGAGTTCGCCGCCCTCGAGGTGGGCGTGCCCGACACCGACGCGGCCCTGCATCGAGCCGAGGAGTTGCGGTCGATCCTGTCGCGCCCGGTGCAGCTGAGCACCGGACGCACGCTCACGGTGACCCCGAGCATCGGGCTCGTCCGTCTGGCCGACGTGGGGCGCGAGGCGTCGGAGGTGTTGCAGGACGCCGACATGGCCATGCTGCAGGCCAAGACGCGCGGCCGTGGACGCGTGGCCATCTTCGACGCCGGGCTCCGCGAAGAGGTCGGCAGCCGTCTCGAGCTCGAGCACGACCTGCGGGCCGCCGTCGAGAACGGGGAGCTGCGTCTCGAGTACCAGCCGCTCGCTTCTCTGGCCAACGGACGGGTCCTCGGTCTCGAGGCCCTCGTGCGCTGGGAGCACCCCCGCCGCGGCCTTCTGCTGCCCGGGCGTTTCGTGGGTCTGGCCGAGGAGTCGGAGCTCATTATCGCCCTCGGTCAGTGGGTGCTCGAGGCGGGCTGCGCCCAGATGGCGCGCTGGCGCGCCATGTACCCCGAGGCGAACGACTCCTTCCTGGCCGTGAACGTCTCGCCTCGTCAGTTCGACGGATCACAGTTGCTTCCGGCCGTGCGCGGTGCGCTGGAGAAGAGCGGCCTGCCGCCGGGGGCTCTGATGCTCGAGATCACCGAGTCGGGGATCGTGTCCGACGACGTCCGCCTGCACGGGTTGCTGAACGAGCTGCGGGAGTTCGGGATCCGCCTGGCCATCGACGACTTCGGGACCGGGTACTCGTCACTCAGCTACCTGAAACGCCTGCCCGTCAGCTACTTGAAGATCGACCGCTCCTTCGTGATGGGCCTGGGGAGCGACACCGAGGACGAGAGGATCGTCGCCGCCATCACCGACCTCGGTCACGGGCTCGGGTTGCGGGTGATCGCCGAGGGCGTGGAGAACCGCCAGCAGCGCCACGTGGCCCGTCAGCTCGGCTGCGACCTCTACCAGGGGTATCTGCTGGCGGAGCCGCGGCGGCCCCGGGACATCCCGCCCTTCTGGCGCCCCCGGCACCAGCCGAACGGGTCGGCCCCCGACGACGACTGAGGTCCTGCTCGGCGCCCGTGAAAGCGGGTAGGGGAGGGGTCTGCGTGCCCTCGGCGTAATCACCGAGGGCGGCGCCCCCCTGACCCCTTCCCTTTCCCGCTTCCAGGCCACGGCGATGTGTCGCCGTGGCCCCCCGCTCGGGTCACCGGACGCCTTTGCGGCACCCGGACCGGCCGGAGATCGGTTCCCGTCATCCGGAAGACTGCGCCCCGCCGGACAACTCAAACCCACGGCTTTCACAAAATTCGGCCAAATCACGCCGGTCATCTGGACCTTCGTGACTGGATCGTGCCTCGGACGGGTCAGGCGGGGCGGAGGCTCCAGCCCGTGATCAGCAGCCGGCCCTCCGAGACGGCCTGGACGACCGTGATCACGTAGCGGCCCGGGGCATGGCCGCCGGCGACGGTGGCGGTGTCGGTCAGCTGCACGCCGGTGGCCGCGGTGCCGGTGGCCGTCACGGTGACGTCCAGGCTGGCGTCGTAGCCGGTGATCTGGGCCCCCACGAGCTGGGGCGGGGCCGGCACGCCGGGGGCGATGGCGCTCCACCAGGCGAGCTGATCCTGCTCCAGGGACTTCACGCCGCCGATGAAGGACGCCACGGCGGAGCTCTGCACGGCCAGAGGCCCCGGGCCCTCGACCCAGGTCGGGTCGACGGAGCCGGTCACCGACATGGTCCCCATGAGGATGGAGTTCGTGGCCAGCGTGAGGCCCTGGGCCACGAGCGGGGCCGGTGCGGGCACGGTGGGCGGCGTGGCCGACAGGGGCACGGCGCTCACGTCGGTGGCCCCCCTGTTGAGCGTGGTCTCGATCTGGCTGGCGGTCACGAGGTAGCGGGAGGGGGTGAACCACAGGGCGTTCGTGGGCCAACAGGTGACCAGGCTGAGGGTGGGGCTGGGCGTGTTGTAGACCGGGGAACCCTGGGCGATGACCTGGTGACTCTGGACCGCGTAGGTGTAGGTGGTGCAGGGGGTCTCGTAGATGATGGCGTCACCGGGCTTCAACTGGTCGATGTTCACGAAGTAGCTCACGTCGTGGGCCTCGAGGACGGTGTTGCCGGTGGTCCCCGGCCAAACGGAGGTGGGGACGTGCCCCACGGCCACGTTGAGCTGAGCGTCGTCGGTGCCCTCTTCCACCGGGGCGGTGAGGCCGATGGCGGGGATCACGAGAAGGCCCGTGGGCCCACCGGCGGGAGTCGACGAGACGCACGGCACCGTCGTCCCCGTCGTCCGGTCGGTGGCCGCCTTGGCCGCCGCCAGGCGTCGGGCCTTCTCTATCTTCTCGATCAGGGACTGCCCGACCCGGTTGGAATGGGTGGTCCACTCGGTGGCCCGCACCTGCCAGGTCACGGCCGCCGCCACCAGGAGGACCCCCACGCCGATCAGGGCGCGGTAACCCCAGCGCCGGTGGCGGGGCGGCTCGGTGCTCTCCTTGTGGGTACCGCGGCGAAACACGACCGCTCCGTTCGTGGGTGGACGACCTCAAGGTTAGTGTGACCGTGTTGTGTGGCGGTCGCGCAACGAGCCGTGGGATTTTTGTCCCCGCTTGGAAAGGTCGGTCCGATACGCTGGGTTTTCAGTGAAGCGCCGAGAACCGCCCAGCCTGGGGGCACGGCTCGACGGCGGATCGACCGGCGAAGATGGCCGGCCGCCTCGTCCCGGGGACTCCTCCGCCCCTGTGTCCTCGACCGGGGATCACGCCGGGTTGCCACCGGCCGCGCCGACCGACGCCCAGGCTGGCCACGACGGCCTCGGTGGTGAACGTCGGCGGCCCCGTCTCGGGTCGGAGCTCGTTCCCGGGGAACCGGGCCCGGCCGTGGACAGGCTGGTCCGGCAGGCGCTGGGCCGGCACATGCTCCTGGGCGAGATCGCCCTCGTCTGCACGTGGGCCTTCGTCTCCATCGTCGTCTTTCACTTCCTGACCTCGGGCCACGAGTCGTCGGCCGGCGCCGTGACCCTGGCCTGGCTGTTCGCCGGGGCGAGCGGGGTCATGGTGGTGGTGATCCTGGCCTTTCGCCGGGTGGCCGAGCGCCGGATCCGCCAGGGACTGAGAGACGCCTCCGGCGCGTTGCGGTCCATCGAATCGGTGACCGACCCCGCCTTGTCCTTCCTGCCCCTCGACGCCCTCCTCGAGGAGCTGCTGGCCCGGACGTGCGTGGTGGTGGGCGGCGAGGCGGCCACCATCTACCTGGTGACCGACGACGGCCGCACCCTGACCGTGCGGGCCTCGCGTGGTCCGGTCGAGACCCAGGCCCGGGTGGACATCGACGTCGGTGAGGGGGTCGTGGGCGTGGTGGCCCAGAGGGCGGAGGCCGTCATCGTCAACGACGTCGCCGACAGCGCCTTGGCCGCCACCTTCGGCCAGAAAGGTGTCGTCTCACTCGTGGCCGCCCCCCTTCTGGTCGGCGGGCACGTGATCGGGGTGGTGCAGGTCGGGACGGGGAAGAAGCACCGCTTCAGCTCGCGTGACCTGCGTCTGCTCCAATTGGTGGCCGATCGCTCGGCGGCGTCGATCGAACGGGCCCGCCTCGACGAGGACGCCCGGCGCAGCCGCCTCGGTGCCGAGCACGCCCGTCTGCACCTCTCCATCCTGGCTCTGGCCGGCGACGAGATGGCGACGGCCCTCGAGTCCTACGACGACGCTCTCTCCCGGCTGGTGGGTGTCATCGTGCCCACCTTCGCCGATTGGTTCGCCGTCGATCTGGCCGAGAGCTCGGGCGAGGTCCGTCGGGTGGCGTGCGGATCGCGCGCTCGCGATCCCCTGGCGTCGACCGTGCATCGGCACCCCGAGGGCGACGACCTGGTGCACCGGGTCATGGCCAACGGTCGACCCGAGGTGCTCATGAACACGCAGTACCGGGGACCCGACACCGCCGACGCGGAGGACGGCGGCTATTCGGAGGCCCCGCCGGCGCCCGGCATCGAATCGATGGTGATCGTCCCCGTGCACGTGCGGGGCCTGTCCTTCGGCGCGCTCAGCTTCGTCACCGGCTCCGGTCGGCGCGGCTACCGCCCGTCCGACCTCGAGACGGCCCGGGGCCTGGCCGAACGCGTGGCCATCGCCGTCGAGCGGGTGCTTCTGTGGCGAGAGAGCCGCGCCGCCGAACGCGCCGCCACGCGCAACGCCGGGCAGTTGCGCCGACTGATGGAGGCGGCGCTGGCGGTGAACGCCCCCCTGGCCGAGAGCGAGGTCCTGCGGGTCGTCGCCGACCACGCCCGCCGGATCCTCGGAGCCGACGCCGCCGTGGTCTCGCCGGTGACCGACGCGCCGGACATTCCCGGCCTCGTCGAGGTGTCCTCGCCGGCACTGCTCTCGGCCGCCCAGACGGCGTTGGTCGGCGTGGCCTGCCACCTCGTGGCCACGTCGGAACGACCCATCCGGTGGCCGGCGGGCCCCGCCGCCGATGAGGTCTCGTCCCCTCACGACGGACAGGGTGTCCTGACGGCGGTCCGTCCGGCGACGCCGTGGTTGGCCGTCCCGCTGGCCGACGCGTCGGGCTCCACCGGGCGCGTCATCGTGGTGCTGGGCGGCCCCGGTGGTCCGTTCAACACCGAGGACGAATCGGTCATGGTGCTGCTGGCCCAGATGGCGTCGGTGGCGCTCGTGAACGCCCGGCTGTACCAGGCCGTGCAGAGCAACGAGCACCGCCTGCGGGCCGTCGTCGAGTCGTCGCCCCTGGCCATCGCCGAGGTTGACCTGGGCGGCGACGCGCGCTGGTGGAACGGGGCGGCCGGGTCCCTCTTCGGGTGGGACCACGGTGCCGAAGGGGCGCGGCGCGTGTCGGCCGATGACGCCGCCGCGTCGGTGTTGGCCGAACTGTGGGATCGAACGGCGCACGGAGTCGCCTCCGTGGGAACCGATTTGGAGACCGTCGGTCCCGACGGGAAAGCGCTCGAATTGTCGGTCTCCACCGCGCCGTTGTTCGACCACGAGGGAGCCGTCACGGGCATCCTCGTGGTGGCGGAGGACGTGACCGAGCGCCGGCGCATGCTCGAGCAGTTCCACCAGGCCGAGAGGCTCGGAGCCATGGCCCGGTTGGCCGGCGGCGTGGCCCATGACTTCAACAACCTGCTCACCGTGATCCTCGGATCGAGCGAGGTCCTGCTGCGACGGCCCGACGCCGACAACGAGTGGCGCGACGACGTGGCTGCCATCCAACGCGCCGGGGAACGGGCGGCCGCCCTCACCAGCCAGCTTCTGGCCATCGGGCACCGGAGGCCTGTCCAGTCGGTGGTGGTGGACCCCGATGCGGTGATGGAGTCGATGCGCCCGATGCTCGTGCGCCTGCTCGGGGCCGACGTCGAGCTGGCCATCGTCCCCGGATCGCCTCCGGGGCGGATCCTGGCCGACCCGGCCGAGCTCGAGCGGGCGTTGCTGAACATGGTGATCAATGCCCGCGACGCCATGCCGGGAGGCGGGCGGATCGAATTCACCACCAGGGTCATGGGGGCGGAGCTCCCCGGTTCGTGGCAGGTCGTCGCCCTCGTGATCTCCGACACCGGAGCCGGGATGGATGCGGAGACCATCGAGCACTGCTTCGAGCCCTTCTTCACCACGAAGGGTCTGGCCCGGGGCACCGGCCTCGGGTTGGCCGCCGTGCACGCCATGGTCACCCAAGCCGGTGGCCACATCACGGTGGAGTCCACGGTGGGAACCGGAACCACGTTCACGCTGTGGTTCCCTGTCGCCGATGCCGACGTCGAACCCGAGGTTCCGGAGTCCGCCCCCGAACTGGAGAGGGGCGACGAGGTGATCCTGTTGGTCGAGGACGAGGAGGAGCTACGGCGTTTGGCCGTGCGCGAGCTCGACCGGCGCGGCTACGCCGTGGTTGTCGCGTCGGCCGGCGCCGAGGCGCTCGAAGTGGCCCACTCCCTCGACGGACGCATCGACCTGCTCGTCACCGACGTGGTCATGCCCGGCATGAGCGGTATCGAACTGGCGGCCAAGGTCAACGAACTGTGGCCGTTGCTCCCGGTCCTCTTCGTCTCCGGGCATCTCGACGAAGGTTCGGTCGGCCGCAACCCCATGGCCGACGACGCCGACCTGTTGGCCAAGCCGTTCACGCCCGATCAGCTCGGACATCGGGTGCGCCAAGCCCTCGATCGGGCGCAGGCGAGAGACCGCGACGGGGTCGCAGCGGGGGACTGGCGCAGTCGGCCCAATCGGGCCGCCTGGTCCTGATCAGGGTTCGAAGCGGTACCCGACACCGCGGACGGTGCGGACCCAGCGCGGGTGATCCGGATCCTTCTCGATCTTGCGCCGGATGCGTCGGACGTGCTCGGTCACCGTGCCCGCGTCCTGCCAGGCGGAGGAGGAACCCCAGACCTGGGCGAGAAGCTGCTCACGGGTGAAGACCTGCCGGGGAGAGCTGGCCAGGAAGGCCAGGAGGTCGAACTCCTTGGCCGTCGTCTCCACCAACTCATCCGACAGCTTGACCTCCCGGGCCATGATGTCGATGGCGAGGTCCCCGAAATCGAGAGACGCGGTGGTGGCGGTGGGCCGCTGCCCGACACGGCGCAGCACCGTGCCGACCCGGGCGGCCAACTCGGCCGGGGAGAAAGGCTTCACCACGTAGTCGTCGGCCCCGAGCTTGAGACCGAGCACCCGGTCGGACTCACGCCCCCGGGCGGTGACGAGGATGACGGGCACGTTGCTCGTCCGGCGGATGGCGGCGAGGACGTCGAAGCCGTCCTCCGTGGTGAGCATGACGTCGAGGATCACGAGATCAGGGGAGCGGCCCGACAACGACGCCGTGGCCTCGGCCCCGGTGGATGCTTCCTCCACCTGGTACCCCTCGGACTCGAGCAGCCGGACCAGCAGACCGCGTACCTCCGGGTCGTCGTCGACCACCAGCAGGCGTCCGCACGCCCGACCGGTGTTCCTGTGAGAGACCGGTGTCGTCGTCTCTGCTCTCACTGTTGCCCCCCTTGGCTCGTCACTCCAACTAGTGCCACGGCCACCGACCGTAGTGGTGTTGACCAACATTTGGGAAGGGGACTTGGTCAGAAAGCAAAAATTAGCGGAAGGACAGGGCCTTTCGCTGCCTGGGGGGGCCTCCGGGGCCAGGATTGTTGGGTTGACGTTGATCTGCCGTAGCGCAGCCTGTGGCTTGGGCATTGCACACTCGTCGCTGTGGGGGATCGAGGGGTGGTTCGGTGACGGCGGCGCGACGCGTCCAGGGGGACGATTCGTCCAACCTGTCTGACGGTCTGCATGAGGGCGGGGGCACGCACCGCGTCCTGGTGGTGGGGACCGACGACTGGGCCATCGAGCAGTCGGCGGCCTCATTGGAGGACGCCGGTTTCGGCGTCCTGCGTTGCCACGAGCCGGGCGAGCCCGACTTCCCTTGCAACGCCCTGATCGAGGGCCGAACATGTCCTCTCGACGTCGGATTCGACGTGGTGGCCACCGTCCGGGCCCGTCCTCTCGACGTCATGGCTCCGGGTGAGCTCGGAGTCGTCTGTGCCCTTCGCCACCGGATCCCGTTGGTGGCGGCGGGCGTGGCACCTGAGAGGCCCTTCGGGCCGTGGGCGGCCATCACCGTCGAACAAGGCGGTGAATTGGTGAACGCGTGTGAGAAGGTGGCGGGAGAAGCACTTGCCGAATTCGCCGGTGGACCGTCCGGCCGGTCACCGATAGGAGGCCTGTGATGCCACCCGAAGGTGCCATCCGCGTCATCGACGACATCGAGCCCTGGCTCGGGGAGCTGTGGGCCACGAACGGCACCGACCTGCTCCTCACCGCCGGCGCCCCGCCGCTGGTACGCATTGATGGCCAGATCCAGCCCGTGAAAGGGGAGGAGCCCCTCACTCCTGCCCGGGTCGAGCGGATCGTCATGGCCGTCATGGGCGACGACCTCGTTGTGAAGTTCCGCGAGGAGCGCGAGATCGACTTCGCCTTCAGCTGGCGCAATCAGGCCCGGCTGCGCTGTAACGCCTTCCATCAGCGCGACACCTGCGCCATGGCCCTGCGTGTCATCCCCTACGAGATTCCCGGGTTCGATGAGCTCGGTATCCCGCCAGCCGTCGAACGGCTCGTCAATCTTCCCATGGGCCTCGTTATCGTCACCGGGCCGACGGGATCGGGGAAGTCGACCACCCTGGCCGCCATGCTCGACTACATCAACCGCCGCCGCGCCTGTCACATCG